>Ga0137374_10003056_pt1 | contig 19650 bp, 14 predicted proteins | sample SagtaG_20_FD_104811 | JGI IMG/M metagenome (GOLD analysis project Ga0137374, IMG submission 104811) | Vadose zone soil microbial communities from Sagehorn Ranch, Mendocino, California, USA - Sage1_R_100_16 metaG | ecosystem: Environmental > Terrestrial > Soil > Vadose zone | place: USA...
AGACACCACCAGGATCGCGCCGTCCATCTGCGCCGCGCCCGTGATCATGTTCTTGATGTAGTCCGCGTGCCCGGGGCAGTCCACGTGCGCGTAGTGACGATTCGTCGTCTCGTACTCCACGTGCGCGATCGCGATCGTGATCCCGCGTTCACGTTCCTCAGGCGCCTTGTCGATCTGGTCGTACGCCAGGAACTTCGCGAAGTTCTTCTTCGCCAGCACCTTCGTGATTGCCGCCGTCAGCGTCGTCTTCCCGTGGTCGACGTGCCCAATCGTCCCGATGTTCAGGTGCGGCTTGTTGCGAACGAATTTTTCCTTGGCCATGTCCTTGTTCTCCGATTGCCTGCGTCGTTCCCTATTGCCCGGCTTTTTGGCTCTCTACATGCCTCGCGTACGCTGAACGATCGATTCCGTCACGTGGATGGGAACCGGCGCATAGCGCGCGAACTGCATCGTGTAGGTCGCCCGCCCCTGGGTCATCGAGCGTACGTCGGTTGAATACCCGAACATGCTCGCCAAGGGAACCTCCGCGGTGACCGCCTGCGCGCTGCCGCGCGCCTCCATCCCCGACACGCGCCCGCGACGCGACGCCAGGTTCCCGGTCACCTCGCCCATGAATTCGTCGGGCGTCAGTACCTCGACCTGCATCATCGGCTCGAGCAACACAGGCCCCGCCTCACGAGCCGCCGCGGTCGCGCCCATCGAGCCCGCGATCTGGAACGCCATCTCGCTCGAGTCGAGCTCGTGGTAGCTACCGCCGGTCAGCCGCACGGCGACGTCGATCACCGGGTAGCCGGCCATCACGCCGCGCGCGAGCGACTCGCGCACGCCGCGCTCGACCGCGGGAATGAACTCACGCGGCACGTCGCCGCCCACGGTTGCGTCCTCGAACACGATGCCCTTGCCCAGCGCCGGCTCCACGTGCAGCGTCACGTGGCCGTACTGACCGCGCCCGCCGGTCTGCCGGATGTACCGGCCCTCGGCATCGGCGTCGCGCGCGATGGTCTCTCGGTAAGCGACCTGGGGACGACCGACGTACGCCTCGATCTTGAACTCCCGCACCAACCTGTCGACGATGATCTCGAGGTGAAGCTCGCCCATCCCCGAGATGATGGTCTGCCCGGTCTCGCTGTCGGTCTTCACGCTGAACGACGGATCCTCGATCGCGAGCTTTGCGAGCGCCTGTCCGAGCTTGTCCTGGTTGGCCTGCGTCTTCGGCTCGATCGCGATCGCGATCACCGGCGCCGGGAAGTCCATCACCTCGAGCACGACCGGCGCCTTCTCGTCGCACAGCGTGTCGCCGGTGGCGGTCACGCGCATGCCGGCCGCCGCCGCGATGTTTCCGCAGGTGACTTCCTTGATGTCCTCGCGCTTGTTGGCGTGCATCCGCAGCAGGCGCCCGATGCGCTCGCGCTTGCCCTTCGACGCGTTGTAGACCGTCGCGCCCGCCTCGATCTTCCCCGAGTAGACCCGGAAGTAGGTCAGCGATCCCACGAACGGGTCGTTCATGATCTTGAACGCCAGCGCGGAGAACGGCTCGTCGTCGCCGGGCCGCCGGATGACCTCGACGTCCGTGCTCGGATCCTTGCCGTGAATCGCGGGCACGTCGAGCGGAGACGGCAGGTAGTCGACCACCGCGTCGAGCAGCGGCTGCACGCCCTTGTTCTTGAACGCCGCGCCCATCAGCACCGGCACCGCGCGTCCCGCGACCGTCACCCGGCGCAGCGCCGCGCGCAGGAACTCCACCGAGGGCGTCCGCTCTTCCAGGTACAGCCGCATCGCTTCGTCGTCCGCCTCGGCGATCGCGACGATCATCTCGGCGCGCGCGATCTCGGCTGCGTCGCTCAGCTCGGCCGGGATCGGCCTATCGACGGGCGCCGCGCCGAGACCCTCGTCTTCCCACTCGACCAGCCTCATCGACAGTAGGTCGATGACGCCGGTGAACTTGTCCTCGAGGCCGTTCGGAATCTGGATCACGATCGGCGTCGCTTTCAGCCGCTCGCGGATTTCGCGCACGCAGCGGTCGGGATCCGCGCCAACCCGGTCGCATTTGTTGATGAACGCGACGCGCGGCACGCGGTATTTGTCAGCCTGCCGCCACACGGTCTCCGACTGGGGCTCGACGCCGCCGACGGCGCAGAACACCGCCACCGCGCCGTCGAGCACGCGCAGGCTGCGCTCGACCTCGGCCGTGAAGTCGACGTGACCGGGGGTGTCGATGATGTTGATCCGCGCCTCGCGCCAGAAGCAGGTGGTCGACGCGGCGGTGATCGTGATGCCGCGTTCTTGCTCTTGCTCCATCCAATCCATCTGGGTGGTTCCGTCGTGGACCTCACCCATCTTCCGCGACACCCCGGTGTAAAACAGGATTCGCTCGGTGGTCGTGGTCTTCCCCGCGTCGATGTGCGCCATGATCCCGATGTTCCGGATCTGCGCTATGGGAAATGAGCGAGCCACGACTGCCGAGTTGCCTTTCCGACGCTCAGCCGATTCCGATCCGCCCCACCAGGAGCGAGCCGTCACCGACAGGTCCGTCGTTTTGAACGTTGGGTGAGTTAAGTGAGGAAGTGCCTGGTTACCAGCGGTAGTGGGCGAACGCCTTGTTGGCGTCCGCCATCTTGTGCGTATCTTCGCGCTTCTTGACCGCGTTGCCCTTGTTCGACGACGCGTCGAGCAGCTCACCGGCGAGCTTCTCCTGCATCGTGCGGCCATCCGAACGGTCGCGCGCCGCGCTGATCAGCCAACGCATCCCCAGCGCCAGCGCGCGGTCGGGCCGAACGTCGACCGGCACCTGGTAGGTAGCGCCGCCGACCCGGCGAGACTTCACCTCGACCTTGGGCTGCACGTTGCTGAGCGCGCGATCCCAGACCTTCACTGGATCGTCCTTCGCCTTCTCGGCAACGATGTCGAACGCGCGGTACACGATCCGCTCCGCGATCGCCTTCTTGCCCGAGTGCATGACGGTGTTCACGAACTTGGTCACTCGGCGGCGAGTGTCGACCGGCTGATCCGTGAACTTCGGATCGGGAAGCGGTCGGCGCTTGGGAACTTCACCTTTGCGTGGCATGTCGTCTCGATCCTCTAGTTACTTGGGGCGCTTCGCGCCGTACTTCGAGCGGCCCTGACGCCGGTTGGTAACGCCCGACGTATCCAGCGTGCCGCGGATGATGTGGTAGCGAACGCCCGGCAGGTCCTTGACGCGGCCACCGCGGATCATCACCACCGAGTGCTCCTGGAGGTTGTGTCCCTCGCCCGGAATGTAGGTGGTGACTTCCATGCCGTTGGTGAGCCGAACGCGCGCGACCTTGCGCAGCGCCGAGTTCGGCTTCTTCGGCGTGGTGGTGTAGACGCGTACGCAAACGCCACGGCGCTGCGGACACGCCATCAGCGCGGGCGACGCAGTCTTGCGTCGCTGCGCCTTTCGGCCTGATTTCACGAGCTGGTTGATGGTCGGCATGGGCGGAGCAATCTCTGGAAAAAGCCTCGGATTTCCTGGGTCCGGGGTAGATCCCGGGCGCAAGAAGGCGGGATTATAGGGATCGCCCGCTCGTTGTCAATCAGATCGGGGGGCGTCGCTCGCTGCGCTCGCTTTGGCCCCCCGCGCCCCCGGCTCGCTCCGGTCGGCCCGGGGTCCCCAAGCAGGTCTGCCTGCTTGGGGTGGGGCTATGCCTTCCTCCGCTCGCCCCGCGTGGCGAACATTAGGGCCGTTATGGGGTCGTCGCGAGGGCGGCGGAGCCGAGAGGGCCGATCAGGCGCCGCGCGAACGCGCGGGCGAGGTCGCTGCGGCGGAGGACATCGGCGGCGGCGGGACCCGAGCGAGCATAAAGCTCGGTCGCCACGGCAAACAGGCTGCTCTCGACGCGCAGGCGATCGCGCACCCGACGCATCGCCGACACCTCCGGCTCGAGCGCGGAGCCAAACGCCGCGGTGGCGACGAAACAGCCGGACAGCTGCGTATACGCGGGGCGTGTGGTGGTCACCTCCGCGACCGCGTGTGGCCCCACGCGGTTGCACACGTCGACCGCTCGGACCGCCACCCAGTAGTGAGTCGTTTGTTTGAGGCCGCCGAAGTCGACGTCGACGGACGAGCCGGCCGGGGCACCGGCGGGGACCATCAACGCCTCTTGCTTGCGGCTGGCGCCAAAGGCCGGGATGCCGTGGTTGAAATCGTTGACGATGCTGTCATCGGTGCTGGTGCGAACCTCGTATTTCGCGATCGGGAGGAAGTGCGCCGGCGCCACGAAGTGCAGACGCGCCCACTCGAACGAGTGTTTCGGATCGTCCACCGGAGCGACCGAGACCTCCGTCGGCCCCTCGGGCGGCAGATGGTTCTCGCAGAACTCCAGATCGCGCACCTCAATCGCCAGACGCTCCTGGGCCTCTAGCGCGCCGGGCATGCGTAACCGATCGGCGCCGCTGCCGGGAGCGCTTATCGGATCATCCGAAATCGTGGCGTCCATCGTATGCATCTCGGCCGCGTTCGGTTCGAGGCCGTCGACGGAACCGTAGCCGACGGGATGAGCCGTCGCGTACGTCCCCGACAAACCGAGCGTGAACGGCACGCTGAACACCACCGACGGCTGGCCGCGGTAGGGATACCCGTTGGTCATCGCCCACGAGTCCCACTTCGTGGAGTCGAGGGGCGTCGGGAACACGACGTCGTTGAACGTCTGGTTGTAGTCGCCCTCGGTGTTGATCTCGAGCCAGGCGACGTAATCGCCCTGCGCCCATGCATCCGGTACCGAAAACATGACCTCTTGGGTGTCGGGCGGTGGGGTCGCCATCGTCACCGCATCGATGTCCGGCATCACCCTGCGCGCGACGTCGGCGAACGTCGCGGCATCGGGGTGATCGTTGCAGGAACCGTTGCCTCCCATGCACGGCGAGGGCACGCCTTTCAGATCGCAGGCGGTGACGTCGCGGCGCGGGGGATAGAACGATATCCCGTCGAGCGCCCGAAACACGTCCACGCCCTCGATCTCGGCGGGTTCCATACCGCTGCCGAACCGGCCCTTGTCGCTATTGAACTGGCTCGCGCACGAGATTGCGTCGAGGCCATCCTTGTGGCTGTTGCCCGTGAATGCCAGGCAGAAATACGTGTCGGGCGTCGAGTCCTCGCATGTGCGCGAGGCGTACCCCTCGGGCCGGTTCTGGAAGATCACGCGCGGAAACTGCATGGCGCCGGGTGCGGAGGCGCGTCGGTGCGCCCAGAGCGGCAGAACACCTTCGCGCCGCCCATACGGCCAGTGGTAGCCGCTGTTCATCTGGGTGGCGCCCGGGCGGTTGCCGATGCCCCGAACGCTGACCGCCTGGGTGAGGGCGACCGTCGACAGGAACGTACCGTCGGGCTTCTCGATCCAAATCGCGATCTGCGCGCGCTCGGTGGGCGTGAATCGAAACACCACCGCGCGCGACGCCATGCTCGATTGCGCGCGGGCTTGCGGGGCCGCCACCGCGCCGCAGATTAGACTTGCGGCAATCAAAGCCAAGCCAGCGCGCACCATCGGCCCCGAAATATAGCGCGAACCGACCGCCATGGCAGCCGTTTGCCTGAGCGTTACGCGCAATGCGTTCCGTGTCGGGGGAGCAGCAGCTTGCTGGTTCGCGCCCATCCGGGAGGCTCGGAACCCTTGGGGTTCCTAGTAGGATGGTGGGTCCATGCGCATCGGCATCGACGTCGGGGGCACGAAAATCGAAGGCTTGGCCCTGGCGGACGACGGGCAGGAGACCGTCCGCCACCGCGTCTCGACCCCCAGCGAATACGCCGCGGTGCTCGATGCGATCGCTGGTTTAGTCGGCGGCCTCGGGCGCGAGGCTGCAACGGCGGGACTTGTGCCGGTCGGCGTGTGCACGCCCGGGTTCGCGCAGGCGGGGAACGGATTGATCCGCAATTCCAACCTGTTGTGCCTCAACGACCGGCCGCTGGATCGCGACCTCTCCCGCGCGCTTGGGCGCCCCGTGCGGGTCGCCAACGACGCCAAATGTTTCGTACTGTCCGAAACCCAGGACGGCGCGGCCGCGCCGCCAGCGGACCTCGATCGCTCGCGTCCCGACGTCGTTTTCGGCGCCACGCTCGGCACCGGCGTCGGTGGCGGCATGGTCGTCGACGGGCGGGTTCTGAGCGGTGAAAACGGCGCCGCAACCGAGTGGAGCCACACCACCCTGCCGTTCTTACGCGATGGCGAGCACGCCCCGTACCGGTGCCACTGCCCGCACGCCAACTGCATCGAGACGTTCACCTCCGGGCGCGGTCTCGCCGCGATCTACCGGGCGCTCGGGGGCGACGACGCCAACACGACCGAGCTCGCGCGCCACGCCGCCGCGGGCGACACGCGTGCCGAGCAGGCCTTCGCCGCCTACGAGGACGCGCTCGCGCGCGCCCTGGCGATGGTGATCAACCTCGTCGACCCACGCGTCATCGTCCTGGGCGGTGGCGTATCGAACAACCAACGCATCTTCACCAACGTCCCTAAGCTGTGGGAGCGCTACACCGTGGCGAAGAACGTCCGCACCAAGCTGTTGCGCGCCAAACATGGCGACGCCAGCGGCGTTCGGGGCGCCGCTGGGCTATGGCCGCTCGGTAGAACCTAGGAGCTCTACTCTTCAAGCGCCGCTGGCGCGGACGGAGCCGCAACCGGAGCGGCGGCCGCGGCAGCCATCGCCGCCGGCGGCGCGTCTTCGAGACCACTGTCCGCGACATGGACCGACAGGCGCTTGTAGGCGCCGAGGCCGGTGCCCGCCGGGATGAGGCGGCCCATGATGACGTTCTCCTTGAGCCCGCGCAGGTAGTCGACCTTGCCGCACACCGCAGCTTCGGTCAGCACCTTCGTGGTCTCCTGGAACGACGACGCCGAGATGAAGCTCTCCGTCGAGAGCGACGCCTTGGTGATGCCGAGGAGCAACGGCTCGCCCTGCGCCGGCTTGCTGCCCTTGGTCATCACCTTCTCGTTCTCCTCTTCGAACAGGTACTTCTCGACGTGCTCGTCGACGAGGAAGCCGGTGTCGCCCACGTCGATGACCCGGATGCGGCGGAGCATTTGCCGCACGATGGTCTCGATGTGCTTGTCGTTGATCTTGACGCCCTGGAGTCGGTAGACCTCCTGAACCTCGTCGACCAGGTACTTGGCCAGCGCCTTTTCGCCCAGCACCTTGAGGATGTCGTGCGGGTTGGCGGCGCCGTCCATGAGCGGCTCGCCAGCGCGGATCTTGTCGCCTTCGCGGACGGCGAGGTGCTTGCCCTTGGAGATGAGGTACTCCTTGGCGTCGCCCCGCTCGGGCGTGATCAGCACCTTACGCTTGCCCTTGGTGTCCTTGCCGAAGCTCACGGTGCCGTCAATCTCGGCGATGACCGCGTGCTCCTTGGGCTTGCGCGACTCGAACAGCTCGGCGACGCGCGGGAGGCCGCCCGTGATGTCCTTGGTCTTGGTCGTCTCGCGCGGGATACGCGCGATGATGTCGCCGGCCTCCACCCGATCACCTTCGGCCGCCGCGATCGTCGACCCGACGGGCAAGAAGTAGCGCGCATCGTTCTCGCCGCTCGGGATCTTGAGCGTCTTGCCGTGGTCGTCCTTGAGCGAGATACGGGGCCGCAGCTCCGCGTCCTTGGACTCCGTGATCGACTTGCGCGACAGGCCGGTGACCTCGTCGAGCTGCTCTGTCATCGTGACGCCCTCGATGACGTCGCCGAACTTCACGACGCCCGAGACCTCGGTGAGGATCGGCACCGAGAACGGGTCCCACTCGGACAGCAGCGAGCCCGACTTGACGTGATCGCCCTGACCGAAGTGCAGCCGGGCGCCGTAGGTCAACCCGTAGCGCTCGCGCTCGCGGCCGGTCTCGTCGGCGATCACGATCTCGCCGTGACGGTTCATGACGATCCAGGTCTTCTCGCGCTTGACCACGTCAGTGTTTTCCAGCCGGACGATGCCGTCGTAGCGCGCCTCGAGCTGTGACTGCTCGGTGCGGACCTGACCGACGCCGCCGATGTGGAACGTCCGCATCGTCAGCTGGGTGCCGGGCTCGCCGATCGACTGGGCGGCGATGACGCCGACCGCCTCGCCGATGTTGACCATGTGCCCGCGGGCCAAATCACGGCCGTAGCAGAGCACGCAGATGCCGCGCCGGGTCTCGCAGGTGAGCACCGAACGGATCTTGACGTGATCGATCCCCGCATCCTCGATGACCTTGACCTTCTCCTCGGTGATCTCGTCGCCCGAGGCCACCAGCACTTCGCCTGTGTACGGGTCGAAGATGTCGTCGACCGCGACGCGGCCCAGGATGCGGTCACCGAGCTTCTCGATGATCTCGCCGCCTTCGACCAGCGCGCCGAGCTCGATGCCGTCGATGGTGCCGCAGTCATACTCGGCGATGATGCAGTCCTGCGCCACGTCGACGAGACGCCGCGTCAGGTACCCCGAGTTGGCGGTCTTGAGCGCGGTGTCAGCCAGACCCTTGCGGGCACCGTGGGTCGAGATGAAGTACTGGAGCACCGACAACCCCTCGCGGAAGTTGGTGGTGATCGGGGTCTCGATGATCTCGCCCGACGGCTTGGCCATCAGGCCGCGCATGCCGGCCAGCTGACGAATCTGCTGGGCCGAGCCGCGCGCTCCTGAATCAGCCATGATGTAGATCGGGTTGAACGACGGCGTCCTGCGCTTCTCGCCCGTCTCTTCGTTGTACAGGTCCTCCGAGCTGATCTCGCCCATCATTTCTTCGGCGATCAGCTCCGAGACCTGTGCCCAGATGTCGACGACCTTGTTGTAGCGCTCGCCGTCGGTGATGAGGCCCTCGGTGTATTGCTCCTCGATCTCCTGAACATCTTTCTGCGCAGTCTCGAGCAACTCCACCTTCCGCGCCGGGATGACCAGATCGTCGACGCAGATCGAGATGCCGGCCTTGGTCGCGTAGGTGTAACCCAGCGACCGCAGCTTGTCGGCCAGCAGCACCGTCTCCTTCTGGCCACAGGCGCGATAGCAGCTGTCGATGAGGTCACCGAGCTGCTTCTTGCCCATGACGCGGTTGACGGTCTTGAAGGGCAGCTGCTTGGGGACGATTTCGTACAGCAGCACCCGGCCCGCCGTCGACGCCACCATCTCGCCGTCCATGCGGACGCGGATCGACGCCTGCAGGTCCAGCTCGCCGTGGTCATACGCGAGGCGCACCTCCTCCGGAGACGAGAACACGCCATGCATCTTGTTGGCGGGGATCTTCTCCGCAGGCTTGTCCTTGTCGGACGCGCCCTTTTTGCCTTCGTCGGGCTTGCCGTGCGGGTACTCGCCCTTCGCGAACGTCCGCTCGCGGGTCATGTAGTAGAGCCCGAGCACGATGTCCTGCGAGGGCAGGATGATCGGGCGCCCGTTGGCGGGCGACAGGATGTTGTTCGTGCTCATCATCAGAACGCGCGCTTCCATCTGCGCTTCCAGCGAGAGCGGCACGTGGACCGCCATCTGGTCGCCGTCGAAGTCGGCGTTGAACGCCGCGCACACGAGCGGGTGGAGCTGGATCGCCTTGCCTTCGATCAGCAGCGGCTCGAACGCCTGGATACCCAGCCGGTGCAGGGTGGGGGCGCGGTTGAGCAGGATCGGGTGCTCCTTGATGACCTCTTCCAGGATGTCCCACACCTCGGGACGCTCCTTCTCCACCAGCTTCTTCGCGCTCTTGATGGTGGTGACGAGGCCGCGCTGCTCGAGCTTGTTGTAGATGAACGGCTTGAACAGCTCGAGCGCCATCTTCTTGGGCAGGCCGCACTGGTGCAGCTTCAGCTCCGGACCGACTACGATGACCGAACGGCCCGAGTAGTCGACGCGCTTGCCGAGCAGGTTCTGACGGAACCGGCCCTGCTTGCCCTTGAGCATGTCGGACAGCGACTTGAGTGGCCGCTTGTTGGGGCCGGTGATGGTCTTGCCGCGGCGGCCGTTGTCGAACAGCGCATCGACCGCCTCCTGGAGCATCCGCTTCTCGTTGCGGATGATGATCTCGGGCGCGTTGAGCTCCTGGAGCCGCTTGAGCCGGTTGTTCCGGTTTATCACGCGGCGGTAGAGATCGTTGAGGTCCGAGGTCGCGAACCGACCACCGTCGAGGGGAACCAGCGGGCGCAGATCCGGCGGGATCACCGGGATCACGTCCAGCATCATCCACTCAGGCTTGTTGCCCGATTCACGGAACGCGTCGACGACCTTGAGCCGCTTCGACAGCTTCTTGCGCTTGGCCTCGCTGGTCGCTTCCTTCATCTCGGCGCGCAGCTGCTCGCTGAGCGTGTGGATGTCGATGTACTTGAGCAGGTCGCGGATGGCCTCCGCGCCCATGCCGGCTGAGAACGCCTCCTCGCCGAACTCCTCGATTGCCTTGCCGTAGCGCTCCTCGGTGAGCAACTCACCGCGCTGGAGCCCGGTCTCCTTGGCGTCGACGACGACGTACGACTCGCAGTACAGGATCTTCTCGAGGTCCTTGAGCGTGATGTCGAGCAGGTTGCCGATGCGCGACGGCAGCGACTTCAAAAACCAGATGTGCGCGACCGGGGTTGCCAGGTTGATGTGGCCGAGCCGTTCTCTACGGACCTTGGACTGGATGACCTCGACGCCGCACTTCTCGCACACGATCCCTCGGTGCTTCATGCGCTTGTACTTGCCGCAATTGCACTCGTAGTCTTTGACTGGGCCAAAGATCTTCGCGCAGAACAGGCCGTCCCGCTCGGGCTTGAAGGTCCGGTAGTTAATCGTCTCCGGTTTCTTCACCTCGCCATGCGACCACTCCCGGATCTTCTCCGGGGACGCGAGCGAGATTCGAATCGCCGAGAACGACAACGGATCCTTCGGCTTCTCGAAGAAATTGAAGATGTCTTTCATCTTGCCCCTGTCTTTTTTTCGATCGTTTGTTGGTTAATTTTTAAAATCTCTATTCGCCGCCCAGCTCGCCGGCCGAGGCGGCCGGGGCACTGGCGACCGCGGCGGCGCTCGCTTTCGCGGCGACCTCGCGGGCCATGAGCTCGAGCGTCGATTCCTGCTTGCGAGGCGCGTTCGGATCCTCGATGAGCTCGACGTTCAAGCACAGCGACTGCAACTCCTTGAGGAGCACGTTGAACGACTCGGGCAGACCCGACTCGAGCACGTGCTCGCCCTTGACGATCGCCTCGTACATGCGGGTACGGCCGATGACGTCGTCGGACTTCACGGTCAGGAACTCCTGCAGCCCGTACGCGGCGCCATAGGCCTCCATCGCCCAGACTTCCATCTCGCCGAGGCGCTGGCCGCCGAACTGTGCCTTGCCGCCCAGCGGTTGTTGGGTGACGAGCGAGTACGGACCGATCGATCGGGCGTGGATCTTGTCGTCGACCAGGTGGTGCAGCTTCAGCATGTACATCACGCCGACCGTTACCTCGTGGTCGAACGCGTCGCCGGTCTTACCGTCGAATAGCGTCGCCTGGCCATTGGTCGCCAGCCCCGACAGCGTGAGGAGCGCCTTGATGTCGACCTCCTTGGCGCCGTCGAACACCGGGGTCGCCAGGTGCACGCCCTCACGGACCGTCTGCGCGAATCGCAACAGGCCCTTGTCGTCCAAGGCGTCCAGCTGTTCTTGGTGGTGCGGGTCGGTGAAGATCTTCTTCAGCCTGGCGCGGAGCGCTTCACCCGAATACTCGGTCGCGATCATCTCCTCGATCTGCTTGCCGAGGTAGAGCGCCGCGCCGCCCAGGTGGGTCTCGAGGATCTGCCCAACGTTCATGCGCGACGGCACGCCCAGCGGGTTCAGGACGATGTCGACGGGCGTCCCGTCGGCGAGGAACGGCATGTCCTCCTCCGGCAGCACGCGCGACACGACACCCTTGTTGCCGTGGCGACCGGCCATCTTGTCGCCGACCGACAGCTTGCGCTTGATGGCCACGTACACCTTCACCATCTTGATGACGCCGGGCGGGAGCTCGTCGCCCTTGGTGAGCTTCGAGATCTTGTCACGGTAGAGCGCCTCGATGGCGTTGATGTCCTCTTGCAGACGCGCCGCGAGCTGCTCCAGCTTCTCGCCGGTCTTACCCGCCTCTTCGACTTGCAGCTCCGCCCAGTAGCGCGGCGGAATCTCGTCGAGCGTGGCGCTCTCGATCTTCTGCCCCTTGGCGCAAAGCACCTTGCCCTTGTCGTCGACGAGGCGCACCGCCGTGATCTTGCCGACCAGCAGCTTGCGCATCTTGGCGTAGTACGACTCGGAGACGATTTTCACCTCGTCGCGCTGATCGGCGAGGAGCTTTTCCTTCTCCTGGTCCTCGATGTCCTTCGCGCGCTCGTCCTTCTCCGTGCCCTTGCGCGAGAACACCTTGGCGCTGATGACGATGCCCTGCACGCCCGGCGGCACCCGCAGCGAGCTGTCCCGCACGTCGCCCGCCTTTTCGCCGAAGATCGCGCGCAGCAGCTTCTCCTCTGGCGACAGCTGGGTCTCGCCCTTGGGCGTGATCTTGCCGACCAGGATGTCCTGCGGTTTGACCTCGGCGCCGATGCGAACGATCCCCGACTCGTCCAGGTCCTTCAGCGCTTCTTCGCCGACGTTCGGGATGTCGCAGGTGATCTCTTCCTTGCCGAGCTTGGTGTCGCGAGCGACGCACTCGAACTCCTCGATGTGGATCGAGGTGAAGTGGTCGTTACGGACCAGCCGCTCGCTGACGAGGATCGAGTCCTCGAAGTTGTAGCCGCCCCACGGCATGAACGCGACCAGGATGTTTTCACCGAGCGCGAGCTCGCCGCGCTCGGTCGCCGGCCCGTCGGCCAACACGTCGCCCATGCTGACGTGGTCTCCGCGCTCGACGATCGGCTTCTGGTTGATGCACGTGTTCTGGTTCGACCGCTGGTACTTGGTCAGGTTGTAAATGTCCGGCTTGGCCGACAGCGGATCGCTCTCGCTCTCCTGCGTCGGGCGCACGACGATGCGGGTCGCGTCGACCGAATCGACGACGCCGTCCCGGCGCGCCACCATGGTCACACCCGAGTCGCGCGCGACGATGCCCTCGATGCCGGTGCCGATGAGCGGCGACCGGGTACGGATGAGCGGCACCGCCTGGCGCTGCATGTTCGAACCCATGAGCGCTCGGTTTGCGTCGTCGTTCTCGAGGAACGGGATCAGCGACGCCGCGACCGACACCAGCTGGTTCGGCGACACGTCCATCAACGTGACCTCTTCCGGCTTGGCGTTGATGTTCTCGCCGTTGTGACGGCAGAGGATCATGTCGCTGACGAAGCGGTCCTTCTTGTCGATCTGGGTGTTGGACTGGGCGATGTAGTGCCCCTCCTCCTGCAGCGCCGAGTAGAACTCGACCTTGGCGCTGACGTGTGCGTTGTCGACCTTGCGGTAGGGCGTCTCGATGAACCCGAACTCGTTGACCCGTGCATAGGTCGACAGCGACGCAATGAGGCCGATGTTCGGACCTTCCGGCGTCTCGATCGGGCAGATGCGGCCGTAGTGGGTCGTGTGCACGTCGCGCACCTCGAACCCGGCCCGCTCGCGCGTGAGACCGCCCGGCCCGAGCGCCGACAGCCGCCGCTTGTGCGTCACCTCGGACAGCGGGTTGGTCTGGTCCATGAACTGCGACAGCTGAGACGACCCGAAGTACTCCTTCACGACCGCCGACACCGGCTTGGCGTTGATGAGGTCGTGCGGCATCAGCGTCTCGATCTCCTGAGACATGCTCATGCGCTCTTTGATCGCGCGCTCCATGCGCACGAGGCCGATGCGGTACTGGTTCTCCATCAGCTCACCGACCGCGCGTACCCGTCGATTGCCGAGGTGGTCGATGTCGTCGATCGAGCCTTTGCCGTTCTTGAGATCAATCAAGTAACGGATGGTCTCGAGGATGTCGCGCTTGGTCAGGACCGTGTTGTCGAGCGGTTCATCCAGCTTGAACTTGTAGTTCAGCTTCAGGCGGCCGACCTTGCTGAGGTCGTAGCGCTCTGGGTTGAAGAACAGGTTGTTGAACAGGTTCATCGCCGTCTCGAGCGTGGGCGGATCACCCGGACGCAGGCGGCGGTAGATCTCCATGATCGCCTCGTCCGAGGTCTGCAACTTGTCGGCGATCAGCGTGTCACGCAGGTAGGACCCGACGTTCAGGTTGTCGATGAAGAGCACCTTGAACGCATTGATGCCGTGGTCGCGCAGCTCGTCGAGCTTCGACTCGGTGACCTCCTCGCTGCACTGGAGGATGACCTCGCCGGTCGCTTCGTCGATGACGTCGCTGGCGGCGACCTTGCCGACCAGGTCCGTCACCTCGACGGCTAGCCGCTCGACGTTCGAGTCCTTGAGCTTCTTGATCGCGAGCTTGGTGAACTTGCGGTTCTTCTTGACCAGCACTTCGCGGCTGTCCGGGTGGCGGATGTCGCGGCTGGCGCGCTGGCCCGGGAGCAGGTCGTACTCGACCGACTTGGCGTACTTCTTGTTCGGCTCGAGGTAGACGGTCTCCGTGTCGTAGTAGTAGTTCAGCAGCTCCTCGGTCGAGTACCCGAGCGCGCGCAGCAGCACGGTCGCGTGCAGCTTGCGCCGGCGGTCGATGCGCACGTAGAGCAGGTCCTTGGCGTCGAACTCGAAGTCCAGCCACGACCCGCGGTAGGGAATGATACGCGCCGAGTACAGCAGCTTGCCCGACGAGTGGGTCTTGCCCTTGTCGTGGTCGTAGAACACGCCCGGGCTGCGGTGCAGCTGGCTGACGACGACCCGCTCGGTGCCGTTGATGATGAACGTCCCGTTGTCCGTCATCAGCGGGATCTCGCCGAAGAACACTTCCTGCTCTTTGACGTCGCGGATCGACTGCGATCCGGTCTCCTCGTTGGTATCCCAAACGACGAGGCGGACGATCACCTTGATCGGCGCGGCGAACGTCATGCCACGCTGCCGGCACTCGTCCACGTCGTACTTGGGTTTGTCGAGGGTGTATGAGACGAACTCCAGCGACGAGGTCTCCGAGAAGTCCTTGATCGGGAAGACGCTCTTGAACACGCCCTGCAACCCGACGTCCTCGCGCTTGTCGAGCGCGATGTCCTTCTGCAGAAACTTCTCGTAACTCTGCTTCTGGATGTCGATCAGGTTGGGGATGTCGATGATCTTCGCGATCTTCGCGAAGGTCTTCCGCGCCCTGAAGTTGTTCATGATCACCGGAGACGCCATCTGAACTCCTCTTCTTCGTGCTTCGCTGGCTCGCTACTAATCCGACAAAAGGCCGATGGCCGGACGTCTCCCTGCCGCCTCGCGGCGAGGACGTCCGACCCGAAAACTACGTGCGCTGAACGTGGTGCTTCCCGCGTACGTTGCTACTTGACGTCAACCTTGCCGCCGGCCTCGGTCAGCTTCTTCTTGATGTTCTCCGCGTCGGCCTTCGACACGCCTTCCTTGACGACCTTGGGCGCGCCGTCGACCAGGTCCTTGGCCTCTTTGAGGCCGAGGTTGGTGACCTCGCGAACCGCCTTGATGACGCCGATCTTGTTGGCGCCCGCGTCCGTGAGGGTGACCGTGAACTCGGTCTGCTCGGCAGCCGGAGCCGCCGCGCCGGCAACCGCCGCGGGACCCGCAGCTACCGCAGCGACGGCAGCGGTCACGCCCCACTTCTGCTCTAACTCCGTCTTCAGCGCCGCCATGTCCATCACGGACATCGTGGAGAGGAAGTCGACAACCTGTTCTTTCGTCACGTCGGCCATTGTCAGTTGCTCCTTGGTTCGTTCATTAACGCGTTCGTAAAGCTCGAAAGTCCGTCGGTTACTTGCCGCCGCCTTTGCCTAGCGATTGCTCGCGCGCAGCCAGTACCCCGAGCATTTGCTGCGGCGCCGCGGCGAGGAGGGCGAGGAAGTTCTGGGGCGCGGCGACCAAAAGCGCAAGGAAACTCGCCCGCAGCTCGTCTTTGGTGGGCAGGTTGGACAGCGCCTCGACGCCCTTGACGTCCAGGGCCTTGCCGTCGACGTACCCGCCCTTGATGACGAACTTTTCCTCGCCCTTGGCGACCTTGGTGGCGACCTTGGCAGGCGCCGCCGGGTCCTCGAACGAGTAGGCGATGGCGGTGGGACCGACGAAAAGCTTCTCGAGCCCCTCCATCGGGGTGCCCTTGACGGCGAGGCCGAGCAGCTTGTTCTTCACGACCTTGTAGCGGCAGCCAACCAGCCGGAACTCACGCCGCAGCGACGTGTCGTTCTTGACGTTGATGCCGCGGAAGTCCGCCAGGATCAGGCTGGTCGCCTTCGCCAGATCGGTCTTGAGCGCCGTGACGTTCTCTTCTTTAACCGCCCGTTCCATCTGAATCCTCTTCCTTGTGGGCTACTTGTTCTCGAACGCGGTGACCAGCGGCACGTGGTCGATCTTGATGCCGGGGCCCATGGTGGTGGACACCGTCACCGACCGCATGTACGTGCCCTTCGCCGACTGGGGCTTGAGCCGCAGCAGCGTCTCGATCATCACTCGGGCGTTGTCGAGCAGCTTGTCGCCGCCGAACGACACCTTGCCGATCCGGGCCTGGACGACGCCGGCCTTCTCGACCCGGAACTCGACGCGGCCGGCCTTGAGCTCACGGACCGCCTTGGCGACGTCATTGGTGACCGTCCCGACCTTCGGGTTCGGCATCAGCCCCTTGGGCCCGAGCACGCGGCCGAGGCGACCGACCAAGCCCATCATGTCGGGCGTCGCGACCATCGAGTCGAACTCGGTCCAGTTCTCCTTCTGAATCTTCTCGACCAGATCTTCGGCGCCGACCGCGTCGGCGCCCGCCGCCCTGGCCTCGTTGGCCTTGTCGCCCTTGGCGACCACGATCACGCGCTGGCTCTTGCCGGTGCCGTGCGGGAGTACGACCGCGCCGCGCACCATCTGGTCGGCGTGCTTCGGGTCCACGCCGAGGCGGACCGCGATGTCGACCGACTCGTCGAACTTCGCGACCTTGGTCTCCGGGACGAGCTTGCACGCCTCATCGATCGAATACCGGCGGGTGCGATCGATCTTGGCCGAGGCGTTCCTGAATTTCTTTCCGTGCTGTGACATTTGAGTCCTCGGCTAGTTGATTCCTTCGACGTCGATACCCATCGAACGCGCGGTGCCCGCGATGGTGCGCATCGCGGACTCGAGGTCGGTGGTGTTGAGATCGGGCATCTTGGTGGTCGCGATGTCGCGCAGCTGCTTCTGCGTGATCTTCCCGACCTTGACCTTGTTCGGCTCTTTGGAGCCCGAGCCCGGCTTTTTCTGGGTCGCCAGCCCCGCCGCCTTCTTGATCAGGATGGGCGCGGGCGGCGTCTTGGTGATGAAGGTGAACGAACGGTCGGAGTAGACCGTAATCTCGACCGGGATGGTGACGTCATCCTTGGTCTGAGCCTGCGTGCGCGCGTTGAACTGCTTGCAGAACTCCATGATGTTGACGCCGTGCTGACCCAGCGCCGGCCCGATGGGCGGCGACGGGTTGGCTTTCCCGGCGGGAACCTGGAGCTTGATGAATCCGGATACCTTCTTCATTTTATTGAACCTTTACGACTTCTCGACCTGCGCGAAGTCGAGCTCGACCGGGGTTGCGCGGCCGAAGATCGAAACGTTGACCCGAACCTTCTGCTTCTCGGCCTTCACCTCGACCACCACGCCGGTGAAGTTGGCGAACGGGCCGTCGATGACCCGGACGGTCTCCCCGTCTTCGAACGAGATGCGCGGCTTGGGACGCGTGGCCCCCTCCGTCATCGCGACGTTGATGTTCTGAATCTCGGTCTCCTTGACCGGCTGCGGGTTGGTGCCGCCGAGGAAGCCAGTGATCTTGGGCGTGTTCTTGACCAGGTGGAAGGTCCCCTGGTCGAGATCCATCTGTACGAACATGTAGCCGGGGAAAAATTTACGCGTGGTCGACCGCTTCTGACCCTTGACCAGCTCGACCACCGTGTCGGTCGGGATCAGGATGTCGCCGAATTTGTCGGCCATGCCCGCCTGCTTGACACGGTCCAGCAGCGAGAGCTTGGCCTTGTTTTCGTGGCCCGAATACGTGTGTACGACGTACCACTTCGTCGGCATTGGGTGAACCCCGTCCGTCCTAGCGAAGGAACCAGTTTGTGAAGGATGACCAGACAAAGTCGAACATGCTCAGGATGAGGGCGGCAACCAGTACCGTCACAATGACGACGATGGTCGCGGCCGAGGTTTCTTTACGGGTTGGCCAGGTGACTTTTTCGAGCTCGCGTGTGACCTCGACGACCCCCGGGTAGACACGTTCGCTGCGATAGGCGACGACCGCGGCAGTTCCGGCGACGACGATGGCGATGGCATTGATGAGGAGATCGTTCGGTTTGGCGAAATAGCTCCACGCCCAGTCGGTCGTCCGCGCGACGACGAACGCCACCAGCAGCGCCGCGAGCGCAAACGTCAAATGGACGAATTTATTGGGACCCATGGTGTTTCAACCTGCAGGGCAGGAGGGACTCGAACCCCCAACCCGCGGATTTGGAGTCCGCTGCTCTACCATTAGAGCTACTGCCCTAGACGACATTGGGGTTGGTTACTTCGTTTCCTTGTGGTTGGTGTGCTTGCGGCAACGGAAGCAGAACTTGGAGAGCTCCAGCTTCTCGGCGTTGGCGCGCTTGTTCTTGGTCGTCGTGTAATTGCGCTCCCGACAACCAGTGCATTCGAGCGTGATGGTGACTCTCTGGGCGGCCATGGCTTGCTCCGATGGTTACGCGACGACTACTCGAGGATCTTGGTGACGACGCCGGCGCCGACGGTCTTGCCGCCTTCGCGGATCGCGAAGCGCAGACCTTCCTCGCAGGCGATCGGCGTGATGAGCTCGACCTCGAGGCTCACGTTGTCGCCCGGCATGACCATCTCCGCGCCTTCCGGCAGCGTCACGAGACCCGTGACGTCCGTCGTCCGGAAGTAAAACTGCGGCCGATAACCCTTGAAGAACGGCGTGTGCCTCCCGCCCTCTTCTTTCTTCAAGATATAGACCTCCACCTTGAACTTCTTGTGCGGCGTGATGCTCCCGGGCTTCGCGAGCACCTGCCCGCGTTCAATTTCTTCGCGCTTCGTCCCTCGAAGCAGGGCACCGATGTTGTCACCGGCCCGCCCCTCGTCCAGCAGCTTCCGGAACATCTCCACCCCCGTCACCACCGTCTTCACCGTCGGCCCGAAGCCCACGATCTCCACTTCTTCGCCCACCTTCACGATTCCGCGCTCCACCCGCCCGGTCACCACCGTGCCGCGGCCCGAGATCGTGAACACGTCCTCCACCGGCATCAGGAACGGCTTGTCGATCTCCCGCTTCGGCTCCGGGATGAACGTGTCGCACGCCTCCAGCAGCTTCACGATCGACGGCTCGCCCAGGTCGCCCGCGTCACCCTCGAGCGCCTTGAGCGCGCTCCCGCGCACGATCGGCGTCGTGTCGCCAGGGTACTGGTACTTCGACAGCAGCTCCCGCAGCTCCAGCTCGACCAGGTCCAAAAGCTCCGCGTCTTCCTTCGCGATCATGTCCACCTTGTTCAGGTAGACGACAATCGCAGGCACCCCGACCTGACGGCCGAGAAGGATGTGCTCCCGCGTCTGCGGCATCGGGCCGTCCGGCGCAGACACCACCAGGATCGCGCCGTCCATCTGCGCCGCGCCCGTGATCATGTTCTTGATGTAGTCCGCGTGCCCGGGGCAGTCCACGTGCGCGTAGTGACGATTCGTCGTCTCGTACTCCACGTG
>Ga0137374_10003058_pt1 | contig 19646 bp, 15 predicted proteins | sample SagtaG_20_FD_104811 | JGI IMG/M metagenome (GOLD analysis project Ga0137374, IMG submission 104811) | Vadose zone soil microbial communities from Sagehorn Ranch, Mendocino, California, USA - Sage1_R_100_16 metaG | ecosystem: Environmental > Terrestrial > Soil > Vadose zone | place: USA...
CGTTGCACGTGCCGGTGCTCTGGAAACCGCGCTGGAAATGGCTCGGCTGCATGGCAAGGCCGATCCGGATGGTCGTCTCGTAGCCCGCCACGACCGCTGCCACCACCTGCGGTCCCGAGGCACCGACGTGCTCCGCAGTCGCGAGCGCGGCCGACCACGCCGCCACGCCCGGATGCAGCATCGCGCCCACATGGGTGTCGTCGCCATCGAAGCTCGAGCCGAACGCGACGTTCAGGAACGTCGCGTGCTGCGGGTTGAGGGTGTCGGGCGAGAACAGGACGTGCGAGGAGCCGGCCTTGCCGACGAGGCCGGCATAGCCGCGCGCCCAGTCGCTCCACGGAAGGCGCGCGCCGATCGAACAGACGCGAAGATGATCGAGCAGCAGCCAACCAAGCTTCTGCCGGACTTCGGGCGGCAGCGTCGCGGGATCGAGACCGGCGGCGAACGACGCCAGCGCTTTGGTCGGCTTGTGGTCCACCATGACCGGCCAAGCCATCACTTCGCCGTCCGGAACAGATCCGCGAGCTTGCCGTACTTGGCATGATCGTGCTCGATCGCTTGGCGAAACGCCTGCGGCTTGCTGACCACGATGTCCGAACCGGTGCCAGTGAGGTTGTCCCTGACGGCCGGAACCTGCATGGCGGCGTCGGCGGCGTCCCAAATGGTGTCGAGCGTCGGCTGCGGCGTTGCGGCGGGGGCGAGAAGCCCGATCCACGAGGCGGCCTCGTAACCGGGCACGCCGGATTCCGCGACCGTCGGTACGTCCGGCAACGCCGCCGAGCGCTCCTGTCCGCCGACCGCGAGGACCTTCAGGGTTCCTTCGCGGACATGCGAGATCAACCCGGCGAGGAACCCCCACATGGCGCCGACCTGGTTGGAGATGACCGCGGGGATTGCCGCGCCCGTGCCTGCAAAGGGCACGTGAACGATATTGAGGCCGGTCATCCGGTTGAAGATTTCGCCCGCCAGATGGTTCGGCCCGCCCACCCCCGACGAGGCATAGAACAGCTGTCCGGGCTTGGCGCGCGCAAGCGCCATGTAGTCCTGCAGCGTATCGGCGGGGACGGACGGGTGCACGACGAGGATGACCGTGTTGCGGGTCAACAGCGAAATCGGCGCAAAATCCTTGAGCGGATCATAGCCGATGGACTGACCGATATGCGGCGCGATGACGAGCGAGGATTCCGTTGTCGTCAGCAGCGTATGGCCGTCCGGCTCCGATTTCGCCACGATGCCGGTGCCGATCCGTCCCGCCGCGCCGGCGCGGTTCTCGACGTAGAACGACTGGCCGAGGCGATGCTGCAGGTGCGGCGAGATGAGGCGCGCGATCAGGTCGGCACCGCCGCCCGGCGCAAAAGGCACGACGATCCGTACCGGCCGGTTCGGATAGGCGGCCTGCGCCGAGCCGTAAGTCGGCCAATGCGCGAGGCAGGACGCCAGACCGCCGACGAAGGCGCGGCGCGATGTCCGTAGAGCCATGTGGTTCCCCGACATCATGCGATTGTTTCCGGCTCCGCGGGGCTCGCGTTCACAGTTGCGCGGCGCAAACGCCGCTTACTCGGCTGCGCGCGGCAAGGCCGGCGCGCGTGCTCCCGCAGCCGCTTCCATGAAACGCAACGCGTGCTGGGCGCACAGTTCGGGCTCGACCGCGGCGATGTGAAAGCTGTCGCCGGGGAGCACGACCACGCGCGCATTGGGGATGCGTCGCGCATGGCGCTCGACCGCCGCGACCGACTGCAAGCCGCTTTCCTGCGTGGTGACGATCAGCGTCGGGGCGGTAATCCGCGCCAGTCCGGCTTCAAGCTCCATGTCGATGCGCGCCGACGAGGCGCCCCATACGGCGCGCGGATTGGCCTTGCCCATCAGCTCGTCCGTCCACCATCTGACCTGGGCGTCGGACGCGGAACTGCCGAGCCGCGCCCCCATGGTCTCGGCGGCCCATTGCCGAACGCCCTTGGCGCGGACGGCGTCCGCATTGGCGCTGCCGCTGCCGCGCACCGGCGACCCGAACAGGCAGAGCGACAGAAGACGGTGGGGAGAATTGCTGGCGAACTGCATGCATGCCGATCCGCCATACTTCGCGCCGATCAGATGGCACGTCGCGATCCCCAACGCGTCCAGGAGGCGTGCGATATCGGCCGCAAGCTCCGCTGTGCTCCAGCCGTAGCCGGGCGGCTCGCTGGAGGCGCCGAAGCCCGGCAGGTCCGGACGGACGACACGGTACTTGCCCGCCAGATGGGGAACCCAGGAGACCCAGGCGCGCGAGGATTCGGCGTTGCCGTGGACCATCACCACCGCCTCGGGGACGGTCCACGGCGGGCCGAACCAATGGTCCTCGTAGGCCATGAAGACGTTGGGCCTGATCTCGACCTTGTGCATCGCTTTGGTCCGCCTCTTTAAGGATGGCGCGGCGCCGGCCGCAGCCGCCAAGCTGCCGCGCGGCACATTACATCCCCGCATTGCGCATGGGGACTATGTTTCGACGGACGGTGAGTGATTTCGCGGTCCACGCAAGCACGCAGAGAGGCGGCGGGGTCAAACGTCCACGCTGGCCGCGCAATTCACCTGCAACAACGAGCGCGCCTCGGTATCGAACGTAGTCTCCCATGGCTGGCCCAGGCTCATTGCGCGTCGGCGCATTTGCCGAGCGGGACGGCCAGCGAGCCGGACTCGGACATCCGGTAGTTCGAGCACGCGATCCCGTGCGTTTCGCAGCAGCTCCTGATCGGCCTTGGAAAGCGTGGGCAGGTCGCCGTCTTTGAAATATCCGATGGCGCGCAGAACTTGTGACGGTTCCCCGCTGAACATGCGTTTGAAGCCGCCCTGCCTACGGCCAAAGACACACCCGCAGAGATCATGCGCGCGATGTCATGGTAATCTTTCGCATCTGCGCGATCCAAAATCGCCTTCAACTGGTTGCCATCAGATCGTCGAGCGAAGCGACCAGCAGTGTTCCATCGCGCGTTCGCTGCGGTTCATTGATGCGCCCGAATCCGATTCCGCCGAAGAAAGAAACCTTCACGTCACCCGATGGCAGCCGGGCGAGGACCATCAGAGTATCGGGCGCGTCTTGCAATACCGTGGCATCGGCGAGGAAGGCGAATGCCTCGCGGAGCTCGTTTTTGTCCAGCGGTTCCGCGCGGAAGAAATCGAAATCGAGTGATTGACGGTGGCCGAGATGGAGCGCAATCGCGGTGCCACCGTAGAGCACGAAAGACAGACGGGGAGCGGCTGAAAGGCTGGCCCAGATTTGTTGCTGCGCCTCGGGAAGGACATCGAGCCGAGGCTCAAGGCACTGCAGCATGGAGCAATCTCCGAGGGGCCTCCTCGGGTATCTGCTTGCCCAAGGCGAGCGACAGGCGGCCACGCCAGAATTCCCAGGAACGACCGCTGAACCATCCGGGCTCGGCCTGCAGCATCACCTCCACCAGCCGCTCGGAGCCAAGCGTTTTCTCCATGCGGCGGATGTCGTCGAAGGTGCCCAAGTCCATGGCTTGAGCGATGACGCGTTCCTCCGAATGGGGTTGGTTACCGACCGGATCCCACCAGACGTATTTGCGTCCAAGCTCCGCAATAAGGTCCTTGGTTGCGTCGCTCGCGTGCTGCACAGCCATGGCGGAATTGTACCACGCTGCGGGTTAAACTGTCAGTCTTCAGGGGCTTGGTCCAGCCGTCACACGTCCACAGACGCCGCGAGCGCGTTCTCTTGGATGAACTCGCGCCTGGGCTCGACCACGTCGCCCATCAGCTTGGTGAACAGGTCGTCGGCCTCGTCGACCTCCTTGACCTTCACCTGCAACAGCGAGCGGGCTTCCTTGTCGAGGGTGGTCTCCCACAGCTGGTTCGGGTTCATCTCGCCCAGGCCCTTGTAGCGCTGCAGGGTGATGCCCTTGCGACCGGCCGTGGTGATCGCCTCGAACAGGCCGACCGGCCCGTGGATCGGCGTCTCCTCGCCCTTGCGCCGCAGGAAGCCAAGCTTCTTGTAAACGGTCTGGAGCGACGGCGCATGCTCGTCGAGCTTGCGTGCGTCGGCGGAGTTGAGCAGCGCAGAATCGAGGATCGCGACTTCCTTGACGCCGCGCACGGTGCGCTCGAAGCGGAAGCCCTCACCCTCGGAGAATCCTCCTTGCCAGCCGCGCTCCGTCTCCTCCGCGAGCGCATTGAGCCGCACCGCGATATAACGCGCCGCCATTTCTGCCTTCTCCGGATCGCCGAAGATCGGGGAGTGCAGGACGCCGGCGATCGCCGCCTGCTCGACGACCTGGCGATTGTAACGGCTGTGCAGACCCGATAGCAGATTTCGGATCGTACGCGCCTCCTCCACCAGCACGTGCAGATCGGTGCCCGCGCGCTCCTCGCCGGAATAGAGGCGGAATACCGACTCTTCCAGGCCCGACTGGATCAATGAGTCCTCGAGCGCGCGCTCGTCCTTGAGATACTGCTCGGACTTCCCGCGCGTGACCTTGTAGAGCGGCGGCTGCGCGATGTAGATGTTGCCGCGCTCGATCAGCTCCGGCATCTGCCGGAAGAAGAAGGTGAGCAGGAGCGTGCGGATGTGCGAGCCGTCCACGTCCGCGTCCGTCATGATGATGATCTTGTGGTAGCGCAGCTTGTCGGCGTTGAACTCCTCGCGGCCGATGCCGGTGCCGAGCGCCGTGATGAGCGTGCCGATCTCTTGGGATCCCAGCATCTTGTCGAAGCGCGCGCGCTCGACGTTGAGGATCTTGCCGCGCAGCGGCAGCACCGCCTGGAACTCGCGGTTGCGCCCCTGCTTGGCCGAGCCGCCGGCCGAGTCGCCCTCGACGATGAACAGCTCGGATTTCGCCGGATCGCGCTCCTGGCAGTCGGCGAGCTTGCCGGGGAGCGAAGCGATGTCGAGCGCGCCCTTGCGGCGCGTGAGCTCGCGCGCCTTGCGCGCCGCCTCGCGCGCCGCGGCCGCTTCCACAACCTTGCCGACGATGACCTTCGCCTCGCTCGGATGCTCCTCGAACCAAGCGTGCAGCGCGTCGTTCATCACCCCCTCGACCACCGGCCGCACCTCGGAGGACACCAGCTTGTCCTTGGTCTGCGAGGAGAATTTCGGGTCCGGCACCTTGACCGAGAGCACGGCGGTCAGGCCCTCGCGGCAATCGTCGCCGGTGAGCGCGATCTTCTCCCGCTTGGCCATGGTTTCGGCATAGCCGGTGACCTGGCGCGTGAGCGCGCCGCGGAAGCCGGCAAGGTGCGTGCCGCCGTCGCGCTGCGGGATGTTGTTGGTGAAGCACAAGACCGTCTCGTGGTAGCCGTCGTTCCACCACAGCGCGGATTCGACGCCGAGGCCGTCCCGCTCCGCCTTGATGACGATCGGGTTGGGAACGATCGGCGTCTTGTTGCGGTCGAGATACTTGACGAACGCCTCGACGCCGCCCTCGTAGCGCATCTCCTCGCGCTTCTCGACCGCATGGCGCATGTCGGAGAGCACGATGAGGACGCCCGAGTTCAGGAACGCGAGCTCGCGCAGCCGGTGCTCCAGGGTCGCGAAGTCGAACTCCAGCATGGTGAAGGTCTTCGGCGACGGCACGAACGTCACCTCGGTGCCGGTCCTGTCGTAGGCCGCGCCCACGACCGCGAGCGGCGCCACCGGCTCGCCGTCTCGGAACTCCATGACGTGCTCCTTGCCGTCGCGCCAAATCCTGAGCTTGAGCCAGCTCGACAGCGCGTTGACCACCGAGACGCCGACCCCGTGCAGGCCGCCCGAGACCTTGTAGGAATTCTGATCGAATTTCCCGCCGGCGTGGAGCTGGGTCATGATGACCTCGGCGGCCGACACCCCCTCGCCCTTGTGGATGTCGGTCGGGACACCCCGGCCGTCATCGCGCACGGTCACCGAGCCGTCGGGATTGAGCGTGACCACGACCTCGTGCGCGTAGCCCGCGAGCGCCTCGTCGATCGCATTGTCGACGACCTCGTAGACCATGTGATGGAGGCCCGAGCCGTCGTCGGTATCGCCGATGTACATGCCCGGCCGCTTGCGCACGGCATCGAGGCCCTTGAGGACCTTGATCGATTCCGCGCCGTAGTCGGACGGGGTTGCGGGCGTGCTTTTTTGGCGGGCGGCTTCGGCCATCCGGGACCTTGCGAATCACTCACAAAATGAAAGCCGTGCGGCGTTTGGTGTCGCATGAAAAATGGGGTTCGTACAGCCCAAAGTGAAGGGGTTTAAGTGCTTGGGATGAAAGAATTTTTTAACGTCTTTTCGGGCGCCGCGCGGGGCCTGGATTCAAGCTCGTGCAGCACCATCGGAAGGGGCGCCCGAATAGGCTCTAGCAAGGCCGCCGGCGATCCTCATCACGGCCTTCCGTCGTGCCCGGCAGGAGGAACTCGCGGTGCGCCGATTCATAGCCCGGTATCGGCTCGACCCAAGCACGCAAGGCGGCGCTCCACATGTCGACCCGATCGATATCCTCGTTGAGGCGATCGATCGCCTGATCGAGTTGTCGAATGATGATTTCGCCCAGAGGCTCGTTGGGCATTCCTGGTCTCCGGCCGGTATCGATCCCCTCGAAAACGCCACTCCCTGAAAAACGTAAAGACCGGACGCGGTACTTGGTTCCGCCGCAAAGGTGAACGAATGGTCGTGATGATCGGATCACGGCGGAACGAGCGGTGGGTTCCGCCGTTATTCAGGCGCGGCCGGAGTACTCGATTCATGTGGAAAATCGGCGCATTCGCCGCAGCGGTCCTGTTTTCAGCGGCGTCCGCGTTCGCCACTGCGCCGGAGGCACAGGCGAAGGGCGGCGGCGGGCACGGGGGCGGTGGACGTGGCGGACATGGCGGGCATGCCGCGCACGTCGGCGGCGGGCACGGCAAGATCCACGCCGGTGGAGGCAGGCACCATTTTGCCGGGCAGCGAGGCGGCGCCCGCCACGTCGGGCGGCACGGACCGCGCCCCGGGTTTGCCGCTCGGGCGGTCGCGCGACCGCACGCTGTCCGCCCGGCGTTACGCGGCGATATTGCGCGGCAGCGAGTCGGACCCCGGCTGACGGGTCGGGCCGTTCGGGATCCCGCGTTTCGCCATGGGTTGGCGGCGCGCTCGTTTGCGCCTGCAGGAGTCCGGCAAGGCTTAGCCGGACGCTTCCATGCCCGGCCGGCCTTCCGTGCCGCCTTTTGGCCGGGCCCCTTCTTCTGGTCCTACGCCGATGACGATGTGTTCTGGCCTACGGCGTACGACGACGTCTTCTGGGCATACGGCACCGGTGACATGTTCGACGGAGTTTTCCGGCCCTATGCCTATAGCCCCTATGGCCCCTATGGCGGGTTCCGTCGCGGCGCTCGCGCGGAGGGCGCCATGGCGCGGGGTGGCGAAATGCCGGGCCTGGCGCAAGTGTGCGGCGAGCACGCAGCGGGCCTCGCCAACATTGGAGCGATCGAGCAGGAGTTGCGGCTGACCCCGGAACAGCGCGCCGCATTGGATGAACTCAAGGCCGCCGAGGCCGAGGCGGTCGAGACCTTGAGGTCCGCTTGCCCGGGCGATGTACCTTTCTCGCCGACCGGCCGATTGGACGCGATGGCGCAGTGGATCGATGCCATGCGGCAAGCTGTGCGGACCGTGCGGCCGGCCCTCGAAAGGTTTTACGGCTTGCTGAGCGATGAACAGAAGGCGCGCTTCGCAATGCTGCCTCCGCCTGCCGGGGAGCGCGATGCAAGGGGCAACCGGCAGGCAATTTGCAGCGAACCGGCGCACGGCTTCGCCAGCGTGCCGATGGCCCAGGTCGCGCGCGCGATCAGGGCCACCGAGACCCAGCTGGCGGCGCTCGACGATCTTTCGGCTGCGTCCGCGGAAGCGGCCAAGATTCTTCAGGCATCTTGTCCGGGCGAAACGCCGCTCACGCCGACGGGACGCATTGCGGCGATCGAGAAGCGGCTCGATGCGCTGCGCCAGGCGGTCGACGTGCTGCGGCCCGCGCTCGACCGTTTCTACGGCTCGCTGACCGACGAACAGAAGATGCGGTTCAACATGATGGATCGCCAGCGCGGCCGTCGCGCCGGCTGATCTGCTGCCGCGAGCCTCGCGCCGGGGTTTTGCCGCCGGGACGCGACCGAGCCCTGGCCGGTCGTCGTGCTGTTTCAAAGCCCGGCTTTATTTCCGCGGCATGACCTTGCCGGGGATCACCTCGAACACCTCCGCACGTCCCGCAATCTCGCCGAACGGCGCGGGATCGGCGCCGGTCATCCACACCTGGGAACCGAGTTTCGCCAGCGCGTCATAAAGCGCGGCGCGGCGCATCGGATCGAGATGCGCGATGATCTCGTCGAGAAGCAGCACCGGCGCAAGGCCCGTCATGTCGGCGATCAGTCCGCCATGCGCCAGGACGAGACCGATCAGCAGCGCCTTCTGCTCGCCGGTCGAGGCATCGGAGGCCGCGATCCCCTTCGGACCGTGCATCACCTCGAGATCGGTGAGGTGCGGCCCGGCGAGGGTCCGGCCCGCCGCGGCATCGCGCGCGCGGTTCTCCTTGAGCACCGCGCGATAGCGGTCCTCGGCCTCGACCGCCGCGTGGTCGAGCAACATGGTCTCGAGCCAGCCATCGAGCGCGATGTCGGCCCACGGGAAAGGGGACTCAGGATCCTTCCGCGCCTCGAGCGCGCCTTGCAGCCGCCGCACGGTTTCCGCGCGCGCAGCCGCGACCGCAATTGCCACCTCGGCGGTCTCGTGCTCGATCGCGTCGAGCCAGTGCGGATCGGGCCGCGGTTCCTCGAGCAGCCGGTTGCGCGAGCGCAACGCGCGTTCGAGCGCGTTCACGCGGCTTCCATGCTCGCCGTCGATGGCGAGCACCAGCCGGTCGAGAAAGCGCCGGCGCTCCGAAGCGGGCCCGGCGAACAGCGGGTCCATCTGCGGGGTGAGCCACACGATGCGCAAATGATCGACGAAGGCGGCAGCGGACGGAACCGGCTCGCGGTCGATCCGGCATTTGCGCGAGCGCGGCTCCTCGTCGGATCTCGCCGCCTCGATCCCGGTCCCGAGAGTGGCCAGGCCCAGCGCCCCCTCGACTTCGGCCGCGACCGCCCACGACCCGTCGCCCTCGCTGAACGCGACTTCGTCGAGCGTGGCGCGGCGCAAGCCGCGGCCCGGCGCGAGGAACGAGATCGCCTCGATGAGATTGGTCTTGCCGGCGCCGTTCGCCCCGACCAGCACGACCGGGCCCGCCGCAACGGCCACGCTCGCGGCACGATAGCTGCGGAAATTCGTGAGCGTGAGGCGGCGGATGGCAGGCATCGGAGGGCAGATGACGGACGACGGGTGACGGAGGACAGAAAGTAAGGGACGGGATCGGCGAGTGGCAGTCTGTCCTAACGTCTTTCGTCCGTCCTCTGTCGTCTGTCGTCCGTCCTCCGGCTCACACCCGCATCGGCATCAGCACGTAGAGGGCGACCCCGGCGTCGCGATCCTGGATCAGGGTGGGAGAGCCCGGGTCGGCGAGCTTCAACAGGGCGCTCTCGCCTTCGATCTGCGACGCGATGTCGAGGAGGTAGCGCGAGTTGAAGCCGATATCGAGCGGATCCGCGTCGTATTCGACCTCCAGCTCCTCGGTGGCGCTGCCGGAATCCGGATTGGTGACCGACAGCACCATGCGGCCGGCCGTGAGCGAGAGCTTGACCGCCCGTCCGCGCTCGCTCGACACGGTCGAGACGCGGTCGACGGCCGCTTCGAAGTCGGTCTTGTCGACCACGAGCTGCTTGTCGTTGCCGAGCGGGATCACGCGCGCATAGTCGGGGAAGGTGCCGTCGATCAGCTTGGAGGTCAGCACCACCTCGCCGATGGTGAAGCGAATCTTGGTCTGCGACAGCTCGATGGCGACCTCGGTGTCGGCGTCCTCGATCAGGCGCTGCACCTCGCCGACCGCTTTGCGCGGCACGATGATGCCTGGCATGCCGGCGGCACCAGCCGGAGCCGGGAACTCGACCTGGGCCAGCCGGTGACCGTCCGTCGCCACCGCGCGCAGCGTCATCGCGTTGCCGCTGCCGGCGGTGTGCAGATATATGCCGTTGAGATAATAGCGGGTCTCCTCGGTGGAGATGGCGAACTGGGTCTTGTCGATCAGGCGCTTGAGGTCGCCGGCCGAAAGCGTAAAGCGATGCGTCATCTCGCCGGCCGCCAGATCGGGAAAATCGGTTTCCGGCAGGGTCTGCAGGGTGAAGCGCGAACGGCCCGCCCGGATGGCGAGCGACGCCCGGTCTCCCAGCGCCTCGAGCACGACCTGCGAGCCTTCGGGCAGCTTGCGCACGATGTCGTAGATCATGTGCGCCGGAACCGTGGTCGCTCCGCCGGCCGCGGTTTCCGCGGCAACGGATTCGATCACTTCGAGATCGAGGTCGGTCGCCTTGAGGCTGAGCGCCGACTTGTCCGCCCGGATCAGCACGTTGGCGAGAATCGGAATGGTATTGCGCCGCTCGACCACCCGGTGCACGTGGCCCAGGGACTTCAGCAAGGCGGCGCGCTCGACGGTGAGCTTCATTTAAGACAAACCCCGCTCGAACGAGTGGGACGACCCGATGCCCACGGACCGGGCACCGCAACGGCCCCGGCGGGCGACGCACGCCGGGGCCTGAAATTGACGCGGCGGGGCGATTTGGGCAAGGGCGCTGCGAGCCGGCAGCGAGCTTTTACCCAGGCGATTTGACCACCGTGTGGCCCAACTCGCCTGATCCTATGGGGGTCCTATGGGGAGAAAGCGTTTATTCCTGCAGCAGGCGCTTCAAAAGCTCGATCTCCTCGGCCAGCGTAGAGTCGGTATCCACCAGGCCCTCGATCTTGCGCACCGCGTGCAGCACGGTCGTGTGATCACGCCCGCCGAACCTGCGGCCGATCTCGGGCAATGACCTGAGCGTCAGGGTCTTGGCGAGATACATCGCGATCTGGCGCGGGCGCACCACGTTGGCGGTGCGGCGCGACGACAGGAGGTCGGCGCGGCTGACGTTGTACTGGCGCGCCACCGTGCGCTGGATGTCCTCGATCTTGACGCGCTTGGGCTCCTGCGGCCGCACCAGGTCGCGCACCGCGCGCTCGGCCATCTCCATCGTGACGGCGTGGCCATTGAGCTTGTTGTGGGCGAGCAGGCGATTGAGCGCGCCGTCGAGGTCGCGGCCGTTATGGGTGATGGTCTTGGCGATGAAAGCGAGAACCGGGGCCGGCACGTCGAAGCCGGGATGATGCAGCCGTGCCGCCGCGACGCGGGCTTCCAGGATCTTCAGCCTCAGCTCCTCGTCGAGGGAACCCATCTCCACCACGAGTCCGCCGGCAAGCCGCGAGCGCACGCGGTCATCGAGGCTTTCGAGATCGGCGGGCGGGCGGTCGGCGGCGATCACCACTTGGCGCCCGGCGTCGATCAGCGCGTTGAGCGTATGGCAGAACTCGCCTTGCGTCGCCTTGCCCTGGAGGAACTGCAGGTCGTCGATGACGAGGACGTCGATGCCGCGCAGCGCCTCCTTGAAGGCGAGCGCCGTCTGCGTCTTCAGGGCCGACACGAAGCCGTACATGAATTTTTCGGCGGTGAGATAGAGCACCTTGCGCTCGCCGACGGAATTTCCCGTCCAGGCGATCGCCTGCAACAGGTGGGTCTTGCCGAGGCCCACGCCGGCATGGACGTAGAGCGGGTTGAACATGACCGGATCGCGGCGCCGGGCGGCCGCGACCTGCTTCGCCGCCGCGTGCGCCAGCGTGTTGGAACGGCCAACCGCGAAGGTGTCGAAGGTGAGGCGCGGATCGAGCGGCGAGCCGCCGAGCGCCTCGTGGGCGACGGCCACCGGCGCCGGCGCGGGGACCTTGGGTTTGTAGCCCGGATTGAGCGCAGCGAAATCCGGGGGCTGATGCCCGGATGTCGCCGACGCTCCATCCGGGCTACGATCCTGCTCGGGCTTCGGTTTCGCGAGCGACGTGCGCAGCACCGCCGAGCGCACATCCAGCTCGATCCGCCGCACCGAAGACTGCTCGGCCTGCCAGCAGGCGAGCACGCGCTCCACGTAGTGGGCCTGGATCCAGCTCTTGAGGAAGCGCGTCGGCACCGAGAACCGGACCAGATCGCTGTCCACCCCTTCGAGGTCCATGCGGGCAAACCAGCTCGAGAAGATGTCCTCCCCGACCTCCGTGCGCAGCCGCTTCTTCACCCGCGACCAGCGCTCCTGATCGGCGCCCGCCGGGTCACGGGTCGCGATGGCATGATCGTTGGGCGGATCAGCCGGGCGAGGCGGACGCGGAGGGATGGTCCCGTGTGGTTCAGGCGATTTCAACATCAAGGAACTCCCGGGGGGTCGGGGCCGGACGCAGGCACGAATGCTCTCTCCGCCGCGTGGAATTCGCGGTCGAAAGCGTGTCAGGGTTACGCGGGGGAGCGACGCTTTAAGTGCCGGGAGGCGGCTGAGCCCCGTGGGAGCAGGCGAGGATGACGCGGCGAGTCACCGGCGGACCGGACAGCTCGATCACCGCCCATGGGCTAAAGCCCGCTTCCGCACGGCGTTGTTCCGCGAAGGTCGCAGCCAGCAACCTCGGCAACAAATTGGGCATAAGTCCCCCTCGCCCATCGCGGCCGCCGACCGCGATGGGTTCTGCATTTCCCGCTGTTTCTAGTTTCTGTAGGAACTCGTCGCGACGCCACTCAACGCACGAGGCCATCGCGAAGTTCAGGACGAGGTGTATAGACGCGTATTACCACGGATATAACCACAAGGCATAGTTCCATCAGTAACTATACTGATAGAGCGCTGGCAGATGCCCCGCTTATCGGTGGGAATACGGAGGGACCTCTCCTGAAACCTCCGGAAGCCCGGAAGAACTCAACAATAACACACCGCAAACGGCCTGCAATCGCTTTCGCCGCGCGTCGCCGATCGGACCCTTAATGGGCGGCGCTATCCGCTCATGACGCATTTGTGAACAAACGACGACAAACGACTGAATCCCTGGACGGAATCACGGGCCTTCATAACCCTCGCAAGCGACGCAATCTGCCTCTCGTGACCCGTCCGAAACAAGAAAGCGTGGCAACCATACCACAGGCCGAAATCAAAGTCCCTCTTCTCGCTTTCCTCGTAAACCTTTGTCCTCGCGGCCTTTTTCTTGAGCGCCGAGGTCGGGTAACCCGTGCCCTTTTTGCTCGATTCAGGAGGGAAATTCCGGCAGCACCAAAACGCGGCGTCGGTTTTCGGAAAACAGTGGTGCTCATGCCACAGTCATGTGGCTTCGCAACAACAAAGCGGCCGCGTGGCGGCGCAAAGCTATTTGCCGAGCTGGACAATCCGATGGGTGAGGCGCGAGACCTTGCGGCTCGCCGCGTGCTTGTGCACCACGCCCTTCTGCGCGGCGCGCATGATCTCGGGCTCCGCCTCTTTCAATGCGGCGAGTGCCGTGTCCCGGTTGCCCGAGGCGATCGCCTCTTCCACCTTGCGCACGAAGTTGCGCACGCGCGAACGGCGCGCCTTGTTGATCTCGGTGCGGCGCGCAATCTTGCGGGCGGCCTTCTTGGCGGAAGCGGTATTGGCCATGCGCATTCTCTCGGAAAAGAAGAACGGCGGCGAGAGCCCCGCCGCCATGGCGGCAGCTTATAGTCACGCCGTTCGCACCGGTCAACGGCCGCGTCACGCGACGCGCTTCGCCCGCACGCCATCGTAGCCGGCAACGACGGCGGCGCGGTCGGCCGCGGAGAATTGGGTCAGCGGCGGCATCACCCGGGCCCAGCCGGGATCGCCATGGATGTGCGCGAGCAGCGCCTTGACGCCCGAGACGAGGGGCTTGCCGTCGAACAGCTTGCGAATGGTGACGGCGGCGGCGAGCGCGGCGGCATCGCCGCCACGCAAGGCGCGTTCACACAGGTCGGCGTTGAGATTGGCCGTCGCCGAAATGCATCCGGCAAAGGGTCCGTTGCGCGCTTCCATCAATACCGCCTCGGTGGATGGAAAGACCGCGAAGTCGCCCGCAACGGCGGCTGCCTCGCGCGCATACGCCATGTCGCCCGAGGAGTCTTTCAGTCCCTTAATCCGCGTGCCGAATGCGCCGCGCAATCGCCCGATCAGCGCGATCGGCCAGGGAACGCCCGAATTGGCCGGGAAATGGTAGAGGTAGATCGGAACCGGCCGGTCGGCGGTCCCCGCCACAAGCGCCTCGATGAAGGCGAACAGCCCCTCGTCCGGGACACCCTTATAGTAGAACGGCGGCAGCACCAGCGCGCCGCCGAAGCCCAGTTGGGCCGCATGCCGCGTCAGCGCGATCGCATCGGCGAGCGCGGCCGCCCCGGTACCGACCATCATCCGCGCGAGCGGCAGGCCGGCCTGCGCGTAGGCGCTCATCAATGCCTTTCGTTGCTCCAGCGAGAACGAGGTCGCTTCGCCGGTGGTGCCGAGAACGTTGAGCCCGTCGCAGCCGTTGTCGAGCAGGTAGCGCGCGAGCTTGACCGAGCGCGCCGCATCGGGCGCGCCGCCCTCGTCGACCGCCGTCGCGATGGCGGCAATGACCCCGGAAAGCGTCGTCGTGGCCACAGCAATCTCCTTGAACTCACCCCGGAAGGCGGACGATGGATAGACTTTTCCGTCGTCCGTCCTCTGTCCTCCGATACTTATCCGCCCACATTGTAGGCGGCGAGCGCTGCCATGTTGACGAGGTCCATATCCTTGGCCGACAGGCCGACGATCTGCACCGGCTTGTCGAAACCGACCAGCAGCGGGCCGATCACGGTCGCGCCGCCCAGTTCCTGCAGCATCTTGGTGGAAATGGACGCCGAGTGGAACGCCGGCATGACGAGTACATTGGCCGGACCGGACAGGCGGCAGAAGGGATACGCCGCCCTCAGTTCGACATTGAGCGCGACGTCGGCCGCCATGTCCCCGTCGTACTCGAAATCGACACGGCGCTGGTCGAGGAGCCGCACCGCCCCCAGCACGTGCGCCGCACGCTCGCCCGGCGGGTGGCCGAAGGTCGAGAAGGCGAGGAGCGCGAGCCGCGGTTCGTACCCCAGCCGGCGCGCCACGCCGGCGACCTCGACCGCGATGTCGGCAAGGTTCTCTGCGGTCGGCATCTCGGTGACCGCAGTGTCGGCGACGAGCACCGTGCGTCCGCGCGCGAGCACCAGCGAGACGCCGATCACCCGATGGCCGGGCTTGGGATCGATGCAATGCTGCACCTCGGCGAGCGCGACCGAGAAGTTGCGGGTGACCCCCGTCACCATGGCGTCGACGTCGCCGAGCGCCACCATGCAGGCGGCGAAGTGGTTGCGGTCCTGGTTGACCAGGCGCTGGCAGTCGCGGACCAGATAGCCCTTCCGCTGCAGGCGCTCGTACAGATAGGCGGCGTAATCGGGATTGCGCTTCGACAGGCGGGCATTGATGATCTCGATGCCTTCCCCCAGTTCGATTCCGAGATTGCGCGCGGTCTCGCGCACGCGGTCCTCGCGGCCGACCAGGTGCGCCGTGCCGAACCCCTGATGGACGTAGATCGCGGCGGCGCGGATCACCTGCTCCTCTTCGCCCTCGGCGAACACGACCCGTTTGGGCGATCGTTGCAGGCGCTCGAACACCCGCTGCAGGATTCCCGCAATCGGATCGCGCCGCGTGCGCAGCTGCTGGCGATAGCCTTCCATGTCGACGATCGGCCGCCGCGCGATCCCGGTGTCCATCGCGGCCTTGGCGACCGCCGGCGGCACGTCGGAAATGAGCCGCGGATCGAACGGCACCGGGATGATGTAATCGGGTCCGTATTTCGGCCGCATGCCGTACGCGGCGGCGACTTCATCCGGCACGTCCTCGCGCGCCAGCTGGGCGAGCGCATTCGCGGCGGCGATCTTCATCTCCATGTTGATCGTGGTCGCGCGCACGTCGAGCGCGCCGCGGAAGATGTAGGGAAATCCCAGCACGTTGTTGATCTGGTTCGGGTAGTCGGAGCGCCCGGTCGCCATGATGGCGTCGCTGCGCACCTCCGCGACCTCTTCCACGGTGATCTCGGGATCGGGATTGGCCATGGCGAAGATGATCGGCTTCGCCGCCATCGACTTCACCATGCCCTGGGTCATCGCACCCTTGGCCGAGAGCCCGAAGAACACGTCGGCGCCGACGAGCGCCTCGCCGAGCGACCGCGCCTCGGTCTTGACCGCATAGGCCGACTTCCACTGGTTCATGCCCTCCTTGCGGCCCTCGTAGATCACCCCCTTGGTGTCGCACAGGACCAGGTTCTCGGGCTTGAATCCGATCGCGCGCAGAAGCTCGAGGCAGGCAATGCCCGCAGCCCCGGCGCCGTTGCAGACGAGCTTCGTCGTCGGGATGTCGCGCCCGGTCAGTTGCAGCGCGTTGATCAGTCCGGCGGCGGCGATGATGGCGGTGCCGTGCTGGTCGTCATGGAAGACCGGAATGTCGAGCAGCTCGCGCAGACGCTGCTCGATGATGAAGCACTCCGGCGCCTTGATGTCCTCGAGGTTGATGCCGCCCCAGGTCTTGCCGAGCAGCTTGACGCAATTGATGATCTCGTCCGGGTCCTCGCTCGACACTTCGAGATCGATGGAATCGATGTCGGCGAAGCGCTTGAACAGCACCGCCTTGCCTTCCATCACCGGCTTTGCGGCGAGCGCGCCGCGATTGCCGAGGCCGAGGATGGCGGTGCCGTTGGTGATCACCGCGACGAAGTTGCCCTTGGTCGTGTAGTCGTAAGCGCGGCTCGGATCCTCGGCGATGGCCAGCACCGGCACGGCGACCCCGGGCGAGTAGGCAAGCGACAGGTCGCGCTGCGTCGCCATCGGCTTCGTCGCCACGACTTCAAGCTTGCCGGGACGGCCCTGGCTGTGGAACTGCAGCGCTTCCTGGTCGGTGAAGGTCGGCCGCTGGCGGCCGGATTTCGGGGACATCGCGACTCCTGACTGGACTTTCTTCCGGAAAACGACCTTAGCGGAGCAAGCCGCGGGCGCTCAAGGACGGATGAGCGCGGCGTCCGGATTAGGCGCAGGGTCCGCCGCGGCCGGTCTGGTGCTGCTCTTGCGTTGGACCGCCGGGCCGCCGGGCGCAATAACGCCTTATTTACCATCCAGGCTTCTAACTAGGGCAGTGACCGGACAGGTTTAGAGGGCGGGATGAAGCTCGCTGCGTTTGCTGCGCTGGCGGCCTTGGGCGGAGCGGTGGGATTCGCGAGCTGGGACGCGATCGGGATTGCGGCCTTTGGTTCCGCTCCGGGCGATTCAACCACTGCCATGCCGGTAGCCATCAAGGGGGATAGAGCCCCATTGCCCCCTGTCGCCGCCACCGCGGTGATCGATGTCTCCTTATTCAGCCCGCAGATGATGCTGCCGGTGCAGAATGCGGATCCGGTCGTGACCGGTTCGCTGCGTACGGCGGCCATCCAGGAGATGAAGAAGGCGGTCAATTTGCCGCGCCTGGACCGGGACGGGATCCTGACCGACGCGAACATCGCCGCGATCAAGTCTTCGCTCAACCTCACGCCGGACCAGGAGCGGCATTGGGCGGCGGTCGAAGCCGAACTGCGCGAGATTGCGCGCCAGCACGCCGAGCTGAAAGCAGAGAACCCGGAAAGTAGGAAGCCGAAGGCGGCCCAGCTCGCGGACGCTGCGCAGCGGCTCTACTGGGCCGCGGGTCCGCTCATCCTGAGCATGCGCGAGGACCAGAAGCAGGAGATCCGCCGGCTCGCCCGCGCGATGGGCCTGGCGCAGGTCGCGGCGCTGATTTGATCCGCCCGGCAGGGCCCGCGCATCGATCGCGCGCGCCGACGTCCCCATCCTTGCAATCTAAAGGTCTCCCTCCGACCCTCGACGCGCGGTCGGGCCGGTCGGGCAAGCCGACATTGATGCTTGTTTCCCGCGCCGCTAAGCTCGCCGCGTCGCGCAGAGTTGTCCGCCTGCGCCATGTGCTTCGACGAAACGCGACGCGCGGCTCCATGTCGGCGGGAGGAACCTGTTGATGCTCGATGTTCTGCGGCGCGGCGCAGTCGCGGCGGCGGCGCTTGTTCTGTTGAGCGGTGCGGCCCACGCGCTCGACAAGGTCAAGGTCGGCAAGGCCGTGCCCAACTCCTTTGCGTTCGCCGGCGTCGAGGTCGGGATCGAGGCCAAAATGTTCGAGCCGGAAGGCCTCGAGCTCGAAGTCTCCGCCTTCCGCGGCGATGCCCAGCTTCAGCAGGCGCTGACCGCCGGGAGCATCGACATCGGGTTTGGTTCGGGACCGGGCATGGGCTTCCGGGCAAAGGGCGTGCCGGCCATCGCCGTCGCCGCCATGTACGGGCCGCCGGCCAATCTGGCGCTGCTCGTGCCCGCCAACTCGCCGGTCAAGTCGATCGCCGACCTGAAGGGAAAGCGCATCGGCGTGACGACCGCCGGCTCGCTGACCGACTGGCTGGTGCGCGAGCTGTCGCGTCAGCAGGGTTGGGGCAGTACCGGCATCCAGATCGCTCCGCTCGGTCAGATGCAGGCGCGCCTCGCCGCCATGGATCGCGGCGAGCTGGACGGCACGGTGCAGGAGGCCGCCAACGGCTACGAGCTCGAGGAGGCGGGCAAGACGCGCAACCTGCTGCTGTTCGGAGACATCGCCAAGCATTTCTACACGCACGTCATCTTCGCCACCAACGACATGGTCGACAACCGCGCCGACGTGCTGCAGCGCTTCCTGCGCGGCTGGTTCAAGACGATCCGCTTCATGAAAGCCAACAAGGATTTCACGATGAAGTCCGCCGGGAAGACGATCGAGATCCGGCCGAGCGTGATGCTCAAGGTCTACGACACGCAGATCGCGAGCTTCTCCGATGACGGGGCCTGGGACATGGCGGCGATCGACGTGATCCGTCATTCGCTCAACGAGCTCGGCATCCTCAACCGGGTGCCGGAGGCGAAGGAGCTCTACACCGACAAATTCGTGCCGGTTCGATTCTGAGCGGTTCATGAACATCGTCGGCGTCGATATCGGCGGGACCTTTACCGACCTCGTCGGCTGCATCGACGGGCGCATCGTCACGGCGAAGACGTCGACGGTGCCGGCCGACCCCACAAGCGGCGTGGCCGCGAGCCTGACGATCGCCGACTGCCGCATACCGGCGCTTGCCGAGGTGCTGCACGGATCGACGATCGCGATCAACACCGTGCTGGAACGTCAGGGCGCCCGCACCGCCTTGATCACGACGCGCGGCTTTCGCGACGTCTATGCGATCGGACGCGGCAACCGGATCGAGGCGTTCAACCTGTTCTTTCACCGGCCGAAGCCGCTGATTCCGCGCGAGCTGACCTTCGAAGTCACCGAGCGCATCAACGCCAAGGGCGCGGTGCTGGCGCCGCTCGACGAGGATGAGGTGCGCGAGCTGATCGCGACCTTCGCGGCGTTGCGCGTCGAAGCGGTGGCCGTGTGCTTCCTGCACGCTTACGCCAATCCGCAGCACGAGCGGCGCGTCGGCGAGCTGATCCGCGCGGCCGCGCCCGATCTGTTCGTGACGCTGTCGCACGAGATCGTGCGCGAATACCGCGAATACGAGCGCACCTCCACCACCGCGCTGAACGCCTTCGTGGGCCCGCGCGTGCAGGGCTATCTGCGCCGTCTCGAGACGTTCCTGCGCGGCGAAGACTTCGCCGGCAAGGTCAACATCATGCGCTCGAACGGCGGCGTGATGTCGGTCGATCTCGCCCAGGAGCAACCGGTCGCGA
>Ga0137374_10003085_pt1 | contig 19586 bp, 14 predicted proteins | sample SagtaG_20_FD_104811 | JGI IMG/M metagenome (GOLD analysis project Ga0137374, IMG submission 104811) | Vadose zone soil microbial communities from Sagehorn Ranch, Mendocino, California, USA - Sage1_R_100_16 metaG | ecosystem: Environmental > Terrestrial > Soil > Vadose zone | place: USA...
CAGTGCGCGCGCGTGTCGCGCCCGAAGACCGTCACTCTGTCGCTTGCCTCGATGGCAAAGCGCCAAGGCTGCGTGTTGTCGCCACTAGGCGCCCAGCGCGCCAGGTCGAGCACCTCCATCAGCGGCAGCATGGCCGCACAGCAGGCTTTGCCGCCGCGCGTCGCTTGGCCGCGCCCAACTGCCGCCGAGCGATCGCAATGGCAATGCGCTGCAACGGACTGCGGTTCCCCCAAGGACGCCACGTTCTTTTGAGCTTGCCTCGATACGCGTCGAATTGGAGCGAGACGGGCGCAGCATAGACCTTGCCGCGCTTGAGCAAGAGCTTCAGGGCCTCCGTCGCGGCGATGCCGGCGCAGATCTGACAGGCCATCGCGGTTGACGGTCCCTTGCGGGCGCCAAGGTCGACCGCTTGCCGATCAACGAGATAACCGCGTTGCAACATCGCCGGCGACAAGCCGAGCAGGAAACGAATCGCCTGGTCTTCCTCCGACAAGCCATCGAGTCGGAAATACTCTTCGAAGGTCATCCGGCCCGGCAGAAAGTTGAGCAAGGCCGCACCCATCCCGAGGGGTGCCGCGGTCACGGCCGGGACGCCCAGGCGGGCGCAGGCGGCGAAGGTCGCGCGGCGCGCCTTGAATCCGAAGAAATCGAGACCATCGACGTAGAGATCAACGCCGGCAAGGAACTTGTCGAGGTTGGCCTCCGACACGCCGTCAGGAAAGATCTGGATGTCGAGCTCCGGATTGATGTCCTTCGCCATCTCGGTCAGAACTTCCACTTTCGGGCGACCGAGCGTGCTGACCAGTGCCCCCGCCTGGCGATTGAAGTTCGCCAGCTCGAAGGTATCGAAATCCGCAATGTGAAAGGCGCCGATGCCCAAACGCGCCAGGGTAAGGAGGTGGAAACCCCCTACCCCGCCCAGCCCGGCCACCGCTACGCGCTTCCCGCGCAGCACTGCCTGTTCGGCGGCGGTTACCCAACCGATATTGCGGGAAAACGCCTGCTCGTATGTGAATCCGTTCATTGGCGGGCCAGTCTTTCACTCTAACACCGGTGTCGGCCCGCGATTTCCTGGGCACGGTCCGTAGGTGAATCATGCCGCTGGTATTCGCGTTGCGGCGTGCGCGCCGACCGGCATGTTGTACACATCAACTGTTCACAACCGCGAGACTTCCAGATGCGATTTTGACTCACCGCAAGAGCAGATTGTTGATTTCATGTAGTATCGCACCCGTCCGGATGTTGGCAGCTCAGCGCTGAATGAACCCAACTGATCTTAGCAACGCCTTGCTCTACGGTATCCCGGTGGTCCTTTACGCAGGGATGTATGGCGGATTCGATTCCATACTTACGCGTCGGGAGTGCTGGCCGCAACCGGAGCCAGGCGTGCGCAGCGGAGAAGAGCGACGGCTTGCAGCCGCCCGCGGCGATCATGCTCCACTGCACATCTCGGTCGCCAAACGCGCCGAGCAATTCGCAGCAGTAAGGAATCTCGTTCGGGAACGCTATGCGTCGCGGGGCTACCAACTCGAAGATCCCGCGGATGCACGCGCGGAATCGCGACCCGAGCGCTCGTCGCAAGAGGTTACCTTCCTTGTCGCATCGGGCCAGGCGACGGTCGGAACGGTCACTCTGGGTTTGGACGGTGCGCACGGGCTACGCGCCGAGGAAGCGTATTGCGATGTCATCGAGCGGTATCGCGTCGCGGGTTGCAGAGTATGCGAGCTCACGCGCCTTGCGCTGGCGGAGCGCGTTGACTCGAAAGCCGTGCTCGCTTCGCTTTTTTATCTCGCCCATTCCGTAGGGCGCACGGTGCATGACGTGACCGACGTCTTTATCGAAGTCAATCCGCGCCATGTCGCCTTTTATTCGCGCGTACTGGGGTTTGTGGTCGCCGCAGGTGAAAAGTTCTGCGAACGTGTCCGGGCGCCGTCCGTGCTGCTTCAGCTCGAGCTCGAGGCCTTAGAGCTGCGTCTCGGGTTGCTCAACGTAGCGGGCCTGATGCGGCCACTGGTCGCCCACGCCGCTTGAAATCATCATCTCGAGCGCGTGGCCCGCCAGGCTGCGTTCCCGCTGCCACAGGCCCGCGGATTCAGAAATCGTAACGAACCTCCGCGTAGACCCGGTCGCGGTTGTTGAAACGACCGAAGAATCCATCGGTCGACCCGGTAAAGATGTCGACACCAAAGCCGAGAGTCGTGTTTTTCGCGGCAAGCCAATTGAGCCGCGGCCGGATGAGCCCTCCGCCGTCCTTGAAATTCTGTATCCACAGGAGCTGCGGCTCGAGGGTGCTTGTCAGCTTGGTCGAGACAAAGATGCTGGCGCCGAAGCCATCGCCCTTGATCGCGATATCGCCCCCGCCACCGCCAAAGAATACCCGCTGGAAGCCCTGCACGTTCAAGCGGGTGTCGCGCGGCAACACGAATTCAGCGCTAACAATGTAATCGAGGGTCTGCCGGGTCGCGACACCCTGAGGCGCGCTTGGGTCGGTGACGCTGTAGCCTTGACCATGGGTATAGACCGCCTCCGCGCGCAGCACGAATTCACTGAAGTCCTTGCTCAGCGTGCCGCCGGCCTGCCAGATGCGGTCGTAATGCGGCTCAAACGTAAACGGCTGATCGCCGATACCGGTCGGAAGGCGGTAGAACGTCGGCGCTGTGCTGAAGCTGCGATAGTAGAACGCGGCGACGTCCCATCCGGCTGCCAAAGTGTTGGCCCGCACGCCGTAGTTCGAGTTGCTCAGCCGGCGAGCCGGCGTTACCGGATTCTGGAACAGCGCGGCAGCCTGTGCCGATGTCGGCGATGGAAGCGGCGCCGGATAGAAGTCCGCGCCTGGTTTGCCGATCTTGTCGAATACAGGTACGGGGATCCAGATGAGCTCGAGATGCGAATCACCCGTCGTGTACTCCGCACGCGCCGCCGCCTGCGGAATGCGAATAATGTCGAAGCTGGGCAGCAGAAATTCGCGCTCATCCTTGGCCGAGACAACGTCGGCAAAGAAGAGTCCGACGACCTCGCCCCACACAATCTGCTGCGCGCCGAGACGAAAATCCCAATCCCCCGCCGAGAAATCGAGGTAATTCTCCCGGTAGAAGAAATCGAGGCGTTGATTCCGCTCGACCGGGTCGAGATAGAAGTTGGAGGAGTAGTACACCGGGTCGACGTCAACGCGGGCGCCGAGCTTCCACTTCACCTCATCGGCAAGCTCTCCCTGAGCGGTCAACTGGACTCGCGCGACCGCCCGCGACCAGTGCGAGGGGCTTGCATACGTGTAGGCAGGCATTCCATCGAGGAAACCGCCAAATCGGACGGTGGGCTTGTCTCTCGGTTCAGCGCCGGCGCCGCCTAATAGCGCACTCTTACCGGCATCCGCCTGCGACAGTATCGGCCACGCGAACGGCGGCGGACCGTTCGATGGCTCGGCCGCGGGTTGTGCGCAAACCAAGTTCGATGCGAGGCACGCACCGGCAATCGCAAAGAGGCAGTTGCATGCGTAAACGAACGTCTGCGCACGGGTCATTTTGCGGCCGGAGCGTCTGGTCGGCATTGCACCGCACCGCGTCATCGTCATCGCTATACTGTGCTGCCGATGTCCCCGGCAGAAGCTTATATGGTTTTGACTGACCGCGCAAAACTCAAAGTGGCGCGAGCGTTTTCGCGCGCGTCAGGCGTGGCCGTGCTGTTGTTCGCGCCTGCTGTACTCCTTGCCCAGGCCGGTCCGCAAGCAGGCGACGACGAGCTCGCCAAGTCGATCGTCGAGAAGGCGGACCACGTGCGCTTTCCCGTCGAACCGTTCGAGGTCGGAGTGACGATCTCATCGACCGGCTCCAACGTGACGGAAGACGTTAGGCAATATCGAATCTTCGCCAAGGGACGCGAGAACACGATTGTGATGGTAACGGAGCCAGCGTCCGACCGCGGCCAGGTCCTGCTGTTGAAGGGTCACGACCTTTGGATCTTTCTGCCCACGCTCTCGCAACCGGTGCGGCTGTCGCTCTCGCAGCGGCTCACGGGGCAGGTCGCCAACGGTGACTTGGCCCGGACAAATTTTGCCGGTGACTACGTCGCCAAACTGCTGCGGACCGAAAAGAGCGACAACGAATCGTTCTACGTCCTGGAACTGACCGCGGTCGACCGTAGCGTCACCTATCACCGCGTGATGTATTGGGTGCGTCAGTCCAACTACTGGCCTCACAAGGCCGAGTTCTACTCCTTGTCCGATCGCCTGCTGAAAACCTGCCTGTATCAGAGCTACAAGCCGATGGCCGGTCGCGAGCGGCCGACCCGCTTGGTCATGCAAAACGCGCTTCTGAAGGATGAAGAATCTGTGCTCGAATATTCGAGCATGCGGCTGCGTGATCTTCCCGACCGAATGTTCACCAAGGACTATCTCAAGCGACTCGAGTAGCGCGTCGGTCGGGCAATGAATCTGTTGGTTGCGGCCCGGGAGCGCCGGCGACCGCGCTTTACCTTGACAAATGCTCTTTTCCCACGCCAAGCTGAGCGCAAGGGCGCTCCGATCATCGGGGCAAGCAGGTCTTGAAAGAAGCCATTCGCAAAGTAGTGCGCAAGCTGCGCCGGGAAAAGGCGGGCGTTGCGTCTGCGCCGGCTAAACGGAAGCCCCATCAAAGCCGCCGTCCCTCGGTGACCCGGTCGAAGGCTCGCGCCTATATTACCGGCCAGACCGTTTTCGACGATCGTCCGCTGCGATTTCGCAGCCTAACGCTGATCGAAGCAGACGTACCTTCGCTCATGCGTACGTCGATCCTCGAAGGCGCATTCAAGATCAGGGTCGCCAAGCGTGCTCACGCCCACCGCGATGCCTTTGACCTGGTCGAGAAGAGATACGCAGGGCGAGGTTACGCCGTACCGGTTGGCAAGCGACGACCTCGGGTATTGACGTTCATTGCCTATGATGAGGGTCAAATCGTAGGAACCGTCGGCGTCGGCATGGATTCCGATAAGGGTTTGTCGGCCGACGAGCTTTATCGCGCCGATATCGATCGTCTGCGTGCGCGCGGCTACCGTGTCTGCGAGTTCACGCGGCTCGCCGTCGACCGCACCGCCGCAACCAAGCGCGTGCTCGCGGGACTGTTCCATACTGCCTACCTGTACGCGTCGAAAGTCCGCGGCTACACGCATGCCGTCATCGAGGTCAACCCGCGGCATGTGGCGTTCTACGGCAAGGAGCTCGGTTTCGGTCCCATTGGATCGGAACGCCTGAACACGCGCGTAAACGCGCCCGCGGTGCTGCTCTGCGCTTCGTTCCAGTCGATTGCCGAGGGACTTGCGAGATACGCGGGCAAGCATCCTGCGCCAGGCACCAAGCGGGTCTTGTTTCACTATGGATTCCCGCCTGAAGAAGAGCGAGGGGTCCTCAAGCGGCTCTGCAAGCTCGTTGTCGGAAGCTGACGCTTCAGGTCGTCTGACGGTGTCGAGCCTTCAATCCAAAAGCAATTTGATCATGACCAGCGCAAACGACATGAAGATGGGTATCGATCAGCAATAGCAATGCGTGACCTGGCCCTGCTCGCCATGCTCGTCGGCGTCTGCGCGCTCGCGCTATTGCGGCCGTGGCTTGGCGTCGTCGGCCTTGCGCTGCTCGGCGCCATGCACCCGCAGTCCTATGGCGAGTGGATGTCGCGATTTCCGGTGTACAAGCTGCTGTTCCTGGTCACCTGTGTCGCGGTGGTACTCGACTGTTGGCGGACGCGTCAGTGGCCCCGGCTTTTCTGGGACTGGCGGCTAGCCGTGCTTGGCCTGCTCTTTGCCGATTTTGTGCTGACCACGCATTTTGCGCTGCTGCCGGACACCGCCCGGGGCAGGTTGATCGCGGTCAGCATGCTCGTCCCGCCGCTGCTGCTTATCTTTTGGCTTACCGACTCGCGAGAGAAATTGCTTTACCTGATCGTCGCGACAGCGGTCGGCATTGCGCTGGTTGCCCTGAAGGGCGGCTACTGGGCTGTCATGACGGGCTTCGCTGATCGGGTGTATGGCCCCCCGAACAGTCAGATCGGCGGAAACAACGAATTCTCGGTTGCCTTGGCTATGACCATCCCGCTCCTGGTGCTCTGGCTGCGGCAAACCAGCGATCGGCCACTTCGCTGGACCATCAGTGCTGCGATTGCGCTGTGCTATGTGGCCGCGCTCACCTCCTGGTCGCGCGGGGGGCTGGTGAGTCTGGCGGCAATGAGCGCATTCCTCGTTTGGCACAGCAGGCACAAGTTCCTCGGGGTCATCTTGGTCGCAGTGGGAGTGGCTGTGGCGCTGGTGAACCTCCCCGAAAAATGGGTCGCGCGCATGGAAACCATCCCCAGCTACCAAGCGGACCAGTCCTTTGTGGGGCGCCAGGAGACTTGGCGACAGGGGCTAACCTACCTGCAGCGGAAACCCTGGACGGGGTCCGGCTTTGAAGGCTGGCGTGCGATCACGGCCAAGTTCAGCGGCCCCGGCGATCCCGCGGTCCGGGATTGGCACAGCGCCTACATCGAGGCGCTGGTCGAGCACGGCATTCCCGGTTTCCTGTTGTGGGGAACGTTGTTGGCCGGGACGATGATTGGGCTGTCGCGAATGATCGGCCGCGGACGACGGGTCGCGGATGCGTGGCTGGTCGACAATGGCGCCATGCTGCGCGCTGCGCTGGTGGCCTACCTTGCTGGCGGGCTGACCCTGGGCATCACCTACTGGGAGCTGATGTTTCAAATCCTGGGCTATTCATGGATCGCGCTCAGGCTGTCGACGATTGCAACCGGGGTAGACGGCACGCTGTCCCGTGCCCCATCGCAAACTTAAGACGAATGACTGTCGCCCTTCTTTACAGTATTGCCTTGCCCGACGCAGCCAGGATGCATAACACATTGAAGGAAACAGAAATAAGTTTTGTGGTGCGAAAATTGCGGGGTTCTTTTCCGGCCCGCGCTGCCTTACGGTTGCATAATGGGGCAGCGCTCGATTTCTGGAGTTTCAAGGCATGAACCAATTTTCGATAGCTCGGATGCTCAAGGGATTGGCGGCGGCGAACCTCTTGGCATTGGCTGCGGCGAATGCGGCATGGGCCGATGACCACTTGTTCAGCATTAACAGCGCGACGGTCATCACGCCCGGGATCGTAACTCATGCCGGGGCGGTTACCCAGGCGCTGACCATCAACTTTTCCGATCCCCCTCCGCCCGGTAATACGACAACGGTTACGCTGGGGACGTCGCAGACGCTGACCGTAGTCAGCGCCCTCGTGAAAATGTGCAAGCCCGGGACCAATAACCAATTGGAATGGCTGGACCAGGGCAACACGGTGGTGGGTGTGACCGGGACCCTGACCAACGGAACTACCAGCACCGTTCCCACGAATGGCTATCGGTTGACGCTGACCATGACCGGAATCAGCAACACGTATGCAACTTCTAGCGGGTCGTGCTCTGTCAGTGGGCAAAAGACCTTTACCTACACTGCGGGAGCGCTGCTCGAGCAACGAGTTGGCAACAGCGCCAATTTCACCACCAAGCTGACCACCACGTACAACTTCTGGAACACGACGAATACCGCGCCGGAGCCGGGTACGGTGGTGCTCATGCTGACGGGCTTGCTGTTCCTGGGCTGGATGAGCATGAAACGGATGCGGCCCGTGCGCGACGCATCTACGTGAAATCGACGCGCCGGGTACGACCCGGCGACGAATACCGTTCCTGAGCCGGGTCGGTGCTGCTGATCGGCTTGCCGCACTCTCAATCCGTTCCAACGGGTTTGCCAGCAAGGTGGTTACTATTCGCTTCCACCGCGGTGCCGGCCAGCACGACCAGCAAGAAGAACAGTGTGGCAATCCGCGGAGCGTCGAAGAGGCTTCCGAAGAGCCCGACCGTCAGAAAACCACCGGTCGAAGCGAGCAGCACGCCGGCCAGTCGATCTCCGCGCCAGACGGCGCGCCCGAGACGTCCTGCTACCGCCGCGAGGAGCAGCAGGAAGCTGATCAATCCGAACCAACCCTGTTCGAACAGGATTTCCACCCACAGGTTCTTGATGTGCCACGGCAGGTGGCTGTGCGTCTTGAAGAACCAGTAATCGCCGCCGGCGGAAAAATCGCCGTTGCGAATCAACCGGTCCCCCGCCTCGTCCTGCAGTTGGATGTCATCGACATCGACCAACGTGCCTTCGGTCTCGTTGTATAGAGATAGTTCGACCGGCCGTCGGGTAAACCAGTCGCCCCCTCCGACCGGCCCAGTATCGATGGCGATCGACTGCGTGTGCCAGCTCCCATCGGCAGGCACCGACAGGACCTGCCATTGGCAACGGAAGGAATTGAGCAAGTGCTTTTCGCACAGGGGAATGCCCAGGCGCGCGTTGGCATTGCCGCTCCGCACGCGCATTGATAGCGTGTAGTGGCGTCCCTCGGCTACCGGCACCCTTTGCGCCATGTAAAGGGTCTCCCCGCCGCCCAACCTCAGAAACCGGTTGCCGTCCTCAGCGATGAACCCGTAAGTGCCCGGCAGGGAAGCGGCACCCGATCGCAAGAGATATGCTTCGGAGAACCGCCCCAAGCCCATGCCGAATAACGTGGCGCTGAAGTCCCGGTCGCGGATTGCCAACGCCGTATGCCAATGGCTGACGCGCACGGCCCAATCCTCTCCGGTATTGGCCAGCCGCTTCTGCAAGTAACCGCCACTCAGCCCCACCGCCAGCACCGTGGCTCCGCCCAACAACCCGATTGCGGCGACTCTCGCACGCCGCTTGCCCTTGGCCTTCGGTAACGCCGTCCGCCAGGCGCCGAGCAGCAGAACGCCAAGGGCCACGCCGAGTGCGATTACGCCCGCGCGGGCAATAGTAAGCGTCATCAGGTAGGCGCCGAGCGCCAGTACAGCCAGGGCGACCAATCTGACGGCGGCAGGCCATTCCCTGCCGAACGCAAGCCAGACAAAGGGGATCGCCGTGACGAGGTACGTCTCGATCTCGCTTCCGCCGGTGTGCATGCTGGAGAACGTCGCGGTAATGCGATAAGGAACCGTTAGGTCCACCAGGCTCGCGAAGGACCAGCGCTCCCACAAGCCCACCGCAATTACCCCTGCAAGGCCGAGCCACATCCCCGGGACGAACAGGCGGGTGACCAAGCCCGATTGCGCGGGAAGCGTCCAACGCATCAATGCAACCAACGGCAGAGCCCACAGAAATCCCTTCGCGATGCGCAGGCTGTTGTAGTGGCTCAAGTAATTCGTGAAGGCATTGGCATCGAGCGGAGAAAGCGGCAGGAGCCCGATGACGAGGCTCACGACAATTGACAGCCCGAACAGCGTCAGCGCGACACCCAGCGGACGGGAAAAAGTCGGACGCGGCGGGGGGCCGACGCCGTGCCACGACGCCATGGCGACCGTGGTCGCCATGAGCATATCGAACTCATCGAAATAAAAGCGCCCCGTCCCGGGAGCAAGGTTCAATAGCGGCAACGCTGCCGGCACGACCAGCAGCCAAGCGTGACGATACCGCCACAACAAAAGCGCGTAGATCCCGAGCCCGCACAGGACCAACAAGCCCCACCGCGGGAAGAACCATGCCCAGACGCCGACGCCGAGCAGCAGCAGCACTGCAACGATCCGGCGCAGCGCCTGACCGGCGCTTACGCGAGACGAGGGCCCACTCTCGCTTGCGGTTCGGTTCGGTTCGGCCGAAGCGGCGAGCGCAGCGTGGCCATCGGGCTCCGGCGCCGGCAGAGTGCGGTGCACCCGCGTTCCCAACCAAACCCCAGCCACTATGCCCCAATAGGCGCTCAAGATCTCCAGCACGTCCTGCACGCTGAGCGCCCCGTGCAGCAGCGGCAGCCCGACAACCAGAAAGGCAAGGGCTCCGACGACGGTCCAGCCCGTGATCTGAGCTTGCTTTTCCGCTAGGGCATACAGCATTCCTACCGGCACCCACAGGATCAGGGACTTCAGCGCCAGGTAGACCTGCCCTGGGAGGGCCTTGAGGTAGCCGCCAAGTGATTCGACATGCCACCCGTTGGCCAGATCGATCAGAGACGTGTCGGGCGCGAGTGGTACCAGAATGATTGCAACGCTGATGATAGTGATGACTCGGCGGGCGATCGCTTCAAATGGCCTCAGCCAATTCGCCAACCCGAGAGCAAGGACTGGCGGGCAGAGCCATCCGAACGTGATGCCGAGGAGGAGACCGACTTGCTGCATCACAAGATCGAACGTCGACCAAGGGGCATTCAGGCCCATTTGATGAGGTATGACTGCGGCCCCGAGGCCGACCACGGTCCAGGCAACCCACAAACCGGTTGCATGGCGCAGGCGAGATCCGCGTGCGAGCGATGAAGCCGCGCTCTGGCACAGAATGCCCGCGAGGAGCGGGACAAGAAGCTGACCCAAGTGGAACTGGCTAACCTGTCCTTCGACTGCCTCGCCCACGGTGTGGACCCGGGCAAACATGGCCAGCAGGCCCGCGCAAGCGAGCCACCCCAGAAGCGCAATACCCAACGACATGAGCCGTCCGGGCCCGGCTGCACGAGCGGATGAAACGGTGGAATTCACAGCTAGATCGATATCATCGCCGACGGTCCGGCGCCGGGCGCGGCATCGCGTTCCCACGTCCGCTTTGCCAGAGCGGGATCAACATCCGCAGGCAGAAATATCCCACGAGTCCGCCGAACGTCTCGAGCAACCAGTCCGTCGTGTCTGCAATCTTGTCGGGAAGAAACAACTGTCCGATCTCGATTCCCGCGGCGGCGCAGGCGACGACTAATGCGCTTGCCACATGCATCAGGACCGCTGGAACCGCGAGTCGACGCCGGATGCCGGCCGCTCCGACGGCGAGCAGCGCGCCGAGCGGGAAGAAGAAGCCCGTCTTGTGAAATACCTCCGTCACGGCGCGAAACTCGGTGCCGAAGTAATACGCTTCGAACGGAACCCGCTTCAACGCCGCCAGCCGCCCATGCACAAATCCCCAGTCGGTGCTGAAGTCGAAGGGATACCAGAACACGACCATCAGTACTCCCGCCCAGCCTGCAAGGGCGAGGATCCACAGCAGCGCGAAGTAACCACCGCTGAAGTCGGCCGATCGTGGCGATCGCTGGTCCCCGGTGCTCGGTCGCAGCCAACGCGCGAGCGCGACGCCGATAGCGCCCCCGCAACCCGCCATCAGGACATCTGTGATGGAAGTGACCCGCGAGTACACGAACAGTTGAAGAACTTCGATGATCGTCGCGCACGCCAACACGTAGAGAACGATCTTGCGGGCGGGGCGGAGCGACGAAAGTTTCCACAGGAACGCCGCCGGAATCCAGATCGCGATATCGGCGAGCAACGCATAAGCGCGCTGGGCGCCGGTTTCGTAGGCGGCGCTGAAAGGCACGAGCAGAACCTTGCCCTCCCGCCACTTGTGGTAGATCTCGATGAAGCTGATCGTCAGGTCCAGGGGCAGGACGCTGTAGCCGAACAGCAGGAAGAGATAAGCGTAGAGAAGACGCTCCGCCGTACCGGTCGGCGCGTGCGCCTCGAACCATCCGGCCAGCCAGCGCATGACACGCCCACCCGTTGACCACCACAACAGGGAACCGATGACCGCCCCGATGCTCTCGGCGATGATGTCATTGAGCGAGACGGTGCGTGGCGGAAAAAAGATCTGCGTGAATTCGATCGCCACGCTGAGACCAACGCAACCGATCAGGACGAAGCTCGAGGCGAGCGCTTTGGCGATCCATCCGCGATTCGGCCACAGCACCCCAAGCCACAGGAACGCCAGCGGCACGAAAAGCAGGATGTTGGCGACCCAGTCGGCTCGCGAGCCAATGCCTAGCTCGAGATAGGGAATGCGCCGAAAGTATTCCCAGGCCTCACCCAGCGGACGCGGGCGGAACTGCAGCGGGACGAGGCTGCCGTAGATGACGAAGGCCGAATAACCGAGAGTCAGCCACCACAGCAGATTTTGGCTCGGCGCGGCCGGAGTCGCGAGATTGCCGGATCGCCGCGCGCCGCGGTCTTGGTCGTCAATCGAAGGCATGCGCTGGGTTGTCGTGAGCCGGCATCGGTGTTCCGATCCAGTCAGTGTCGGTGCCGCATCTTAGTCCGGTTTTTCGTTCGAGCTGCGGAAGCCAGCGCGGATTTGCGCTTCTGCGGTCAGATAAGCGGTTGACATCGATGTCCTCTTGCCGCAGGAGTGGTCTATGTGCTAGACAACCTCCGCGGTGACAGCGGCTTTCATCGCGTTTGCCATGGAAACGCTGAAACTATTCCTCAATGGCAAAAAGCCCGATGTCCTAATGCTCCCCAAGCCCGCGGGTTTTCAGCGCCTCCGGTTTGCGGCCGGTCTTCTCATTGGCATCGTTGCACTCGTGGGGTGGGCGGTAGCGCTCCAGCCCAAAGAGCATTTCGTCGACGAGAGCAAGCTTGCGCAGTTACCGGCCCCGGAGCAACTGCCACCTGTCAATCTGCCCGGATTCAAATTCGTCCACCCTCGCCTGCCCGGTCCAACCGCAGCCGAGCTAAGCACGCTTGCAGGGCAAAACCCGGAGTTTCTCCGCCAAGTGCGCAGCCGAGCGAATGGCGGCAAGGGCGAGATCGAGGCCGCTGCCTTGCAGGACTTGATTGAACCGGGCAGTGTCGATCTCGACATCCTGCACCGCCGCCTGATGGAGCTCAAATTCACCGGGCGCGGCCACAACCAGGGCAAGCCTCTCGCGATCGCCTACGACTGGCTGTATTCCCGTTGGAGCGATGGGCAGCGCATCCAGTTACGCGCAAAGCTTGCGGACGGGTGCGATTACCTCATTGAATACATCCGCCACGAGCGCCTGTCGCCCTATAACGTGTTCCTGTACAACGCGCCGCTGCAGGCACTTATGGCATGCAGTCTGGCGCTGTACGGTGACGACCCGCGTGGCGATCCCGCCATGCGTTTCACCTCAGACATGTGGAAGAATCGCGTGCTTCCCGCGTGGCGCCAGGTCATGGGCCGTAACGGCGGCTGGCACGAAGGCGGCGAGTACGTCGGCATCGGGATCGGACAGGCGATCTACGAGCTGCCAGCCATGTGGCGCAGCGCCACCGGTGAGGACCTGTTCGTCAGCGAGCCGGGCATTCGCGGGTTTCTGGATTTTCTGGTTTACCGCAAGCGACCCGACGGCACCGACTTTCGCTGGGGCGACGGTTCGGTTTTCGACAGGATCGCACCGGACACCATTCCCCTGGCGCTCGAATTCCGCCATGCGCCCGCTTACAGCCTTCACCCACCGACGCGGGGCGGGGCGCCCTCGGGCTGGCCTTGGGGGCCGCTCACCGACAGGGGGCTCGACGATCCCGCCTCGTTCGCTCGCCTGCCGCTAGTGCGGCTCTTCGACGGCATCGGGATGGTCGTTGCACGCAGCGACTGGTCTCCCGATGCAACCTACGTCACGTTCAAGGCCGGCGACAACTACTGGTCCCACATGCATCTCGACCAGGGTGCGTTCACGATCTACAAGGGCGGAGAGCTGGCGATCGACAGCGGTCTTTACGGTCCATCGTACGGCTCGGACCATCACATGAATTACACGTACCAGACCATCGCCCACAACGTCGTCACCGTGACAGACCCGCAGGATGCGGTACCTGCCCCCGGTAAGGACAAGCCTCGCCCGATTGCCAACGACGGGGGACAGCGTCGGATCGGATCGGGCTGGGGCGTGGAGGCGGCGCCGCTCGACCGCAACGAGTGGGAAGCCAAGCGCGACATCTACCACACGGCGGCCATGGGGCCGCTGTTCGATCAAGGGGGGTTGGTCGTCGTGGCTACCGACATTACGCCCGCCTACACCAACCGCCAGTCGGGGGATGGCACGTTCTCGGCGCGCACGCGACGCGTGGAGCGCTTTTGGCGCATCTTCGGTTACGATCATGTCGAGAATGTCGTGGTCGTGTTCGACCAGGTGACCGCAATCCGGGCATCGTTCAGGAAGCGCTGGTTGTTGCATACGATCAATGCGCCCACCGTATCTCCGGGCGGATTCAGTGTTATCGTGGCGCCGCAGGATCGTCCCGGGCATGCTGGCGGCAGGCTCGACGGCAAGATTCTGTTGCCCAAGGATGCGGTGATCAACGCCATTGGTGGCCGCGGGTTCGAGTTCTTCGTCGACGACAGAAATTACGATGAGAACGGCACCCTGCGGGAGCTGGTCGGCAAGCTAAGCCCGAACAACGGCGAACCCGGGGCGTGGCGAATCGAGGTGAGTCCGCCCCGCGATGCGAGGCAGGACATCTTCCTGGTCGTGCTGCTGCCCACCGCCGGGGCTGTGCATTCGGTGCACCGGGTCCGGCTGCTCGAGTCAGGCAAGCGGCTCGGATGCGAGATTGTCGGGCCCAATCGTACGACTCGCTGGTGGTTCGAGCCCGGCCGCAACGATGCCGAGATCGAAGTATCGAGTGGTTCCGATGCTCACCGCTACGCAGTCAGGGGGCCGGACGCGCAGGCTTCCTCGACATCGGACTGGGCGAGCCGGATTCGGCGGCTGTTCGGGCGCTAAGCGCTAACATCGGAAACACTCTTCAAAGTATCCTGGCCAATTAGCTCATTACTCATCCGATTGGCCCCTGGTTATCAAACTTCGGCCGGGAGACCAAGTCGGCGTCGTCAATCGATCCATCTTTGTACTTATTCCTGTGCACCACCGCTTATGAAGCACAGATAAATTTTCAGAAATGCGTCGCTCTGCGTTGCCTCGGCGATTGCGCAAGGACCGGTGCTATGTTCTTGTCTCGAACCTCTGGTAACCTTCGTGCCTACCGCTTCCGACCAGCGCCGGAAAGGACTCGGGGTCGTGGAATCTTCGACAGACAATGCTTCTGAAAGAGGCACAGCGTCTCCTCCATTCCGACTTTCATGCGGATAGCATAGTAGAGCCGAGGACGGGTGCGACCTCACTACCTTAAGGCTGCGGGCCGCGTAAATCGGCGGCGTCTGTAATGCCCGGCCTGCGTTCTTCCTCGCGCGCAATAACCGATGATGCGCCGAGCGCCGGCGCGCATGAGTTGGTTTACGTGTGCTTTTCATACCGACGACTTGCCCGGCGTCAGTTCCTGGGCGTTACCGCCACAAGCGACTGCTGAAGATCGTTCCTATGTTGACGCTAGCTAAAACTCCGCTGGAGCAGGTGCTCGCGGGCTGGTGGAGCAGAGTCGATAGCGCCTACAAGCGGGCGTTTTATGTCGTTCTGCTCGTAAATCTGCTTGCATTCGGATTCGAGATGACGAATCTGACCATCGATCATGACGATCTTTGGGAGATTTTTCTCGAGGACGACATTCTTGGGCATTACATTGGCCGCTTCGCCCTCGGCTGGATACATTTGTATACCCAGGGTGCTCACATCATGCCGTTTCTGCAGGTGGCAGAGGGCATCACAGTAATGACACTCTACGGCCTGCTCGTTGCGCGAGTTTGGGGATTGACGAGGACTCTGGATATCGTACTTGTGGCATCTGTGCTCTGCGTATTTCCATACATGGCGCAGGTAAATTCATACAACGCAGTAATCGTTCCGTACTCGATAGCGCATTTTCTGTCGGCCGGCGCAGTCGCGCTTTCGATCGGACCAACCAGACTCCGTCTCGCATTCGCGGCGCTGCTCTACGTAGGCGCGTTCTTGATCTACCAAAGTGTCATCGCGAATGCAGCTACGATCTTTGTCGTGTGGCTCCTGACCAGGATTCTATTTGATAGCCGGCCCGGGACGTTGCATGTTCAAGAATTGGGGAGAGCGACGATCGCCGCTGTCTTTGCTGTCGCCGCAGGGGGCGTGCTGTACGTTGCGATTGTCAAGTCTTGGGGCGTCCAGTTCGATTCCTATCAAAGCGCCGATGCGGCCTTCAATCTCGAAGGCCATGCAGACATACTCGGTGGTCTGTCGAGGGTGTTGGTTGGGACGCGTGCATTCTTCTTTTGGCCAGAGGCCTATTTTCCGGACTACCTGAAGAAGTTGCAGCTCGTGCTTCTCCTCGGTGCAGGAGTTGTTTGTGTCTGGTTGCCGGATCGAATTTCGAAGAAGGCCGTTGCAGCGGTCTTCTTGGCAGCGGCCCTGTTCACACCGCGTTTGCTGCAACTCCTGCATCCGCTGGGCAACTTTCACAATTTGACATTGACAGCCTACGCGGTGACTGTGGCCGGCTTCGTCATGATCCTCACGCGAGCAGGAAATGTCCTCACGAGGAACTTGTCGGCTGTACTTTCCGTTGTTCTCCTCGGGGGCTACTTGATTCAGGCGAACTGGATCTCGACTGTGAACTATCTCAATACGCTGGCGCAGTATACGACCCTGACTCAGATTCTCGCGCGCGTTCGAGCAATACCAAATCAGCAATGGGATGGCAAACGGATCGTGTTCATCGGCGAGTTGCGCATGCAGCCAACATATCCATTCAAGCCCGCGATCGGGGTTGCGACGCCGTACATCGGCGCGAAACTTGTCGGCTATCTCGCCAAACTCATGAGGGACGATCTTGTCGTGCTACCGCCGGAAGCGGTGCCAAAGGCCTCCGAATATGCGGCGCTGCACTTGCCGTGGCCGCACCCAGACAGCGTCGCTGTTGTGGACGGAGTCGGCGTAGTGGTCTTGTCGAACGAGCAGCGTGGGCGGCAAGCGCAGGGAACCGCGGATCAGACCTCTCCACTGCTTCCCCAGTGATTCCTCGCAAATAGGCAGAAAGTGACAAGAAAATGGCTCCCTGTCAGGCGACGCGCCACATCAAGTGATGTCTCCATGAGATCAGATCGATCGCACTTCCAAGATGGCCGCAAGGAAACGGCCCTGCCGCGATGTGGGAGTACACGCCGGCCATCGTCCTGGGGCGTCTGGCCTGCATCTTGCTTGAATCCAACTTCGCTCGCGCGCTGGCTTTGCGGTGATGCGGTCGGATCCGATCCATCGTTCGGCGATCGGCTTGAAAGCGGCTTGGTGCCGCGAGTGCGAATGACCTGGAGAGAGGAATAACATGGTAGGGCGCTCGCTTCGCCGGCTGGGCATCATCGCCGCCTTCGCCGTCAGTCTCATATTTGCCTTCCTGGCCTTTCATGATGTGGATTGGTCAGAAACCATACGCGCCCTCGTCGCCGCAAACGGAACCATCGTATTTCTGGGCGCAATTGTCGGTCTCGGCGGTTTTGTTGTCCGAGCCTTCGGTTGGAAATTTCTTCTCGTGCCGGTGGAACATCTAAGCGGTCGGCGGCTCTTCACGCCAGTCGCGATCGGCTACATGGCTAATAATCTCTTGCCCGCACGAGTCGGGGAGTTCGCGCGCGCTTACGTAGTCGGACGGCGAGAAAACGTCAGCAAGAGCGCTGCGCTCGCCACAATCGTTATCGAGCGCATCTTCGATGGTCTGACCTTGCTCCTGATTCTCGCGGTCATATCCCTCTACTTTCCATTTCCGCCTTGGGTGAAGGAAAGCGGCGCGCTCGTCGCGGCGGTGTTATTCCTCCTGGCCGTGGCCCTCGCTCTCGTCGCTGCAAAGATAGAGTTGGTCATTCGTGTCATCGATTTGGTTGTCGGCCCTTTGCTTCCGGGTGTGGCCGTGCAGATGAAGAGCCAGTTCCGGAATTTTGTCGTCGGTCTTGATCTGAAGAACCATTACCCGACGGTCCTGCTCGCGCTGCTATTCACCTTCTTGCGTTGGACTTTCGAGGCGTGCATTTACCTCTCTGTCATCTACGCTTTCGGGCTTGAACATCGCGTGCCGATCCACGGTGCGCTATTCGTGATGGTTGCCGTGAATATCGCATGCATGATTCCTCAGGCGCCTGGTTTCATCGGTTCAGTTCAAATAGCGTGCATTCAAGCCTTAAGCGTATTCGGAATCGACCGCGAAACTGCCGTAGCGTATTCGTTGTTGGTACACGCCGCCTTTTTCTTCCCGATCACGATCGTCGGAATCGTCTGTCTGGCACAGAGCCATCTGACGTTTGCAGAGATACGCAAGAGCGGCAATACTGCGGCTTCGCGAGATCTCGCGGCAACCTTGAAGCGGCCATCAGGGAAAGAGAAGGCGGCGTTGTGATAGTCATTCTAGGGGCAGGGCTTGCCGGGCTGAGCGCCGCGTACCATCTGCGGGAGGCCGGCCACGACGATTTCGGCTTGTATGAGCGTCAGGCGCGCCCTTGCGGGCTCGCACGATCGCATCGCATCGGCCTCTATACCTTCGACCACACCGGGCACTTTCTGCACTTGCGCGACCCCGCCATTCAGCGTCTGGTTTCCGATTGGCTGGGGGAGCGCCTTCCCGAGGTTCGTCGCAGCTCATGGATATTCTCGCATGGCGTGTACACGCACTACCCGTTTCAGACGAATACTTATGGGCTTCCGGTCGACATCGTCAAGGAATGCATTCTGGGTTACATACGGGCGAGGTATGAAAAGGTCGAGCTTCCCAACGAACCCTTGGACGAGCCGGAGTTGCCCAAGCCCCAATACAGCTTCGAACAATGGATTTACGAGAATTTCGGTTCGGGGATCGCAAAGCATTTCATGATTCCCTACAACGATAAGCTTTGGGGTATCCATCCGAGATACATGACTGCGACTTGGATGGGGCGCTTCGTCCCACCAGCGCCGATCGATGCTGTTCTTGAAGGCGCGTTGACCGACAAGACGGCCAACGTCGGTTACAACGCTACGTTTCGCTATCCCGTTGAGGGAGGGATCGAGACCTTCGCGAAGGAGCTTGCGCGCCGCGCCGGGTATATCCACTGCGGGCACGATGCCGTTGAGATCGACACCCGCAAGCGCCGCGTCAAATTCGCTAGTGGAGAGACCATTCCCTACGAGACACTCGTCAGCACGATACCGCTGCCGCAGCTATGCGCTCGATTGAATCCGGTGCAAGAGGACGTGCGAGAGGCGTGCGCCAAGTTGAAGTGGTCGTCCGTTTTCGCCGTCAATCTCGGCCTTCGCGTGGATCGCACGGAAGGTCGCCATTGGGCCTACGTTCCCGAAAGACAGTACAGCTTTTACCGCGCCGGTTGCTTTTCGAACGCGGCGCGTGCGATGGCGCCAGCAGGCCACAGCAGCGTCTGGGTCGAAACAAGTTATAACGCCCAACGCCCTTTGGATCGCCAAAAGGCTCGAGCCGGCGCCATAGCGGGATTAAAGGCCATGGGCTGGCTGCGTGATGACCGCGACATCGCCGCGGAGTGGCTGCTCGAGATCCCCTGCGCGTATGTTACCTTCGACGCGTGCCACGCCGAGGCGACGAAAACAATCCACCAATATCTCGAGCGCCACAACATATGCTCTACTGGCCGCTTCGGACGATGGGAATATTCGTCGATGGAGGACGCCATTATCCACGGTCGAACTGTTGCGGCTCGCCTGGTCGGCACGAATGAGGATACAACGGTACCAAGTGCAGAGCTCAAATAGGCAAGGTTGGGCACGACCTCAAATTTCGTACGTGACTTGCTGACGCCCCGTAGAAACGTGGTAAGTCCAACCGGTCCGGATGAACCAGATGCCAGAGCACGAAGAGCCGCGAGAGCATGGAAAGCGATCGATGCCAACTGGCGATCGGTATTCTGCGGTCGCTCCAGAGGCAAGCAAGGCATCGCCTGTCCAAATCTCGATTCTTATACCCGTTTAC
>Ga0137374_10003088_pt1 | contig 19579 bp, 19 predicted proteins | sample SagtaG_20_FD_104811 | JGI IMG/M metagenome (GOLD analysis project Ga0137374, IMG submission 104811) | Vadose zone soil microbial communities from Sagehorn Ranch, Mendocino, California, USA - Sage1_R_100_16 metaG | ecosystem: Environmental > Terrestrial > Soil > Vadose zone | place: USA...
AAGGCCGCGATCTCCTGACCGGTGCCGCGACCGCCGCGCAGCGCCCGCACCGTCCCCGGGCACAGCGCCTTCGGGCGGCTCCGCCTCAGCCTCGCTGTCACGACCTGCCGTGCCACAGCCCTGAGCCCACTCTCGCACCCAGTCACGGTGAAACGACCGCACCGACCCAGGCACCAGCGGACGTTACGCGTCCACACAGCGGCAGATGAGGATGCTGTTGGTCGGCATGCGGTCACGGTGCGATAGCCACCGAGTGATCTTCGATCGGCAGTCGTTGGCTCTCGGTATCGAGGCCAAAAGCTGTCATCTGGACGATGCTGGGATTCGTGTGGCAGCTCAGCACATCTCGCCGGACTACGGCAAGCCAGTGGTGACGGGCGCGTTCGGATCCGCTAGGTGGATTGGGGACATGACCGTCTGGATCACAGGCGAGGCCGAGCTCGTTACCGTCCGCCTGGCCAATGGCTGGAACTTCAACAAACACTATGACCTCGCGTCCTCGGATGATCTTGAGATAGCGCCAAGCGAACTCGCGGCGCTGATAGCTGAGGGATCCGTTCCGGATGAGGCCGTTACGGCGTGGGTCGCGGGGGAGAGTAGCGCGCTTATCGGCTAGATCGCCACAGCAAAGCGCACCAGGGACGGCATGAGAGGCCGACCCGAGAAGTCGATGAGCGGCATGCTGTATCTACCTCACTTTATGACTGCGGAGATAAAGTGATCCATCAGGGCCTCAGGTGTGCCGCAATTATTTATCCAAGTTACTGTTGTGCGATCAAGAAGCTGCTGGTAGTGCCATTCCTCGCGCAACTTATCATCTTCCGTCGCCAGGATCAGGGATCCATTAAAGAACGCCTCGTGATGGTGAGCGGAACCCACGTCACCCTCGCTTTCCAGCTCCCTCACCGCCTCGCCTCCCCGGCCGGGCGGCAGCCAGCCCGGAGGCTCCCGCACGACCACGGCCACATGCTCAACCACCAGGGCCGAGGTGCTCCATGCCGTCCCGTACACACTTTCCGGTGACACCAGCATCCGGGCAGCCCGGTCCCGTTCTGAGAGATCACGCGAATATGAGCCTGCCGGTGCGCTCGTGAAGAAGCCGGGGCGAAGGGCGAGCACGCTGCTTGACTTCATGTGCAGCATCCTCTCTCCCGTGCTGACCGAATCACAAGAACTCAGCGAAATGCCGCCCCAGTCGTCGTTCAGCACCGCCACTGAATACTCAGGATGCCGCAGCAGCCCCGCCACAAGCGTGGTCTTCCCCGCCCCGGAACTCCCCGTGATAACCACGCCCTGCCTCTCGGTCCCGGCACCTACAGACACTGCGCATCCGTGCATGAACAATATGTCGTCCCCGCTCACGGCAGAACAAATGCCCCGGACGCACACCTTAGCCAGCCTGTATGAGCCGAGCCCGAAGACCACCATCATCTTCTGATCCCGCGACCACCAGCGCGCCCCGTCCCACCTTCCATCAAGCCCGTAGCCGCAGGCCGGCCGGGCCAGCGCATACAGGGTGGCATCCGGCTCCCGATCCATCCCGGCCTGAGCCCAGTTGGCAGCGAACATGCGGCTGAGCCGGGCGCTATCGGAAAGGAAAGCGACCACTATCTGGCCCCCGGGCACACAGATCGACGCGAGCACCCGGTAGGGGAGCCGGAGACTGGCGACCACGCCCAGCAGGCCAGCCCCAGGCTTACGGACCGGCAAAAGCGCGTCGTAGTAGCTGACAGCCATCCCATCACCCCCTCGCCCACAGTCTCCGGGACCGGCCGCCGCCACGGCAGCGCCGTTCAGCAGGCATACCCCGGGCCCTTGGTCCTCCCGGGAGGAGCCCAACGACCCGCCCAGGGCCCGGTTCCGTCAGCCGATCCCCACACGCAAGCACCCGCCACGGTGGCCGCTCGCCGATACCCCAGGACCAGTTCCGCCTGCGCCTGACGGCGACAGACACCGGTGATCAGGGGCGCATGCATACCGGCCATCAGGGCGCGGCACGGGTGGCTTTGAGGCCGGCCCGGACCCGGCACCACACGCCCTTGGCTCCCGGGCGCCAGGACCGTCTGGGCCATTTCTTTAGGATGAACTGATGGGCGGGGACCGTGAGCTGGACATCGTGGTCTTTGGCGCCACCGGTTTCGCAGGGCGGCTGGTGGCTGGCTATCTTGCCGAACACGCGCCGGCCGGTGTCCGCATCGGGCTCGCTGGACGGTCTGCACAGCGGCTCGCTGATATCCGGGCGGGGCTCGGCGCTGCTGCGCCGGCGTGGCCGCTGCTGGTGGCTGATTCGGCGGATTCCGCGTCGCTGGCGGCCCTTGCGCGCTCAGCCCGCGTGGTTGCGACCACGGTCGGGCCCTACCGTCATCAGGGGCTTGCGCTTGCCGGGGCCTGTGCCAGTGCGGGCACCGACTACGCGGACCTGTCCGGTGAGGTGCTGTTCATACGCGAAAGCATCGACCGCTACCACGACGTGGCTGCAGGCACCGGCACGCGCATCGTGCACTGTTGCGGGTTCGATTCCATCCCTTCCGACCTCGGCGTGCTGTTGCTGCATCACGCCGCCCGCACCGATGACGCCGGTGATCTGGAGGACACGACGCTGGTCGTGACGGCGTTGAAGGGCGGTGTCAGCGGCGGGACGCTCGCATCGGGGATGGGGCAGCAGGACGAGATGCGGGCCAGCGCTGAGCGCCGGCGGGTGATCGAGGACCCGTATGCGCTCAGCCCCGATCGCGCGGCCGAACCGGACCTCGGCGACGAGCGCGACCTGGAGTGGGTCAGCTATGACGGCCAGCTGGGGATCTGGGCCGGCCCGTTCCCCATGGCGGGCCTGAATGCCCGCGTTGTGCGCCGCAGCAACGCCCTGCAGGGCTGGTCCTATGGCCGCCGGTTCCGCTACCGGGAGGTCACCGGCTTCGGTGCAGGCCCGGCCGCGCCCCTGCTGGGCGCCGCGGTCAGCACTGCGCTCAAGGCCCTGCAGGCAGGACTAGCGTTCCCGGCATCCAGAGCGCTTCTCGGCCAGCTCTTGCCAGCTCCCGGCGAGGGTCCTGGCGAGAAGGCCCGCCGCTCGGGCTTCTTCCGCATGGAGATCCACACACAAACCTCGGCCGGCGCGCGGTACCTCAGCAAGATCGAAGCTCGCGGAGACCCAGGCTACGCCGCCACGTCGGTGATGCTCGGCGAAAGCGCCCTCTGCCTCGCACTGGACCGTGACCGCCTGCCTGCCCGCGCCGGTGTCCTCACACCGGCGACAGCGATGGGCATCGCGCTCGCCGACCGGCTCAAAGCCGCGGGGCACACCCTGACCACACAGCCGCTCACCCCGTAACCGGCACACCGAGACGCCGGCACCTCAGCCCCGCCCGCGCTCACCGCACGTCAGCCACCAGCTGTTGGAGTCAGATAAAGAAACGCCCTCACCGGCAAACTCGCGCGACCAGCGGCATGACCGGACGTGGGCCAACCAGATCATCGGCGGGCAGCCCACGGAGACGCGGGGCGTGCGAGGGTGAATGTCATGAAGGTCAGAGGACTGGCCTGGCTGGGCATACCGGCCGAAGAGTACGCGAGTGCGGTCCGGCTCTTTGCCGGGACCCTGGGCCTGGAGCTGGCGTTCGAGGAGGTGAGCACCATTGAGCTGTCCACCGAGAACGGTGACAAGGTCCAGCTGTTCGGCCAGGGGCATCGCTATTTCGATTTCTGCCGGCCACAACGCGAAGATCGTTCCGCTCTTCGAAGTTGACGACCTTGATGAAGCGCGCGCCGAAATAGCCAGCGGCGGGGCCGAGGTCCTCGGCGAGCCAGAGTCTGACGATGTCTGGACGTGGCTGAACTTCCGGGGACCAGATGGGAACGTCTGCAGCCTTGGCGCCCGCCCCGCGTAGCCATCGTGGGAACGGGCGACTGTCATGGCGGCATGAGCGTGTGATCAGTTGCCCAGCTGTGGTGGCTTCTTGCCCGCGGCCCGGTGTCACACCCGCCCGGAGGCGCTGATTGGCTTTCACCCGGCCGGCCCTGGTACCTGACCTCCGGATTGGGCGGGAAGTAGCGGTCATAATGGCGGCATGGGCAACGACCCGCGGCTCCGCGCGTTTACCGAGGCGGACCTGGGCTTCCTGGACAGGCTGGACGCAGATCCAGATGCTCTCGGGCCTTTCGAATGGTTTGGTTTCCGTGACCCGCGCACTCGGCGGCGGCGCTGGGAAATGGATCGCTTTCTCGGCGCGGAATCGAGCGCCCTGGCCGTCGAGCTTGCCAGCGGCGAGGTTGCCGGCGTTGTCTCGTGGAAAGACGTTCGGCGCGGCGGCGCGCCGGGCGCCTGCCTGGAGATCGGGGCGGCTGTCGTGCCGGAGCACCGCGGGCAGGGCGTAGGGACCGCGGCGCAGCGCCTGCTGGTGGCCTATCTGCTTGGGTACACCACGGCGCATCGGCTGGAAGCGTGGACCGAAGCGGGAAACCTCGCCGAGCAGCGCGTCCTGGAACGGATCGGGTTCCAGCGCGAGGGCGTGCTGCGCGAGGCGGGATGGCGGGACGGCGCCTGGCGCGACGCCGTCGTGTACGGGTTGCTGCGCGGCTGACCCCGCGGGCAACCAACTGCATTGAGCGGCAGCATCCAGCAATCCGGATACGTCGCGCGCTCATCGGCAAAGCCGGGCTTGCCCATGGCTCGGTTGTGGTGATGGCCACGGCCTGGTCAGGTGCCCGATGCCATGTAGGCGGCGAGGACGTAGTTCGGGTGGCGGTCGAGGTACTTGCGGGCCCGGTCATAACGCATGGTCGTACGAGGATCGGCGTGGCGGGCGGCGATCTGGACGTCGCGCAGGTCCACCCCTGCGTCGAGCATGGTCGTGACGAAGGTTATCTGTACTTGATCTTGAAAAAGGCCTGGTCAGTGGCCGTTTCAGCAAGTGAGGCACGTGGGCCACGTGAGGACAAAGAGCGCAGCGAAGAGAAAGAACCTTGGTCCTGGTCCTGCCGTACGTGGCTCAAAGAGTGGCGGATATCTGTGAGGCACGACGCGATCAACCCTGAGAATCGTCGTGCCTCAGGCTGAAACGGCAGGGCAGATAACAAATGTATGCCTGAGCATGTGCGGATGTGGCCGGGTGATCCGTACGCCCGCCATCTCGGCGAGGCTTCGGAGCTGCCGGGTGGCGGCGTGCCCGTCCATGCGTCCCCCGTGGCTGTTGAGCAGGATCGCGCCGGCCGTTCGGGTACCGATGGCGCGGTCGATGGCCCGTCCGACTGCTGGCGGCAGCGGGACCAGGACGACTTTGTCGCCTTTGCCGCAGACTCGCAGTACCCGGTGGCCGTGTTCTTCGCCGAGATCACCGATATCTGCGCTGCTGGCTTCGAAGATCCGCAGGCCCAGGAGGCCCAGCATGGCCACTAGGGCGAAGTCGTTGCGGTTGGCGGACTCGCGGGCGGCGGTGAGCAGTGCCTCGAACTGCAGGTGGGTGAATCCGAGGGTGGGTGATTCGGCGGGCACCGCCGGGCGGCGGACATGCTCGGCGGGTGAGTGCTCCAGCACGCCGTCGATGACGCAGGTCCGGTAGAAGCCGGCCACCACCGAGAACCGGCGTGACACCGTTGAGGGCTTGAACCGGCGGACCTCCTGCATCCACCGGATGTACAGCTCAAGGTGCGGTCGCCGGGCGGCCAGCGGGCCGAGGCCCCGCTCGGCGCACCAGGCGAGGTAGCAGCGCAGATCAGAGTGGGTGTGGTGGTCACGGGAGCCGCCCTTGAACCGGGCGAGATAGGCGGCTACGGCAAGCCGCAGCCGGTCGGCATGCGGCACAGGATTGCTGGGCGGAATGGGAGCTAACTCGTTGTAGCGCATCATCCCTCGACACTGCGCTCACGTGCAGCTCAGGCAAGCCCTGATGCCTGCACCACAGGCGGCAGATGCGGATGGCGGCATGCGCTCGCCCGCGACGGGTGTCAGTCCTGACGGGCGCGGCCCTTGCGGAATCTGGGCCGGGCGCGGAAGCGCGGTCTGGCTGCCCGCTCAGGCCCAGAAGTCGATGGTTGCCTGCGGGTCGGCTGTTGCGCCCCAGAACTCGGTGACCTTGCCATCGCGGACGTGGCTGACGTTCGCCACCGGCACCTCGATCGACTTGCCCCCGCGGGAGGCCGACAGCGTACACAGCGCAACGGCGTGCTCGTCGTTGGCGAGCACATCGTGAACGTCCAGCCGGAACGTGCCACCGGTCTCCTCGGCCAGCCTGCCGAAGAAACCGAAGACCTCATCCCGGCCATGGTAGGTGCCGCTGAGCGGCCCGGCGCCGGACACGTGCCAGGTCACATCATCGGCGATCAACCCAGACAGCGCCGCCAGGTCTCCCTTGGCAAACGCCTCGTAGCCCCGGCGGGTCAGCTCGACGTTCGGGTGCTCGGTCATCGTTGCCTCCTCTGTCGGTCTCCTCAGATCACGCGGATCCCATGCCCGTCTCCGCGCCGTACCCCCCACCTGCCCGGCCCGCGCATCGCGTACACCGCACAGCCGGGCTCCGCCGCCGCGTACGGCGGCCTTGCCCGGACGGCCGCGGCGCGTGCTCGCGTACCTGCTGCAAAGATCGCCGGGTCAGCAGGCGCGCGGCTTGATCCGGATGGTCCAGCCGGCCGCGACTCGATGGCCGTGACCGCCCGGCCGCCGCAGCGTGTCTTGCCGCCCGCCGGGCGTCAGTCCCAGCGTCGCGCGTTGCCGGCGCTAAGGGAGCCAACTGGTTCTGGCATGACGCAGAACAGCAGGCCAGCGGGATCCCGGAGCACCCACCACGAACGCGCCCGCCCAACTCGCTCAGCTCCGAGTCCTTCCAGCCGGGCTACCTCAGCGGCCAGGTCATCAGCGTGGATGTCCACGTGCACGCCACCCTGCCCCTCCTCGAGGCGCTGGACAGCAGCCAGAACTCCTGGCCGTCCAGCCCGGCCCCGTGCTACCCGGGATGCCGACCGAACTGGGTCAGCGGCTGGCCAACCGCAGCCTGCCAGAACGCCAGCCCGGGTCGTGTTCTGCGGGCGGCACGTCGATAACGACCTTGGACAGCCTGCTGTAATGGCCCACCCGGTCAACCTACGTGAGCGTGCGCCTCGGAGTATCCGGGATCTCACTCCTCGCCGCTTACGGCATCCGGAACGCACCAGGTGCGGCATGACCGGATGTTCTATACGTCGCGCTGGGCGCTATAGCGTGCACGCTGATGTCATCTGCCTGATGGCCGGAAATAGCGCAGGATCGGGTACGCGCAGAGATCTCCCGCGGTCCGCCGGGAGCCGTGTATTGCCAGATCGGTTCAAGATCAGCCAGCTGACGGCCGGTGTATCCTGGGCTCCCGTACAGCGCCACGGCGGACTCCGCCGACGGCACGCCAGCGGCCCGCGCCAATGGCCGCCGAAACCCAGGTCAGTTCACCGTTGCGACCACCGGCCGAATCCGCCGCCGGATATCCGGCCCGAAATACACCCGATAAGGGGAGGGTCAGGTCAGCGAACTTCGGTGTACTCGCTGCGGTCCAGCTGCACGAGGCTGGTGTAGTCGCTGCCCTCTGGCTCTGCGACGTCGGTGGACTGGCTGCCGTTCAGCCGCACGACGCGGAAGCTGCCCGCAGACAGCAGCTTGCGCAGGTGCCGCATCCCGCTCATGCCCGCGAGCGTGACAGCTATGGCGGCGGCGAGGACCGAGCCGCCGAACAGCGCGAGCCCGCCGACGACGGATCCCAGCATCATCATGACCACTGCGGCCAGCAGGGCCACCGGCACGGCCGCCACCAGCAGCAGCGCGACCAGCGTCACGGCGATCATGGCCTTGGCCGGCCTGTCCGGCGTCCGCTCCGCATACCAGCCGGTCATCACGCTCACCTCTCAAGGCCCGGAGCCCGTCAAGGGCCCAGGCCTACCCGACAACACGATATGTCGTGTCCTCCATTGTCAACGCGCCGCTCGATCAGAATCATCCCGTAACCCGCGCCGGTCATCCCCCGGGCCAGCGACCGCATCCAGCATGCAGGCCATCAGAACGTCGTCGACGTACCGCCCGCCGAGGAAGAATTCCTCACGCAAGACTCCCTCGACCGTGAAGCCGCGCGATTCATAGAGCCGGCGGGCCGCGACATTGCCACCAAGAACACGCAGCGATAGCTTGCGTGCGCCCCGGCTGCGGGCCTGCTCGATGCAGGCTTCCACGAGCCGGCGCCCCACCCCGCAGCGCTGGCGGGCCGGGTGGACCGCCAGCCCCCGGATCTGCAGCACATGGGAGTGCGACGCCAGGGGGAGTGACTGGCCGAGCGCCGCATACCCGGCTATCACACGGCCGGTCTCAGCGACCAGTACATCGGCGGGCGCTGTCCGTTTGCCGAAGAAGGCCGCATCGGCGGATGGCGGCGGAGCTGGCGAAACGCCAGCCGTCCACGTGGCCGCATCGATGTCCCTGAGCTTCGGTTCGTCTTCGGGCCTAGCCTGCCGAACAGTCGTCACCACACCAGGATGAACCAGCGGAACACTCTCGCCGCCAGCAGAACGCCAACTCGTCAGGCCCTGCAGATCTGCCAGCCCTGCCCGCTCCCCCGAAATAACCCCGCACACCCGTCATCGGGCGCACGCCGGTGCATCCAAACGTGCAGGCAACGCGCTCATCGGCATGAGCGCGAGCGGACAGCGGTATGAGCGTGCGCTTCCGCTGTCAGTGGGATGACTCCATTGAAGTTCCTCGACGGATCCGGTACCAGCCGATCCGGGAAGTGCCGTCCTGGCGTATAGCGGGATCGAGTGAGGCCGCCCGAAAACACCCGTGGTAACCAGGCTGGTCGGCATAGGCCCCGCCAGGTCAGACCTGCGAACGTAGCCCAGCTGACCCTGGGTGCCATACGCCGCGACCAGGTCCGGGCCCTTGCCGGGACTCAGCCCTGATCCGTAGGTCATCCCGTTGGCGTTGGTCGGGTACGGCGGACCGATCACGGCGGCCCGGGCGAAGGGCTGGGGAAAGGTGAACTGGATTGGGCCCTGGGCCCTGCCTCCCTGTGCGCCTCAGCACATCCGCCGAGCACCACGACCGAGGCCAGCAGAACGGCCGCAGTCTTCATCGCTTCAACGCTCATGCTCCTGAGACGTCGCAGCGCAGCCTTTGTTCTTGCATCCGCTCATCGGCAGAACGGATGCCGCTGCATGCGGTGATCCCATCCCGAACACCACCGGCAACATCCCCGTCACCTTCGCCGCGCTGTCCTACGCCGGGACACTTCGGCTCACTGTGCTGTCCGACCCGGCCCAGGTACCGGACGCGGAAATGCTGACCGCCGCCATGCGCCAGGAACGCGCCGCCGTGCCGGCGACCGGGGGCGATGTCCGATCTGAACGTGACCGCGCGGCCCACGGCCGGCGAAGTGAGCACCGTATGTTGTGTCCGGTAGGTCACCGCCCACGCACGGTGGTGGCCGCCGAGCAAGGCGTCCGCGGTGATGCGCCGCCGGCGCGCGGCGCCAGCCACGATCCGGTAGAGCCTCATTGAGGCGGTGGAACTGAAGCACGGCGTGTCGAAGGCGTAGGCGGCGCCCGGCCCGGCGACCAGGCTGGTGACCAGCCGGCCGGGCTCTGGCAGCCCGGCAGCCGGGCGTGACCGCTAGGTTGTGCCGGGTGCGTGGGTGAATTCCCGGATGAGCTGGGCGAGTCTCGCTGGCTGGTCCAGGGGGATGAGGGTGTAGCTGTCGTCGACCTCGGCCAGCTGTGCGTGCGGGAGGAGTCCGGCGAGGCGCCGCCCATGCTCGGGTGGCATCACGCGGTCCCCGGTTGCCCAGACTACGAGGGCGGGACGATTGAAGCCCGGCAGGCTTTCGGCCGCCTTGAGCATGAGGTGAGTGTCTGCTACTGCTGCTCGCAGCATCCGCACGGCGTCGCGGCGGACCTCAGGCTGGGTCAGGACCGGTTTGATCCACCGGGCGGTGGCCGCGTCTCCTCGCATGGTCAGCCACCCGAACGCGATCGGGAGCCGCCGCAGCGCTCTGAGACGCATTTGCTGCATGAACAGCCCGAACATCGCCGGCGAGAGCTTGCTGGTGAGCGCGAGCGTCCTGCCGGTCAGCCCGGGCGGGAAGTTGTCGAACGCTTCGCAGGAGGCGAGCACGACCCGTCCTGCGCGTGCGACGCCGTCGCAGATGAGCAGCTGGACGAGCGCCCCGCCGGTGTCATTGCCGACGAGGGTGACGTCCTGCAGATCGAGGCGGTCAACGAACTCTGCGACCAGCCGGGCTATCCCGGGCAGCGACAGGTCGGCGTCGGCGTGCATCGGGCGACGATGCGCGCCCAGCGGCAGCGTCGGCGCCACGCATCGGTGCTCGGCGGACAGGTCAGCGATCGGCCCGTCCCACAGCGAGGAATCCATCATCAGCCCGTGCAACAGCACAATCACCGGGCCGCCGCCGCCGGTGTCGGTGTATTCGATTGTCCCGGCGGACAGCTCGATCTCCCTCATGCCCGTGTACCACCTTGTAGTGCGCTGTCCGCGGCGACAGCGCCAGGGCGATCCGCTCGCGGATGATCAAGCAGGTGCCGGCGCAGGAAGGACAGCTCGGCCCCGGCGGCCTGCTCGTGTCCGTCCATGAATGGCGCGTAGTGCCCGCCGGGCAGGCGGACCAGCTCGCCGCGGGGTGCTCGCTGCGCCGCGTCGGCGGCGGGCCCGGCGAGCGCGGTCTGGTCCTGGTCGCAGACGAGGACCAGCAGCGGGCACCGGACGCGGGACGCGTAGCGGCCGGGCCGGTAGAACCCGAGGCGCAGCGCCAAGCGGGCGGCGACCGCCTGCTGCCACTCCGGATACCGGTTGCTCGGGTTGAGCGCCCGGTTGCCATCGCGGCCGTCCGGCGTGGTGAGGAGCGCGACGGTCCCCGGCTCACCGGCCAGCGGCACCAGCCGCGGTGGCCGGCCGGCGAGACCGCCGATAGCGTCGGCGACGCCGCGGCCGAACAGGCGCAGCAGCACGAGCGGCTTCTGGTGACGCGCCGCGTTGCGCGCGGCAGCCGGGCCATCGGCGGTCGGCGTCTGCGCGATCGCCGCCGCGAGCTGCGGGCTGCGCGCCGCGACCCGGAAGACGTGACCGCCGGATAGGGAGAACCCCCAGATCGCGACCCTGGCCGGGTCGACTCCCGGCAGGGACCGGGCGTATGCGATCGCGGCCTGCCAGTCGGCCAGCTGTTCCCCGATGCGCACGATCTGGCGCGGCTGACCGCCGCTCTCCCCAAGACGGCGATAATCGAAGGCAAGCACGCCGAACCCGGCCTCGCAGAATCGCCTCGCGAACAGGTCGGTGCCCGGCTCCTTGGTCACCCCGCCACCGCCGGCCATGATCACGCAGACGCCGTTGGTTCCCGGATAGTGCCAGGCGGCGCACTCGGTGCCGCCGCTGGCAAATCGAACCTTCTCCCGCTCTACGGACATCCGCACGGACATCCGCACACACCTCCGCATGGACCAGATTCACTACGTACGCGCTTCATCTCTCATCACCTCGGCCAGTCAGCATGTGGCAGCCCCTTTAACTGCCCGCCCCTGCCAGCGTGCAGCGGCGGCCGCGCGGTGTCGTCCCGGCTCCCGGTGAGATCAGCACACCTCTTGGGCGCGGTCAGGGCCCGGCCGGGGACGCAGACGATCACGGCGGCCGTTTCCGCACTGTTCCGGCCGTACCCCGGCGGTTCTGGCGCCCGCCGGCGGCGCAGCGGGAGTGGGCGATCCACGACCGCCGCCAGCGCAGCGTGTGGTCGAACTCAGCCACCTCGGCCTGATCACCGGCGCCGGAGGTCACATGGTGCCGCCTCGAACGAAGCTCGCGGTTTGCCCTTACCGCAGGTCCATCAGAACAGGAACAACCCCCTTGACCACGATCACCCGGCGGATAAGCAGCGACCGGCACCGCTGGATCACGGTGGCTTTAGGCCGGCTTTAGGCTCGGTAGTAGTCATGAAGTTCCCTCGGATACGACGTCAGGTTGCTTCGAGATCGGCCATGTTGGTCGCCGGTTCGGCGGTCGGCGCCGTTCCGGCAGGATTGTGTTGAAGTCAGGGAATTCGGCTCGGCGGTGGCGATCTGCCGGGCTCGGTGGTGAGGTTGGCTCATGGCCGGTAGTGGCGGGCCATGAGCCGGAGCCCGTCCCGGTAGGTGGATGCCTGCAGCTCCCAGCTGAGCTCGGCCTTGGCCTTGGTGTTGGAGACCCGCAGCCCTCCGGTCACGATCGCCCTTGCGAACGGCGTGACGGTGAGCAGCCAGCCCGGCACGGCCCAGGGGCGGGGCGCGCCGACCGCAGCCGCCATCGCGGTCAGCATTGCCGACATGCTAACTGGCTCGTCGTCGGTAATGTTGTAGGCGGTGCCGCGTTCTCCGAGTTCCAGCGCGGCCACCGTGGCCGAGGCTGCGTCGTCGATGTAGACCCACGGCACCGCCCCGGAGGTGCGGGTCACCGGCAGCCGCCGTCGGCGCAGCGCGGCTACCAGGGCGTCGCTGGCCGGCCCTGGCCCGTACAGTTGGCCGTAGCGCAGCGCGATGCCATCAACGCCTTCGGCCCCGAGCACCTGCTGCTCGTTGGCTCGCAGGGCGGTGAGGTGGGCCTCGAAGCGGCCGTTGCCGGGCGGGGCGAACGGGTCGGCCTCGGTCAGCACCCGGCCGCCCCAGTCGCCAAACCCGTAGCCGAACACCATCGACTGGGGTGATGAACCGCGGGGCGCCTAGCTGCGCTGAGGCGGCCAGCAGGTTGGCGGTGCCCTGGGTCCGTAGCCGATTGGTGGCGGCCATGTCCTGGTGCCTGAGGGGGGTCTTCTTCAGCGCGGTGAGCTCGGAGATGACCGCGTCGGCCTGCTGGCCGTCGAGCGCCTGGCTCAGGCCGCGCCGGTCGAGCACGTCGGCCTGGACCGGGGCCGCCCCCGCCTCGGCCAGCCGGGCGCAGCCTTCGGGCGAGCGGTGCACCGCGATCACCTCATGTCCGGCGTGGCGGAGCAGGCGCACCAGGGGCATCCCGATCGCCCCCGACGCGCCCGCAACCAGGACCCTCATTGGCTCCTCCTTCCGTAGCTGCCGCGGCTGGGCGGCATAATCGCTTGCGCCCGTTCAGCGCGGCCCCCGGTCTGTGGATACGGACGCGCTTCATCTGTCATCACCTCGGCTAGTCACCATGTGGCGGGCCCGTTACCTACGAGTTCTTGCCAGCGTCAAGCGACGGGTGCGCGATGTCGTCCCAGGTCCCGGTGAGATCAGCGCACGTCTTCGGCCCGGTCAGGCGTCCGGCCGGACGTAAACCAGCACAGCGGCGCCGTCCGCGCAATTCCGGCCGCACTCCAGCGGTTCTGACGCGGGCCGACAGTGCGTGGCGGTGTTCGGCGGGCCGCAGAGCTAGATGGGGTTCCGACGGCGCGGCGGGCATCATGCGAGGCGTCGCCGTGGCCGCGGTCCGCGGGTCATTGCGCGTCGGCGGCCGTGGCGCCTGGTGGGACGATGGTCACCTGAAGACCTGCAGGAGGTGGTGGAGCAGATGGCCGCAGTCATGGTCGAGCGGGATGCCGTCATGGCGGCGGTGCGCGGCCTGATCGCGGACGCGCTTGAGGGCCGGGGCGGGGCGTTGTTCGTGGCTGGCGAGGCCGGGCTCGGGAAGACGACAGTCCTGGAACACGCGGTAGCGCTCGCCCGGGGCCGGTTCCAGACCGGGATCGGCAGGGCGGACGTGGCTGAGGCGGCCCTGCCGTTCGGCCTGATCAGCCAGGCGCTCGAGGTCTTGCTGGGCGGCCCGGCCGGGCTCACCGATCTGGTGGACCGCGGCTCGGCCCCGGCTCCTGCGGATTATTTTTACTCCGTTCTGGCTCGCCTGCGCGTGGCCGCCGCCGAGCCGTTGTTTCTCGCGCTTGACGACGCGCACTGGGCTGACCCGGATTCGCTGACGCTGCTGCGCCTGATCTGCCGGCGGATCGCGGCAATGCCGGTGGCGGTGCTGGTCACGGCCCGGCCCTGGCCGCCGGAGGCGCTGCGCGCGGGCGAGGAGCTGGCCGCCCAGCAGCTGGCCGCCGTGCAGCGGCTGGCGCCGCTCAGCCAGGAGGCAGCGTGGTCGATCCTCAGCCAGCAGGCGGGTACGGCCGATCCGGCCACCGCGGAGCTGGAGCGAGCGGCGGCTTTGTGCGCCGGGAACCCGCTGCTGCTGGACTACGTCGCCGCAGCGATGCGGGCCGGCCAGGGCATCCCGGAGCGGCAGTCACCGGCCGGCACGTCGTGGGCGCGCCGACTGCTGTTGTCTCACCTGGCCGGCCAGGAGGAGCCGGCGCAGCGCTACCTGCGGGCTGCCGCGGTGCTGGGGCGGCGTTTCCGCCCCGAGGTGGCGGCTCAGGTCGCCGGGCTGGCGGCAGCGGATGCGGCAGCGGCGCAAGAAGCGTTCGCCGCTGCCGGGCTGGGCCGGGACGCCGGTGAGGGCTGGGCCGAATTCAGCCATGAACTCGTCCGCCAGGCCGTGTACGAGCTGGCCGCCCCCGTCCGGGCGCAGCTGCACGAGGCGGCGTTCCGCGCCCTAGCGGCCCGCGGTGTCAACCCGGCCGAGGCGGCTGGCCACGCGGTGGCAGCCCGGCTCGCCGGGGACCGTGAGGCCCTGGACGTCGTGACCCGGGCCGGGAGGGAGGCGCTGCGGGCCGGCGCGGTGGGCGCGGCCCGGCGCCACCTGCAGGCGGCCGTGGACCTGGCCGGCCCGACCGCGCCGGCCGAGCTTGTTTTCGACCTTGGCCGGGCGCTGATCGCAGGCGGCGACCACGCGGCCGGGGTAGCCCGTTATGAAGAACTTCTTGCGCGGGCCGGCCTGCCCGGCGAAACGCGGCTGGCCATTCTCGGCCAGCTATCCCAGGCCCGGATGTACGCGGGCCGGATCGCCGAGGCCGAGGCCGCCATGGAAGAGGCGCAGCGGCTGGCGGGACCGGACCGCCGCGACCTCACCGCCGGTGCCATGGTCGACCACGCCGCTCAGGTTATGGTGACCTACGGCTGGAAACGGGCCGCGCCGCTGGCCGTCCGGGCCCGTGAGCTGGCCGCTGAGGCCAGCGCCCCGGTACGTGCCGCCGCTGCGGCGGTCTGGGCGGTGGGCACCTATTTTTCCGGTGACCCCGCCGGGCTCGAGGTCGCCGAAGCAGCTGCCCGCAGCGCGGCGACCGCGCCCTCCTGGCGGCCGGCCGGCACGCCGTGGTGGGATCCGGTCGCGCACTACGCCTCCCTGGCCCTGTCGGCTGAGCGCTTCGGCGACGCGCAGCGGCTCCTGGACAGCATCCTCGAGGCCGCCGAGCGGCGCTCGGATCCGATGGCCGTGGCGCAGGCCCTGTACTACCGGACCACGCTCAGGTGGCGGCTCGGCCAGCTGGACGAGGCGCTGGCCCTGTCTGCGCGCCTGCTCGAAGCCGCGGATCTGGTACCGGTGATGACTCCCAATGCGGCCGCCGTCAGAGCCATGGTCCTCCTCGATCTCGGCCGACTGGACGAGGCGGAGGACTGGTGCGCCCGCGCGGAAGCCGCCGCGGGCGGCGGGGACAGCCTGGGATACGCGGTGATGGCGAGTTACCTGCCGCGCGGAACCCTCGCCCTGCGCCGCGGCGACCTGGACAGCGCGTGCGCCACGTTCAGCGCGCTAGGTGAGATCGCCGATGCGCTGGAGGTGCGCGATCCGGGCACGGTCCCGTGGGCGGCCGATGCGATCTCCGCCTACCTGGCCTGCGGGCGGGAGGCAGACGCCGGGCGCCTTATCGACTGGCTGGCACCTTCCGCCGGGGCCCTGCCCGCCCGGTGGCCGAAGGTCGTCGTTGCGGCGGGCCGGGCGGCTATGGCCGAGCACAACGACGACCCGGAAACAGCGCGCCACTGCTACGGCGAGGCGCTCGCCCTCCAGGAGGAGATGCCCATCCCGCTCGCCAGGGCCCAGGTGCTCACCGATTACGGCGCGTTCCTGCACCGCCAGGGCGACACCCGCCAGGCCAGGCAAGCGCTCGCCGAGGCGCTGCGGCTGGCCGAGAGCTGCGGCGCCGGCTGGCACGCCGAGCGGGCCCGGGTGGAATGGCGCCGCGCAGGCGGGCGCACCGGGACCACCCCGCCCGGCCAGCTCACCCCCCAGGAGGCCGCGGTGGCCCGCCTGGCCAGGGCCGGGAAGACCAACCGGGAGATCGCCGGGCAGCTGTACCTGACCGTCAATACGGTGGAAACCCACCTGCGGCATGTCTACCAGAAGCTTGGCATCCACAGGCGCGTAGAGCTGCTGACCCTCCCGGACGCCGAGACGGAGGTAGCCAGCAGCCCAGCGCCGCCGTGACGCGGGCTCGCTGCCCGCACTGGCCGCGCGCTACAACTTCCGCCAATGCCGCCCGCACCCGGTCAGCCGCATCTCAGGCACCCCGGCGGGCTGCTCGCATGCACCGCCCAAGCCCCCTAGCCGGTCACGGGCCCATTGTCCGGCGCGCCGCGCTTTCCGTCCTGCCCGCAGGTAAGCCAGCCGGGCCTGCGTTGGTGGCCGGGAGCGGCAGCAGCGCGAGCCGGTACGCGGCGATGCCGACGGCACCGGCCAGGAGCGGCCCCGGGACAGCGCGCGCCACCGAAGAGAAGCCGCCGCAGCAGCCCAGCCGTGCCAGCAGTAACTGATGACACCTTCCTCATTTCACCGGCTTCCGTGACGACACCGGGGCCCGTTCTCGTATCGGCTTGGTACCGGCCCCACCATGCCCCGTGACACGCCAGCAGCGCATCCCGCTCGGAACAGAAATAGACACAACCCGAACCCAGGGAGAAACCCTCATGTCCCAGACACGATCGATAACCAGGCGGACAGCCGCGCCAGGCGCCGACGCGGCTGGCACCGCCAGCCCCCGGCTCGGCCTGGCCCTTATCGTCATAGCAACCGCCCAGCTGATGGTGGTGCTGGACGCGACCATCGTCAACGTCGCGCTGCCGCACATCCAGCGGGCGCTTGGCTTTTCCGGCTCCGGCCTGGAGTGGGTGGTCACCGCCTACGCGCTGGCCTTCGGCGGGCTGCTGCTGCTCGCCGGCCGGGCCGGAGACCTGCTCGGCCGCCGGAAGGTATTCATCGCCGGACTGCTGCTGTTTTCGGCCGCGTCGCTGGCCGGCGGGTTCGCCACCTCCCAGGCGTGGCTGCTCGCGGCCCGCGCCGTCCAGGGAGCCGGCGCCGCGATCATCGCGGCGACTGCGCTCGCGCTGATCGCGACGACCTTTCCGGAAGGCAAGCCCCGGAACAGGGCGATGGGAGTGTACGCAGCGATGAGCGTCGCCGGCGGTGCCGTCGGCCTGATCGCCGGAGGCGTGCTCACCACCTACGCGTCCTGGCGGTGGGTGCTGTTCGTCAACGTGCCCATCGGCCTGGCGGCGGCCCTCGCCGCACCGCGGGTGCTCGGCGAGGCGCAGCGGCAGCGAGGCCGGTTCGACCTGCCCGGCGCGATCACTGCCAGCGGCGGGCTCGCCGCCCTGGTCTATGGCCTGTCGAACGCGGCCACCACCCCGGACGGGGTCTCGCACTGGGCCGATGCCAAGGTCGTGGCCTCGCTGGCGGCGTCAGCACTGCTGCTCGCCGCGTTCACGGTCATCGAGGCCCGCAGCAGGAATCCGCTGCTGCCGCTGCGTCTGCTCCGCGACCGCGACCGGACCGGCGCGAACCTGATCATGCTGTGCGTCGGCACCGTCATCTTTGGCATGTTCTTCTTCCTGACCGTGTTCATGCAGGCCGTCTGGGGGTACTCCGCGCTGAAGACCGGCGTCGCCTACCTGCCGCTGACCGCCGCCATCATGGTGGCATCCGGTGCCGCCGCCCAGCTCGTCGCGCGGGTCGGCGCCCGGCCGCTGCTGCTGGCCGGCTCCCCGGCCGTGGCCGGCGGCCTGTACTGGCTGTCGCGAATCAGCGAGCACGGCAGCTACGCCGGCGCGGTGCTGGGCCCGATGCTGGTCATCGCCGCCGGCCTGGGCCTGCTGTTCGTGCCGCTCACGCTCGTCGCCATGTCCCGGGTCGCCGACGCCGAGTCCGGGGTCGCGGCCAGCTTGCGCAACACCGGCCAGCAGGTCGGCGGCTCGATCGGGCTTGCCGTGCTCGGCACCGTCGCCTGGACCGTCGTCGCCAACAGCACCGGAGCCACGACCGCCCGCGCCGCGGTCGTGGCCGCCCGGGCCGGCCACCCGGCGCGCCCCAGCCAGGCAGCGCTCACCGCGATCTACCACCACGCCCTGGCCACCGGCTTCTCCCGGGCCTTCCTCGTCGCAGCCGGGGTCATGGTGCTCGCCCTGATCATCACGATCGCGGCGATCCGGATACAGCGCGCCGACCTCGGCGATGCCCGGCTCTGAACCGCCGACAACCAGACCCAGACCAAACACTCCCTATTCACCTGGAGAGAACCATGAAACTCACGATCATCGCGGCCACCGGCGGTGTCGGCCGGGAACTTCTCGAGCAGGCCGTCGCCGCGGGTCATGACGTCACCGCAGTGGTACGCAACCCGGCCAAGCTGTCCCGTGAGGTGCGCGCCATCACCGCCGACCTGGCCGCGCCCGATCCGGCAGCGCTGGAGTCCGCGGTCGCCGGCGCCGATGCCGTGCTCTCCGGCCTTGGCCCGCACTCGAACTCTGACGCCGGCATCGCTTCCCAGGGCACGCCCGCGGTCGTCGCGGCGATGAAGGCCGCCGGCGTGCGGCGCATCGTCGCGGTCAGCGCCGCGCCGGTCGGCACCGTGCCCACGCCCAGCCGCCCCAGCCCGCCCAAACACGACCCGGGAGACGGGTTCTTCATGCGGCACTTGCTCAGCCACATCGCAAACGCGAGGCTCGGCAAGGTCTTCGCCGATCTCGCGCAGATGGAAGACATCCTTGGCCGCAGCGGCCTGGACTGGACCGTCATCCGGCCGCCACAACTCACCGGCAAGCCACTGACCGGCACCTACCGCACTGCCTACGGGCAGAACCTCAAGGGCGGCCTGTCCGTCCCCCGCGCCGACGTCGCCGACCTCATGCTCCGCGTGCTGAACCAGCCCGAAACCATCGGGCAAGCCATCGGAATCGCAAGCTGACCAGGAGGAAAGACATGACGACCAAGGACACGGCCGATCGCACAGGGGAATCGATCGACTTCACCATGATGTACGTGACCCACGATGCCTTCCGGCGGGACCTGGGCCGCTTCACGGCGGCGTCGGCCGCCGGGACGGCTCACGCCCCTGGAGCCCGCGCAGGCTGGGAGAACTTCAAGGCCCAGCTCCTGCTTCACCACAGCGTCGAGGACACCCACCTGTGGCCTCGCGTTCGCCGCGCGGCAGCGGGCCGGCCCGCGGGCCTCGCCCTGCTAGACGAGATGTAGGCAGAGCATGCCCAGATCGACCCGCTGCTCGCCGCCGTCGACGACGCCCTGGCCGACTCGGCTAACAACCTCGCTGTGCATGCCGCCGAGCTCGCGTCCGCGCTCGAGTGGCACCTGAAGCATGAGGAGGATGCCGCGCTCCCCCTCATCCAGTCGGTATGCACGCCCGCGGACTGGCGCGCCTTCGCCGGCGAGATGCGCCGCCGCCAGGGCGTCAAGGGCGCGGCTATCTACGTCCCGTGGATC
>Ga0137374_10003089_pt1 | contig 19577 bp, 14 predicted proteins | sample SagtaG_20_FD_104811 | JGI IMG/M metagenome (GOLD analysis project Ga0137374, IMG submission 104811) | Vadose zone soil microbial communities from Sagehorn Ranch, Mendocino, California, USA - Sage1_R_100_16 metaG | ecosystem: Environmental > Terrestrial > Soil > Vadose zone | place: USA...
ACGGCGCTCCCCGCATGGAGTCCCGGCTTTAGCCGGCAGCGCGACCGAAGTTATGGCCGGCTGGTTCTAGCCGGATGCCCAACCGGCTAAAGCCGGGACTCCATGCCTTCAGCGCCGCAGGCATGCTAAACACATACCCGGCGTGAGCCGGATCTGATCTGACTGCGATTCTCGAAGAAATGATGATCCGGCTCACGCCGAATGCTACGAGATGACGGTTTTTCAACGGACTGCCAGGCGCGCTTCAGTACGCGCCGGCCCGGATTCGGTAAAACATCACGTCGACGCCCTTAAGCAACGGGTCCGACCACTCATGACTCGACTCGCGCGCAGTGAAGGCATGCACGGCGGCCCAGTTCCCCGACTTAAGTTCATACGAGCTCTCGATGATGTAATGCTGGTTCGTGGCCAGGTCCGACAGCTTCAACTCGAACGCCCCGTCCCGCACCCGCCCGGATTCGACTCGCCCGGACGCCGGCGTGTCGGTCGGCAGATCCCCGGAGAACACGGCCGGGCCGAGGACCTGCACTCTCTTACCCGACGACACGAATTCCTCCACGTTCCGTGAAGCCAGGTAACGCCGGAACTGTTCGCCCCCTACCGACTCGAACGTGATTTGCTGCGGTTGCTGGATGAAGCGGATGGGTGAATCAGCCCGGTAATAAATCCAACTGCGCGCCCCAGCGCCCCCTTCGCTCCACCAGAGATAAAAGTCCCCGGCGCTGATCCCGACGCGGCAGCCGATGTCCTTGACTTGGCTCCCGGTGGGGGTCCTGAGCACCGTTTGATAAACCTCCTCCACCGTCCCCTGCCCATTGGTCACCGACCCTGGGGCGCCATCGAAGAACTGATAACGGTATCTGGCCCGGCAATGTCGGATGTCCGGCTCCGTGTGCGGCACCAGCGCGTCCGCAATCGGCTCTTTGGCGAATTCCAGCAAGAGCACCGATTTTTCGCTGACCACCACCACGGGCCGGCCATGGTCCACACGAATTGTCTTGCTCGTCGTCGTGGCCGCCAAGCCCTGTCCGAGCGACAGTGCGCCAGCCACCCCGACGCACACGGCTCGCTGGAGAATGGAGTTATTCATGGACGGATCGCTTATCGCAATTGGAGCGTTATACAGAGCCCACTCCCAATTGCCAGAATCCATTTGTAAAGGATCTGTAAATCCCTGGTTGGGAGTCCGCCAAGTGAGTCCCTCCCCTGAGGTTGCCGGCGGAGCGGCGTTCCGCAGGTCGGCGGACGAACCCCCTGGCAGGCGAACTTCGCCTGATTGCCGAGGAGCTGCGACACCTTCCGACCACGAGACAGAACCCGCCAACCGAGGGTAGCACAAGCCACTTGAAGTTTAAGACCGAGGTGGAGTGAACGTCCGGGAGTGCTTCGCTGGAGCGCTCTCAGCTCCTGGCCGCTGTGCTAGCTGGGCCGCCCTGCCGCCTTGCTCCTTACCTTGGAGAAGTTAACTCGGTAGCTTAGAAGAGGCTCGGCCAGTACCATGGCCATCTGTTTCTCGTCGGCTTCGGGCACAGGGCCGTAATTCGCTTCCATCTCCAATTCCTGACCTTTAAAGCCTGGGTAGAGGGCCGCCAGACGAGGGATGGCCTTGGCGGCGAGCCGAAAGTAATCAGCATCGAGTTCGACGCCGATGGATTGGTATCCGACGGCGTCAGCCGCCGCGATGGTCGAGCCAGAACCCATGAACGGGTCGAGGAGCGCGCCTTCGGCCAACGGCAGCAGTGCCCGCACGATGATGCGCATGAAGTGCTGCGGCTTGAGGCAGGGGTGATTGGAGATAGCTTCTTCGCGATCAGGCGTGCGTCCGCTGGCGAGCACGTCGGGCAACGGCTTGTCGGCGGATAGGCGACGCAGTCCACCGGTCTTCCAGCGGCGCAGGTTTTCGGCGACGGTTCTTTCTGCTATCGGTTTCCGGAAAAGCATCCACGGCTCGTAAGCGCCCTTGGGCGTAACGCATACTTCGGGGAACTCTTTCTCGGCATTCTTCGGCCGGTCGCCGCCCCGAAAGCTGAAGTAGAGCCGCATGATGGCGGGGCGGATCTCGTAGCCCGCATCAGCCATCGCGGTTTGCACGAGCGGCTGCATGATGGGATGTCCTGCCACACAAACATGCGCTCCGGGCACAAGGGCAGGGAGCAGCAGCTTGGCCCAATCGTTGAAGAATTTCTTGAGTTCTTGCTTCTGGCCCTCGTTCAGCACGGTGAAGCGGGGCAAAGGGTCGCGCTTGCTGCCGCCGATGTTCGGGGGCAGGCGCCAGACGCCGCCGCGTCCAGCGCGGAGTTTGGAGACTTCCTTCTCGGTGAATTCAAGCAGTCCGTAGGGCGGGTCGGTGCAAACCGCATGAAGCGAATGCGGTTGGCGCCCGCGTAGCCAGTCGAAGCAATCGGCGTTTAGGATTTCGTGCATCTGCATCACACAGCACTTTTCAACTATAGGCGAAAGACAGTCAAGTACGAAAGCTGGTATCAACCATAGTTGAAATGGATGCCAAAACTGTGATCGGCCGGTTTGTGCGAAAGCTGCGGGAACAGAAGCGCCTGACGTTGGAGCAACTCGCAGGAAGGACGGACATCACCTACCAGTACCTTTCTGGGGTCGAGAACGGGCGGGAAAATTTCACCATCGAAGTGCTAGAGTCGCTGGGAAAGTCACTGGGGTGCCCACTGCCGCAATTGGTGGCCGGAGCCTACGCGCCGGCTGCCGATGCGGCCGGCGTGATGACGAAGAAGAATTGTTTCCGACCTCAAACACCGCTGCCGCCAGGCATGAAGCTCGCCCATCTGGAATCGGCCATGAACGCCACGCAAAGTATAGTCGCGCGCATCAACGCGAACCTGCTGGCCAGCGGGGCGAAGCCTTTGCCGGATTATATTCAAGGGAATAACTTCAGCGGCCTGGTCTCGAACATTCTGTGTGACGCCTTGCACGACCACTCGCCTTACAAACACAATTCGCACCAGGCGTATCCAGATCTGATCAACTCGTCCGCTAGAGAGGGCAGGAAGACGGCCGGGTTGGAGATTAAGTCAACAATCCAGATTGGCAAGGGCGGAGAGAGTCACAACGGACATTCGGGCTGGCACCTGATCGCGTGTTTTGCCATTGAGAAGGGGACGGGGAACGTCCGCTTCGTCCATGTGATGATAGCTGTGTTGAATGGACACAATCATGCAGAACCCGACTGGGCCTACGTGGGCAGCAAAGTGAATCCGACGACAGGAAGCCGGCGCACGGAGACTTACAACACGACGCTGATCGGGACGACGAAGTTGCGGGATGGGTCGGCGTACCTTGACCCGGCAGTGATAGATTTCAAACGATGGCGGCAGCAGAGGCGGGGTACGATGCCGGATTACTCGATTTTCGCGGCGGCGTAGCAGAGTCGCTTCAACTGTCGCGTGCGGCTTCAACTAGGTTTGCAATTGCGCGTACCCTAACAGGGGCTGTGTTTTCGTTAAGCAGGCGCAAGGCGGCCAGCGTGCAGCAACTCGATCTATGCACCTCAGTCTTGATCCCTCTCCCCATCCGATGCGGAGAGAGTCATTCCCCGCCCAGGCTGTTGCGGCCGTGCTTGAACTGGATTCGAGCGCGCCCCGCGGCGCCAGGACCTTTTGAATTGCCACTTTTGGCTTGTGGTCCAATCTTTCGCGGCACTAACAGCCCCTGAATTCGTGAACATGCCAGCCGTGATTGCCAGTTGGACGCCGGGTTTCGCCCGGTGGCTCGGCATTGGACTGCTCTGCTCCGCCTTCGCGTCCCCGAGCGTGGCGGCTGACGCCGACCTGGCCAAGCTGCCGCCCGCCGCCACGCGTCCGGTGGACTTTGCGCAGGACATCCAGCCCATCTTCGCCAAAAGCTGTTCCGGCTGCCACGGCCCGCTGCGGCAGGAGGCCGCGTTCCGGCTCGACGCCAGGGATGTCGCCCTCGTGGGCGGCGACCTCGGTCCGGCGATTGTTCCTGGCAAAAGCGCGGAGAGTCTGCTGGTGCAGTTCGTCTCCGGCGCGGTCGAAGGCAAGGTGATGCCAAAGAAAGGCGAGCGGCTGACCGCCGAGCAAATCGGCCTGATCCGCGCCTGGATCGACCAAGGCGCGGTCTGGCCCGACAGCGCCTCCGTCAAGCTCGATGACAAGCGCGGTCACTGGGCGTTCAAGGCGCCGGTGCGGCCGGCCGTTCCGAAAATTCAATATTCAAGATTCAAAATTCAAAATCCGATTGATGCGTTCAGCTTCGCCCGGCTTGAGAAGGAGCGGCTCAAGCCTTCTCCCGAAGCGGGGCGCGCCACGTTGATTCGCCGGCTCTCGCTCGACCTCATTGGCCTGCCGCCGACTCCGAAAGAGGTGGACGAGTTCGTCGCCGACAAGTCGTTCGACGCTTATGAGAAGCTCGTCGAGCGCCTGCTCGCGTCCCCGCACTACGGCGAACGTTGGGGCCGGCATTGGCTGGACCTGGCCCGTTACGCGGACTCCAACGGCTACGAGAAAGACGCCCCGCGCAGCATCTGGCCGTATCGCGACTACGTCATCAGCGCCTTCAATCGCGATTTGCCGTTCGACCAGTTCACCATCGAGCAGCTTGCGGGCGATCTGCTGCCCAATCCGACGCTCGACCAGCGCGTCGCGACCGGCTTCCTCCGCAATTCGATGATGAACCAGGAAGGCGGCATCGAGCCGGAGCAGTTCCGCATCGACGCGATGATCGACCGCGTGGACGCCGTGGGCCGCACCTGGCTCGGCTTGACCATCGCTTGCGCGCAGTGCCACAACCACAAATACGATCCCATTGCGCAGCGCGAGTATTATGGCTTCTTCGCGTTCTTGAACAGCGACGACGAGCCGTTCCTCGAAGTGCCCACGCCCGAGCAGGAGACGAAGCGCGATGAAGTGCGCGCCCAGGTTCGCAAGCTTGAAGACAAGGCGATGAAAAGCGTCACAAACCTCACCGAACGGATGGCCACCTGGGAGAAAGTGGTCGCCAACGCGGACGGGAACTGGACCGTGCTCGACCCGAAGGAGTGGCACAATTTCGCGACCAAATACGAGGAGCAGAGCGACCATTCACTTCTGGGTGGCGGCGACGTGAAGCCGTATGGCGTCACTCACATCTGGTTCGACACGCCGCTGACGAACATCACCGGCTTCCGCCTCGAAGCATTGATGCATCCGAACCTGCCCTACGGCGGACCCGGCCTGGTCGGACGCGGGAGCTGGCTCCTCCGCGAGATCACTTGCGAGGCCTACGCGATCACGAACGCGACCGTGACCAATAAGGTGAAGTTCGCGCGCGCCCTGGCCAGCGCCGAGGCCGCCGGCTTCGGCATCACCAACGCCATCGACGGCATCACGGACAAGGGCGGCTGGACCGCTTCCGCTGTGCCGGTCGAGCGCAACGCGGAGCATCGCGGCGTCTTCGAGTGCGCCGAACCGATCGCCGGTTTCCCCGGCGGCACGCGGCTCATGTTGTCGGTGTATCAGAAACACAGCCACGGCGAGGGCTGGTACATCGTACCGGACAAGGACAGCGGCCTGGACTGCCACGCCTTCGGCCGCTTTCGGTTGAGCGCGACGACGCAGCCCGGTCCGCTGAGCGTCGATCCGCTCACGCCTGAGCAACGCCGCCTGCTCTCGAAACTCGCCGCGCAGCGCACGAAGGAGGAGCAGCGCGAGCTGTTCAACGTCTTCCGCCGCATCGAGCCGTCGCTGGCGAAGCTGAACCGCGAAATCTCCGACACCTGGACGAACTGGCCCTACGTGCCGACGACGCTCGCGCTCTCGAAGCGCGCCGAACCGCGCGCCACGTACGTCTTCAAGCGCGGCGACTGGCAGAAACCTGGCGAGCGCATCGAGCAACCCGGCGTGCCGAAGGCGCTCCATCCATTCCCCGAAGGCGCGCCGCACGACCGACTCGGTTTCGCACGATGGCTGGTCGATCCCCACAGCCCGACCACCGCCCGCGTGGTGGTGAACCGCGTCTGGCAGGCTTACTTCGGAGCGGGCCTCTTCACGACGCCCGAAGACATCGGCACGCGCGTCGAAGCGCCGAGCCACCCCGAATTGCTCGACTGGCTGGCGTGCGAATTCATGGAACCTTCGATTCCCGTTGAATCGTTAAATCGTTCAACCGTTAAATCGGAAAAGGGCTCCGGCGTATTCAACGATTCAACGATTCAACGATTTAACAATTTAACGATTCAACGCTTCAACGCTTCAACGAACGTCCGCCCTTGGTCCTTCAAGCACCTCCACCGCCTCATCGTCAATTCGTCGACCTACAAGCAAAGCAGCAAGGTCACACCAGAACTTTACGTGAAGGATCCTTACAACCGCCTGCTCGCGCGCGGGCCGCGATTCCGAGTCGAGGGCGAGGTCGTGCAGGACATCGCGCTGTCGGCCAGCGGCTTGCTCAACGGCAAGATCGGCGGTCCCAGCGTGCGTCCACCCATTCCCGCGAGCGTGGCCGATCAGGTCTATGGCGGCTTTACCTGGCCCGAGAGCACCGGCGACGACCGCTACCGCCGCGGCCTTTACACGTTCTGGAAACGCGCCCTGCCCTTCCCGACCTTGCTGGCCTTCGACGCGCCGACGTCTGAAAACTCCTGCCCGCGCCGTGCCCGGTCGAATACGCCGCTGCAGGCGCTGACGACGTTGAACGAAAAAACCTTCGTGGAAGCCGCGCAGGCGATGGGCTTGCGGGTGATGAAGGAAGGAGGCCCCGATAACGCCAGTCGCGCGCGCTACGCTTACCGCCTCTGCACCGGCCGCGTTCCGACCGACACTGAACTGAAAAAGCTCGTCAACTTTTGGGATGAACAATACCGCTACTTCGAGAACCGCTCGTCCGCCGCGCTCGCCGTCGCTGTGCCCGGGCTCACGAACGTCCCACCGGACGTGAACCTCCACAAGGTCGCCGCCTGGGCGATGGTCAGCCGGGCCATCCTGAATCTGGACGAGACACTGACGAAGGAATAGAAAGCAAGCATGACCGTTAGAGACATCCTTACTGAAGTCTCCAAGCTCTCGCCCGCGGAACGCGCTGAGTTGGAGCGGCTCTGGCAGCAGGCGTTCGCCGATGAAGTGCACCAGCGTCGTCTCACTGAGTTGCGCGTCGAGATTGAGGCCGGCTTGCGCCAACTCGAGACTGGACACTACACAGAGATAACGGATCGGACGCTGGGCGAAGTTGAAGCCGAAACCTTGCGCGAGGCACCGCCCCGTCGCTCCGGCGGCTAAGGATCATGGCCGCCGTCCGGCTCTCCGATCAAGCGCGCGACGAGCTCCGCCACATCTTTCGCACGATCGCCGCGGACAACCGCGAGGCCGCCCGTCGCGCCGTCGGGCGCATCCTCGACCGTTGCCGCACCCTCTCTGTCCACCCGCTGCTCGGCCGCGAGCGGCCCGAGTTTGGATTGCCCGCAGTCCGCAGTACCGCGGTTGCCCCGCACGTTATTTTCTACCGTGTGGCGGAGAGCGGCATCGTCGAGGTTGCGCACATCATCGACGGGCGTCGCGACCTGGACGCCCTGTTAAACCCGCCCTTGAACCCGCCCACGCGGGAAGATTTGCCGTGAACCTCCACAAGGTCGCCGCCTGGGCGATGGTCAGCCGGGCCATCCTGAACCTCGACGAGACACTGACGAAGGAGTGAACCTCAATCCAGCAGTTTGAATGGCGAGCGGAATTCCAAGCCTCGACCTAACCAAGCCTTGCGCAGAACCCGCCGAACGCGTAGGTTCAGCGTCGTGCAGATTCTAATCCGGTTTCCGGACAAAGAGACCGAACAAAAAGCTCTGGGCAAACTCATCCCTCGCTTTTCGGGCAAGAGCTGGGCATCCGGGGAGACGGCGGTATCCTCCGTTGCCCTGCGCTATCTGGCGGAAGAGGGCATCAGCTTTACTGTGATCGGTCCGGCTCCGTATGAACGGCTTGCGTCGCTACGAAATCCTGGTGCCGCTGTTGTTCAATGACGGGCGGCCCGTGCCTGAGCCATTGCTCGCGCAAACCTTTACCGAACTGCGCCAGCGGTTCGGTTCGGCCTCTTGGGAGACCCAGACCGTGCGGGGCGTGTGGGAACATGAAGGCGCTGTTTACCAAGACAACCTCACGCGGTTCTTCGTTGATGTAGAGGATTTGCCTGAGCATCGCGCTTTCTTTCGGCAGTTCAAAGAGCAGCTCAAGACCCGCTTCGATCAACTGGAGATCTGGATCACGTCGCATCCGCTGGACGTGATTTGAGCCAATGCACGTAGTTCGATGCGTGGCCTCCGGCAAGCCGAACGATCGAGTCATGCACGTGGATACCAAACGCCTGGAAGAAGTCTTCAGTGCGGCACTTGCTCTCCCACCGGGCGAGCAACGGGAGAGCCTCCTGGCCAAAGCCTGCGGCTCCGACGCAGCGTTGCGGGGCGAAGTGAGCGCTTTGCTGAAGGCGCACGACACTTGCGGCCGTTTTCTGGAGGGCGCGGTGACGGTGAAAGTCGATGCGTTGCCCCCGCGACGAAGCACGGCTCTCCTCTCGGACGCCGCCAGATTCGCGGCGGCGTATCTCGACCGACATTCCGACGCGCGTTCACTCGACGATTATCTTGCCTCGGTGGACGCGCCGTTGCACCGCGAGGTGCGAGAGCGCATCGAAGCAGCGTTGTCCGCACGGAGCGATTTGGCCACCAGCCGCGAGCGGGAAGCGAGCGAAACGCCGCCGCAGATTCCCGGCTTCACGCTGCGCCGCGTGCTTGGCCGGGGCGGGCTGGGCACCGTTTACGAGGCGCAGGATGAAAAGCTTCAACGCTCGGTGGCTCTCAAGGTCCTGAGGCCCCGGCCTGGAACCAAACTTCGGGCCCGCCTTGTCAATGAGGCCCGTCGCGCCGCCGGCGTGCGCGACCCGGCGATTATTACGATTTTCTCGGTGCTTGACGAGACGGACCCGCCCGCGATCGTCATGGAGTTGGTCCACGGCTACCCGCTGGACCAGGCTTGCCAGAGCCTCACGTTTGATCAGAAAGCGCGCCTGCTCCAGGAAGTCGCCCGCGGGCTGGCAGTGGCCCATGCACAAGGGCTGATTCATCGGGACCTCAAGCCGGAAAACGTGCTCGTCGGCCCGGACTTGAAACCGAAAATTCTCGATTTCGGCCTGGCGGTCTCCTTCGAGGAAGTGCGTGAAGGGCTCGGTTACTTCGAAGGCTCGCCGCTCTACGCGTCTCCGGAACAAGCCGCCGGCAAACCGCTGACGCCGGCGTCGGACCTCTTCTCGTTCGGCAGCCTGATGTTCAAAGTGCTCACGGGTCGGCCGCCCTTTTCCGGTGAGACCGTTGACGAAGTGCTGCGGTCGCTGGCCACGTCGCACCCACCCTTCCTGCGCGACGTGGCTGTGGGCACGCCGGAGGATTTGCAAGCCGTGTGCCTGGCTTGCCTGTCGTGGAATCCCGCCGACCGCCCGAGTGCGGCTGAACTGGTGGTGGAACTGGGCCGCTATCTGGCCGGCGAACCGGTGCATCTCAAGCCGCAACTTTATGACGACATCCTGCGCCAACGCATCAGCGCCTATTCGACCGAGGCGGAAAGCTGGCAGGGCCAGAGCATGATCTCCAGCGATGAACGCGACGCACTGCAGGTTGTGCACCGGCGCATTCTCGCGGAGGAAGACCACTGGATTATCGACGCGCGCCGGCTCACTTTCGTGCAAACGGCGCTCTACGCGGGCGCGTGGCTGATAGTCGTGGCCTCAGTCCTGACCGTATGGCTCTTGCGCGATGAAGTGGCCGCGCCGTGGCGCTGGCTGGCCCCGCTCGCAGGCACGCTCTGCCTGCTCGGCCTGGGCTGGCAGGCGGACCGGCGTCGCGAGGAGCTGGCGGCGGCGTCGTTCCTGGCCGCGGCGGCGATGTCGATCGCACCGTCCGTGCTGGCGTTGCTGGCGGACCTCAACGTGCTCGCCACTCCGGCCGAAGGCGTGAAACAGTTGTTCGAGCGCACTTTCACGAATCAACAGGTGGTTGCCGCCAGCCTGACTGCGCTGGTCATCTCGGCGCTCGGCCTGGCGCGCCTGAAGTTGACCGGCTTCGCCTGGACGACCGCGGCGCTCGCGGCGGCAAGCTACGTCGGCGTGCTGCTGCAGTTCAACCTGCTGGAGAAGAAGCCGGAGACTCAGGCGCTCTGGTGCCTGCCGCTGGCGCTGATGGAACCGCTGGCGCTGGCATTCGAACGAGCCGGCCGCGTGCGTTGGACGATGCCGTTTCACCTCGCTTCGCTCGTGGCGCTGGTCGGCGGGCTGGACGTAATGGCGCTGGAGGGACCGACACTGAAGATGCTCGGCCTCTCGAGCCAGAGCTTTGCTTATTTCGACTCCGACAGGCTGAAATTCCTCTCGTTGGTGCTGAACGGACTGCTGTTCCTCGGGCTGATGCTGGCGACGGAACGCTCAGCCAGCCTCGACCTGCGGCGCGCCAGCCGGTTGCTCGAAGTGCTCGGCATCCTGCACACACTCAGCGCGCTTTTTCTCAACGCGCACGAACATCGCGCCGCGCCCTTCGTGCGCGTGGACGTTCTGCTCTATCTGCTCGTCGCATTGACGTTCATCGCCATCGCGCCGTGGCGGTCGCGCTGGCGCCTGATGGTGGGCGGATTGGCGGGGCTGGCGCTGGGCAGCTATTTGCTGGTCGATCTCGACCTGGTGCAGAAGCGGCCGTTCGTGTTCGCACTCGGAATCCTCGGTTTGCTCGTCGCCATCGGCACGTACGCTTACCTGCGCCACGCGGCTCGGCCGAGGCGTAAGTAGGATGGGCCAATATTTGTCACCAGCGATTGTAGCCGCCGACGTGAGGAGGCGGATGGAACGTGGTTCTGCGTTCTCCGCCTCCTCACGTCGGCGGCTACAGGCCGTCGCGTCCTCAAGCTTTTGGCGAGAATCGCGGGCTAATCGTTTTTCAAATCAAGGCTTCGCAGCCGCGGTCTCGAGTCTCGGCAGGGGCTCCCCAGTTACGAAGACGTTGGTGTCACCGACGTACTTCAGCATGAACTTCTGCAACTCGGCCGTGGACGCTGTGAGCAACACGCGCTGTCCATCATTGATTGCGTCCGGCTCCTTCACCCATTCGTGAGCGATAAGAGCGGGACGGTCCTTGAGCAGCTTCCCCAGCCGTTCCGGGTGCAGCCCGCCCAAGCGCAACGTCGCGTTGGTCAGTTCGACCTTGAAGAAAATGTGGGCTGGGCGGGCGATGTACGCGACCCGTCCAAAGCCCCCTCCCTTCCACTCTCCCTCCATCCGAACGAGCAGCGCGTCGAGGAACCGATGCTCGCCGAGCTGCAGAAGGTGTGCGTCGAATTCGCTGGAGCCGTCCTTTTCCTTCACGATCCACGTGTAAGCCTTCTCCCCGGCGCGGGCGAAGGTGTAGCGCTCGTCATCCTTGGGCTCGCCCCAAGTGCCAAGCAGTGCCGGATCGTAAACGAGGTCCTTCTCTGTGTAGAGCGGGTTCACCGAAAGGACAAAACATCCGGCCAGGAAGATCGCCACGCCGGCGGTGAGAAACAGAATTCGGTTGTTCATAATTGTGATTTTGGTTTGCAGGTTTGTTCGTTCACTCCCTTGTCAGCTCGCGATAAAGCCAGGCTCGCGTGAAGGCCCAGGCCCGCTTGGCGCTGCCTTCCGGCATCCCCAGCGCTTCCGCCGCCTGCGGCAGCGAAAGGCCGGCAAAGAACCTGAGCTTCACCAGTTCCGCCTTCGCTTTGTCGCGATCCTCCAGCCGTGTCAGCGCCTCGTTCAGCGCCAGCAACTGATCGTCATCCGGTTCAACGCCCAGTTCGAGGCTGTCGAGGTCCACACGGCGCAGCCCGCCGCCGTGACGTTCCGACCGACGGCGGCGCGCGCGGTCGATCAGAATGCGCCGCATCGCTTCCGCCGCGGCGCCATAGAAATGCCCGCGGTTACTCCACTTCTGCTGCTGGGAACCGACCAGCCGGATATAGGCCTCATGCACCAGCGCCGTGGCCTGCAGCGTTTGGCCCGGAGGCTCGTGAGCCAGCTTGCGGGCGGCCAGGCGGCACAGCTCGTCGTAAACGAGCGGCAGCAACTCGTCCGCGGCGCCCGCCCGGCCCGCGCCTATGGCGTCCAGGATGTGCGTCACGTCATTCATCGCGGAGCACAGTATGGTTGTCGCCGATCACGGTCTTCACTTAACAGTAGCGAAATTGGGGACCGGATCGGATCAAGTTTCTTCACTCCCCCGGCGCAAGCGATTGGAGCAACGCCCGGGCGCGGGCGTCGGAAGGTTGAAGGTCCAGCGCCTGGCGCAGCAGCGGCCGGGCTTCGGTGGCGTTGCCACGGCGGATGAGCAGTTCGGCAAGGGCGGTGTAGGTGGGGACATGGTTCGGATCGAGCGCCAGCGCATCGCGCAGGTGCTGGATGGCGTCCGCGTCGCGGCCCAATTGCGCACAAGCATAACCGAGGTTGAAGTGCAACTCGCGCCAGGTGGGCTTGAGCTTCAAGGCGGCTTCGAGGACTTCGACCGCTTCGGCCGGGCGCTTTTGGTTGAGGAGTGACACGGCAAGCTGGGCGTGGCCCTTGGGAGATTGGGGCGAACGGCGGAGGTGCTCGCGCAATGCGGGCTCGGCCTCCGCGCCGCGCTGGACACGATTGAGCGTCCAGCCCGTGAGATACCACGCTTCGTCATCGTCAGGGTAATCGCGGGTCACGGAGGCCAGGATCTGGAGCGCCGGGGCAAGTTGATCTCGATCGAGCAAGTCCGAAGCATCCTGGAGAAGGGCCTTGCGGCCGACGCGGAAGGCAGAGGCTTCGGTCCAAAATGGGTCAGGCCAAGGCGCGTCGGCAGGCAGGCTGGCCGCGCGGCGTGCGGCGACCTCGGCGGCGGGGGTGTCGCCGAGCGCCTGTTGGACCTGCGCCAGCAAGGCGTGAGCGGCCTTGGCGGTGTGGGGATTGCCCAGGCAGCGGTCGAGGTATCCGCGGCTTTCCACCAGGCGGCCCTGGACACGGCGCAATCGCGCGAGGCCAAGCAACGCGGGCGGATGATTCGGCGCGAGCCGCAGGAGGGTCTGGAAATGTTGTTCGGCCTCGGCGGCTTCGCCGCGTTCGGCGAGCCATTGGGCCAGTTGCAACCGAGGCATGTCGGGCTGGTCGCCGCACGCGGCGACAGCTCGGCGCAGCAGCGGCGCGGCGTCGGCCGGATGATGTGAAAGCAGGAGCAAGGCGTGGAGATAGGGCCACCGTGGATTGCCCGGTGACAACTCTTCGGCGCGATCGAAGCACACCTGAGTTTCCGGGATGAACTCGTAGTGCATGAGCGCGGAGCCTAGCTTGCCCCAGGCGTCGCCCGAACGGGGGGTGGCGCGCACGTAGCGCAAAGCGCTCTCAATGAGCCTCGCGACGGCGGGATCCAATCCGCGGGTGGAGATGGACGGCGGACGTGGCGGCTTAGGTATCAGCACAATCAATGCGGCGCCGGCTAACAACAACCCAATGAATAAGGCAGCTCGCCAATTGGCACGATGGCGTTTGGACGGGTGAGAGGAAGGGGTCACAGCGGATGAGTGGCGCTACAACGTAGGGCAGGCGTCTCGCCTGCCCAGCGCCAAAGGCGCGACTCCGTTTGGCCGCTTCGCGGCCGGGGCAGGCGAGACGGCTGCCCTACGTCCTCCCGAGCCTTTGCGGAGGAGACGATATTGATCGATGGCGCCGCCGGGGAATTCCTCCTCGACGCCGTCCGGCCAGCGCACGCGAATCGATTCCACCGTGGAGACTGCGCCGAGGCCAAAATGGGCGCGCGGATCGTGGCTTGACGCGTAGCCGTGTGCCGGCTGCACGAGCCGCCACCAAGTCCGCCCGCCGGCCCGCAGTTCGATCTCCGCGCCGTAGGCATCGCGGCCGCCCAACGCCGGATCAATGGCGCGAAGGCCGAGCCAGTGGCCGCGCGGGGCCGCGATATTGCGATACAACCGCGCCGGGCCGCCGATGCCGATGACGAGCAGATCCAGCGCCCCGTCGTTGTCGATGTCGCCGCAGACCAGGCCGCGCCCGACCAGGGCTTCGCCGCAGAAAGCCGGGTTGGCTGCGGAGATCTCGCGGAACCGGCCATGGCCGTCATTGGCGAAAAGCTGGGCCGGCTCGGCGTAGGGCGTCCAGAACGGCGCGATGCCGGCGGCCAGTTTGGACGGCGCATTGCCCAGGCGCCGGCGCACCAGGCCGTTGGCCACCGCGAGGTCCGGCGCGCCGTCGCAGTCGAAATCGGCGAACTCGGCGGCAAACCCCGTGCCGTGCCAGGGGAGATTGAGCAGGCCGGCGCGAGCGGTGTCGTCCTGGAAAACGCCGCGCGGGGCTTGCCGCCAGAGGGTGTGGTTTTCCTCCGCCAGATGCGGCACGAACAAGTCGAAGAGCCCATCCCCGTCCACGTCGCCGAGCGCTACGCCCATGTTTGCGGCGGCGGCGCCCATGCCCGTGTAGGCCAGCCCGCGGGCGACCGCCTCCTCCTTGAACGTGCCGTTGCGCTGATTCACAAAAAGGCGGTTTGGCAGGCCGTCGTCCGTGATGAAGAGGTCCGGCCAGTGATCGCCGTCGAAATCCGCGCAGACGATTTCCATCGCCTTGCCCGGCGCGCGCGCGAGGCCGGAGCGGACAGTCACATCTTCGAATCGCGGCGGCGACGCGCCCGCGCCGAGATTGCGGAACAGCCGCGTGATCGTGGCGGGGAAACCGTGCGGTCCGCAAAAGTCCGGCTGGCCTTTGGCATCGGGGCAGCGCTGCGTGGGATCGAAGTCGAGGTAATTGCCCACGACCAGATCCAGCCAGCCGTCGCGGTCGAAATCGACAAACGCAGCCGGAACGCTCCAGTGGCGGTTCGTCAGACCGGCTGACGCGGTGATGTCCGTGAATCGGCCGCCGCCCAGATTGAGGAAGAGCCGGATGCGGTCGAACTCGGTGATCAAGACCTCGGGCAGGCCGTCGTTGTTCACATCGCCGACGGCCAGGCCATTGCCATAGCCGGTCACGTCGAGGCCGGAGCCGGCGCTGACATCCGCAAACCGGCCGTCGGGCTGCTGATGGTACAGCCGGTTTGTCGCGGGAGTGGAAGGATGGACGTTGTGGATGAGGTAAACGTCCAGGCGCCCGTCGTTGTCGAAGTCCAGGAACGCGCCGCCCGAGCCGATGGACTCCGAGAACAGATAATTGCCGCTCGTCTCGACCTGGTGCGCGAAGGCGATACCGGAGCGCGCGGTGAAATCCTCGAACCAGTTGCCTTCGGGCACCCGAGCGCGGCCGTCGCCGCCTTCCGGCGGCGCCTTCCCGCACCCCCCCGCCAGGGCGAGGGTAAGGAGAGTCACGAGAAAAAGCCGCGACGCGCTATGCTCAACCTCTCTGGCGACCGATGGTCCCGGCCCCAGATCGCCGAGATGCGTCTCATGCAGCACAACTTGAATCATCGTGGATGGCGACGGCGGTCGATCTCCAGTTCACTGCAGCAGCGCCTTGAAGCCGGCTTGCTCGAAATGGTGGTCTCCGGTCAACGCTTCCGTGAGGCCGTGCCGCTGCATGACGATGAAAGAAACACAGTCCGTCAGGGACCACTCCTTGTCCGCTCGTTGGGCGTACAGGGCCAACCCATCGGCGAAGAGCGCGGCGTCGGGCGGGACAATCGTGACATCCGGATCACGGCTCAACACTTCATGAAGGTGGACGAATGTAGATCGATCCGCGGGGTCGGCCATTCCATCGGCGACTTCGGTCAGCACCCAGGCGGTGGTGACGAGCTTGCCGTCGAAGTCCTCAAGCAGGCCCTCAGCCTGTTCATGCGCAGGATCGTCAGGATTGAGCAGGGCAAAGTAGAAGAACGAGTCGGCGAATATTGTTTTCACTCCTAAGACGATAGCCGTAACAACCGGGAACCACTGTTAGCCGTAATTGCGCGTCTTCACTTCTTCGGCCGACCATGAAGATAGTGGTCATGATTGCGCGCCATGTCGCGCGGCAGCCGCTTGGCGATTCCGGAGAATTGTTTAAGGCGCTGGCCCAGGGTGGTGGAACCCTTAGTGCCCGCGACCGGCTCGACCTCGACAAGCGTGCCTTCTGCGAGGGCGGGCGCCCCTTCGAGCACCACGACGCCTCCCTTGACTGTTCCGGTGTATTTCATACGCAACACCAGTCTACCGGGCGCAGGCGCAAATGACAAACCGAAGCTGAAGCCCGGATGCCGCAATAGATTCGCGCCAGTCCCGCGAGCCTGCTTCCGATTGGCGCTCGTGCCTGCGCAGGGCGAGCGCTACGGCTGGCGCGGGAGCACGACCCGGTAGAAGCGGTTGGTCGTCCAAGCCGGGTCGGGGAAGGACTCGACGTGATTGGTGGGCCGGGCGACCACGTCGGCGAGCCGGGACCAGGAGACGGCGGGCAACCGGTCGGTGAACTGCACGGTGTAAGTCCGGTTCGCGACGGCGGACAGATGAACGATAGCCTGGCCGGGGAAAACGGATTGCTCGACTTTCAGGAAGCTGTTCGGGTCGCTGGCGTCGGTGCCCGCCAGATACTCGGCCAGGTTGCTCATCCCGTCGCCGTCCTTGTCGCCGGCGGCGTCGGAGACGTCGTTGGTGTTCAAGCCCAGAAGCTCTTCGACGTAATCCGGCAGCCCGTCGCCGTCGAAATCGCCGACGGTGTAGTTGGTGAAACTGGCCTGCGTGCCGGGGCCGATGGCGGCGAGGTTGCTGACCACCAGTTGATAGCGTGTCGCGGCGATCGTCGTGACGGAGGCGATGGTTAAGAAGCTCGTCGAGGCACTGGAGGAATTCGCGTTGATGACCTGTGAGTTGCTCTTCCACAGATAGAGGAACTGTTCCGGCGATCCGGAGACCACGGCGCTGACATTGAACAGGGAGCCAACGGCGTTGGTTTGGCTGAGCGGCCGCTGAATGAAGACGGGCGAAACGAGCGGCGTGAGCGTCGCCTTTGCGCTGTAAATAGTGCCGGAAGCGTCCGAGACGGCGCTGTCGTAATCCCCGCCATCGGCGATGGAAAGGTTGGTGACAACCAAGTTCGTCGTGATGGCGGTGGGATTGAGCGCGCTGGAAATGTTCATTCCTTTGAAGCGCCATTGGTACGTGATCGGCAATGCACTGATCGCCTGGACGGAAAAGTTAGTCATGGGATTGGCGCCGGCGAACGGGTCGGGCTTCGTCCGAACGTTCTTGCTCAAGGGTTGGAGAACGATTTGGAGTGGGACCATTGCGGTCCAGTTCGTCGGGTCGTTGCCGTACTCCGAAAGCGCGATGCGAGTCAGCGCCCCGCCACCGCCGTCGGCATTAGTCGGCCACGGAGCGGTGTCGTGGTACTCGACGCGGTCGATCGTGTAGTAAGGGACGCCATTCGTGCCGGGCACGTCGGGGCGTTTGATCTCAACAGCGTCGCTGGAATTGTCGAGTTTGCCACTGTACGGTCCGAACATCGGCGTAGCTGCAAAGTGGCCAAACTTCGAGCGGAAGGCGCCGGCTAGCGACTGGTTGTTCGGCGAAAAACTGACGAGCAAGGCGCTGCCGCCGGGGCTCAGGGTGAATCCGGCGCCAAAATCGAGCGACACGCCGCCGCGCAAGTGCCAGACGTTTGTCGGCGCCATGGGATCGAAGAGCGGCACAGGGCTGCTGCTGCGATTGACAAATTCGATGTACTCGTCCGAGGTGTTGTCGTAGCCGCCCGCGAAATCGGGCGGATGATACATCACTTGGTGGATCACCACGGGGCCGACGAACGGCCCGGAGTTCGTGCCGCCGAGCGTGTTGGTCGCCAGCAACACGTAATGGTCGTCGCCCGTGCTGGTGATGTATCGGCCGATGGTCACTCCCTCCGGCGCGGCATCGAATGCAAAGCCGTCGCTATAGCCGGTGAGATTGGTTGAGCCGGGGTCGCCAGACAGCAGGTAAACCTCCTCGCCGCCGCCCTCGAGGGCGAAGCTGTTGTTCGTGCCGGGCGTGGGATTGAAGTCCGTCTCGGACACGACAAGGAAGCCATGACCCTCGATCAGGGTGTCGGAGTTGAAGCGGTATTTGAACGGGAGGATCGAATTGTCCGTGAGCCACCAGCCTTTCAGGTTCACCGGGGCCGCAGTCGGGTTGTAAAGCTCGATGCGGTCGACATCGGGCGGCGTCGTGTGTGTAAGGATCTCGGTAATCTGAATGGGCGGGATCGTCGGGGGCGGGTCGTCGGCGCCTGGCGAGCCGCCGGGGCTCGTGCTGCCGCGCCAGCTTCGTGGGTCGCCGGGGGAAGTATTGGAGTTGGGATTCACCGGCACCAAAGAGAAGCCTTGCCCGTCCGCCGCGATCGGCCAGCGCCCGCCGTCGTTGTAGCGGAAGGAGAGGATCGGACCGATGAGCGGATGCTCCAACGTGATCTTTTCACCATTGTTGTCGAGCTTGCCGCGATAGACCCCGTGCACGGTGAGGCCGGGGTATTTGTTGGTGCTCAACTGCGCCGCGTTGCGCCCGAGCACGAAGAATTGCCCGGGGCTGAGCTGCGTACCGTTCGTGAAGCTGAACTCGATGCCTTCGCTGAAATGGAACCCGGAAAGGTCGATGACCTCCGCTCCGTTGTTCTTCAATTCCAGGAACTCGAAGTCCTCTCCTGGCGATCCGTTGCGGGCCGGCGGGTTATACATGATCTCTGTGACTCGCAGGCCGCCCAGATCCTGAATCGGATAGAATGTCGCCTCCACAATGGCGCTCCAGACCGTATTGCTGAGCGTGCGCGCACGGAGGGTCATCGTGGACCCAATCAGCACGGGCGTGCCCGGCGTGTAGGCGAGCGCGCTGCCCCCAAGGGCGCCGCCAAGCAGTCGCGGGTCGGCCCCGTCGGTCGTGTAATAGATGAGGCTGTTCGGGGTGGAGTTGGTCAGGAAGAGCGCGAATCCGTTCGAGACGAATCCGCCGAACTGGCTGAACACCGGCGCGGCCACCCTCGGGTAAAACCCGTCGGCCCGAAGCTGGTTCACGAGCACCGTCGTGCGGTTGGGGATGAACGTGCTGAACACGGCATTCATGGCGGCGACCCAGTCGTTGCGATTGAACGGGGTGCTGCGCTTGGCGTCGCCCCACCGGGCCGATTCGCAAACCATTGCCCGGTAAATCTCGTTGCTGCGCGTGAGGAGGTTCGCCCGCATGCCCTGCGGCGTGAGCAGGCCGTCGTTAAAGCAGTACTTCTGCACTCGATCCGCAGCGCGCAGCCTGAACTCGGCGTTCTGCACGAGCCGGAACCAGAGGTACTGCGGGCTGCTCTTGGAGAAAGTGCTGCTGTTGAAAGGATTTCCTGCCGTCCAGTCGGGATTGATCACGCCGATTTGATTGTCGAGCAGCCCGGTTCGGTCCTCGTTCACGTTGAGCAGCGTGTGCTCGGAGTCGTGCGCAAAATACTTGAAGCCGCCCGAAAGTCCCCCGCGGTGCCGGACGCCAAACCAGTTGTTGGGCGAGTCGTTGCCCAGGAAATTCGAGATCGGCGCGTCCAGGTTGCCTCCGTAGAGGATGATCAGCATGTAGTCGATGAGATTGTCCACATCGAGCAGGTTCTCGTAAGCCGGGTTCGGCGTTCCGTCC
>Ga0137374_10003093_pt1 | contig 19570 bp, 18 predicted proteins | sample SagtaG_20_FD_104811 | JGI IMG/M metagenome (GOLD analysis project Ga0137374, IMG submission 104811) | Vadose zone soil microbial communities from Sagehorn Ranch, Mendocino, California, USA - Sage1_R_100_16 metaG | ecosystem: Environmental > Terrestrial > Soil > Vadose zone | place: USA...
CCGAGGGGTCGACCGAGCCGTCGAAGTGGCGAGTGCCGGCCAGCGCCGCGGCCGGCATCGCCAGCGCGGCGACAAGCGTCGCGGTGACCAGGCAGCGCCTCATCCGCGGCACCTCACGGCGTTCACCGGCGCGAGTGGCCGCCGCTCACCTGTGCGCGGTCCAGCTGTCGGTGCCCGTGTCGCAGCCGGTCGGGGCTCCGAGGCCCGAGAAGTCGCCGTGGAACCGGAAGTGCCCGGTCGCCCGCTTGTAGTTAGTCGAGAACCTTCCGTCCACATGGGTGAACTGGGTGGGCGACGTCGTGCTGTCGACGAAATTCGCTCCGAACTTCCGCTGCGCGTTGACCTTCATCGGCGGCAGCGGGTTCGGAGTCGGCGTGGTGTTCCCAACGACGTACGCACCTTGGTCGCAGGTCATCGGGATCTCGTCGAAGAGGAAGTTCTTCACCTTGACGACCCGGTGGTTGCGGATGACGCCGTCGAAGTCGATCGTGCACGCGGGGGGCGGGGTGCCGGTGGAGCACGCGGGATCCTTGTCCTTGCCGGTGTAGTGCTTGGTCGCGCCGAGGGCCACGGCGGCAAACGCCAGCACGGCGACGATGGAACCCGCGATCGCTGTCCGCCTCATGGGAAGCCTCCTTTTGCTTCCGGCCCAGGCCCTCCCCGAGCTCTGCGTGGCAGCCTAGCCACGAGCGCGGGCTGAGTCAAGGTTTCGCCTGCAAGTCGGCACGCGCTTGAAGGGACGCGCGGGTCCGGGGAGTAACAAGCAGGGTCGAGCCAAGGTCCCGCCTGCCGCTAACCTGAAGTTCCAGGCGCGGGCCGCCATAGAAAGGGGAGAAGCTTGGCACGCCCAACCGAGTCCAACGAGCAGCTTCTTTGCAGCTTCTGCGGGAAGTCTCAGCGCCAGGTCAAGAAGCTGATCGCCGGCCCTGGGGTCTACATCTGCGACGAGTGCATCGATCTCTGCAACGAGATCATCGACGAGGAGCTCGCGGCGCCGCCGAGCTTCGAGCTCGAGAGCCTCCCGAAGCCCAAGGAGATCCACGCCGTCCTCAACGAGTACGTCGTCGGCCAGGAGACGGCGAAGCGTGCCCTGTCGGTGGCCGTCTACAACCACTACAAGCGCGTCCAGATGTCGCAGAACGGCGGCGACGAGGAGGTCGAGCTCCAGAAGTCGAACATCCTCCTCCTCGGGCCCACCGGCTGCGGCAAGACGCTGCTGGCCCAGACGCTGGCCAGGATCCTCAACGTCCCGTTTGCGATCGCCGACGCCACGGCGCTCACCGAGGCCGGCTACGTCGGCGAGGACGTGGAGAACATCCTGCTGAAGCTGATCCAGGCCGCCGATTTCGACGTCAAGAAGGCCGAGACGGGGATCATCTACATCGACGAGGTCGACAAGGTCGCCCGCAAGGCGGACAACCCGTCGATCACCCGGGACGTCTCCGGCGAGGGCGTGCAGCAGGCACTCCTGAAGATCCTCGAGGGGACCAGCGCCTCGGTCCCGCCGCAGGGTGGTCGCAAGCACCCCCACCAGGAGTTCCTCACGATTGACACGACCAACATCCTCTTCATCTGTGGCGGCTCGTTCTCGAATCTCGACAAGGTGATCGAGAAGCGGATCGGGCACAAGGGCGTGGGCTTCGGCGCTTCGATCCGCTCCCGCGACCAAAAGGACACCGGCGAGCTCTTCGAGCAGGTGCTGCCCGAGGACCTGATGGAGTACGGGCTGATCCCGGAGTTCATCGGCCGCCTTCCGGTCGTGGCAGCGATCCACCAGCTCACCCGCGACGACCTGATCACGATCCTCACCGAGCCGCGCAACGCGCTCACCAAGCAGTTCGAGCGCTTCTTTGAGTTCGACGACATCGAGCTGGTGTTCGCGCCGGACTCCCTCGGCGCGATCTCCGACAAGGCGCTGGAGCGCGAGGTCGGCGCCCGCGGCCTGCGCTCGATCCTCGAGGAGACGCTGCTCGACGTCCAGTTCGAGCTGCCGTCGCGGCGCGACGTGCGCAAGTGCGTGGTCACCAAGGAGACGATCCAGCGCGGCAACAAGCCGACCCTGGTCACGGAGGCGGTCCCGGACGAGCCCGAGGTCGAGCTCGACGAGCTCGAGGAGGAGTCCGCCTAGCGGGACTGGTGCGTATCCAGGACGGTCGGCAGTTCGCTGACTAACATCGCCGCCGTGGACGCCGAGCGGCGACAGACGCTGGAGGAGACGACCCGCTACGACCCCGCCGAGGTCGAGGGGCGGATCCTCGAGCGCTGGCTCGAGGGCGGCTACTTCCACCCTCCGGCCGAGGGGACGCCCGAGGAGAACTTCTCGGTCGCGATCCCGCCGCCGAACGTCACCGGCGCACTCCACATGGGACACGCCCTGAACGGCTCGATCCAGGACGCGCTGGTGCGGATGCGTCGCATGCAGGGCCGCAACACGCTCTGGGTGCTGGGCACGGACCACGCGGGGATCGCGACCCAGGCGGTGGTGGAGAAGGAGCTTCGCTCCGAGGGCATATCCCGGCACGACCTCGGGCGGGAGAAGTTCGTCCAGCGCGTGTGGGAATGGAAGGAGCGGTACGGCTCGCGGATCGTGGAGCAGTACAAGCGGCTTGGGGCCTCCTGCGACTACGAGCGCGAGCGATTCACGCTCGACGAGGGCTATGTGCGGGCCGTCGTACGGGTCTTCAAGTCCCTCTATGACAAGGGCTACATCTATCGCGACAACTACATGGTCAACTGGGACGTCGGGTCTCGGTCGGCGATCTCAGACCTGGAGGTCGAGAACCGCGAGGTCGAGGACAGGCTCTACGAGATCGACTATCCGGTGGAGGGCTCGGAGCGGACGCTCACCGTGGCGACCGTGCGCCCCGAGACGATGCTGGCCGATACCGCGGTTGCGGTGCACCCCGATGACGAGCGATACCAGGACCTCATCGGCGGGTACTGCATCCTCCCGCTGGTCGGCCGCCGGCTTCCCATCATCGCCGACGATCGCGTGGACCCCGAATTCGGGACGGGGGCGCTCAAGATCACGCCGGGTCATGACCCGAACGACTTCGAGATCGGGCGCGCCCACGGCCTCGAGGAGGTCACCGTGATCGGCGAGGACGGACGGATGACCGAGGCGGCGGGGGAGAGGTTCGCGGGCCTGACCGCCGCCGAGGCGCAGGAGGCCGTCGTTGCCGCGCTCCGGGACGAGGGCCGGCTGGGTGGCGAGCAGCCCTATGTCCACGCGGTTCCCTACTCGCATCGCTCCGGCCAGCGAATCGAGCCGCTGATCTCGCTCCAATGGTTCTGCCGCATGGACGAGCTGGCCAAGCCCGCCATCGAGGTGGTGGAGCGCGATCGGGTACGGATGGTGCCGGAGCAGTGGAAGCGCGTGTATCTCGACTGGATGCACAGGATTCGGCCCTGGTGCATCTCGCGCCAGCTGTGGTGGGGCCACCGGCTGCCCGTCTGGTACGGCCCGCAGGACGAGATCGTCGTCGCGGAATCCGAGGCCGAGGCGCGGGAAGCTGCGGCGGCGTCCGGCATCGACCCGGAATCGCTTCGCCGGGAGGAGGACGTTCTCGATACGTGGTTCAGCTCCGCGATCTGGCCGTTCGCGACGCTGGGTTGGCCGGACACCGAAGCACCGCTCCTGCGCGCCTTCTATCCGACCGACTTCCTCGCCACCGCGCGGGAGATCATCTTCCTGTGGGTGGCCCGGATGGTGATGACGGGGCTCGAGTTCGTGGGCGAGATCCCGTTCTCCGACGTGTACATCACCTCGGTGATCCAGGCGCCCGACGGGCGGCGGATGTCGAAGAGCCTCGGGACCGGCATCGATCCCCTCGACGAGATCGATCGATATGGCGCCGACGGGATCCGGTTCGGCCTTCTTACGATGTCCTCCAGTCAGGACGTCCCGTACAGCCAGGGCAGAGTCCGGCAGGGACTCGATCTGGCCAACAAGATGTGGAACGCGTCGCGGTTGATCCTGCTCAATGCGAACCCGGCGGTGATCGAGGCACAGGCATCCGGGGCCGTCGTCCCCGGGCCGCGGCCCACCCGCGTTGAGGACGGCTGGATCCTCACGAGGCTCCAGAGGTCGATCGAGACGGTGTCGACGAACCTCGACTCGTACGACTTCGCGCACGCGGCGCGCGAGCTCTACCGCTTCTTCTGGTCGGAGCTCTGCGACTGGTACCTCGAGATCGTCAAGCCCCGTCTCTACGACGGCGAGCCCGAGGTGGGAGCCACTCTCCTTTGGGTCCTGGAGCAGACGCTCGCGCTGGCACACCCGGTGATGCCGTTCGTCACGGAGGAGATCCATTCGTACCTGCGCGCCGCGGCCGGCGCCGAGGGCGCCGAGATGCTGGTGATCCACCCCTTCCCCGGCGGAGACGCCGCCCTCGTCGACGAGGAAGCCGAGCGGGAGGTCGAGGCCTCGATCGAGCTCACCCGCAGGGTGCGCGGCTGGCGCGACCTGGTTGGGGTTGCGGCCGGCAGCGTGCTGCCGGCGCGGGTGGCGTCTGGAGACGGCAAGCCGCCGCACGAGCTGGTCGCGCGGCTGGCTCGGCTGGACTTCGGCGGGGCCGGCGGCGAGCCGCTCGCGACGTTCGGGCCCATCGAGATCCTCGCCTCGGCGGAGGTGGATGCCGAGCAGGTTCGCCAGCGCATCGAGGATCGCCGCCGGAAGCTGAGCGCGGAGGTGGAGCGGGGCGAGGGCAAGCTCGCAAACGAGGGGTTCGTGAGCAACGCGCCAAGCGACGTGGTCGAGGCCGAGAGAGAGAAGCTCGCCGCCTACAAGAGCGAGCTGGAGGAACTGGGGTAGTCACTGGCCACTGGTCGCCGGCCACTCGAGTGGCCGGCGGCGAGTCGCGAGCGGCCCATGGCCTGGACGTACGAGCAAGCGGAGCGGTACCTGGCGTCACTCGAGCCGCTCGGCTGGCGCTTCGGCCTGGACCGGATCCGTCGCCTCGTTTCGGTGCTCGGCATGCCCCAGCACCGGTTCGCCTCGATCCACGTCGTGGGCACCAACGGAAAGTCGTCGGTGGTCGAGATGACCGCGGCGCTTCTGGAAGCCCACGGGAAGCGCACCGGAGTCAACCTCTCGCCGCACACGGAGCGCTGGTCCCAGAGGGTGCAAATCGGCGGCACGGAGATCGACCCGGATGCCTTCGCAGCCGCGGTGGAACGGGTTGCGCAATCCGTCGAGGTCGTCAATCGCGCCCTCGACGAGGGGGAGTCCGTCACCCAGTTCGAGGCCGCTACGGCCGCCGCGTTCGTGGCGCTAGCGGCGGCTGGGGTCGAGTTCGGCGTGATCGAGGCCGGCCTGGGCGGTCGCCTCGACGCCACCAACGTCCTGCCCTCACGCGCCACCGGGCTCGTGTCCGTGGGGCTCGAGCACACGGAATGGCTTGGGAACTCCGAGGAGGAGATCGCCCAGGAGAAGCTCGCCGTGCTCCGCGACCACTCGACGCTGGTTCTGGGGCGGCTCGGCCGAGGGGTTCGGAAGCTGGCGGAGCAGACAACTGCTGCGCGCAGGGCGCGGCTCGTCCTTGTCGACGATCCGGATCCGGGGTTGAGGCTGGCCATTCCGGGCCCGTACCAGCGCAGGAACTTCGCGGTCGCGATCGCGCTCGCCGAAGCGGTGCTCGGAACGCTTGACCCTGACCGGGTCCGCGAGGTGGGCGCCGGGCTCGAGCTTCCGGGACGGATGCAGGTGCTCGCGGGGGACCCGCCGCTCATCCTCGACGCCGCGCACAATCCGGCGGGCGCGCGTGCGCTCGCCGAGGCGTTGCCCGAGGCCGCGGGAACGGCGCCGGTGGTCGCCTGCCTCGCGCTCCTCGCCGACAAGGACGCTGCCGGCGTCATCGATGCCCTCGCGCCGAGCCTCGAGCTCGCGGTGTGCACCGAGCTTCCCGCGGAGCGTCTCGCGCGAGTGGGCCGGCCCGGTGCGCGCTCGCTGGAGGCTTCGACGCTGGCCGAGATCGCCGCCGGCCACGGGCTGGCGGCGGAGACGGTCACGGAGCCGCACGCGGCGCTGCGGATGGCGCTGGTCCAAGCTCGCAATCGGCGCGGGGTGGCGCTCGCGACCGGTTCGCATTACCTTCTCAACTACGCATGAGCCCGGAGGCACGCTCAGAGCTTCTCCAGATGATGGGCCTCGTCGCCGTGGTGGTAGCGATCGTGATCCTGGTCTTTTTCGCGCTCGGCTACCTGTTCGGCAGGCTTTTTCTCTGAGGCGGAACCAGGGTTTGCCCCGCTCGCAACGAAGTACACTGCGCCCCTTGCCCATGCGCCCCTGCCCATGCTCGTAGCGCTTTTTGGCATCACGAACGAGGGCCTGAACCTCTTCGTGAACCTCCTCATCCTCTTCCTCGTCGTGGTGTGGCTGGCGCTGATCGCCTGGACGTACTTCGATGCCAGGCGGCGCATTCGCGACCCGGTTCTCGTCGCGTGTGCAACGGGCGCCTCCCTGTTCCCCTATGTGGGCACGATCGTCTATTCGATCCTGCGCCCGCCCGAGTTCCTCGAGGACGCGCGCGAGCGCGGGCTGGAGATCCGCGCCGCTGAGCTTCGCGTCCGCCAGCTCGAGGAGCAGTCATGCGCGAACTGCGGCTATCCGATCGAGCGAACGTACCTGCGTTGCCCCACCTGTCGCGCTCGCGTCAAGGACCCATGCGAGTCGTGTGGGAAGCCGATCGACCCGCGCTGGACGATCTGCCCCTACTGCGAGACGCCCTCCCGTCGCGCAGCGCCGCCGCCGCAGCGTCGCGGCGCTCCCGCGCAGCGACCCGCGCGATCGGAGGAGGCTCGCCCGAAGCGGGCGCCTCGTCCGGCAAGCCGCCAGCCGGCTTCGCAAACGCGTGCCCGCCCGGCGCGGACGGCGCGATCCGCGTCCTCGCAAGCCTCGACGCCCAAGCAGAAGCAGCGCAAGTCCAGTGGGCGCTCGTCGTCCAGCCCGCCGCCCAAACGCGAAGCGCCCGGCGACGAGCGACCGCGCCCGGCGCCGGCCTCCTGACCTGAGCCGTTCCGCAGCGCGGCGGTCCCTATAGCCTCCCGACATGGCGGCGATCTCGCGGACCCTGATCCTCGTCAAGCCGGATGCGTTCGAGCGCGGGCTCACCGGGGAGGTGCTGGCCCGCTTCGAGCGCAAGGGGCTTCGGATCGTCGCTCTCCGCCAGCTTCGGATCGACGAGGAGTTCGCCGGACGTCACTACGCCGAGCACACGGAGAAGCCGTTCTTCGGCGAGCTGGTCGACTTCATCACGCGCGGCCCCCTGGTGGCCGCGGTGTTCGAGGGGCACGAGGCCGTGGACGCCGCCCGCCAGGTGATCGGCGCGACCGATCCGCTCGAGGCCGCACCGGGCTCGATCCGGGGCGACTTCGCGCTCGAGGTGACGTTCAACCTGGTGCACGGATCGGACTCCGACGAATCGGCCGAGCACGAGATCGCCCTGTGGTTTCCGGAGTTGGACTAGGGCGCAGGCCGCGAAAGGCAATAAGGGTCAGCGGCTCGAAGGCAATGAGGGGATGGCCCGCGAGAATCGCAATAAGGGGGTGGCGAGCGAGAATTGAAGGGTTGTGCCCCCTATAGGGAGCACAACCCTTCAATAGTTGGCCGAAGGCCGGGACTCCGTGCGCGCTGACCGCCCTACTCGCCTAATTCTTGCCTCGGCGTCGCCGCGCCGCCGGGAGATACTCAGCGCCGTCGGCATTCCCTTCGAGACGTTCGTGCCCGACGTCGAGGAGCTGGGGGAGGGCGACCCCGAGGAGACCGTCCTCGAGAACGCTCGCCGCAAGGCTGCCGCCGGCTTCGCCGCCGCGCCCCAGGGCGCGGTCGCGCTCGGGGTGGACACCGAGGTGGTGCTCGACGGGCGCACGTTGGGGAAGGCGGGAGATCCCTCGGCAGCCCGGAAGCGGCTGGAGGCGCTGTCGGGCCGAACCCACTCGGTGCTGAGCGGCGTCGTGCTGCTCGGACCGGAGCGCGCCGAGCACGGCCCGGTTGAGCGCTCCGGGATCGCCCGCTCGCAGGTGACGTTCCGGCCGCTCGACCAACGCACGCTCGAGCTCTACCTTGCCTCCGGGGAGTGGCGTGGCCGGGCCGGCGCATACGCGATTCAGGGCCTCGGCTCCATGCTCGTCGATCGCGTCGATGGGGACTTCTCGAACGTCGTCGGCCTGCCCGTGAGGCTGCTCTTCGAGCTCGCGCCCGAGTTTTTCGAGGCAGCGGGCGATTTGGGCTCCGCAGGGAGCGGGCGTACCTAACCCTTAGGTCGACGTCGAGCTTGAAAATCGGCCCTCATCCTGGTGTTGAGGCTGCCTCGGTGTCCGCTACACTCGGCCCGCGGTGCGGCCGGAGGCCGGCCTCGACGATGGGGCCGGATACCCCGACGGCCGCCCTGATTTCGACCGGTCTTCCCGCTCAGTCCAACCACGCGCTCCAAGGACCTCCCGCTCACCTTCAACCGATGGGCCTCTTTCGCAACCTAACCGGCTTCGGTGGCCGCGACATGGCGGTCGACCTCGGGACCGCGAACACACTCGTGTACGTGCGCGGCCGCGGGATCGTGCTCTCGGAGCCCTCGGTGGTGGCGGTCGACGCGCGCAGCGGCGAGGTGCACGCGGTGGGGGTCGAGGCGAAGCGGATGCTCGGGCGGACCCCGGGAACGATCCGTGCCATCCGACCGCTCAAGGATGGTGTGATCGCGGACTTCGACGTCACAGAGGAGATGCTGCGGCACTTCATCCAGCGGGTTCACCAGAGCCGCTTCGCGCATCCCCGGGTCGTCGTCTGCGTTCCCTCGGGAGTGACGGGGGTCGAGAAGCGGGCCGTCGAGGAGGCCTGCCTCTCGGCGGGAGCCCGCCAGGCGTACCTCATCGAGGAGCCGATGGCCGCGGCCATCGGCGCCGGGCTGCCCGTGGGCGAACCCACCGGGAGCATGGTGCTGGACATCGGCGGCGGCACCAGCGAGGTCGCCGTGATCTCCCTCGGCGGAATCGTGGTCTCGGAGTCCATCCGCGTGGGCGGCGACGAGCAGGACGATGCGATCACCAACTACTGCAAGCACGAGCACAAGCTCCTCATCGGCCAGCAGACGGCCGAGGAGGTGAAGCTGGAGATCGGGTCTGCGGCGCCGCTTCCCGAGGAGGTCACCACCGAGATCCGGGGCCGTGACATGGTGACGGGCCTGCCGAAGACGATCATGCTGACCTCCGCCGAGGTCCGCGGCGCCCTGGAGGAGCCGATCTCCCAGATCGTTGCCGCCGTGAAGGACACGCTCGATCGAACCCCGCCGGAGCTCGCCGGCGACATCATGGATCGCGGCATCGTCCTCGCGGGCGGCGGGGCGCTCCTTCAGGGCATGGACCAGCGCCTGCGAGAGGAATGCCAGATGCCGGCGCAGGTGACCGAGTCCCCGCTCACTTGCGTGGCGGTGGGCTCCGGGCGCTCGCTCGAGGAGTTCGAGGTCATCCACCGGATGAGCCGGAACTCGCACCGACGGCGACTCGTCAGCACCGGGTAGCTGGCCGTGTACCGGAAGCAGGTCAGAAGGCGCCGCGCGGTGATGGTGCTTTTGATCGTCGCCGCGCTCGTGTTGCTGTCGACGCAGTTCTCCGAGAGCGAGAGCGGCCCGCTGCACTCGATGCAGCGCGGTGTCGCCTCCGTGCTGGGACCGCTCGAGGAGGGCGCGAGCCGGGCGCTGAAGCCCGGCCGTGACCTCGTCAACTGGGTCGACGAGACGTTCCAGGCCCGCGGCGAGAACAGCGACCTGAAGGCCGAGAACGCCCACCTGCGCGCGCAGCTCGCCAAGGCGCAGTCCGCGGAGGGCGAGAACCAGCAGCTGCGCAAGCTGCTCGGCCTGGATCGCGCAGGGACCTTGGCGGGCTACACGCCCGTAACCGCTCGTGTGATCGGCCGCTCCCCCACGGTGTGGTACTCGACGATCACGGTCGACAAGGGATCGAGCTCCGGCGTGCAGATGAACGACCCGGTGGTGAGCGGCGCGGGGCTCGTCGGCAGGGTGACCGACGTCACTAACGGGACCTCGCAGGTGAGCCTGATCACGGACAACCGCAGCGCCGTGTCCGCGCGCGTCCTGCCCGACGGGCCCCAGGGGGTGGCGGAGCCGGAGATCGGCAATCCCGACGATCTGCTACTCGACTTCATCGACCGAAACCAGCCGATCCACCAGGGCGAGCTCGTCGTCACCGCCGGCTGGAGCAACGGCGCGATCTCCTCCGCCTTCCCGCCCGGGATCCCGATCGGTGAGGTGAGCGACGCGACGGTCGGCGAGCAGGAGACCTACCAGCGCGTGCACGTGACCCCGGCGGCGGACATCCGGGATCTCGAGTTCGTCCAGGTCGCCACCGGCGGGCCGCCACGGCCGGGGGTGCCGGGATGATCGTCACCTGGCGGATCGGCCTGCGGATCGCCGCGGTGATCGTCGTGACGGTGGTCCTGCAGATCTCGTTCTTCTCGTACCTCGCCTTCTTCGGCACGACCCCGGACATCGTCCCGCTGATGGTCATCACGCTGGGGCTGCTCGGCGGGGCCGTGGTGGGGGCCGTGGCCGGGTTCGCCACCGGGCTGCTGCTCGACTCCGCGCTCCTCGGAACCATGGGCGTCTCGTCCCTGGTGCTGCTGACCGCGGGCTATCTGGCGGGGCGCTACCGGGAGGGGACCGAGATCTCCAACTCGCTCGTCCCGCCGCTCCTCATCGGCGCGCTGACCACCGGCGTGGCCGCGGGCTTCGCGGCGCTTCAGCTCATGCTCGGGGTCCACGCGCCCGTGAGCCTCCTGGTCCTGAGGGAGATCTTCGTCAAGGGACTGCTGGCCTTCCTGCTCGCGATCCCGCTGTACCCGCTGATCCGGCGCATTCTGCGCCCCGCGATCGTCGACGACGTCGTCGCCGGGACCGCCAGGGGCCCGATCACGGCCGGGGCGGGCCGCGCGCGACGCTCCCGCACGCGCCGCGTTCGTCGCCTCGCGAGGGTGTCGTAGATGTTCAGCGAGCGCGAGAGACCGCTGATGCCGGCCCAGTTCGCGTTGCGCGTCGCGGTGCTGAGCGGCATCGCGCTGGTGATGTTCTCGATCATCTTCTTTCGGCTGTGGTACCTCCAGGTGCTCTCCGGCGACAAGTACCTGAAGCAGGCCGAGAACAACCAGATCCGCGAGATCAACGTGCAGGCGCCGCGCGGGGAGATCCTCGACCGCAAGGGCAACGTGCTCGTTGACAACCGGACCGCACTGGCGCTACAGCTCCAGCCGACCGAGCTGCCCCGCGCGAAGCGACGCCTGAACGAGGAGCTCGCGCGCCTCGGCGAGGTGATCGGCATGACGCCCCCCGAGATCAGGGAGCAGATCCGCAAGCAGACGAAGGAGCTGCCGGCCAACCCGGTGACCTTGAAGCGCGACGTAGGCCACGACCTCGTCTACTACCTGCGCGAGAACCAGGTTGACTATCCCGGGGTGAGCGTCGACCGCGTGTACGTGCGCCACTACCCGCAGGCGAGCTTCGCCGCGCAGATCTTCGGCTACGTGCGCGAGGTCACCGAGGACCAGCTCAAGGAGCCGCGCTACCAGGGGCTTCTGCCCGGCGACCAGGTCGGCCAGTCGGGGGTCGAGAACACCTACGACAACGTCCTGCGCGGCACGAACGGCATGAGCCGCGTTCAGGTGGACGCGCAGGGCACCCCCACCGGCCGGGTCCTCAGCCAGACGCAGCCGAAGGCCGGCGACAACCTGCTGCTGACGATCGACGACAGCGTGCAGCAGGCGGGCGAGGCCGCTCTGAACTCGTTCAGCACTCCGGGCGCCTTCGTGGCGATGAACGTCCACGACGGCGAGATCCTGGGGCTCGGCTCCTCGCCCTCGTTCGACCCGACGCTCTTCACCCACCCGGTGATCCCCCAGTCGACCTACGACCAGCTCAGCTCGCAGACCACCGGGGCCCCGCTCGCGGACCGCGCGATCCAGGGCCTCTATCCGACCGGGTCGACGTTCAAGCCGATCACCGCCGTTGCGGCGCTGGAAAGCGGGGTCCTCACCCCGACGACGACGATCGTCGACAGCGGTACGTTCATCGCGGGGCCTGGCGCGGAACCCCAGCACAACGCCGGCGGCGGGTCGTACGGGGCGCTCCAGCTCCCGCAGGCGTTACAGGTGTCCTCAGACGTTTGGTTCTACAACGTGGGCGCGATGCTCTACCAGGAGGGGGATGCCCAGCAGAAGTGGGCCTCGGACCTCGGGATCGGCCACCCGACCGGGATCGACCTCCCGGGTGAGGTCGCGGGGCTCCTGCCGACGCCGGAGTGGCGAGACCAGCTCTATCGCGAGGCGACCAGTCCGAACTCGCCCGGCGGCACGAGCATCGACGTCGCGGCGGGTGAGACTGACCGGCCCTGGAGCATCGGCGACAACGTCAACCTGGCGGTCGGCCAGGGGGATCTTCAGGCCGACCCGCTCCAGATGGCGGTCGCGTACGCGGCGATCGGCAACGGGGGCGACGTGGTGCGCCCGCACGTCGGCATGGAGGTGCAGGACCAGAGCGGCCGCGCCGTGCAGGAGATCGATCCGGCGCCGCAGCGCCACCTCGACATCGACCCGCAGTACCGGGCGGCGATCCTCGAGGGGATCCACCTGGCGGCGCAGTCGGGTGGCGGGACCTCCTACTCGGTGTTCGGAAGCTTCCCGGTCCCGATGGCGGGCAAGACGGGCACCGCCGAGCGCGCGCCGAATGCGGACCAGTCGTGGTACGTGGCGCTCGCTCCCTACCCGAACCCGGACATCGTGGTGGCGGCGACGATCGAGGAGGGCGGCTTCGGCGTCGATTCCGCAGCGCCCGTCGCGAGGCAGATCCTCGAGGCCTACTACAACGAGCACCCCGACCAGGCGAAGGCGGCGGGGGGAAGGGCGCCGAACCTTGGGCCGATCGAGACTCCGTCGTCGGCGTCGGCGGGGAACCCATACTGATGGTCTCCGACGTCTATCCCCGCCCCTTCGACGAGCGCCGCGCGGAGCGCTCCGCGGAGCGCGCGGGCGTGCTGGGGCTCGACCCCCTGCTGATGCTCGCCACGCTGGGCTTGATCGGCTTCAGCCTGATCACGCTCGGGGCCGTCACGGGCGGGGACGTGCCCCACGAGCCCTACTTCTACGTCTTTCGCCAAGCGATCTACGCGGTAATCGGCATCGCCTTGATGCTGGCGATCGCGCGAGTCGACTACTCTCGTTTCAGGGAGCTGCGCGTCGGCCTCTACACGGCGATGATCACCACGATCATCCTCGTCCTCATGTTGGGGCAGGCGACGCGTGGCTCAAAGCGATGGATAGAGCTTCCCTTCTTCACGTTCCAGCCGTCGGAGCTCGGAAAGGTGCTGCTGATCGCGGCCCTGGCCGGGTTCGCGATCGATCGCGGACGCCGCATCACGGAGCGCCAGCGCACGGCGCGCCTGCTCCTGATGGGCTTCGTTCCGGCGCTGATCGTGTTCATGCAGCCGGACCTCGGCACGGGCGTCGTCTACGTCGTGATAACGCTGGCGGTCCTGTTCGTGGCGGGGGTGCGCTGGACGCACTTCGCCCTGCTCGGCACGCTGATGGTGACCGCCGTGATGGCGGTGCTGGTAATCGCGCCGGCCATCGGGCACCCGGTCTTGAAGGGCTACCAGCAGGAGCGGCTGACGTCGTTCCTCAACCCGAGCTCCGATCCACGCGATGCCACGTACCAGATCGATCAGTCGCTGATCGCGATCGGGTCCGGCGGCAAGACCGGGCGCGGAGGGTCCTCCACGCAGACGGAGAACGGCTTCGTGCCCGACCGCACCACCGACTTCATCTTCTCCGCGATCGGAGAGCGATTCGGCTTCGTTGGTGCTGCCTTCGTCCTATCCCTCTACGCCCTGCTGATCTGGAGGGCGCTGCGCATCATGACGCTTTCGAAGAACTTGTATGGCAGCTTGATCGCCGGTGCGATCGCAGCGATGTTCATGTGCCAGGTGTTCGTGAACGTCGGCGTCGCAATCGGGATCATGCCGGTGACCGGCATCCCGCTGCCGTTGATGAGCTTCGGAGGATCGTCCGTCGTCGTCACGTTCATGGCGGCCGGACTCCTACAGAGCATCTACGTTCAGGCGCGGCTCACCTCCAAGAGCAGGGCGGACCTGCTTCGTTGAGCAGGTTCCGACTTCTCTTCGAGGTGAGTTAACTGAGAAAGCGCATATTGGTTTCAGCCGACGCGGGCGAGACCCGCGTCGCCGTGCTCGAAGGCAAGGGCACGGCACGGTCCGGTGGCCGCGGGGCACGCGCCAAGGCGTCGCGGTCGCCCGATGCCAAAGCGTCGCAGTCGCCCGACGCCAAGGCGTCGAGCGACGGCGACTTCCAGGTCGCAGAGCTCTACGTCGAGCGACGCGGCCAGCGGTCCATCGTCGGCAACATCTACAAGGGCGTCGTCGACAACGTCCTGCCCGGAATGGAGGCCGCGTTCGTCGACATCGGCCTCGATCGCAACGGGTTCCTGCACGTGGACGAGATCGTGCTGCCGGGCGGCAAGCAGGCGCCGCGTCGCGGCCGCGGGCAGGGCCGGCGCATCGACGAGCTGATCAAGCCGCGCCAGGAGGTCCTCGTCCAGGTGGTCAAGGACCCGTTGAAGACCAAGGGCGCGCGGCTCTCGATGCAGCTCTCGATCGCCGGCCGCTACCTGGTCTACATGCCGCTCGGCGGCGGGGTGGGGGCGAGTCGCCGCCTCTCCGATGCCGAGCGCGATCGGCAGCGAAAGCTGCTTCAGAACATCCACAAGGGCGCGGGAGGCGTGATCATCCGCACCGCTGCCCAGGGCGCCCGCAAGGCGGACTTCGAGCGGGACATCGAGTACCTGCGAAAGCTCTACGAGGTCGTCCAGCGGCGGGCGAAGGGCGGGAAGGCGCCGGCGATGATCTTCCAGGAGGCCGATCTCTCGATCCGCGTCCTGCGCGACGTGCTGGCGAAGGAGTTCGACGGCGCGATCATCGACGACGAGAAGCAGCACCAGCGCGTGACGAGCTTCTTCCAGCGCACGGCGCCCGAGCTCGTCGAGTACGTGGAGCTCTACAAGGACCGGGAGCCGCTGTTCGAGCGCATGGGTGCGGACGAGACCTACCGGTCTGTGCTCTCCCGGCGGGTGGACCTCGCCTCGGGGGGCTACCTGATGATCGACTACGCCGAGGCCCTGACCGTGATCGACGTCAACACCGGCAGCTTCACCGGCCGCGGCAAGGGGGGGCGCCTCGAGGACACCATCACCAAGGTGAACGTGGAGGCCGCCGACGAGGTGGTGCGACAGCTTCGGCTTCGCGACATTGGCGGCATCATCGTCATCGACTTCATCGACATGGCGCGGGCGCGAAACCGCGACCAGGTGCTGAAGACCCTGCGAAAGGCGCTGGACGCCGACAAGACGAAGAGCTACGTGGTGGACGTGTCGCCGCTCGGCCTGGTCGAGATGACGCGCCAGAACGTCACCGACGGCGTGCGCGAGATCCTCACTAAGCCGTGTCCCACGTGTGGGGGAGAGGGCGTTGTCGAATCGGAGGAGACCGTGGCGATCCAGGTCGTGCGCAGCCTGCGGGAGATGGTCGACGAGCAGCCGGCGAAGGGCGGCGCCCAGGCGTTCCTGGTCCGGGTCAACCCGAAGGTCGCCGCGGAGCTCCTGCGCGACGGCAGCCCGCTGCACGAGCTCGAGGAGCAGTCCGGGAAGCACTTCCACTTCGAGGGTGGCGAGGCGCTCCCCCTCGACACCTTCGAGGTCGTGGAGAGCGGAAGCCGAGCCGAGATCGAGGAACGCGCGCTCCCGTTCCAGGTGGGCGACGAGGTGCTGGTGCGGATCGAGGAGCCGCACATGTTCAACGTCGACGACGCGGTCGCGCGGGTGGACTCCTACATTGTCAGCATCGCCCGCGCCGGGGGGCTCGTGGGCGAGCGACGCCTGGTCCGGATCGAGAGCGTCGGGCGGTCCGCTGCGACCGCCTCGCTCGTGGACGGGTCCGAGGGTGCGGGCTCGGCCGCCTCCGAAGGCGAGGGCGAGGACGGCTCCTCAGGCGAGCGCGAGGCCAAATCGCCCAGCGCGAGCGAAGGCGCTGCCAGCGGCGGTTCCGTACAATCGCCGCCCTCCAAGCGGCGCCGGGGCAGACGAGGCGGCAGGCGCCGTTCCGGCGCCGGCACGCGCAGCAAGTCCGAATCCGATGGCGAATAGTTACGCGATAGTCGAGACCGGCGGCAAGCAGTACCGCGCCGAGAAGGGCGCGAGCCTTGTCGTCGAGCACCTGCCCGCCGGCGAGGGCGAGACGGTGAGCCTGCGGGCGGTGACGTTCCGCGACGACAGGAAGACGGTGCTGGACTCGAACGAGCTCGAGAAGGTGAAGGTGGAGGCGGTCGTCGTGGGGCACGAGCGCGGCCCCAAGATCAGGATCTTCAAGTACAAGGCGAAGAAGGGCTACCGGCGGCGCGCCGGCCATCGGCAGGAGCTCACGCGACTCGAGGTGACCGACGTGCGCATGCTGACGCGCAAGCCGTCGCAGAAGCCCGAGGCCAAGCCCTCGGAGGAGAAGCCGAAGGCGCCGGAGCGCAAGCCTGCCGCGAAGAGGCCCGCGGCGAAGAAGCCCGCCGCGAAGAGGCCCGCGGCGAAGAAGCCCGCCGCGAAGAAGCCTGCCGCGAAGAAGCCCGCATCGAGATCCTCATCTGCTAAGAAGGACTAGGTATGGCGCACAAGAAGGGACTCGGCTCAAGCCGAAACGGGCGCGACTCGAACCCCAAGTACCTGGGGGTGAAGGTGTTCGCCGGCCAGAGGGTCGGCGGCGGCGAGATCATCGTGCGCCAGCGCGGCACGCGCTTTCGCCCGGGCGATGGCACGGGCCTGGGCCGCGATCACACGATCTTCGCCACGCGCCCGGGCGTCGTGGACTTCGAGAGCGGCCGCAAGGGCCGCACCGTCTCGGTCACCGGCGACGGGCAGTAGCCGGCGACTGACCTCCCTGCCGGACCACGTCGCCAAGAACCGCGCCTACTGGGAGCGCACGAGCGACGCCTACCAGGAGCGCCACGGGCGCCAGCTCGCGGAGAAGGCTGGTCTCGCCTGGGGCGTGTGGCAGGTCCCGGAAGCCGAGCTGAACGTGCTGGGCGACGTGGACGGACTCGACGTGCTGGAGCTCGGTTGCGGCGCCGCCCAGTGGTCGATTTCGCTGGCCGGCCTCGGAGCTCGCCCGGTATGCGAAACGACTACTTTGAGCTGGAGAGGTTCGAGGACGCGGAGACGGTGGACTTCCAGCTTCCCTACGGCGAGTGGATCCGCCTCCTGCGGGCGAACGGCTTCGAGCTGGAGGATCTGATCGAGCTACGCCCGCCCCAGAACGCGACGACCACCTACGACTTCGTGGCGCTCGACTGGGCACGGCGCTGGCCCGCCGAGAACATCTGGAAGGCGCGCAAGCGCCGCGCCGCGGACAAGTAGCCCCGACCCACCCGCTCCCGGATTCTGGCCAGAAATCTGGCCACAAAGCGGGAGGCGCATCAGACGAGTGTGCCCGGGCGCGGCGCGGCAGGGGTAGCCCGGCCGCGCGTGGCACGGCAGGAGGTGGCCTGCGCGGAGCCCATCCAGCACGCCCTGCGATAGTCAGCGCGTGCTCTACGACAAAGCGAAGATCTACGTCGAGGGAGGCCGCGGCGGCAACGGCGCCGTCAGCTTTCGCCGCGAGGCGCACGTGCCGCGCGGCGGCCCGGACGGCGGCGACGGAGGGCGCGGGGGGGACGTCGTGCTGGTGTGCGATCCTTCCCGGCGAGACCTGGCGGCGCTTCACCGCTCGCGCCACTTCCGCGCCGGCCGGGGCGGCCACGGCCAGGGAAAGCAGCGCCACGGGGCGCGTGGCGAGGACAAGATGGTCCCGGTGCCTCCCGGCACCCAGGTGGAGGGGCTTGGGGGACGGCGCTACGACCTCGTCGAGGCTGGGCAGCGGGCGGTCGTCGCGGGCGGGGGGCTCGGAGGCCACGGCAACAAGCGCTTTGCGAGCTCCACGCGCCAGGCGCCGCGATTTGCGGAGAAGGGGCTGGAGGGGGAGTCGGGCTGGATCGAGCTGCGACTGAAGCTGCTCGCTGACGCGGGGCTGGTCGGGCAGCCGAATGCGGGCAAGTCCTCGCTCCTGCGACGGCTGACGAGGGCGTCGCCAAAGGTCGCCGACTACCCGTTCACCACGGTGGAGCCCGCGCTCGGCACGCTCGAGTCCGACGAGCGTCAGCTGGTGCTGGCCGACATCCCCGGGCTGATCGAGGGCGCGGCCGCGGGCGCCGGGCTCGGGCACGAGTTCCTGGCGCACGTCGAGCGCTGCCGCCTGCTGGTCCACCTCGTGGACGTCGCCGGCGAGGATCCGGCGGGCGCTTACGCGGCGGTGCGGTCCGAGCTCGACGAGTACGGGACCGGCCTCGACCTGGTGCCCGAGCTGGTGGTGCTCTCGAAGCGCGACCTCTTGTCGGACGCGGTGGCGGAGGAGGCCGTCGCCGAGTGGAGCGACAAGCTCGCCGGAAGCGCCCTGGGTGTGCTCGCGGTGTCCTCGGCGACGGGAGGGGGAATCGACGAGCTTGAGCGGTCGATCTTCGACGCGCTGCCGGTGGAGGCGCCCGCTCCCGCGGGCTCGGAGGTGGCCCCCGTGGATCCGGAGTTCGAGGCCGAGCACGTCGTCTACCGGCCCGCCGGAGAGCAGGGATTCGACGTGCAGAGGATCGGCGACGGCGTCTTCCAGGTGCGGGGGCGGGGCATCGAGCTGCTGGTCGGGCGCCATGACACGGAGAACCCGGAGGCGTTGGCCTATCTGGAGCAGCGCCTGAAGGAGATCGGCGTGATCGCCGCGCTGCGCGCACGCGGGTTCGAGGCGGGCGACGAGGTGCGAATCGGCGAGGAGGCCTTCGAGCTCCATCCGGGCGAGTAGGCGGCTGAGAGCCTCGCGCTACCTAGACTTGGCGCGATGACCGTGGTGGCAAAGCTCGGCTCGTCGATCGTCGCCGAGGACGACGGCACCCTGCGGTCTGCCGTGCTCGACAGCGTCTGCGCGCAGGTTGCGGACCTCCACCATGGCGGGGAGAACGTCGTGCTCGTCACCTCGGGGGCGATCGCGCGGGGCATGCGGCTGCTGGAGCTCGATCGGCGGCCTGGGGGGATCGACGAGATGCAGGCGGCATCGGCGGTGGGGCAGGGATCGCTGTTCCGTGCCTACGAGGAGCGGCTGGGCTCGCAGCAGGTTCACGCCGCGCAGGTGCTCCTGACCTCCTTCGACATGTCGGCGCGTATGCACTATCTGAACGCCCGTCAGACGCTGCGGCGCCTGCTGGATTGGCGCGTCGTGCCCGTGGTGAACGAGAATGACACCACGGCCACCGACGAGATCACGTTCGGGGACAACGACTTCCTGTCGGCGCAGGTCGCGATCCTGCTCGAGGCGCGCTTGCTGGTGCTGCTCACGGACACCCCGGGCCTCCACACCTCGGACCCCCGGGCGGGCTCTGGCGCGGAGCTGGTGGAGGAGGTGAAGTCGTTCGACGAGCTCGGTCGCTACGAGATCGGGGAGG
>Ga0137374_10003098_pt1 | contig 19556 bp, 16 predicted proteins | sample SagtaG_20_FD_104811 | JGI IMG/M metagenome (GOLD analysis project Ga0137374, IMG submission 104811) | Vadose zone soil microbial communities from Sagehorn Ranch, Mendocino, California, USA - Sage1_R_100_16 metaG | ecosystem: Environmental > Terrestrial > Soil > Vadose zone | place: USA...
CCACCACTCTGCTCCGTGAGGGGAAGTCGAGTTTGGGGCTCGATGCCGTGGCTTTACGGCGGTAGATCTTGAGCTTTTTGTCCACCAGCGAGAAAAGGTCGGCGGACGCGCCGGCGGTTTCAGCGGTGCCCAGCAGGAGGTAACCGCCCGGCAGGAGGGCGTAGTGGAAAATGGACATGCACTTCTTCTGCAGTTCCGGCCCGAGGTAGATCAGCACGTTGCGGCAACTGATGAGGTCGAGGCGCGAGAAAGGGGGGTCTTCACAAATGTTCTGGCGGGCAAACGTGCACATGTCGCGGATCATCCGGTTGATCTGGTAGCCGCCGCCATTGATGAGGGAGAAGAACCGCCGCAGCCGCTCCGGTGAAACATCCTTGGCAATGCCGGCGGGGAAAATGCCGGCCCGCGCTTTAGCGATGGCCACTTCGCTCAGGTCGGTGCCGAAGATATGAAGTTTGATGGTGCGCGTCCTCCTGGTCAGCTCCTCCAGGAGGCAGATGGCCAGCGAATAGACCTCCTCGCCCGTGGCGCAGCCCGGCACCCAGACGCGGATTTCGTCACGGTCGCCTTTGCTTTTGATAATGCCGGGCACGACCTTTTTCTTCAGCGCCGCATACGCCCGCCGGTCGCGGAAGAAACCGGTCACGTTGATCAGCATATCGTGGAAGAGGACCTCCAATTCCGCGGGGTGCGATCGCAGCATGGTCACATAGTCATCGAGCCGCTCGATGCGTTGCAGCACCATGCGCCGGCTGATGCGCCGCTTCAGGGTGGTATGTTTGTAGAGCGAGAAGTCCACGCCGGAACTCTGCTTCAGCAGAAAAAAAATCTTGCCCCAGGCGTCGATCGATTCGGGGAATTCCACTTCCGGCGACTTGGCCCGGGTTCGCCGGGGGCGCACGAAAGGATGCCGGGCAATGCGCGCCAGCTCCCCGGCCAAAACCTCGGGTGTCAGCACCGCATCCACGCAACCGGCGTCGATCGCGCTGCGGGGCATGCCGAAATACCTGGCGGAGGTTTCTGCCTCGGCGAATGTGATGCCCGCTTCGGCCTTGATGGCGGCGAGTCCCGCGGTGCCGTCTGACCCGGTGCCCGAAAGCACCACACCAATGGCCCGGCCGCCCTGCTCCTCGGCCAACGAACTGAAGAAATGGTCGATCGGCAGGTGCAGCCGCTCCGAGTTAGGGCGGCGCACCAGTTCCAACCTTTTCCGCGCAATGATCACGTCGATGTTCGCCGGCAGGACATAGACGTGGTTGGGTTCCACCGGCATATCTTCCCTGATCTCACGAACCGGCATGGCGGTGGCGCGAGCCACCAACTCGGTCAGCTTGCTCTTGTGGTGCGGATCCAAATGCAGGACCACCACAAACGCCATGCCCGTGTCCGCCGGCAGATGCCGGAGCAGGGTCATGACCGATTCGAAACCGCCCGCGGAAGCCCCCACTCCCACGATCGGGAAAGTCAGGCCTTTGGCGGGCACGAGGGCGGGCTCATCCGCCGACAAGGCGACACGTTCGACGGTCGGCTTTGGCTTCCTGGCGAGTGCGCGAACCCTCACGACCGGTTTTGCTGGTGCGGCGCGTTTGGCGGACGGATGAGCAGAGGGAACAGATTTTCGTAATGTGGGCTTGTTCATGAATGACGCCCGGCGAAAATCGACTCGTTGGGGGCGCTACCATGGCACTATAGCATCCTAAGCCATCCCGAAAAAGGATTTTGTGCGGAACAGAGCAAGGAGGAGAAGGTCTAATCTCTTTGCTGATGCGGGGCTGGTGACGAATTTTTGCGGAAGTTTGATTCGTGGGAGGGGGGACGTTGGAGCAGGCGATCAAGCGCCGCAAGTAATTGTGCCGAGTTGAACGGCTTGGCCAGAAGTTCAAATCCGCGTTCCCCGGGCAACGAATTGATCCAGCTTCCTGAAGTCAACAGCACGGGCACAGAATTTCTCCCGTAGCCTCGTAGTCCGGCCAGGAAATCCAGGCAGGTGCCATCCGGCAGGCAATAATCGCAAATGACCGCCACGAAGCCGGGCTCTGTTGAAAGCCGACTCAACGCCTCTTTCAGGCTTCCGGCGACCGACACGTTGAATGCCGCCCCGCGGAGAATGTGGCATAGCCATCCCTGGATCACACGGTCTGCCTCGACGACGAGAATGGTTTTCAGGGCGTTCATGCTCAGGTCCGAAGTGTCGCGGTTGCAAAGGCGCGGCCCGGTATCGACGGGCCGTTCGGTCCGGCGGGGCGCCGTTCGCGCAATCCCGTGCCATGCGGGTCCTTCCCGCGCCTCGCCCTGGAGAAAGACGTTCCCCGGCGCGAAAGCCGTTTCTTAGAAGTGGTCATGCCAATGGGTCCGAAAGGTTGGTCGAAATACAGGCGTTCCAATTCACGTCCTTGGCCACGAAAAAATCCCGGCCGCTAAGCTGGGCCAGTTGTTCGAGCGTAGCACGGCGCTCCCCATTGGCTGCGGACGCGTCCCCTTGCGCCCTCACCAGCAAGGCTGCCAATCCGCCGTGCTGCGCAACACCTTTTCCGACCACTAATTCCATCCAGCTTTCGACGGCTGCCGGCCATTTCCCGCGCTCATATATGGAAAGCAGCACCAAGTCCGACGCCTTGGCTTCACAAGCAGCCTGCTCCATCAGCGGCGGAATGGTCAGGACATCAAAACTCCGAACTGCCACTTGGATTTCACAGTCCGACCCAAGCCGTGCCGCGATATGATCAAACGTCCGTTCGGCCACAAGCGAGGTCAGATAGTCTTCATACACAATCATAATACCCATACGCTCGTGGGCTTCGCGGGTGACTTCGGCTTTTTTCGGGTCGAAACGATGGAACAACACGACGAGCTACATTACCCGGTTCATCCGCCCAAACAATCAGGGAGCCGCCTGAATCACCCGTAAGGAAATGCCTTACAACGCCGGTGTGGTCGAGGGAGTGTGCCACGCGAAAAAATCCTGATCGCAGAAAAACATCCAATATCGAACATCCAACATCCAACTCTCAATGGGTATCGTATCGTATCGCGCCGTATTCGATGTTCGGTGTTGGATGTTCGACGTTCGATGCCCCAAAAGAGGTGTTGCGACGGCAATACCCTGGCAGGCCGGGGCCGTCGGCACGTGCAACCCTGTTGTTTCACCTTGTCTCACCGCGGCCGCTTGTTATGCTGCGGTCACAGTCTGCCCGGCCCGACTGGAACCTGTGAGCCGCGCCGTACGGTGTTCAACTAAAGTTGGAAAGGAATCGTTTATGAATAAGATCCAGCGTACTTGGTCGTTGATGTCCGCCTGCTGGCAGATCCTGAAGAGGGACAAGGAGATGCTGGTGTTCCCATTGATCTCCGGACTGTGTTGTTTGCTGTTGCTGGCTTCGTTCGCCATTCCGATCTATCTCACCGGAGCTTGGGAACCGCCCAAATCCAGCGCCGACGCGAGCCGGCAGGTGATGTATTATGGGACGCTATTGTTGTTCTATGTCTGCAACTACTTCGTGGTGATCTTTTTCAACTGCGCCATCGTCGCCTGCGCCACGATTCGCATGGGAGGCGGCAACCCGACTGTCAGTGACGGATTTCGAGCCGCGACTTCGCGGCTGCCGGGGGTTGCCGGGTGGGCGCTGGTTTCCGCCACGGTCGGTTTGGTGTTGCGCATCATCGAGGAACGCTCGGAGAAAGTCGGGCGGTTCGTGGCGGGTTTGTTGGGTATGGCCTGGACGCTGGCCAGCTTTTTGGTGATCCCCATCCTGGTGGTTGAAAACAAAGGTCCGGTGACCGCCCTGAAGGAATCGACGCAGTTGCTGAAGAAGACGTGGGGCGAGCAGTTGGCGGGTAATTTCAGTTTCGGATTGCTGTTCTTTCTGTTGGGCATTCCCGCTTACGCGTTGATCGTTCTGGGAATCATCAGTGGTAGCGGAGTGACGGCGGTTTTTTGCATCGGGCTGGCGGTCGTTTACCTGATCGTGTTGGCGCTGGTGCAGTCGGCCTTGCAGTCCATCTTCCAGGCAGCAGTCTATCTCTACGCGCGCCAGGGTCAGGTGCCGGAAGGATTTCAGGAAGAGTTTCTGAGCGGGGCGATGGTTCCGAAGTCAGACAACACGACGCCTTGACTGGCTCGCAAGGATGCGTGCACTAAGCTAAGGCGACCGTGGCCAACGCCTTGATGAGTCCGGGACGGGAGAGAGCAAAAGACGACTGCACTTTTGGGCCCGGCAAACGGCAGGCGTCTGTCATATACGGAATCGAATGGCGTCTCGGGCGGGGGTCTGCCGGAAAGCCGCAGCCTATTTCAGATTCGGAAAGGTCATCCCTCCGGGACCTGTCGCGTCGTCGGTGGGAAACCAAAACCGTATCGTGAACTGTACCCTGTCATACTGTTGCTGATTCATATTATCGACGCGGAGATCCGCCATGGCTAAATGCCCGCGATCAAGATGGCGGTAGGCAAGGGCCTGGGATACGAATGCCGGACCGACCTGGCCGGTGTAATCGTTGGTCGCCAGATTCGCTTCCAGGTACAAGAGGGTTTTCGAAGGTTCGAGATAGACGGCAAGACCGGGCCCGTGACAGGTGCCACAGTTCATGGCGTAGCTGTAGTCCCGGGGATGATTCCGATTTCCAAAAAGGCCGGGAGGTAAAATTGTCGGGGGCGCGGTGGGCCTGCCTTTGGAAGGGAGGTCTCGTTTATCGGTCGGGCACAGGTAAACCGGTTTGGAGCTCAGATAGGGATACAATCGGCCAGTGGTCAGGTCTCCGGGTCGAGTAAAAAGCCAGTCGCGGAAGGAGGGAAGGTTGCCTTTGGCATCAAGAGAGTAAACAACCGACGCGACACCGATTTGGTGAAGGTTGCTCATACAGGCGGCGCTTCTGGCCGATTCCTTCGCCCGGTGCAGAGCCGGGAGCAACAGACCCGCCACTACTCCAATGATGGCGATCACCACGAGTAACTCGACCAGCGTGAACGCCGGACGAGGGCGGGGTCTGACGCCGGACGGATACGCGGAAAGCTGCCTTCTCATGACAGAAGCATGCGGGCTTGGCTAAAAGCCAACCCCTCACAGGAGGGGAACTGACCGGGCGCCGACAAACGCCGGCTCCCCTCCTGGGAGGGTGGGATCGAGAGACTGTGGACAATATCTCCCACTCCCCAAGGTAGCGGGGCTGGCGTGAGGGATGACAGCGTGCAGCACGTGCCACGGTCCACGGAACCCGACGATTCAGGTCATAATCTCAACTCTTTCCCCCAAGCAGGCGCGACGGCAGAAACAGGATGGCTCTGAGCAGCGCGAACACCGCCCCCAGGGTGATGCCGATCAGACGCAGAGGGATTGAGATCAGCCAAAGAAACGGATACAGCACGAGCGCCAGGATCGCCAAAGGCCAACTGCACAGAAAAAGGAGCCACCAGAGAATGAAACCAATGAAAAGTTTCATGGCCTATCCATAACCCAGGTGATCGCGTCTTTCAAGCACCGATCTGTCGGGAAAAAAGTTTGTGAGTCTGGCTGATTCGCGCTAGCCTGCCCCGCGTGTTCCACCGGGATTTCAAGAGGTGCTGGTTGCATTTCAACGGTTCGTTTCTGGCCGGACTTCTCGGCTGGTCCGGCCTCACTTCCATCGGCGCGCCAATCGAGACCCTGCCGGGAACCCAGCCCTTGACCTGGGACGGTGATCTTTCCGCCAAAATGGTCCAGGGAATCGATACGTTTCTGACCCGCGAAATTGAACGTTCGACCGAGGAACGGCTGAAGCTCTGGCACCGCAATTTTGCGTCTCAAGTGCTTTACGATCAATCCGTTCAGCGCAACCGCGATCACCTGGCAAAAATCATCGGCGGCGTCGAACCGCGTCGGCGGGTCACTGCCCTCGAATACGTGAGCAGCACGGCGGGCCTGTCGATCCTCGCCGAAACCGCCTCGTATCGCGTCTATGCCGTGCGTTGGCTCGTCTTCGACGATGTTTCCGGCGAAGGACTCTTTCTGCAGCCCAAGGGCCAAACCCTGGCCCACGTCGTGGCCATCCCTGACGCCGACCAAACGCCCGAAATGCTCGTCGGCCTGGCGCCCGGCATCCCGTCGGAATCGCAGTTCGCGCGTCGGCTCGCCGAAAACGGCTGCCAGGTCATCGTGCCAGCGCTGATCAGTCGTGACGACACCTGGTCGGGAAATCCCCTGCTCCATCGCTTCACCAATCAGCCGCATCGCGAATGGATTTATCGTCAGGCATACGAAATGGGCCGCCACATCATCGGTTACGAAGTGCAGAAAATCGCGGCGGCAGTCGATTGGTTTGTCGAACAGGACGCCGCCCTGACCGTGAAAACAGGCCAATCATCCATACCGATCGGCGTCATGGGCTACGGTGAAGGCGGCCTGATCGCCTTTTGCTCGGCCGCGCTCGATGCGCGCATCGACGCGGCGCTCGTCAGCGGCTACTTCGGCCCGCGGGAACGCGTCTGGGAAGAACCGATTTACCGGAACGTGTTCGGTCTGTTGCTCGAATTCGGCGACGCCGAGATGGCCGGCCTGATCGCGCCGCGCAGTTTGATTGTCGAGTACAGCCAGGTCCCGAAGGTGGACGGACCCCCCAAAGCGCGCGAAGGCCGCAACGGCGCCGCGCCCGGCAAACTGCTGACCCCGAAATTCGATTCCGTCGAAAGGGAAGTGAATCGGGCGAAGAAATTCTTTCCGTCATCGTTCTCTTTCCCGCTTGAATTCATTCACGGCGACGGCGGCAAAACGATCGGGCCGGGTTCGCCATCCGCGTTGGGCGCGCTCCTCAAATCGCTCGGCGTCAGCCGCCAATTGCAACCGCTCGCGGCCAGTCCCCCTGCCGACGAACGGAAGCAGTTCGCCTCCGACGAACGTCAGCGCCGGCAAGTCCAGGAATTGGTCAATCACACCCAACGACTGCTCCAACTCTCCGAACGGGTGCGCGACGACTTTCTCTGGCACAAACTGAAGCCGACCTCAACCAACGACTGGATGGCTGCCACCAAAAAGTTCAAAGATTATTTTTGGGATGAAATCATCGGCCGCTTCCCTCCGGCCACCCTGGCCGCCAATCCGCGTGCACGAAAGATTTTGGACAAACCGAAGTGGACCGGCTACGAAGTTGTGCTCGATGTCTGGCCGGATGTTTTCGCGTGGGGCATTTTGCTCGTGCCGAAAGACCTGAGCCCGGGCCAGCGCCGACCGGCCGTTGTCTGCCAGCACGGACTCGAAGGCGTGCCGATGGACACCTTGGATGACGATCCGAAAGCCGGCGGCTATGGCGCCTACAAAGCGTTCGCCGCGCGGTTGGCGGAACGCGGATTCGTCGTGTTCGCGCCTCACAACCCGTATCGCGGCCACGACGCCTTTCGCGTCCTCCAGCGCAAGGCCAATCCGCTGAAGAAATCGCTTTTCTCCGTCATCCTCGCGCAGCACGACCGCATCCTCGACTGGCTCTCGGGGTTGCCGTTCGTTGATCCGCAACGCATCGGGTTCTACGGCCTCTCCTACGGCGGCAAGACCGCCATGCGCGTCCCTTCGCTGCTCGACCGCTACTGTCTCTCGATTTGCTCAGCCGATTTCAACGAATGGATCAGGAAGAACGTCACGGTGGATTCGACCTACAGCTACCTCTACACCGGCGAATATGAAATGGTGGAATTCGACCTCGGCCACACGTTTAACTACGCGGAGATGGCCGCGCTCATCGCGCCGCGACCGTTCATGGTCGAACGCGGCCACAACGACGGCGTCGCGCCGGACGAATGGGTCGCCTACGAATTCGCCAAGGTGCGCCGGCTCTACGACGCGCTTGGCATCGGCGACCGCACGGCCATTGAATTCTTCAACGGCCCGCACACGATCAACGGCACGGGGACGTTCGAGTTTTTGCACCGGCATCTCAACTGGCCGACGCCCAAATAGTCGGCTCGTCTCCCTGCAAGGTGCAACGGCTCCCGCTCTACGAAGCAGTGTCAAAACGCTGAAGGCGGAGAATATCCGGGAAAAGACAATTCGCATTTCTGCCTTTTCGCGTGTTTCGCCGGTTCCGCAATTCTCTGCGTTTTCTGTCCACAAAATTCGAAGCGGTACAAACGCAGTTCGATTTCTGGACACTCCTGAACGACCGGCAAGGTATTGGCACGGGCACTCCATTTGCTTATATCAGCTTCGCGGAATGCCGTCATGAACACAAAAATACCCAGCCTGCCACTCCGCAGTGCCTTGCTCCGGTTGGCAACCCTGCTCATCCTGCTGCCCCTTCAGTTGCCGGGCGCCACGCTGGACGACGGCTTGATCGCTTTTTATCCCTTCAACGGCAATGCCAACGACGGCAGCACCAATGGAAACAACGGAACGGTGGTGGGAGCGCAACTGAGCAGCGACAGAAACGGCACGGCCAATCGGGCTTATCTTTTCAATGGCGTGGACAGTTATATCAACATCGGCAATCGGGTCAAACCCAACTTCCCCCTCACTGTCACGGCATGGATTTATCCAACTTCATCCGACGGCGAAGGGCACACGATATTCCGAAGCGGCACTTTTAACAGCGCCGGCTCCTACAACGGCGTCCTGTTGACTTACAGTGGCCAAGGGCTTCTGTTCACGTTTATCGGCAGCGGACCGTATTCCAATTCCGCCAATTACCGCAGTCGTATCATGTCCAACGTGGGCGTCATCCCGGCGAACAAGTGGACTCACGTTGTCCTGGTGTGGATTGACTATCAAACCACGAAGTTTTACGTGAACGGGGTGTTCCAGCCTAGTCAGCCAAACGGCTACGGCTCCGGCATCACGATTGTGAACTCGACGAGCGACGGAGCCATCGGCATGCAAGACAACCCGAGTTATCCGGCGCCCTTTATGGGGAAACTGGACGAGGTTCGAGTTTACAACCGGGAGTTGTCTGCCAGCGAAGTTACGACGCTCGCCATCGAACCGCCGCAAGTGTCCTTACAGCCCTCTTCGGTGACGACCAACGCGGGTTCCACCGTCGTGTTCACCGCCACTGCCACCGGCGCAGCGCCCCTGAGTTTTCTGTGGCAGTTCCAGGGCACGAACATCAGCGGGGCCAACACCAACACCCTGACACTCACGAATGTGAATGTCGCTCACTCCGGGACTTATCGGGTGGTGGTGAGCAACCCGGCGGGGACCAACTTCGCCGACGCCACCCTGACGGTGCCGTCGCAGGTGGTGAGCGCCATGCCCCAACTGTTCACCAACAGCGTGCTGTTCACCGTCACCATCAGCGTGGCGCCGCCTGTCGGCACGTTCGCCTACGCGGTACAGGACCAGGTGCCGACCAATTGGCCGGTTACGCAAATCAGCAACAGCGGCAGCTTTACGGGCGGAAAGGTGAAATGGGTCTTTTCTGACGGCGCATCCCGCACTCTGAGTTACCGGATCACGCCGCCGCCGGACGCTATCGGCACCAATCACTTCGCCGGCACGGCCAGCTTCAACGGCACGATCAATATGGCAATCACGGGCGTGCGCGACTGTTACAACGAAGTGGCGAGCCTCTCCCTGAGCACGCTGAATCTGTTTGGCGACCAGTACGCTAAACTGACCGTGATTGGCAAAGCCGGCGCGTCTTACCACATCCTGGTTGCCGACGGCCTGGAACAACCGAACGCGTGGCGCACGAATGCAACGATCACTCTGAGTGAATCATCGCAAGACTGGCTCGATTCGGAGCCGCTAAGCAACCGTCGCAGATTCTACAAGCTGAAAGCCTCCCCGTGAAACGTTCGAGTTTTTGCGGAAATAATTGAAGGGGTCTGATTCGAAACAATCGGCCGCCTTACTCCGCGATGCTGCCGCCTGCCCCGTCGCGCGTTGACCCTGGTGAGCTCGTTTGCTCACGGACAGGATCTGCCCGGGATGATGTTCCGATTGAACTTGCGCCGCGGCCATCCCGTCATGCCTTTCTTTCTCGCAGCAGGCCCTCGGGCAGAGCGACGAGTTCGGCTTTGTTTCCTTCCGGCAGCCACGCGACGCGGCCATCGGGCAGAAGCCGGCGCACCACGCCTTTGCGCGAGCCTTTCAAGGTGCGGACACGGTCGCCGGGCCGGAAATCAGCGGCGTCACTCAGGGCTTCAATGCCGTGCGTCATGGCATCACGGTCGAGCACGCCGGCCACGTAATGGGCGGCGAGCGAAGCCGCTTCCCGGCGGCGCGCCAGAGGCAGGTCCGCGAACAGAACGTCAATCAGTCGGCGGGCAATTTCGGCGAAGGTATTTCCGTTGAAGAAAAGAAACGGCGCGGCGCGATGACAGTGGAAGAGAAAGTCGAGGGTTTCGAGAAGCGTCAGCGTTTTGCGGCGCGTTTCTTCCCATTGGTCCCGGACTTTCGGGTGAGTTTCCCGATTATGGCCGTGCTGAGCACGTCCTCTTTCGCACGCTCCGCGGTTGAAGCCGACGATAGACTCCCAACTCCAGTTTTGGATAAACGCGGCTCGGGTTTGTAACGGTGAGTGTTCATCACCACGCCCGCCTTGACCTGGGCTGGAGTGAGTTTTGTCAGCAGGTCGGTTCGCAACTTCATCGGGCATAATCTAGCCTCATTCGGAGTGTTTCCGCAAGCGGCAAGGCGAGCAAGCTTTGAGCGTGGCCAAGCGGGAGCCGATCTTCTTCAGGGCGGTGACCGGCCCGCAACGAGACGGCCAACGCGCGGATCAACCGTTGCCAACTCGACCAGCGGTTTCCCGTCCCTGGCGCTACCTGGCCCCGTCCGTATGGATACGGACACGCACTTGTGTGTAAATCAAAGACGTTACGCCTTCGAAACCCGAATCCGTGCCGACAAAAATCCAGAGAGTGCCCTTTCGGTCGGATCGGGTGATGAGCGGAGTCAGCGTCTCCAATTCCTTCGGTTCATACCGCTCGTTGTGGCAATCCGTGATGCCCGTCGCGATATTTCCAATGACCTGCGCATCGGCTCCGCCAAACGCCTGATGGCCAATATCAACGTTCATCCTGGCCACACCGCCTTCAACGATCGTTGAAGGTTCTTCCGTCGTTGCGCCAAACTTTACATAGACGTTTGCGCCCGGGTCTCCCCCGAGTCCGACACAACCGGTGGGCGCTTTTGACCGGAACTGGACATCGGCTTCGATCCGGTAAGGGGTTGACGGTTTGAGACCGTGAATGGGATGTTTGATGAACATGAACAAGTCGTCACTGTGATTGCTTCCAGTGATGAAAAGTCCCCGATTCAAGTTGGTGTGTTCGTTGGCGCACGCCCAGGCCAGTTCGTAAAAGGACTCCTGGTCCGCATAGTAGTCCGCAAATCCGGCCTGCCATCCAGCGCACGAGCGACCGAGGTCAAAGTTTACGAATCGACCGTAATCGCGCGGCTCCTTCACCGCCCCATTCGCAAAATGAAAAACGATGAACAAGGAGAGGACATGTCGCAGCGACATAATCAGAAATTTAGTGCAAGGACCATTGATGGAAAACTCCCGGTTTCAGTTCAACATTTTCCCCAATACCACATCACTTCGAGCGTCTTCTCGACGCTGACCAGCGGCGGGTAGGCGTCGCTTTCGTATTCGATGATCGATTGGGTTTTCATGGTGGTCAAAGTTACTATCAGATCGGCGTCCACCACCCAAGATTTTTCAGAGAGCTTCAGCCGCCCAAGGCTTCCATGAGTTTGGTTCCATTCGGAGTGCCCAGGCCGGTGCAGGCATCCCAGCCGCTGTGCGCATTGTATTTGTGCAGAGTGCCGTCAATGTCGTTATTGCCTTGCACGACATCTCGCAAGACATTGGGCGCGTGGTAAAGCAGGGGATTGATGAACCCGGCAGGTTTGTGGCCCAGATTGACCAGTCTCTGGTTGATCCGCGCCAACAGCCCGGCCCACAACGGAGCGACCGCGCTGGTGCCGCCGATGACCGCGTTTTTTCCATCGACCCGCACCCGATAGCCGGTGACCGGGTCGGCGTCGCCCGCCACATCCGGCACGCCGCGTCCCCGTTTGCCCTTGGGTGACGCCGGGATTTTCAAGTCGGCCTGATAGGCCGGTCGGGAGAAAACGTTGCTGACGCCCCCGCCGCTGGCGCCGCCGAAGTCACCTTCATTCCAGACGATTTCACTTTTGATGATCCGGCCGGAGCCTTCGAGCCGGGTACCTCCGCAAGCGAGCGCAAAAGGACTGGCCGCAGGAAAATCCACATGCGGCCGACCGTCCCGGAGGCGGCGGCCCTGTTCGTCGGTCACGGGAAGGTCAGCGGAGCCGTTGTCGCCGCACGCGCAGCAGATGGACACGCCGAGGACCGCTGCATCCTGCAGGGTCTGATTGAAGGCGTTGAGCGATTGCCGGGTCCAAGTGTGTTCGGGTCCGCCCCAACTGATCGAAATCACCGAAGGCTTGCGCACCGTATCGTGCAAGGCCGCGTTGACGGCGTCCAGAAATCCCTGGTCCGTGTTCGGTGCAAAATAAACGGCGATCCTGGCTCCAGGCGCGACCGCGCCGGCCACTTCGATGTCCAGCATCACTTCGCCGTCCGCATCCGGGTCGCGGCCGGGCCGGTTCGCTCCCCCATCCACTCCGATGGCCGTGACTTTCGGCATCGGAACGTTCAGCATTTTGAAATACGCCTTGAGATCGGCCGTGCTGAATCCGGTGCCGGTGATGTTGCCTTGCTCGTCGAAGTCGTTCAGTTCGATAAGCGCGATGCACTGGTCCGTGCCATCCAGGCCTGCGGGGAAGTTGTACAACTTTGCAACTTCGAGCGGTGTGAAGCTGCCGTCCGGCGCATTCCGGGGAGTGGCTCGCGCGCCCGCCCGTTTGCGACCCCCGGCAATCCGATCGAGGCGACGATAATGAGGCTGGGCAACCGGCCGATTGTCGAAGCCGAAAACTCCCAGGACAATATCGGCGATTTCCCTCGGGACGGACAACGCGCCGGTGCGTCCGCGAAAGGTCCTTTTGCCGATCCGGCAGCGTTTCAGTTGGGGACGGAATGCGGACATGAGGTCGGCCAGGGTGCCGGTCAGTTTGACGGTGCGTTCGGGGATGCTGGCGCGCACCACGGTCAAATGATGTTCGTGCGCGAACGCGTCGATCTTCGCCAGATCGTCAGGGTCGGCGCCGCGGGTGGCGGCAAACTCCTCGCGGCTTAGGTAGCGGCGTTCCCCGGGCAGACGGGCGCTCAACTCCATCGCGTCCATTCTTTGGGCGCCATCCCTTGAGGACCTGGGACGCACGAGGACCGTGATTTCAATCTGCTTCCTGGGATCGACTTTGCCAACGATCTTCGCGGTGGGCAGCATTCTCTTTTCGCTGCCAGGAATGGGAGTGCGAGTTTTCATTATAAATTTCCTTTCTCAGTTTCATCGTTTTCTGCATTTCATGATGGCAACGGCCTTTCGCCAGCAACCAACGGGTCCTTAGCGTCGCCACCGTGCCACACTCCGCCGGTTGAAAGAAATTGTCGAGCAGGTTTCGAAACCGACTTGGGAAGTTCGAGATCATGCCGTTCACTTCCCATGAACCTCCCCCTCACCCGCCCTTTTGTCCGCGTCCTCGATCGGATGGCTTGGCTTCGAGGACGACGACGAGCACGGGGACGAACTGGTTCATCGTGAGTACAAAATACGTTATAGCTATAACAAAAATTGTACCCGTTTTCCCTGCCCGTTCGCCAACCAATTAATCCGTTAATTTCGGCACTCGACAGTCAGCATCTTCAGGGCGATAAAGTTGATATGTTTCAAACACCCGTCCTGACGCGCAATCGGATTCGGATGGCTTACGCCGCGGCGGTCACGGCGGATGCGCTCCAGATCATGTTGGGACCGTTGGGCTGGGCAGCCCCCGATGAGATCATTGACATCGTAACGATGTTCCTTACCTGGCGGGCGATTGGGTTTCATCCGCTGCTCCTGCCCACGTTCGCCCTGGAGTTTCTGCCGGGTATCGATATGTTGCCGACGTGGACTGCGTGCGTCGCGCTGGTGATTTCGTTGCGCAAAAAGCAACAGACCACGCAAACACCTCCGGGTCCGGTGATTGATGTCTAGCCGTAGGGGTAGCGTGCCTTTTCAATTCCAAGACCCCGCACATCGATTTGTGCGAGGTCGGCTGATCCCAGACCCGCTTGTTCGCCAAGCAGAATGTGGTTGTCGCAGAAGTCAAAAGGCTTTGTGCCGCGCGCCGCCCGAGGTTGCTCGTATCCCATCACTGCGGTGCCAACCGCGTCCGTTGAGACCGGGTTCAACCCGACGATGAGCACACCGGGTGTGGTGACTTTCATCGGGCCGGCATTCTGGCACCACGGTCCCTCCCCGCCGCTCACCGAGGTGATGCCGTCAATGACAGACAGATGAATCGGTCGCGCCGCGCAGATATCCGCGATGATGCGCGGCACGCGATGAGTCGGATCGTTCGAGGTAATTCCGTCCTTCAAGCCGGGCAATTTGATCTTTTCGAACCCCTGCCGATTGTGGAGGGGGCCGCGACCGGCGGTGGCGTCCTCCGTGCCCGCCTGGTCGCCGTAAAGCGAGTTCGGGGTCAGTCCGAAAAGGTTTTTCATCGAAAGCGTCACCCCCGCGGTGAGGTGGTTCTTTAGCTTCGCCAGGGAGATCATGACGTCGGTTTCGTCGTAGCAATGGTTGAACGCGAACGAGGAAAAGAGATAACCACCGCCAGGCACGTCGAGATGGGCGTATCGTTGGCCGCCGCCGAGGTTGCGGGTGTTTTCAAACTGCACGTCGCCCAGTCCCTGCAGGGCCTTCAAATCCCAGCCCGCTAAACCAAGGGTGGTTTCCATGCTGGAACGGCTTTGGTTCGATTCGACAATGCGGATGCGTTTGGCTCCTGCGGCGGCCAAAGCCGAGCAAAGCGCCGACGCCGTTGAAGGATGCGTCATGTAAGTCTCGCCCACGGGCCGGTCAAGAAACGGCGCGAAGTTCGTGCCGGTGAGGTTGACCTTGATCGTGAGGGTCTTGCCTTTGACCAGCGGTCCGATGCCGCCGAGCAGGTCAAAGGAATGATCGAGCGCGCCGCGAACTTCTTGAATGTCGTAAGAACGGCAGCCCACGATGGCGACCTTTGCATTGGCGCGCAAAGACGCCGGCACTTTTGATGATGGCGCTTCGGCGGCGAAGAGGAAATCGGCTGCCCGATTGAGAGCCAACGGCGCGCCCAACGCGATAGCCGCACTGCGACGAAGGAAGGACCGACGATCACAAGGATGCTTTTGCATAGGCTTCGCAACTCGAACTATGCGCTTTCCGGAGGTTTACGCCATCGAAAATTCGAGACGGTTTCTCGCCTGGGCGCGGCTTGGTCTTTGTCCGGGCGATCGCAGTGGCACGGGCGTCCCCGCCCGTGAGCTTTTAATTCTATCCCACCCTGAAACACACGGGCGAGACGCCCGTGCCACTGCGCCTTTGATTCACGGATGACCGGCTGACGTTTCGACCATTTTCGCGAACGGCTCCAGGTCATCGTATTTACGCTGCCACGTCGTGTACATCACGCCCAGGACGCCGCGGACGCCCCGGGCTGAATCGAGCCAATCACGAATCTGGTTCGGGCCAGCGTCGTAATAGCCGGCGATCAATTGGCCGTGACCAAGGTTGGCGAACCATTTCAAACTCTCGTTTCGTTTGCCAAAATTCCAATTGACGATGACGACCGCGGGGTCGAGCGCCTCCCAAGCCCCGGTCAGGTCGCCGCGCACGAGATAGTAATCTTTGTGCGCGTTGTGATGAGGATCAAACATATCGCTCCAGACGTAGATTTTTCCGCCGGGATTGATTTCGCGCAGGATTTGCAGGCAGGTTCTCACGTTATCCGCCAGGAGCGCGCCGGCGTCCAGATGGCGGCGCTGGCAGGCCTCGCACCAGTTCAACACGCGGATTTCATCGTGCGACATGAAGTAGCCTTTGGCGCCCCAGGCCGCGTGCAGACGCCGGGCCTGGTCGCGGAGCAGTTCGGTGGTCTTCGGTTCCGACGGGCAGATCATGGCTTGATCGTCATACACCGTCACCGCGTGGTAATACGAGACCCGCAGGCGTGTGCCGTTCGGCAGCGACGTTTTGATCGTCGGCGGCTCGTGATAAATATCGTATGAACCGCTCCACGGCCGGGTGCCCATGAGCGGATCGACGAGTTTTTGGAAGTCGCGGCCTTCGACGAGCGCCGTGCCCCCCTCGGTCTTCACCCGGAGCGGTGCGCCGTCGCGGCGAACGAGATTGACCAGCCCGACCTCCTCGAGGCTGGCGTCATCGAAGCCGAGCGACCCGGTGCCTGCGCCCCAACAACCGAGGTAAAGGTTCGCCTCCGTGTTGGTCAACGAGTTGAAGACAACGTGATGGGTGGTCCAGTTCTGGGTCGGCTTGGCGCCCAGGAAATTGTAGCTGAGCGCCTGGTTGCCCGCCAAGACCTTCACTTCCGGCGTGCCCTTGAAGTCCTGGGTGCGGACGCGCACCGAAAGATGATACTGCCGGAAAGGTGTCAGCTTCAGTTTTTGCGCGATCCGCGCGTTCTGGCCTTTCGGATCGCGGATGAGCGCGGCGCCGTTGTCGGCCTGCACGGCGGCATCCTTCCAGTCCCACTGTTTCAGATCGGCAAAGTCGCCGCCTTTCAACCCGAGTGGCGGGTCGGGCTCGAATCGCGCGACGCCTTCGCGCACCACGAAGAGCGCGTCGCGGACCGGCAATGCTTCGATGAGGTTCGGGTCGTGCCAAAGCAGGTCGTTCGAATAACCGACGGGAAACACCGCCGGCACGATTTCCAGGCGCAATTCGGCGGCCAGCGTTTTCAGGCGGTCGATGTTGCGGAAGTAGCGGCTGTCCATGTCGCCGAGCCGGGCGAACTTGGAATCGGACAGCAGAACGTGGGTGTAACCGGCCCTGGCCGCCCGGCGGAACAGCGCGTCAAGGTTAGTGACATTCTGATCGACGAGAAGATTTTGCGAGCAATAGAGCCAGCGTTCCAGGGTGGCGGATCGGGCGAGGGGAGTTTGCAGCGCCAGGAGGAGACCGAGGGCCAGGGTTGAACGGGATCGTTGCATCGCCGCCGAGCTTAACCCGCATATTTCATAACTCATCTGACTTTTAGCGTCGGGCGAGGATTTTGGGAGGAGAATCCTTGATTTCAATGACGATTTTCTCGTAACAGACAAAATCGGGCTGAAACTGCTGTTTAAGCGGACGGCCGCGGTATTCCAGCGCGATTGATTTTTGCGCCTCGAACAGGATGCGTTGAAGATCCAACTTTCGGCTTGCAAAGACGCCCGCGCGATTCATCGTCAACGCGCGCCATGGCTTTCCTGCTTCCGCGGTTGCGTGGCCGTCACCAAACTTTTCATGGGAGTGCGACTATATGAAATCGTACTGCGCGCGCGCGGCGGCCGCGGCGAACGTTCTGGCCGCGGTTTTCTTCCTCCACGTTTCCCCGACGAACATCCGGGGAGATGACTTGGACCAATGGGACCGGAGGAATCCGTTGCCCACCGCCGGTCGGCTCTTCGGCGTTGCCCATGGCGATAACCGTTTCGTGGCCGTCGGCCTCGGTGGCGCGGTGGCCAGTTCGATTGACGGAACAAACTGGGTGAGCCAAAATCCGGGAACATCGGGCACCCTGTTCGGTGTAGCTTACGGCGCGGGCACCTTCGTTGCCGTCGGGAGCGACGGCTTGATCCTCGCCTCCGACGGGTCGAATTGGACCAACGTGTATTCCGGCACCGACGTGTTGTTGAACGGTGTCACTTACGGCGCCGCGAAGTTCGTGGCAGTAGGTGACATCGACTTCGCCGGTCATGCAACCATTCTCATCTCGAGCGACGGCAACGTCTGGACGGCCGCGGATTCCGGGACAGCCGGCTTGTTGATCGCAGTCACCTACGCAGGCGGGACGTTTGTTGCGGTCGGGGAGGCGGGGCTGATCCTTAGTTCGACCAACGCTGTCACCTGGTCCGTCGCCGAGGCCGGCACATCGATCGATCTCGACGGCATCACCGGCGGGGAGGGTCGATTCGTCGCGGTGGGCGGCAATTCCGTTCTGACGTCTCCGGACGGCATTACATGGTCGATGCAGGCCCTGGGAACGGCGAATGCGCTGTACGCCGTCGCTTATGGCGCCGGTCAATACGTGGCGACCGGCTCGGACGTGGTGCTGAGCTCCACCGATGCGACGAACTGGTTCAGCCGTGAATTGCCCGGCGGCGGGGTGACATTGTGGAGCGTCAGTTACGGGGCCGGAACATTTGCGACCGTGGGCAGTCTCCAGGCCGGGCCGGCGTTCTCGACCAGCGCCATCCTCACTTCGTCGGACACGACGAATTGGGTGAGCCGCACTTCCGGAATTCTGGACCAGGCCTATTACGGTGTCGCCTTCGGCAATGGCAAATTTGTGGCCGTGGGACTTCACGATGTGATTTCCGGCACGGGGGCGATTGTCAGTTCATCCGACGGCGTTGCCTGGACTAGGCCCGCGAACCTGCCGGCGGCCAACCTGTCGGGGGTTGCTCACGGCGCGGGCGTTTTTGTGGCAGTCGGGTCGTACACCAATGCGATCTCGGGTCAAAAAGCCGGGATGATACTGACTTCCACCGACGCCGTCACGTGGCTGGAGCGCAGCACGACGACGACTCCGCCGTTGGCGGCGGTCGCGTTCGGCAACGACATTTTCGCGGCCGTGGGTGGCACCAACGTGATGACCTCGACCGATGGGAGCGTCTGGACGCCGTCGGACTCCGGCACTTCCTTCAGCCTGACGTCGGTCGCTCATGGGAACGGGCTGTTCGTCGCGGCGGGATCGCGTGGCACGATCCAGGTTTCGACCAACGGCGAGTTCTGGGCCGCGCGACCGCCGCTCACGACGCGCACGCTGATGGGCGTCGCTTTCGGCAGCGGGCGGTTTATCATTGCCGGAAATGCCGGGGTTATTCTGACGTCCGAGGACGGAATGACCTGGGCGAATACACCGTCTGAATCCGGGGATGTTCTCTACGGCGTGACTTATGGCGGCGGCACATTCGTTGTCGTCGGCCACGCGCTGATTTCGACGGGTGTCTCCACCATTCTCACCTCGTCCGATGGCTTGAGCTGGGTGAGCCGGACACCCGGCTCGGTTCAGGCATTGCGGGGAGCGGCTTACGGCGAGGGCGGGTTTGTGGTGGTGGGCGATCAGAGCACGATCTTGAGCTCGGGCGTTGCGAGTCGGCCGGGCTTGACCGCGGGCGGAGCGGGTTCGGGCGGCTTCGAATTGGTGGTCGCCGGCGTCCCGGGCGGGCGCTACCGGCTTCAGGTCTCCACCAACCTGACCGAAGGCGCCTGGAGCGACCTGATCCTCTTCACCAACACGCAGCCGAATATGTCTCTGACCGACACAACCGCCGTGCAATATCCGTGGCGGTTTTATCGCGTGGCATCACCGTAGGGCTTAACAGCCCGTCACTGATCACTGATCACTGATTACTGATCAGTCATCAGTCACGGGCCGTTAACCCTTTTCGATGGGAGCGGCGACGACGTTTCCGTATTCGGTCCAGCTCCCGTCGTAATTCTTCACGTTCTCGAGGCCGAGGAGGTATTTCAG
>Ga0137374_10003119_pt1 | contig 19486 bp, 19 predicted proteins | sample SagtaG_20_FD_104811 | JGI IMG/M metagenome (GOLD analysis project Ga0137374, IMG submission 104811) | Vadose zone soil microbial communities from Sagehorn Ranch, Mendocino, California, USA - Sage1_R_100_16 metaG | ecosystem: Environmental > Terrestrial > Soil > Vadose zone | place: USA...
CCCAGTTCGCGACGACCTTGCCGTTCGCAAGGCGGGAGAGAGTGAGTCCCGAGACCTTCACCTGCTTGCCGGTGGGGGCGACGCCCATCAGGTCACCGTCGTGCTTGCCGCGGCCTGTCCAGCGGGTCGCGACCTTGTCGCCCTCGGCGATCTGATCGTCGACGGTGATCCGGGCATCCGAGTACGCGGCCCGATAGGTCGAGATGTTCTCCTTGAAACCATCGGGGCCGCGCAGGTGAGGCTAGGACTTCTTCCCGAGCCCGAGCCATTTGCGGATCTTCGCCATGAGGCTGGCCATGGACCAACTCTACGCCCGTTCGATCGCTTCGCCAATCGAGGCACACCACGACCTCCTAACTAAGTGTCCCCGGGCGTCGGCAAGAAACGTGTCCGCCTGGGCGCCTGGTCGTAACCTTGAAAAGTCCCAATTTGCAGGAATTTTCGATCGTGCGGGCCCGAGTCTGGAGGTAGCCTAAAGCTGGGTAGGGTCAGACGCGATGCAAGCCCAACCGATCCGGATTCTGCTCGTCGACGACGATGCGTCCTTCCTGAACTCGCTCGAGGTCCTGCTTACAGGTGAACCAGGGCTGGAGATCGTCGGCAAGGCAGCGAGCGGAAAGGAGGCGCTCGCGGCCGCCGCCCGTGCCGAACCCGACGTGGCCGTCATCGACGTGCTAATGCCCACGATGAGCGGGATCGAATGCGCACACCTGCTGCAGGAGCGCTACCCGAAGGCGCGCGTGATCTTGATCAGCGGCTCGATCTTCGAAGACAAGCGACCTTCCCCAGACGAGCGCGGAACAGACGCCTACCTCGAGAAGAGCGAGGTTCCCGAGCGCTTACACGCGACGATCCTGGCGCTCGCGGCCGAAACCGCCGCTCCGCTTGGCCGCACAAACGCCTAAAGCCCAAGCGGCATCCAGGCGGCCCGTCGCGGAGCTCGCCCATCAGATTTCCGCACCCGGTAGCGCGCGTCGCAAACCAGCGGAATCAGCGACGGAGAGCTGGGGAAGCCGCACTGAAGCTCGATCAGATCCGACCCAATACCGCTTCTTCCTGGGGTTCGTGAGGCGCTTGACTCGGGCACTGCTGTCCGAGATAGTCACGGCGCCCATGACAACGATGTCATCTCGCCGATGACGACGCCGTCGCCAACGCCATCCCTGCTCGAAGCGCGGGACGTTCAGAAGCACTTCGGGCGTGTCGTCGCATTGCGCGAGGCCAACTTCGCGCTCCGGCCGAACGAGGTGCACGCGATCGTCGGCGACAACGGGGCCGGTAAGTCGACCCTGATCAAGATCATCTCCGGCGTCTACCAGGCCGACGCCGGCGAGATCGCGATCGACGGTCGGCCGGTCACCATCGCAAACCCGCGCGAGGCGCGCGAGCTCGGCATCGAGACCGTCTACCAGGATCTCGCGCTCGCGGACCACCTCGACGCGGCGGGCAACCTCTTTCTCGGCCGCGAGCAGCTGCGTCCTCCGCCTCTGTCCTGGTTCGGATTCCTGGACAAGAAGGCGATGCGCCGCCGCGCCCAGGAGGAGATGCGCCGGCTCAAGATCGGCATCCAGTCCGTCGACCAGCACGTCCTCAGCCTCTCTGGCGGACAGCGGCAGGCGGTCGCCGTCGCGCGCGCGATCGCGTGGGGCACGCGGATCGTGATCATGGACGAGCCGACGGCCGCGCTCGGCGTGCGCGAATCGTCGATGGTGCTCGAGCTGATCAAGGAGGTCCGGAGCCAGGGACTCGCCGTGATCATGGTCAGCCACAACCTCCCCGAGGTCTTCGCGGTCGCCGACCGGATCACGGTGCTGCGCCTCGGCAGGACTATCGTGACCCTCGACAAGAGTGAGACCAGCCTCGAAGACGTCGTCGGGATGATGACCGGCGCGTTGGCGGTCGCCGCCTAGGCGTTTGTCGTGGCGCACACGGCAGGGCGCAGGAACGGCACGAAGCCGCGGCCCACGATGAGCGACGTCGCCGCGGCCGCGGGAGTGAGTCTCAAGACGGTCTCGCGGGTCGTGAATGAGGAGCCGGGTGTCCGCCGCGAGACCGCCGAGATCGTCCACCGGACGATTGCGCAGCTCGGCTTCCGCCGTAACGACCTGGCGCGAGCGCTCCGCCACGGCCGGCGCTCGGGTCTGTTCGGCCTCGTGATCGAAGATGTTTCGAACCCCTTCTACTCCGCGATCGCGCGCGGCGTCGAGGAGGTCACGCGCAGGCGCGGGATGCTTGCGATCGCCGGCAGCTCAGACGAGGACGGCGGGCGCGAGCGGGACCTCGTCCGCCTGTTTTGCGAGCGGCGAGTCGACGGCCTGCTGATCGTGCCAGCCGGCGACGATCACGGGTACCTGTTGCCCGAGCTCCGCTCAGGGACATGCGTCGTGTTCATCGACCGACCTCCTGGAAAGATCGACGCAGACGTCGTCCTGCTCGACAACGTGGGCGGGGCGCGAATAGCGGTCGAGCACCTGCTCGCGCAGGGGCACCGGCGGATCGGGTTCGTCGGCGATGCGCCTGGAATCTTCACGACGGCCGAGCGTCTGCGCGGTTACAGAAAGACGCTCGCACGAGCCGGTCTGCCGCCCGACCCGTCGCTGATCCGGCTCGGCGCTCACGACGCAGCCGCGGCGGAAGCCGCTGTCTTCGAGCTCCTGTCGCTGCCCGAGCCGCCGACGGCTCTCTTCGCCGGCAACAACCGCATCACCGTGGGCGTGCTGCGCGTTCTCGGCCGCAGCGGGTTCCGCCTCGCGCTCGTCGGCTTCGACGACCTCGAGCTCGGTGAGATGCTCGCGGTGCCGGTGACGGTCGTCGCGTACGACGCAGCCGAGCTCGGCCGGAGGGCCGCGGAACTGCTCGCCCAGCGTCTCGCCGGCGACGACAGCCCGCCGCAGCGCATCGTCCTGCCAACGGCGCTGATCGTGCGAGGCTCCGGTGAGGTGAAGCCGTGAACCCGGTCGAGCTCGCGCCGAACCAGCTCCACCGCTTCTACCGCGGGGGAGAGGCGATCGCGAGGTTCCGCGGCATCCCCTCGACCGACGACTACGCCCCGGAAGACTGGATCGGGTCGACCGCGACGATGTTCGGACCGGACGGAGCCGGCCTGAGCGCGCTTCCGGACGGGCGGCTGCTCCGGGACGCGATCGCGGCCGATCCAGTCGCGTACCTGGGCCCGGCACACGTGGCGCAGTACGGCACCGATCCCGCTCTGCTCGTGAAGCTGCTCGACGCCGGCGAGCGGCTGCCGGTGCACTTCCATCCGGACCAGGCATTCGCGCGGAGTCGTCTCGGCCTCGCGCACGGGAAGACCGAGGCGTGGCTGATCGTCGAGACGCGCGGCGAGCGCCCGACGGTGTGGCTCGGATTTCGCGAAGACGTCGACCTCGACGTCCTCGCGGGCTGGGTCGATCGCCAGGAGCGCGCGAGCATGCTCGACGCACTCAACGAGCTGACCGTCGGTCCGGGCGACTGCTTCTTCGTCCCGGCTGGGCTCCCCCACGCGATCGGTGAGGGAGTCCTCCTCCTCGAGCTCCAGGAGCCGTCCGACCTCTCGGTGCTGCTCGAATGGACGGGCTTCGACGTCGACGGACGGCGCGACGGCCACCTCGGGCTCGGCTTTGACGTCGCGCTCCAGAGTGCGCGGCGCACCGCCGTGCGAGGCGACGAGCTCACGGAGCTGAGACGGCAGACGGCGGCCGCTCCCGAATCGCGCCCGGGCGCGCGCACGCTCCTCTCCTCCGCCGCGAGCTCCTTCTTCAGGGCCGAGCGCCTCCGCCCGGCCCCAGCGGTGTCCCTCGAGCCGGCGTTCTCGATCCTCATCGCGCTCGACGGTGACGGCAAGCTCGAGACAGAGGGCGGGGCGGCGACGCTCTCGCGCGGCGAGTCGCTGCTCGTCCCGCACGCGGCAGGCGCGGGTGAGCTGACAGGCTCGGTCGACGTGATCAGGTGCCTTCCGCCCGCGCCGAGTGGAAATCGGGAACCGTGACGTCCAAGGCTGAGATCGAGAGGGTGGAGTCCGAGGCCGTGCCGCACGTCGGAGAACGTACGCGGCGCGATCGTGCGACGGAAGCACTCGGACGCTCCTGGCTGCTCGTCTTCCTAATCGCGCTGATCGGCTACTTCTGGCTTTCGACCCCTTCGGCAACTTTCCTCACCTGGACGAACCTCGAGCAGATCGCGCTCAACACGTCCGAGGTGATCCTGCTCGCGATCGGTGAGACATTCGTCATCGTCACCGCAGGGATAGACCTCTCGATCGGCGGCATCCTGTTCTTCAGCGCCGTCGCCGGTGGCGAGGTGATGATCAATCTCGCGGGGACGAGTGAGCAGACGATCAACGGCCAATACCCGCACTCGGGCCTCGCGATCCCCGTGGGAATCGCCGTCTGCATCCTCGCCGGGACGACGTGGGGACTGATCAACGGCACGCTCATCACGAAGCTGCGCCTGCCGCCGTTCATCGTCACGCTCGGCACGTTCGGGATGACCTTCGGCTTCGGTGACCTGATCAGCGGTGGCAGCTACCTCCCTGCTCCAATTCCGCCGGCGCTGTCGAGCCACTTCGGGAGCGGGAAGATCCTGGGACTGTACGCGCCGATCTACGTCGCGATCTTCTTCCTCATCGTCGCGCACGTCGTCTTGCACCACACGCGCTTCGGCCGCTACACGGCGGCGATCGGGTCGAATGAAGAAGGCACGCGGCGCACGGGCATCGCAGTCGACCGTCACATCATCAAGGTCTACGCACTCGCCGGGTTCCTCGCCGGCGTCGCGGCCGTCCTCGACCTGGCGATCTTCACAAACACGACGTCGGTTTCGCACCAGACGGACAACCTCGGCGCGATTGGCGCGGTCGTCATCGGCGGGACGAGCCTTTTCGGCGGTGTGGGCACGGTTCTCGGTAGCGCAGTCGGCGCGTTCATTCCAACCGTTCTCCAAAACGGCCTCGTCATCGAAGCCGTCCAACCCTTCTGGCAGGAGGTCGTCGTCGGCGCAGCGATCATCCTGGCCGTCTACGTCGACCAGGTTCGCCGTCGCCGGGCAAATCAGTGACACCGAAAAGGAGGTGCGACCGAGCTCACTTCGTCCGACACAACCCAGACCACATCGTCGTTCAGTCGAGGGAAGGAGCTTCACGATGTCACGCCGCATGATCGCGGTGCTCATCGCGTTCACGCTCGCCGCCGCGGCGCTCGCTTCAACGGCAGCGCTCGGCAGCGGCGCATCGCAGAAGGCACCGCAGGCACAGAAGAAGACCTACACCTTCTACCTCGTCGCCGGGATCGCCTCCGACGCCTTCTACCTGACCATGAAGAAGGGCGCGCAAGCGGCTGCGAAGAAGCTCGGCAACGTGAAGGTCGTGTTCACCGGTTCACCTGCGGCGTTTTCACCGAACACGCAGATCCCGTTTCTGAACGGGGCGATCGCGCGCAAGCCCGACGCGATCCTGATAGCGCCCACGGACAAGACGGCGCTGATCGCCCCGATCCAACGGGCGATCAAGGCCGGCATCCCGGTGGCGACGGTGGACACCTTCATCACGAAACCGGTCGCGTTCACGAACATCTCGACCGACAACCCCGCAGGCGGTAGAGCCGCCGCGGACGCGCTCGCGAAAGCGATTGGCAAGTCTGGCGACGTTGCCGCGATCAGCGTCAACCCGGGCATCAGCACGACCGACCAGCGCCGAGACGGCTTCGCGGCGCAGTTGAAGAAGTACCCGAACATCAATTACCTGGGCGTTCAGTACTGCAACGACGACCAGACGAAAGCGTCGAACCAGACCTCGGCGCTCCTCGCGGGACACCCAAACCTGAAGGGCATGTTCGCCATGAATGTCGTCTCCGGAAACGGAGTGACGCAGGCGGTGAAAGCGGCCGGCAAGTCGGGCAAGGTCAAGCTAGTCGAGTTCGACGCGGGCCCGCCGCAGGTACAGGCACTGAAGGCAGGGACGATCGACGCCCTCATCGCACAGTACCCGTACGGCATCGGTCAGAAGGCCGTCCAACTCGCCTACAAGTACGTGACCGGGCACAAGGCGGGGATCAAGAAGCACTACGGAACTGGCTCGGCGATCGTTACGCGGGCGAATGTCAACAGCCCGAAGATCAAGAAGTACCTGTACAAGCCGTAACGATGATCACCGGATCGGAGTCGGGCGGTCTTCGCGGAAGCGGGCCGCCCGCTCCGGCGCATCCTCGCGCACATGTTCCGCCTGGGCGAGGATCTGTCGGCCTTCTATTCGGTCGTCAGCAGCGACGGCGAGCTTTCGTGGTGCGCGCAGGGCGCCGGCCGGATGCTGCGAGCGCCGACCGTGTTCGAGGACGTCATCAAGACGATCTGCACGCTCGTACGAACGGCCGTCAGGGGCTCAGCGCTTGCTCATCGGGCAGCCAGTCCCGCGTGAGGTAAAGCCAGAACGCGAGTCCGCTGTACCTCCCATAGCGCCGGAAGCGCCGTTCCACGGTTGCGTCGCTCGCCTTCCGACCGTTGAGCCGCGCGTACTTCGGGCGCGTCCACGAATCTAAGATCAGCCGCGAGTGCCGCCCGAGAAGCATCATCAGATGGGCCGCGCCGTAGGGGCCGATTCCGGGAAGCGCCAAGAGCCTCGCCGCGACCTCCTCGTCCGCGAGGTCGTCTTGGAGGCCGAGTTCCTCGACCTCAAACGTCCCGGCAGCGACGCCGGACGCAAGGGCATGGAGATACGCGCTTCGGTACCCCGCTCGGACAGTCTCCCGGTAGAAGCTCTCCGGGACGGACGCCATCGCTTCCGCTGTAGGGAAGGCGCGGGTACCACTTGCCGCCCTCTCACCGAGATTGTCTACGAGCGCGTTGACCATGCGAACCGTTGCCGACCACGCGACGTTGGTCGTGCAGATTGTTTTCACTGCGGCCTCGAAGACTGTCGGCGTTCGAAGCATCCGACCCGCTCCCGCAGCCGCCCACGACAGGTCGGGATCATCTGAAACGAGCACGTAGAACTCGGATAGGTCTTCGTCAAGGTTGAGGATTTGGCGCACCGCCGCCGTGAGGTCGCGTGCGGCCTGTTGACCGAGCTTCCGCCCCTCGACCTCGACCCGTGCAAAGCCCGGACGGCCCGCCGAAATCCGAATCGTTCGCGGCTGCGCGCGAGGAAGTGCAAGCGTCGTCGTGTAGGCACGCTCCGCCTCATCAACCTGGCCGGGCCGCAGGTCTGCCACGCCGTGGGACATGAACGTCCTCACCAGGTCCACGGGCTCCCCCTTCGGGCCTTTCAGCGGTATCTGCAACACGGTGGACGAGAGGATCACCGTCGCACAACTCGCTCGAGGCCGACAGTCCGTCGCAAACGGTCGAGAGCCCGGGAGAGTGCTTCGTCGAGGGCCGCCGAGCGGCGAACGCCCGGCTCGAGGTGAAGCGCATTCACCAGCAGCGCTCCTTCGGAGCGGTCCGACTTCAGGTCCGCTCGGCCGACGATCCGGTCGCGCCAGAGGAAGGGAAGGACGTAGTACCCGTAGCGGCGCTCGGGCTCTCGCTTGTAGATCTCGATGACATGGTCGAAGCCGAAGACGCGACGCACGAACCGGCGATCCCACAGCAGGTTGTCGAACGGGGAGAGAAGCACGGCAGCCGAGGGGCGCGGAGGGTCGAGGGCCGCGCCGGCGGGAACGAGAACCGAAGCGCCGCCGTCCTCGACCGCCAGCCGCTCGAGGACGCCTGTGGCAACGAGCTCGTCCGCGGCCGGCTTGATCCGCGCTGCCCCTGCCCTACCGCGCAGGTGCCACCAGTGGTTCGCGACGCCGGAATCGGTCAGCGCGCCTCGGGCGAGAACGGCACGTCGGACCAGCTCGCGCAGCCGTGTCTCTTCGTCGGGAACAGGCGCGTCGAGCACCTCGCGCGGGAGCACGCGCTCTGGAAGATCGTAGAGCCGTTGGAAGCCGTTGACACGGCCGGCGATCACGACCTCGCCGAGGTTCCAGAGCGCCTCCAGCACCTTCTTCGCGGGCTTCCAGTCCCACATGCCGCCGCCCCCGCCGCCGCCGCCGCCGCGTCCCTCGAAGTCGCGTGAGGTGAGCGGCCCTCGTTCGCGGATCGCGGCCCGCACCTCTTCTGCCAGCTCCGGGTGACGGCCGAGGGCCTCGCGTCGCCAGGCGTCGAGAACGTACTCCGGTGTCATCCAGGCGCGGTAGAGCGGCCAGTCCTCCACCGGGATGAGGCAGGCCAGGTGCGCCCAGAACTCGAACACGCGGCCGCCGGCGAGGAGCCGGGAGACCGTCTGCCGCGGATACGCGCCGACGCGCGATCCGAGCACGATGCGATGGCTTCGTTCGACCGCCGTGACCGAGTCGAGCTGGACACACGACAGCGCACGGATCGTCTCCTCGACCTCCCTGTCGCTGCCGCGACGGGAACGAGTTGCGTAGCCCTGCGCGCCGATCACCAGCCGTCGCAGGGCGGTCATCGAGATCGTGCGCACGGTCCCTCAACCTATCGAGCGCCCCGTCAAGACGATCTGACCGTTCATACGAATCTCGGCGCGAAGTGCCGTGAGCGCAACCCCCTTAGAGGACGATCGCGAGGGCGACCTCCGAGCAGGCCGCGCTGATGTCGTCCTTCGGCTCCCATGGAGAGGAGCTTCGGGCCCTCAGCGCCTTTGCTCGCGAGCCTGTGCGGCCAGGCCGGTTCTTCCAGTTGGGCGCGAAGCGCGAGCAGGAGGGCTTCCTTCGGCGAGAGCGTCATGCAAACAGCGCGTTCGACGCATCCGCATCGTGTCTTTTCGCTCCGCTTGGCGCATCACTCTCCAATTCCGTCTCTGAGACGAGGTCTCCCGCTACGGGCTACGAGAGCGATTGCTAGGAAGAGGCTCCGCGCCACCGATAGGGAGTGCGGAGGACTGCTACAGACGGATCGTGCAATTTGCACACGCCGGGAGCCTCATAAGGTCATCCGACGCCAGTGATTGCGCGAGGTTGGACCATGGTTAGAGCGGCAGCGGACACTGCGATCCCATGCACCGCAAGCCCTTGAAGGGGACGCCGCGATCGTTCATGGTCGGAAAGTCGACGCGCGGAAGGCGCACGCGGATGGCATACGTCCTTCAGCGGCTGTGATGCTCGTGAGCGCGACGAGCCGTCACCTGTGGTCATCGCCGGGGAAGATCGCGCTAGCGAGTGGCTTCGCGGCGCTGGTTGCAGGGGCCGGTCCGACAGTCGGGAGGGGAACGCCAGTCGCAGGCGGTTATTCGAGTGCCGCACAGACCGCCCCCGCCCAAGCTGCGCGCACGACGCTCGGGCTGGGGTCGTACGCAGGTCCGGCCCATCTCGTTTTCACGAGCGATCGCGACGGCGACCGCGATGTCTACGCCGCGAGTGAGGACGGGCGGCGTGTCGTCGCGTTCACGCGCAACCGTGTCGACGATGGCAATGACGGTCTCGCGGTGCCGCTGCTGTCGGCAGAACATGGCTGGGTGGCGATTGTTCGGAGCGGTCGTTACGAAGTCGTTCTGATCGATCCCAGCGGCCGGCACGAGCGGCGCTTTGGCATGGGCACACCCGGTGCTATCTCGCCAGATGGCCGGTGGTTTGCGTATACGTCGGAAAAGGCGAACGGCGAAGCCTGGATCATGATCGTTCGCACTCGTGCTGATCGTGCACGCCGGATCGGATACGGCGATGCCTTGAGCTTCTCGCCGAACAACGCACTGCTGCTTGTCGACTCGACCTGGGTCCCAAACGGGGCGTCCGTCGTCAGGCCCGGGGGTGGGCGGCTCCGACAGGTCGCTCCCTTGCGCACGTATCCGTTCTGGTCTCCGCGCGGTTCGCTCTTGGCGTATGTGACACAAAGGCTTGACGCCGAGGGAAACGACGACGACACGCTGTGGGTGGTCAACGCATACGGAAAGCCGAAGCCTCGCGCGGTCGCGCGTGGCGGCGATCTGGATTACGAGCAACCGGTGTGGCTCTCGGAGAAGCGGCTCGCGTTCCTGCGGGACCCGGAGACGGGCGACCGCGAAACCCATGTGGTTGATGCCGACGGCGGAAACGACCGGCTTGTCGCCCTGACGAGCGGGGTGGGATGGTCCCCGGACGGGACGCGCATGGCCTACGAGCGCGGGCGCGCCGACGGCGACTACGAGCTCGTCGTCGCTCGCCTCGACGATGGCCGCAGCCGTACGCTCGCGTTCGCCGATTTCCCAACCTTCGCCTGGTCACCGACCGGCGGGCGGCTCGCGGTGGAAGCAGCGAACCGCCTCTACGTCGCCAACGCGGCCGCTGGCGAGCCACGCCTGCTCCGGCGTGGCCTCCGCGGCGTCGATGCGATGCTTTGGGCGCCGGACGAGCGGGCGCTGGCGTTGCAGACCAGATCCGGGCTTGCCATCGTCTCGGTAGGGACGGGGCGGCTGGCGCAGCTCCTGAGGGGCGGGAACAACCAGCTCCTCGGCTGGGCACGAGGAGCGATTTACCGTGGCGGAAGCCGAGCCGCACCGCCCCCGGTCCCGGAGAAGGCAGCGCCTCTCGAGCTGCAAACGCGCGGAAGGATCCGTGAGATCGCCTCCGACGGGCGCCGCGTCGCCGCGATCGTCGGTCGGAGCGCGATCGACTGCATCCACGTTGTCGGCTGGATCGCGGGAACGAGCCGCATCGTCAGATTCGCGCCGGTCGCCCGTTGCACCTATGAGCCCGAGACGCTGTTCTCTCTGCGCGTGTCAGGTACGGCCGTACGGTGGAGTTATTTCGCGTGCGGCAACTATTGCCACCTCGCGCAGTACTCTGCGAGCTTCACCCGCCCCGGTGTTAGCACAGCCGGTGAGGACATTGAGCCGGACTACACCACGCCGCAGTCTCCACCGGCGCCGCCGCGAGAGACACACCGGGGCATCAGATTCGAGGTGGCGGGTGGCGCGATCCATCTCAAGCGGCTCTCCGACGGACGAACAGTGACGGTACGCCCGTCCACTAGCCTCGTCGACGCAGAACTCGAGGACGCGGGCCTCCTCTATGCCTACAACGCGCGCGGGAAGTTCCAGGGCCGCGTTGTCTTCGTTCCCTTCGAACGGCTACTCGCCCGCTTCGGCTGAGCCCTTTGACGCGAGTGGCCCGCACCGCCTGCCGGAGATGTGCTGACCGTGGCGGCTCATCTCACCCCGATCTTCGGCCCTCCGAGACGATGTGTGCGCACCTCGACTTGCGACCGCTCGTCAAGACGACCTGAACATTCATACGAATCTTTCTTGACAGGCGTGGACATGTCATAGCTCCGCTCGTTCTAGCGCTCAACTTCGCTCCGAGCCGGCCGGGCACCCTGCCACTCCGCGTCGGCCTTGGCCGATCATTCAGCCAAGTGGTGCGGCTTATGCTTCGTTCGTTGAAGGGTCTGGTTGACCCACGACCCGCCCGGCGCATCGGCCCGCCCCGATTGCTCGGCCTCCTCTTGGGGATCGTGGCCGCTGCCGCCGTTGGCCTCGTCGTCCTAATCGCGCTCGGTCTGCTTCTGGTAATCGCCGGCGTGCACATCCTGAGCGTGCACGAGACACACGTGATCACGCTCCTGGCGAGTGCGGCGTCGTTTGTGACCCTCGCGGGCGTCGCTGCCTGGTGGGTGAGCACATCGCTGTCGAGGCGGCCGCGCCCAACCGGCGGGAGGCTGGCGGCGGGCGGGGCTGTTATCGCGATCGGGGTCGCTTGCATACTCGCTGGCACCACATATGTCTATGGCTCCGCGCTCGCATCGGCACCTGAGAACGAGCGGCCGCCGGCGGTCACCGGCTTCGTGCACGTCGGCAGCATCCTGCGCGCCGACCCGGGTCGTTGGGAGCCGTCAGATGTCGAACTCACCTACCGCCGGAAGCGCTGCGGGCTCGCAGCGCGCAACTGCCGCTCGATACTCGGCGCCCAGCAGGAGACTTATCGCGTCCGTTCGGCAGACGTCGGCCGCCGTCTGCAGCTTGCCGTCGTCGGCCGAAATGACGCCGGCACGACGATTGTTGCCGCAGAGCCGACGGGCGTCGTCGGGCGCTGAACCCCGCGTGCGCAACGTCTGGTTCCGCCCATTCTTTCCCCTGACAGTGCGCGGAACGTGTGGCGCGTCCAGCCTTGCCAGGCTCAGGACACGGATGACGCCACCACGTGGGCGGTTCATCCGTACTCCCGGTCAAGACGATCTGCACGACGAACACCGCGTGGTCCGGCACGCGCAGGATGACCGGGGCACTCGTCGAGCATCGGCGTCGAGGCGCCGGGCGGCGCGCGCACGTTCCCGACGCCGGAGGCCATGGCGGAAGCGGACGAGACCTTCTACCGCGAGGTCGTCCGCGCGCGGGGAAATCCGCGGTCCGACCTGAGGAAGCTCGCGGGCGACGTCGCCGACGGCACGATCGATCTTGAGGACATCAACGACCCGACGCTCCCGGAAGGCGAGGCCGCGCGCGGCCGTGCACGTGATGCTGACGCCGCTCGGTCACTACTCGCGGCTGGTGCTCGACTCGTGGACGCGGCCGACGCACGGAAAGCTGTCAGGCGCCCACAGCGCGCTGAAGGACGCGACGATCAAGCGGAGATTCAAGCGTTACGGCGACTGGGCCGGCCTGGCGTTCTGGCTGTGCCTGACTCGCGGCTGGGTCGAAGAGGGCCTGCCAGTCTAGTTACGCTGCGCGCGGAGCGGCTGGGGCCGGTGCCCCAACTGGTCTTCAAAACCAGTACGGCGTCGTAGCCCGACGCTAGGCAGGTTCGACTCCTGTGCCGCTCCGTTGCGTGGGAAACGGCTTGGCTGACCCATAAACCGGGGCTCGGAGTCGCTCGGTGCGACTCTGAACCGGTCGGCCTGAGGGGGATAGAAGTGGGTTGTCTTGGCCGTTGCCGTTCCCATTTCGTTCCCACGCCGCGCGGGGAAGCGGGTGAGCATCATGGGGGCTAGACGCAAAGGGAGTTACGGATGGGCGACTTCGACTACCTTCGTGAAGCGAGGGGACGCACGATCTCCAACGGGCAGGTGCTAGATCTGATCGTGCGCACGATCGAAACAATGGCCGCCGAAGACGAACATTGGCGGCCGCTCGCCGATGATCTTCACCCGAAGCTCGTCGACGCGGACACTACGAAGTCAAGCTTGCGGTCGCGCACGCGCGCGTAGCGGTAGTGCGTGCGGCTCACCGTGCTCTCTCGGCTTGTCTCCCTCCGGATGTCAGCCTCGTGTGCATCGGTCAGTCGATCTGCGCGAGCCGCGTGTCTCCGCTGACGGAAGCCGGTTCCCATTCTCGGGCCCCACGGTAACGAGAGGTACCGTGCGACTGGCTTGATTCAGTCGAAAGCGGCCCCTCGGCGAACTCGATGGCGAGGGTGGTCTCCTCCCGCCTCGCCTCGGGCATCCGTCGCTGTAAGAACTCGTTTCACAATGAGCCGTCGCTCTTGAGGCTTGCGACTTGCCCTTCGACAACGACTGCTTCAGGATGTCTGCGAGGCAGGCAGGTCCGAAGAGGGGAGAGTCATGCGACGTTCGGTTCTGATGTTGGCGGCACTTGCCGCTGCGGCCGCCCTGGCAGCCGCGTTTGCCTCGTCGGCAGGTGCCTACGGCGGCGGTGCCAGTCACGACACCTGGCAGGTGGGACTGTCGTTCAACTGCAACAACCCGGCGTCGTCGTTCTGCCAGAATCCGGAGACGGGCAGCCCTGAGCTTGGCGGCTTCTGGGGCTGGGTCGAGTTCGACCGCTTCGCCGATGGGACGATCACAGGCGATGCGCAGGTGACGGGCTGCGGGCATACGACCGGTGGCGGCGGCTTCGCTGGTGCGGAGCATGCGGACGTGGACATCACGAGCGCCCATCTCGTGGCAGCGGGGCCGGACGATCCGAACTTTGGGACGCCGGGCGCGCAGGTCTTCTACATCGACAGCAACGTGGTAAACGGCGAGCCCAACGTTCCTGATTTTCTCGGCGACTCAGGCATCCCAGCCGAGGCCGGGCACTACTCGTTCCACCCGGAGGCGGGAGTCGCCTTCGAGCTCCAAGTCGCGTTCCGACCCGCGAAGTAGCCGCTGTTCCGTTCTCTCTCCCTTGGGTTGTCACTCGGCAGCCCAGGGGAGAGCACCGGTTCATTTAGAACCTCTAAGCCACGCTGAGCCCCCGATGTTCGCGGGGCACCGGCGCCCTACCTACGCGCCCGCGTGACACGGGCCACGTCTGCCAGGTCCAGATCTTCAAGCGCATCCTCCCCGGCGAGGAACCCGAGCTCGAGCGAGGCCCCCGACGAGGAGTTGATGGGAGCCCGAGCGGCCGTCAATCCTGGGGGCAACTTGGCTGCGGCCCCAAGCCACCCCCTTGCACTCGGGCCCCCCTAAGAGGACGTCCGTCCTCGCGAGCCCTTGCGGTTCCCCGGCGCGGTTTAACCGAGCCCGGAAACGTCGATCTTGTCGGCGGGGCTGGCGCGAAAGGGGTCTCGCTTGGGACGCGGGGGAGACTGCGGCTCCCGAGCGTTAATCCGCTTTCCGCGCTAGCCCCTTTCCTTCAGGCTTGGTCGTTCTGGTCGGGAGGTCCCCTCCTGCCCAACCAGGACCTTTGCTTAGTTGACGCTCACGCGTTGGCGACGAAACTGAGAGTGCGGCTTCGGGGAGAGGTCTAGAGGAGTTGCGGCTTAAGTGCTTATTGGAGACTCCGTCACCTATAACGGGCGGACCTACGTTGTCGTTGGCTTCACGCCGATGACCGTGACTCCCGCCGAGATCCAACTGCGCGATCCTGAGACGGGCAAGACCTTCTGGGTCGTCTGGCCAGCCATCATGGAAAGCGGGGAGAGAGCGGCCCTACGGGTTGTGCAGGACAAGGAGGAAGGCCAGGGCTAGATAGATCGCTGACACAGCGCGCTCGTCGAGCTTGCCCAGAGCGGAAGTTTTGTCACGCCTGCGGCGGGAATCGCGCTCGGTGACAGCGGAGAGAAGATGTGGGGTGTTTACGTTGGGCTTGCTTGTGTGGCGCTTCTGGTGCTGATGTTCGGACGCGCTGATCGCCGTAACTGAGCGCCAGGCCAGCGGCACAGGACGAACCCGACTAGAGTCGAACGTTACGAACGCCCAGGGTTCTCGGTCATCCAGTCTCCCCGGGACGACCGAGTTGCGGCGTGAGCCATAGACGCCGCCCCTGGGCGTCTCCGCAAAACGCAAGCAACGGTCTCGGGCAAGCGTCTTATCGTCAGAGCCCGGGCTGCTTCTGCCTGGGGCTGACGGCCTCACGGGGAGAAGGCGGTCAGCTCGGGCTCTCTTTATCTGAAGTCGCGTAGCGCTCGACCGCTACGCTCCTAGTGCAAGTGGAGGGGTCGATCCTGGCGCTGCTTGAGCAGCATGGCGCGCTCGCCGCCGAGCAGGTCGCTGCTCACCTAAACCAGCCGACCGATGCGGTCCAGACGGCGCTATGGGGCCTCCATGAGCGCGGACTGGTTGACGTTTTCGGAGTCGGAGACCTCAAAGACAACTTCACCAGGGCAGTCGCCTACTGGCGGTTGACCGACGACGGACGCGCCGAGTTGGCGCGGCTGCGGCGCTTGGAGTGAAGGCGTGGCCGAGCTTCCGAAAGAGCGGGAGATCAAAAACGCGTCCCAACCAAACTCCCACGAGCTCATCAAGGCTTCGCCAGATTTAATCGAGCGCCGGTCCCATTCTCGGTCCCACGTTAGTGTGACGTGCCGTGCGAATGGCTTGATTCAGCCGAAAACGCGCCGAGCATGCTTCGTCTTCAAAACCAGTACGGCGTCGTAGCCCGACGCTAGGCAGGTTCGACTCCTGTGTCGCTCCGTTAAGCCGATCCGCGCGTGCGGACCGCGAAGGTCGTGAGGCGACCCTCTGTGTCTCTACCGAGGCCCGGCGAGGCGCGGGGAGTCAGCCGGCCGTAGCGGGAGACGTTCCAAGCCCCGCCAGCTCGTCGAGGCTCAGCGCCGCCCGGATCGCCGGGCTCAGCGTTCCCCAGAGCGCGAGCACGAGGCCGAAGGCGGCGAAGACGGCGATCGTCGTGCGCTCCGAGACCGCGTCGAGCAGGAACCCGGCGGTCAGCGGGCCGAGGGGCGCGATGAGTAGCGCGATCGTGCTCCGCACACTCTCGACCCGGCCAAGGAGGCGGTCCGGCGTCATCGCGAGCTGGTAGCCCCTCACGACCGAGTCGGTCGACGGGATCGCGAGCGCGGTGGGGAGGATGCTCGCGGTAAGCACGTACACGTTCGGCCAGACGAGGAAGACGCCACAGCCGACCCAGGTCCAGAGCTCGAGCAGCAGCACTCCCCGGACGGGCAGCAACCGCCGGACGAGCGGCGACAGGAACGCACCGAGAAGCAGGCACGCCCCGAACGCGGAGAGGAGCAGGCCGACCTCGCCGCCCGACAGCCCTTGTCTCTTTCCGATGACGAGGACAGCAAGAAGCACGCCCGGCCCGATGAAGTTCGAAAGCCCGTAGAGGAAGGCGCACGTTCGCAGGAACGCTTGATCCCAGAGGAAGCGGAACCCCTCGGCGAGCCGCGAGCGGAGCGGGGAGAGGTCGCGCTCGCGTTCCTCCTGGAACGGCGAACGCATCGCGAGCAGTGCGAACGTCGAGAACGAATACGACACGGTGTGGACGACGAACGGGAGGGCGCGCGACAGCACGAAGAGCGCGCCACCGAGGGCAGGGGCGGCGAGGCTTATTGCAGCCTCCCGGCCGGTCACGATGGCCACCGCTCCGGGCAGCTGGCGCATCGGCACGACGGCCCGCAGCGCACCCGCCTGCGCCGCCGAGAAGACGGCGGCGCCGCTCCCCTCGACGAACGCGACGAGCGGGATCACCCAGAAGACGATCTCGTCGAGGAGGATCAGCGCGCTGAGGCTTCCGATGACGAGAGCGCGCACGGCGTGGGCCGCGATCATCAGCCGCCTGCGGCTCCAGCGGTCGGCCGCCAGCCCTGCCGGCAGCGCGAAGAGGGCCATGCCGAGCAGCCGGGCGAACGCGACGATGCCGGCTTTCGCCGGCGAACCGGTGAGCGCGAGCACGAGCAGCGGATAGGAGATCGCCGTGATCTGCGAGCCGCCGCTCGACAGCAGCTGCGCCGTCTGGAGCAGCACGAAGTCGCGGTTTCGGCGCAGAGGAACCGCGGTCACGCGGCGACGCTAGCCAACGCTCGACTCTCTCGTCCCCCTCCGAGAAGCTGTTGGCCTTCGGCGTGAAGGCGCCGACCATCGTCGTCCACGTCAAGCCTCAAGCGCCTTCTCGAGCGCCTGGCTCCCACCGTCCAGGACGGCGTTACCGTGGGCGGGAAGGACGATCGCGATCGGAAGGCCGAGCAGCGGGAGAAGCGCCAGACGCGTCCGCTTCCGCTCCTCGTCGAACTTGTACCAGGGCGACATGCGCAGTCCGCCTTGCTGGTCCCCGAGCACGGCGTCGCCGAGGACAACGGCCCGCGCTCCCTCGAGCCAGAGCGCGACTTCGTCCTGGCGCCCTGCGTCGACGGCGCGCACGCCCTGAACCTCGCCGCCCAGCCGGGCGTCGTACCGCTTCGCGACTTCGTCGCGGCTGCGCGCGTGCCAGTGGATCGTGGTGAGGACGACCACCGGCTTCCCGGCCGCCTCGATCCGAGCGTCGAGCTCGGGCCACAACGCGTCGGGCACGAGCGGGTCGACGAGCACGAGCGAGTCCGGCGCGACGTGCAGGACGGAGGCGACGTCACGATACGACTCGTCGAGGAAGTCCTCCTCGGGCTTCCACTCCGGGTGCGGTGTCACCCAGCGGGCCAGGTCGGGGCGGATGTCCTCGATCACGCGTTCTTGCCTGGATCGAAGAGGTTCTTCGGATCGAAGGCGTTCTTGACGGCCATGTGGGATTTCACAGATATGGACGTAGAGACCGGCCTTCCCGCAAGCACCTCAGCGCTGGACTCTTCAACCGCTTCGGCGACGGATTGGAGATCCACTTGTAACTATGCCCGCCCGCTTCTTGTACTGAACTTTGTACCGATCTCACCGCGTCTAGTCGGATCTACTTACGCGCACCTTGCGCGCACTCTGAACGACGAAGCCCGCCTTGCGGGCCCGCGGCTCAACTCGAAGGTAGGACACGCCGATCTTTCGGAGATGGCCGGGAGGTACTTCAGCAGGAAAGTGCTGGCGGTGGTCGTTCTCCTTCTTGGCGGGACCGTCGCGATCGCGCTGCTCGTTCGGTTCTTTCGCGGTCCGGACCGCGAGACATACCTCGCGAAGAACGAGCGAATCGTCCAGAGCTTGCCGCTTCCTCCCGGCGCACATGAGATCGGACGTCAGCTTCTCTCCATCGAGGAATCCTGGGGCGAGCAGTTTTCGCACACCGTCGGGTACACGACGCATGTGTCCTACGCCGTTCCAAATACAAGGACCGATGCCGACATCGTCGGCTTCTACAAGAAGCGGATGAGCGGTTGGCGTCGAGAGTCTTGGACCGTCGACCGGTTGCTGTTTGCGTGCTTCGACCGCAACGCCGCCACGGTCGCGATCGACACGACGGGGATGGAGCTACTCGGCGGAGCGACGCGGAAGACCTACGGGATTGCTGTCACCCACGCAGGTGGAACCTGCGACTGATCCTGAGCAGAGATACGCCGCCATTCCTGGAGTGATGGAAGGCGAGGGAGAAGGTGGCCTAGCCGGGTCTGAAGGTCGGACGGTAGGTCCATAGTGGCTCCGGCTGTTGTTCGGGTCCCCCGCATCCGCGTTGTCGCGAACTCGCTGCGGCCTGGCTACCGATTTCGTCGACTGCGACGAGCGGCCACGTCACGCCCGCCGAACACGTCGAAGATGACGCAACCGAGCAACGCAACCGCCCAGTCGTTCCAGGAACCGAGCCACTCCAAATTCGGCGTCCCTTGCACGATCCAGACGATGAGCCAGATCAAGCTCGCCATCTTTGGCCTCTCCTCCAGGTGCCAGGATAACCGGGCAATCTTGCCCCGTTTTTTGCCTCAGCGAGCTGAAGCGAACTGAAGTGAGCGGGAACGAACCGCGCTTCGTTGAGCCACCTGAGGCATCCGGGCGAGACTCAGCGAACTTCGAAACGAGTACGGCGTCGTGCCCTACGCCAGGCAGGTTCGCTCCTGTGCCGCTCCGCGGAGCTGAAGAACTGGCGGACGGGATCCGGACGTCGCCCTAACGTCCCAAGGGTGCATTCCGTCCGCGATGGGAACCGGCGCTGAGCGTCGAGCCCAGACCGCGTCGGCCGCTCCGGACGCGCGGACGGACGAGCGCGGCCACGCTTGCCGACTGGCTCGGCCGCCGCGGCGTTGAGCCAAACGAGATCTCCGTCGCGAGCATCGCACTCGCAGCGGGGGGCGCCGGATGCTTCGCGGCCCTCCCTCACGTCGGGGAGACGGCGCAACTCGGTCTGCTCGTCGCTGGCGCGGCGTTCGTGCAGCTCCGCCTGCTCGCGAATCTGATGGACGGCATGCTGGCGATCGAGGGTGGGAAGCGGTCGCGGACCGGAACGCTCTTCAACGAGATCCCGGACCGGATTGCCGACGTCCTCCTCCTTGCGGCG
>Ga0137374_10003133_pt1 | contig 19458 bp, 17 predicted proteins | sample SagtaG_20_FD_104811 | JGI IMG/M metagenome (GOLD analysis project Ga0137374, IMG submission 104811) | Vadose zone soil microbial communities from Sagehorn Ranch, Mendocino, California, USA - Sage1_R_100_16 metaG | ecosystem: Environmental > Terrestrial > Soil > Vadose zone | place: USA...
GGACGATGCGATACGGGCTATCTTTCGGCATTGAAGGCCTCCCTTTCGGAAGGCCATTTTAGCCGAAGTCAGCCAGCACGGCTAGGAGAATACGTCATCGTAATTACGAATATGAGTACTAAGCTAAGCTAGGGGGCTAGGGCTGGTTGCTAACAGGTGTGTTAGTCCCTGAAGCCACCTTTCGTAAACGCCCCTGAAACTGCAATAGGACACGATGAATTTGGGGGGTTCCCTCGGCGTCTTTCACAAGTTGATCGAGAACAGCTTGCCCGCGCGGATCGCCCAGCCCGACAAGAGCTTCCGAGGCTGGAATCAACAGGGCAAAATCATTGTGGCCGAACGCCTGACGAATTGTCTCAACCACAAGCGGGAAAACACGGGGATCATCTTTCCCAACCGCACCGAGCAATCGCAAAGCATTAGCCCTTACCTGGGGATAGTTGCCTTTCGCGGCGTAGCGCAGTCCGAGATCGATTGCGCGTTTGTCACCGTACGCGCTGAGGCCTAAAAGCGCCGAGGCTTTGATCGTGTCATGCCATGAAGGCAAATCTAGCAACCCGCTGAGGGCCTCATATGCTTTGGGATCCTTCGTTTGCCCCAGGGCCAGGGCGGCAGCTCGGATAACCGCGTAACTCGGGTCGTTCAGTAGTTGCTGGTAAACGGTAGCCAGCGAAGCGTCTCTAAAACTGGCAAGGGAGGTCACCACTTGAGCTCGGACTCTGGCGTTTGGATCCTTTGTAGCTGCCAGCAAGGCAGTGCGAACTACATCTATCGGAGTTCCCACGAGCGTCGCAGCCGCTTCAAGGCGCGCCCCCCAGAATTTATCTTGCGTCAGAGCTTTGGCAACTTCCATCGTGATTGACTGCTTTTCTGCAGCGGCGACAGCATCGTTTTTGATACGACCGCCAAGCTGATTCAATGCCCATGTGCGCCCCAAAGGATCCTCGTCTTTCGCAAGCTGGTAGACCAGTTCTTCGGTTGTCTTGTTGAACTCAAGCTCTTTGATAAGCGTGCCGTGATAATCGAAATTCACCAGGAGCGGCTTAGAGTCCGTGTTGAAGATAAAACTCTGTTCCTTTTTCGACTCGATCTGCACGCGTTCAATGCGCGTTTCCGTTGCGGTACCGATCTCTATTTCGGCCGGCGTTTTAAACAACGAGACCTGCGGATATTGCGAGTCAGGGTCAGGCCTTTGGATCTGTTCTACGGTCAGCTTGAGTGCCTTTGCCGCCGCATCGTAATTCTGCGTCACACGAAAGACGGGATGACCCATGCGATAAAGCCATTCGTCGAAGAACCAGTCCATCGACTGTCCCGTCGATTCTTCTATGGCGATACGAAATTGAGCTGTTTCCACCGGCTGGTTGGCATATTTACGTAAATAGTAGTTGATCGCGCGCCACCAGCTTTCCTCACCAAGGCTCTTTCGCAACATGTGCAGTACCGCCCCGCCGCGCGGGTAGGTATAGGTGTCAAAGACCGCGTCTGGATTGTCGTAGTTTTTAGTTACTATCGGGCGTCGATTGCCCGCCTTCCAGGCCGCGAAATAAGCATCCTGATTGGCCTTCACATCGGAGTACAGAAAATCGTCGCGACCTAATTTGTACTCGTCCCACATAGCTTGAAAGTACGTGGCAAAGCTTTCGTTGAGCCAGATGTCGGCCCAGGTACGACAGGTCAAGTAGTCTCCGAACCACTGGTGCGCCAACTCATGCGACTGCAAGCCATCGCTCGTTTGATCGAGCTCTGTTCGTTGGTCGTGAATCATATTGTCTGTTTGGCTGGTGGCCGAAATGTTCTCCATACCCCCCGGGAAATCACGCACCATCGTTTGGGCGTACTTGGAATACGGATACCTGACGCCGGTCTTTTCCGAAAAAAACTTAACCATCTCTGTGAGCCGAGCGGTCGTGAGTCTTCCCTCGGCCGCCTCGCTGGGATATACGTTGGAGATGATAGGGATTCCTTGATAGTCGGAAACAATCGGGGTGTATTCGCCAACGATGACCGACGTCAGGTAGCTAGCGTGAGGCTGGTCAATCTTCCAATGAAACGAGCGGGTGCCGTCTTTGTTGTCTTTGGTTTCCAGCAGCTTTCCGTTTGAAACTACGGATAGCGGTTTTTCAACAGTCGCTGTTAACTCAGAAGTGAAGAAATCGTTGGGGTGGTCATAGCAGGGAAACCAGTAGTGGTTATATTCGCTTTCTCCCTGAGACCAGATTTGTTTCGGACGACGCGGGTCTTCAGGGGACGGCTTGATGAACCTCAAACCCCCGCCGATCAAGCCAACGACCTTCGGTGTTGGTCCATTCGTGTGGTAATCAATGACTAACGTCTCGGTCTCAGTAGGCTGATAAGCCCGATCAAGTGTAATGTTAAGTTTCTGGCTGGGAATGTCAGTAACAAACTTCAGTTGCGTTGTGGGCAGTAACTTTACAGCAGTAACAGTTATATTTGCTGCGTCCAACTGCAGATCATTCAAATTGCTGACCAGCGGCGAGAAAATGAATGTCTCTCGCCCGATTGCCTGTTCTCGTTCCCAATCAAAACTGAGATCCAGCGCGATATGTCGAGTATCGTAGTTGTGATCGGGGACGTATTGGGTGGGCGGGAAAGGCCGCACACGCTGAAGCTGTTGTGCTTGCGGAAGCTGTGGGGCAGCGCGCCCGCTCTGAAGCGGGAAAAGCGCTGTCGTGATTATTAAGACCAGGCTCAAAGGCCGTAAACTAGTAAAGAACTTTCCAATTAGCATTATGATGCTCCATCGATTGCAGATTAGGCCGCCCTAGACCTTTGTGATATCTAGATTCTTCCAGCGACGATTGTTACTGACATGTTCAAGGGATATTTTGGCACGGAAAGAAAGCTGCGAAAAGGAGCCAGAGATGACGCCAGAAGAAAGAGATGCGCTAATTCAACGATACGAGGAGGGATACAGCGAGGTACTCAAAGCCCTGGAGGGTTTCCGACCGGAGCATCTTTCCAGCCATCCTCTCCCTAATAAGTGGAGCGCGAGAGAGATCGTTCACCACCTCGGTGATAGTGAGAGCACCTCCGCGATGCGTCTGCGCCGTTTGCTTGTTGAAGATCATGCGGTGATCCAAGGATACGACCAGGAGCAGTTTGCAACTCGTCTGAAATACAACGAACGGGAAATGGCTCCGGCGCTGGACGCGTTTCGTGCGGCGCGAGAAACAACGGCGCAAGTGTTACGGTTAATGACAGACAGCGATTGGCAGCGCGAAGGCGAACATACTGAAAGCGGCCGATACACTCCTGAAGACTGGCTGCGGATATACGCAGCTCACGCACATAATCATGCGGCGCAGATTCGCAGGTTGCGTGAAGCACTAAACACTTAAATCACTGTCTTCCTTGACAAAGATTTTTGTCGCGCGCAAAATCCGGCTCGCCTCTTAAAACCCTTTGTTGTTCGATCTCTAAGAAATTCGAGATCAGAAATTGCTTCAGAGATCTCATATTTAGATCGACTTGAGACAATTTTGGGGTTTCTAAAGCGCTCGACAATGAACTCTGCAACAGTCCTGCAAACTTCGCTTTCTGAACTTCAATTAGTAAAACGCGGAAAAGTGCGCGACGTCTATGCAGTCGATCGTGATCGTCTACTGATCGTGGCGACCGATCGCATTTCCGCATTTGACTGTGTCTTACCGACGCCTATCGAGCGCAAGGGCGAAGTACTTACCGCGCTTTCGAAGTTCTGGTTTGAAAAGCTGAGCCACGTGGTTCCTAACCATTTGCTGGAAACGGATACCAGCGCGATGCCGCAAGCTGTTCAGGAACAAACAGAGATCTTGAAATCTCGCGCAATGCTGGTCCGTCGCACCGAGGTCTTTCCCGTTGAATGTGTGGTTCGTGGATATATAACGGGCTCTGGTTGGAAGGATTACGTGCGCACTGGGCAGGTTTGTGGCTACCGACTGCCCGCCGGTTTGCGGGAATCACAAGAACTACCCGAACCGATTTTTACTCCGGCGACAAAGGCAGACGAAGGGCACGATGAAAACATCAGCGAAGCACGAGCCGGCGAAATCCTTGGTGAAGACATAGCGACTTTCCTGCGCGACACCTCGCTGCAACTTTATCGTGAGGCCCGAGACTATGCTCGCAGCCGTGGAATAATCATAGCGGATACGAAGTTTGAGTTTGGCCGGGACAAAAATGGTCAGGTTATTCTGATCGATGAAGTACTGACCCCCGACTCTTCCCGCTTTTGGCCCTTGGAAGGCTATTCCCCCGGAAGGTCGCAACCCTCTTTTGATAAGCAATACGTCAGGGATTACCTCGAGACAGTCCACTGGGATAAAACGCCACCGGCGCCACAAATCCCGCCCGAAGTTGCGGCAGCTACGACCGCCAAATACCTTGAAGCGTACCGACTTTTAACTGGCAAGGACCTTTAGTAGCAGCGCAAAGACTGTCGATGTCAGGGTCGACCTTTCACGCGGATAGGAAAATCCATGCAGATGCGTTCCCGCCTCGAGGCGCTCATTGAGGAAATGTTGGACGGCCACATTTTGTTGGAAGAGGCCCTGGCAGAGTTTGAGAGGGTTTACATTCAAAAGGCTCTCAATCGTCATCAAGAGCACCTCAGCAATACAGCCAAAGTGCTAGGAATCCACCGAAATACCCTTTCCAAGAGAGTATCTGCCTACCATAAAGATCAGCGAGCCATGGCCAAGGCCAAGCGCGCCGGCCAATAGGCAAATAGGTTTCGCCAGCACGAAGTGCTCCATTTTCTTTAAATCTAGTGAGTTGACAATCCCTTGGTGGCACTATATTCTTAGCACTCGCTGACAAAGAGTGCTAATTCTTCTTCAAGAAGGAATTCTAAGCTCAACCAATGCATAACTTAAGTGGCAAATCGAAAGGAGAAACTACGAGCAATGGCAACGAATATCAGACCTCTTCATGACCGCGTGATTGTGCGCAGGATTGAAGAAGGAGAGCAGGTGCGGGGTGGAATCATTATTCCCGACACCGCCAAGGAAAAGCCCCAGGAGGGGGAGGTGGTCGCGGCCGGTGAAGGCAAATACAAGGAAGACGGCAGCCGGCAAGCCCTCGACGTAAGGAAGGGCGATCGCGTCCTTTTCGGAAAATATAGCGGCGCTGAGATCAATATAGATGGCGAAGAGCTTCTGATCATGCGCGAGGACGAGATTCTCGGAATTCTTGAACGCGCCGGTGCAGCAACCGGGACCAAAAAAGGCGGCAAGTAGTCGAAAAAGACTCGGCCGCTTTTTCGTTTGAACCAAATTCCACAACATTAGCAGGAGAAGAGACAGACATGGCAAAGCAAGTGATTCACGGAGAGGAGTCGCGCGCGGCGATTTTGCGAGGGATTAATCAGCTCGCCGACGCGGTAAGGATCACGTTGGGACCCAAAGGTCGCAACGTAGTGATCGACAAGAAGTTTGGCTCACCAACTATTACTAAAGACGGCGTGACCGTGGCGAAGGAAATCGAGCTGAAGGACTCGCTCGAGAACATGGGCGCCCAGATGGTCCGCGAAGTCGCCTCAAAGACTTCAGATGTTGCGGGCGACGGGACTACAACCGCAACAGTTCTCGCCCAAGCAATTTTCCGCGAAGGTGTTAAGACGGTCGCCGCGGGCGCCAATCCGATGGCTCTTAAGCGCGGCATTGATAAGGCAGTCGAGCGTGCGACTGAAGAGATCAAGCGATTGTCGAAACCCGTTAGAGGTGACGCAATTGCACAGGTGGGAACAGTTTCCGCCAACGGCGATGCAACGATTGGGAATATCATTGCCGAAGCAATGAACAAGGTCGGTAAAGACGGTGTGATCACGGTCGAAGAATCAAAGACCATGGAAACTTCGCTTGAGGTCGTTGAGGGGATGCAATTTGATCGTGGTTACCTCAGCCCTTACTTCGTCACTGACCCCGAGCGCATGGAAGTAGTACTCGAGAATCCCCTGATCTTGATTCACGAAAAGAAGATCAGTTCCATGAAAGACTTACTGCCGTTGCTCGAGCAAGTTGCCAAGATGGGCAAGCCGATGCTGATCATCGCAGAAGACGTCGAGGGTGAAGCGCTGGCAACTCTTGTTGTTAACAAGCTCCGCGGCACCTTGAACATTGCGGCGGTGAAAGCACCCGGCTTCGGCGATCGCCGTAAAGCGATGCTCGAAGACATTGCAATCCTGACAGGCGGCAAGGTCATTAGTGAAGATCTCGGCATCAAATTGGAAAATGTCAAACTCGAGGATCTTGGACGTGCAAAGAAGATCACGATCGACAAAGACAATACGACCATCGTCGAAGGCGCCGGCAAGCAGTCGGACATTGAAGGCCGCGTCAAGACGTTGCGAGCTCAAATTGACGAAACTTCTTCCGACTATGACCGCGAGAAACTTCAGGAACGACTCGCCAAACTCGTGGGCGGTGTGGCCGTCATTAAAGTTGGCGCGGCCACCGAAACGGAAATGAAGGAAAAGAAAGCTCGTGTTGAGGATGCAATGCACGCGACGCGCGCCGCTGTCGAGGAAGGCATCGTACCCGGCGGTGGAGTTACTCTGGTCCGTGCCGCCAAGGCACTCGAGAAGTTCACGATTAACAAAGAAGGCGAAGGCGATCCGGACGAGCAAATCGGAGTAAACATTGTCCGCCGAGCACTGGAAGAGCCGTTGCGTCAGATCGTGCAGAACGCCGGCAAGGAAGGCGCTGTCGTCGTCGAGCGCGTTCGTTCCGAAAAGAGCGAGAGCTTTGGATTCAACGCTCAGACTGAGCAGTACGAAGACCTGGTCAAGGCAGGCGTTATCGATCCTGCCAAGGTCACTCGTACGGCGCTACAGAATGCTGCATCCATTGCAGGCCTGATGTTGACCACGGAAGCCATGGTTTCAGAGCTTCCCGAAGAGGACAAGGGCAGCCCGGCGATGCCGGGGGGCATGGGGGGCATGAGCGGTATGGGGATGTAAACATCCCAACGACTTGCATTAAGAAAAGCGGCTTCGCTCGAAAACGAGCGAAGCCACTTTTGCTTTTTTGCCGGTAGCTACACCACTGGGCGAGGTCTATTTGGATTTGAACCTCGCCTCAATCACGCCACGATGCTTCTTTCCGTATTGCACGGTCAGCTGGGGATACGTCGATGGCTCGGCCTTCAAATCTTTTATCGCAAGCTTACGTTCGACATCGCGAATGTCAGTTTCGCTGGCTTCGATCTCCATGAACAATCCGAACGGCAGTTCGTCTACAACGATTTCCGCATCGCCCAGGCGCCAACTCATGCGCCGCTTCTCATAAACAAGCGTAGGTGTGAAACCAAGTGCCTGTAGGATAGCATCAAGCGCATCGGCGTCTCCGACCTCCGTCTCATCTTCCTGCTGATGCTTAATGGTCGAGGCAGTAGGAAATCTTTCCTTGTAAGTTAGAATCGCTCGCTCACCGACGCGGCGCAACCGCAAAACAGATCTACCAGGCTCGATCCCGTCGCCCGAATAGAGGGTGTTTTCTTCAAAATCGGTGGTCTTGAGCTTTCCACCGATCTCAACCAGCCGCTCAAGCACTTTCTCACGCTGCTTTTTGGTTAACCGATATTTTTTTTCGATTTCGATAGGCACAGGTCGTTTCCGATTGCCAATTGCCGATTGCCGATTTGTCCGTCCCAGAGGTGATACGAACACAAAGAGGAATTGACTCAAAGACCGAAGACCGAAAGAAGAGCCTAATTGGGCAATCGGAAATGTCAAGCCTGTCGCACCCAACGCATCACTTCGGGAATACTTGCCTTCTTGCCATGCATCAACATGCCTATGCGATAAATCCGAGAGGCTAGCCAAAGGAGCAACAGCGCTGTTCCCGCCGCAATCAATAGTGAAAGGATGATTTGCCAGGTAGGCGGCGGCTGCGAAACGATCCGCACCACCATAGTGATCGGCGAGAAGAATGGAAACATGGATACCCAAAAGGCAAAGGGTGAATTGGGGCTGCGGATCACCGGAAAACCCATGTACAAGCCAGCCATTAACACAAACACGACAGGCATCGCTAGTTGTCCACCCTCTTGTGTATTAGTCACCATCGATCCGATCAGGACGTAACCGGAAGCGTAGATAAAATAGCCGACAACAAAAAAGAAGAAGAAATAGACGAAAAAGGAGATCGGCAGATGCGGAATGGTGATGTCTTCGAAGCCTCTGGCTGCCAGTGCGTCAACACCATAGACCGAGAGAACTGCAAAGGCGATAGTCCAAATTCCCAGTTGAGTGACGGCCACCAGCGAAACGCCGATCAGCTTGCCCAACATCAAAGTGAAAGAACGCACCGAAGAGAAAAGAATCTCAGCAATGCGAGTTTCTTTTTCCTCGACAATGGCACCCAGGATCACCTGTCCATACATGAGCACGGTGATATAGATCAGAAACGCAATGACAAAAACCATGATGAGGCCGGCGCCAGAATCCTTGACCCCTTCCTCACCTTTTTCACTGACGGCGTGACTTTCTAAATCGACCGGCCGGGATAACTCGTCGATGTACTGTTCTTTCACGCCGTTTTCAACCAGACGTTGTCTTGTTACCGCACGATTCAGTCGATCTTCGATCTGTCCACGAGTGATAATATCGCCGACATTGCGACCGTAGTAGAAAGGCTTGCTCTCGCTGTTTTGTAGAATGTCCGGAGGAATCACCAGATAACCATCCAATTCATCCCTTCCAATCCGTGCGTTTAACTGTTGCTTTAGTTCCGCCAGCGAGTGGCCAGCCACATCAACATCCTCCGTCGAGAAGTTGCCGCGCAACGCTTTGCCTGCTTTCTCCAGCCGATCCTTCGCGTTTGGGCTCATCGAGGTTGCGACGTTCGATGCATCCGGAGTCTCATCGTCGTCCTCGTCCCTAAGCAGTGAAGCGCGAAGTCGGCTTGACAGCTTCTTGCCTGCCGTAAGATCCACAACCGCAATGCGCGTGTCTCCGCCGGTCTTTATGCTGAACAGCAGCCCCGGCACCACTGTAAACACGGCTAACATTGCCGGACCAATGATCGTCATGATGATGAACATCTTCGAACGGACACGTTGGAGATACTCTCGCTTAACGATGGCCACAAACTTTTTCATATGTTCTCAGTGACTTTGGCGATAAATATTTTATTGAGACTGGGCTCGATCATTTCAAACTTCCCGATTGTTGCGCCAGACGCGACCAATCTTTGCAATAGTTCCTGTGCGCTCGCTCGTTCCGCCAACAAGACTTCGACTCCGTCGCTGTGCCACTCAACCTTGCTCACCAATGCACGATCCTCAAGCACACCGTCGCCACCCTCGAAACGGAGCGCGACTTCATGTCGGCCAAATCCCCGTTTTACTTCGCGTATGCTCCCTTCCAATACCTTCTGCGAGCGGTTTATGAGACAGATGTCGTCGCAGATTCTTTCGGCAACTTCCATTTGGTGAGTTGAAAAGATAATGGTCTTGCCCGCCGATTTAAGTTCAAGGACGATCTCTTGCAGCAGTTCGACATTCACCGGATCCAGACCGGAAAAAGGCTCATCGAGTATTAATAGATCGGGGTTGTGTAAAACTGCAGTTAGGAATTGGACTTTCTGTTGCATTCCCTTCGATAGCTCAATCGCTCGTTTGTTCTTCCAGTCACTTAACTTCACTCGGGCCAGCCAGGCATCAACCCGCTTACCCGCCTCCTTGCCACTCACGTTTTTGAGCTCTGCAAAGAAACGGAGCTGGTCGCCAACCTTCATCTTTTTGTAGAGCCCGCGCTCTTCGGGAAGATAACCGATTCGGTCTTGCACTGGTGGCGTGATTTCTCGACCAAACAGTTCAATACGTCCTGAATCGGGTGCAGTGATATTGACAATCATTCTGATTGTGGTGGTCTTCCCTGCCCCGTTTGGTCCAAGTAGCCCAAAGATTCGCCCGGCCCTGACAGCCAAGCTGAGCTGATCTACGGCCGTAAATTCGCCGTAGGTCTTGGTTACACGATCTAGCTTAACTGTGATTTCATTTCCCGACATGCGTGCGTGGTTCTCTTTCTGAGAAGTGAGTATACCCAGATCTGAATTGTCCGGGTGTGGAAAAAAGTCTAATACGAAGGCAAGAACTTGAATGTTTTGGTTGCGCACAGAGACTGACCTGATACATAGTTAGTTGTATTTGCCTTAAGCTAAAAAGAAGCTGCCGGTAACGGGCTGCTCGCGGCGTCTCCCCGAAAAACGAAACCGTAGGTATCCTTGCGTGTGGATTATGCCTGCGCAAAATAATGCCATCAACACTGTCCTCCTTCGACTAGTTTGCTGCTCACTGATCGGATCGGCCACTCCTCGGCTTTCTGGACAAACGACGCAAAAACCAACCCAGGATCAGGGTGATGTTATTCGTGTCTTCACCGATCTGGTGCAGACCGATGTCATGGTGTTTGACAAACAAGGCCGGGTCGTAAATGGTCTTCGGCGGGAAGATTTTCAACTCAAGATAGACAGCAAAGAAAGACCGATTGAGTTCTTCGAGCGTGTTACTGCCGGCAGCGATGAGGAGGCGCAACTAGCAGCCGCGCGCGGTGCTCCGAGTCCCAAAAGTGCGAATCGCAAAGGGCCGGTGCCACTCGATCGCGGACGCTCAGTCTTGTTTTACGTTGACGACCTGCATATGGACTTGTCTGGCCTGCAAGCAATTAGAAAGCTCATAAACAAGTTTCTAGACGATGAGATGGGCCAAAACGATGAGGCCGCCATCACATCTGCGTCCGGGCAAGTCGGATTTCTGCAACAACTCACCGACAACAAAGTCGTTCTTCGAGCGGCACTCGAAAAGCTTCAGGTGCGACCTTACACCGTCCGCGATTTCGACAGACCACCGATGACCGAATATCAGGCCTTATTGATCGACGGTTACGATTACGACGTTACGGAGTTTTTTATCGATGAAACTATACGTAACAATCCGGGAATGACGAGGGACATGGCCGCGAACACTGTGCGGAACAGAGCTCGGAACATGCTTCAAATGGCTTCGCATACCACTGTGGGTACGCTCTCCGGGCTGGAGAGTCTGGTTCGGCGCGCAAACAAATTGCCTGGTCGCAAGCTCGTGTTTTTCATCTCCGGCGGATTCTTTCTCGACAATCGAAACTCTGACTCAAAAGATCGCTTACAGCGAATAACCAGCGTCGCAGCACGAAACGGGGTGGTTATCTATTCCATGGACGCTCGTGGTTTGGTTGCAAGTCTGAATGACGCCAGCAGCGAGCAGGCTTTTGATCCATCCGGTCGCTTGAGTCGCTCCGCTATGGGTGAATTAACTGCTACCCAGGACGGCATGTACGCCCTCGCCAAAGACACTGGAGGTCGCGCGGTATTTAACACTAATGATCTGAGGCCAGGTCTCGCGGGCGCACTAAAGGAAACGTCATTCTATTATCTTCTAGCCTGGAAGCCAGATCGGGAGACACCAAATCCGGGGCGTTTTCGTCGAATAGAAGTAAGCATTCCAGGAAGAACGGAGCTGGTTGTTCGGGTTCGCCGCGGTTTTTTTGATATTGATCCGGAACCTCCGCTCGCGAAGAAGAAGGAAGAAAAGCCTTCGAAGCAGTCGCCGACAGTTGATAAGCAGTTGCAAGAGGCACTCGGGGCTCCTTATCCAGATCGTCATCTCCCAATCTCGCTGGCTCTCAATTACATGCATACAGCTGAGAAGGGTGCCCGCCTTTCGGCCTCTATGGAGGTGCCAGGTGAGTTTCTCACCTTCGGTCCTGAAAACGGGCAGCCTCAGGCCGTGCTGAGCGTCATGGGTGCGTTTTTTAATGACCGTGGTCAACGGGGACAGAGTTTCAATGGGAAAATCAATGTAACTACGACGCAAGACGAAGTCGCCAAAGGGTACAAGCGGGACTTGTCCTACACTTATCCGGTGACTGTCGACCCGGGCCTCTACCAGGTGCGGGTAGTAGCGCGGGATGAAAAAAGCGGACTGGTTGGCAGTGCCAACGGGTGGATAGAGATCCCAGATCTTTCGAAAGGCAAACTCACAATGAGTAGCCTGCTCCTGGGAGAGCGTCCCGAATCCAGCCTATCGCCGGTCTCTACTAATGTTCCGAACCCGGCTGATACGGTGGGTCTGAGCGTCAGTCACCGCTTCCGCAATAATTCATATCTTCGTTTCCTCGTTTTCGCATACAACGCGGTGCGTGCTGGTGATGGTAACCCTGATGTGGCTATCCAGATACAACTGGTCCGCGACAATCAACCGGTCCTGACAACGGCCTTAAAAAGAATTGAGACTGAAGGAATTCAGGATCTGGCTCGGCTTCCTTACGCAGCCGAAGTTCCGCTCACCGGTTTGTCTGTCGGTTACTATCGGCTGCAAGTTACGGTGATCGATCGCGTTTCCAAAGTCAGCGCCACCCAACAAGCTCGCTTTGAAATCTATTGAGCAAATCGTTCATCGTTCCCTGGAAACCGACCCGCCAGCAAATATTAGCCGCCGAAGGCAAGACGGTTCGCGATGTGATTGCGCCGGGATTAGGAGTTCTCTTTTGCGGTATCAATCCGGGACTCTACACTGCGGCGGTTGGCCACCACTTCGCCCGACCGGGAAATCGCTTTTGGCCAACGCTATACGCGGCCGGTTTTACCCGGCGCTTGCTTTCTCCTTTTGAGGAACGCGAACTGCTGAGGAATGGATACGGCGTCACCAACGTCGTGCCGCGCGCAACTGCAACGGCTGATCTACTGACGAGAGAGGAGTTGTTGAAAGGCGGCAGACGATTGATAGCGAAAATTCGACGCTATCGACCGGGGGTTTTGGCCATATTAGGCCTGGGCGCCTACCGCGCAGCCTTCAATCAACCGAAGACCACCGTGGGCCGGCAGGAAGAAATGATTGGAGATACGATTCTCTGGGTGTTGCCGAATCCCAGCGGGTTGAATGCAAACTATCAGCGAGAAGAGTTGGCAAGGTTGTTTACCGAATTGAAAGTGGCCGCAGACAAATCACCCCGTTAGACGTGAGATGTTTATAGCTCGTGGCTCCCCTCCCCTTCCTGCGCCGTCGGAGGAGCGGAATGTAAGACACAGATACCCATCTTAGGACATTATTCCCTGGACGGGTCAGGTCGGTGAATTTTCTAAACAGAGATATAATGAAGATACGGCTTAAGAGCCAAGGGATTCAGGGAGGAAAAACATGAGTTGGAGTCAACCTTCGGTCGCAACTGCAGATGTACGCGACGAGCGCGTTAGTGCTTTTCTCAGTCGAGTTTATGGCTGGATGTTTGTCGGCCTGCTGATCACCGCAGGTACGGCTTTTGTCGTCGCGACGTCTCCCGCTCTAATCAACGCTTTGATAGTTAATCGACTCGTGTTTTTCGGGATGATTATTGGGCAACTTGGGCTCGTGTTTTACCTGTCTGCAAGAGTTAATAAGGTAGCACCGACAACCGCGGCTGGCCTCTTCCTTCTATACTCAGCGCTCACCGGAGTGACCTCTTCGGTAATACTGCTGATTTACACTGGCGCTTCGATCGTCTCAACTTTCATCGTCACTGCCGGGATGTTCGGCGCCACGGCAGTGTTCGGCACGGTAACTAAAAGAAGTCTCGCGGGTATTGGCCAATTCATGTTTATGGGCTTGATAGGGCTCATCCTCGCCTCGATTGTGGGTTTGTTTTGGCACAGCGACGCGCTGCAATTTGTGATTTCAGTTGTCGGCGTGCTGGTCTTTACCGGTCTGACTGCCTGGGATGCTCAACGTCTGAAACACATGGCCGTGGCTCTCCCTGATGGTAGGCTTGGTGCGTACGCAGTTGTGGGCGCGCTCTCGCTGTATCTCGATTTTATCAATCTATTCTTCTTCTTGTTGCGATTCACGGGAAACCGCCGTGACTAGGATCACAGCTCCTGGGGGCTTTCAGATTGCTTTGATAGCGCTGTCGAGGGAATGTTAATATGCGAAGCGGAGACCAAATATGAAGGGCAAAATTTCAAAGAACCTGGAAGCAATACTTCGGGACGACGATGGCAGGAGGCTGCTTCGTCGTTCGCTTATTACTGGCAAAGACAGCGAAATAACAATTGGTAGAACACGTTACCGAGTTTCGACAAAAAGTGGGAACTTTTACAAACCCGGGTTTGCCTCATCATATTCGGGTCGTTTCGAACGGCGAACGGCGAGATAATCCAACCGTATGGAGTTTGCTGTCTCGGCGGTTTTCCTCATCGTACTTCTCCTCCCGGGCTTTATCCTTCAAACAGCATACGCAAAAGGTTTTTGGCGTTGGAACAGTCCGACGTCAACCAGATCGCTTACTGAGCAAATTCCGGCCGGGATTATCATAGCCAGTATTCTGCATGCGGCGTGGGCGGGAGTCTCTCTCCTTTTCGGATATCGAGTCGACTTTAAGTCCGTCACCATGTTGTTGACCGGCTCGTATGGAAATGACTCAGCACATTTCGAGGCTGCCCTGAACGCCCTGACGGATAACCCTTACAAAATATTCTTTTACTTCATTAGTCTGTATTCAGTGGCCGCGACGATCGGCTATGTGGCGCACTCGTTTGTTAGAAAACAACGATTAGACAGGAGGACTCGCGTCCTCAGATTCAACAACCAGTGGTTCTACCTCTTAACTGGCGAGATAACTCAATTCAAGGAATCTGCGGAGACTTACCCCGAGGTCGACGGCGTATTCTTAAACACCATCGTTCACCATGAAGACGGAGACTACCTGTACAGAGGATTGGTTGCTGACTTCTTTTTTGACAAGGATGGCAACCTTGATCGTGTGCTGCTTAGGTTGGTAGCCCGGCGAAGGTTGTCTAACGATCGCAAACCAGGAGAGGACCCTACCCCATACGAACCTGACGAGAGGTACTACGAAATCGAAGGTGATTTCTTCGTGCTTCGGTACTCCGAAATGTCCACGATTAATATCGACTACATTTTCGTTACCCCAGAAGAGGAAGCACAACCATCGTCCGATGATGACCCACCAAAAACATCGCCACCGCCTCAGGCTTTGACAGCCAGTAAGACCTAAAGAAGAGCCCTGCACTCAATGCAGGCGAGTCGTACTCGTGCTAGTCAGCTACCTTCACAATCTGCTTGCCCAGATTCTTGCCGGTAAACAATCCGATGAAAGCTTGCGGTGTGTTTTCAAAACCCTCCGCGATCGTTTCCGCATGTCTCAGTTTGCCTTCGGCTAGCCACTGGCTCAACTCGCGGACACCCTCAGGAAACCTGGACATGTATTCCGTAATAATGAAGCCCTTCATTGAGGCGCTGTTAACCAGCAGGTAAGGTTGCGGGCGTAGACCGATGTTAGGTTTGTCGAGGTTGTAGATCGAGATCTGTCCACAAATGATGATGCGCGCGCCGTGACGTATCACTGGCAGCACAGCATCTGAGACTTCACCGCCAACATTGTCGAAATAGATGTCCACGCCGCCCGGACAAGCCTCTTGCAGCGCTCGCCGTATGTCTCCGGATTTGTAATCGATGGTCGCGTCTATTCCGAGTTCCTCGCGCAGATACTTTGTCTTCTCCTCGCCACCGGCAATCCCTACCACGCGACAACCTTTGATCTTCGCGATCTGACAAACAGTCATTCCGACGGCGCCGGCAGCCCCGGACACGACCACGGTCTCACCTGGTTTCGGTTGACCGATGTCGAGCAATCCAAAGTAGGCTGTCAGGCCGGTCATACCTAAGACGCCCAGAGCTGTCGTGATGGGCGCCAGCCTCGGATCCACTTTTCTTAATTCTCCTGCTTTCACCGCGTTGTAAAGTCGCCAATCGAGCATGCCAGTCACGATATCGCCGGGCTGAAAGGTCCGGTGAGCGAGATTCAACAACTTCCCCAATTGCGTTGCTCGCTATCACGTCCCCTACTTGAAACGGGGGCACGTATGAACGACCTTCGCGCATACGACCGCGGATGTAAGGGTCGACAGAGATGTATAGGGTAGGGACTAAAACCTCTCCATCCTTTAGCGGGGGAACCTCCGTCTCAACGATCTGGAAATTATCGGCCGTTGGCATACCAGTCGGGCGACTGGCGAGTCGGATCTCTTTGTTTTGCATGCGGAAATAATAAGGCGAAAGGGAAACACGGTGGAAGGGAGAATCAGCCCACTACCCCGTCTCCATGGAGCATTTCATCGTCGGCTGTGACCTTGCCGGAATCGCCCGCCCGTTTTTTCCTCAGGATGGCTGCGGAAATCACAGTCATAATCAGACCAATTGGAAACGGCTCCATGAACGTGATAGCGACGTTGAATAGCGGCTTGTCGTACATCACCTTGAACGCTTTCATCTCCTGAAGCTTAGCGTCTATCACCTGCTGGCTCGCGCCTGAGGCCCGCACCTGCTCAACCATGTAGGTCGCAAACTTGTCAGCAAACCCGGGCATCAGCTTGAAATAGATCATCTCCCAGGTAATCACATAGCAGGAGCAAGAAATAAGGGTGATCAGAAGCCCGACGGTAAGACCCCTTAAGAAACTGATTCTTCCCCCGCCGACATTTTCGCGGTATGAGCGGATGCCGAAGAACACCAATAGGAACGAGACCACGATCGTGGTGTAGCCGATGATTTCGCCCTTGTCGACACTAATCCGATCAACCAGAGGCAACATCGCCAACATCATTAAGGATGAAATCGCGCCTGAGATCAGCCCAAATGTCAAAACAGTCTTTTTCATTGTCTTAATCTCCCGGGTCGTAGAGTCATCTAGCGAGCCCGACGTTAGGCTTGCGACTCGAGTTTGTCGTCATCCTTTAGAATGATTTCTTAGTCTTTCGCATAAATCATACTTTCGGATGGTACGAAAACTTGAAATCCGCGAAATTACAAGGCCGTTTGTAACCCCGTTTGGGGTGAATGTTTATAGACTACACGTCGCCCCACACCGCGCCGTGCGGAGGGGCGGAATGTACCTTGACGAGTACCTGCGAAGTTGAATTCCGCCCCTCCGCACGGCGCCGGAGGTGAGGAGGCGACGGGTGCTATAAACATCTCCTCCTCCTTAGTGAAACCCTTATCACGGAATAAGACCGAACTGTTTGCCAAGCTGCACGGCCTGGGTTCTTCGCTTCGCGTTCAGCTTGTCGAGCAAACGACTGGAATGGGTCTTAACGGTGTTCTCGCTCACGAAAAGCTTTTCGGCAATCTCCCGATTGCTCAGTCCTTGCGCTATTAGCTGCAGGATTTCAAGCTCTCGCTTGGTGATGCCAAGCTCATGTACCTTGTCATGATTAAGAGCAAATGATGTGCTGGCTGGTATGGTGATCTCTTTGATAACTACTGTTTCCTTAGTTCTAGTGAGCTTCAGGCCCAACCAGATACCAACGCCGGCAAAGACCATGGCAATCAAGGCGCCGTAGATTTCAATTGAGTGCGACTCGATGAGGAAGCGGTACTCAATAAGTCTAAGAGCCACAATCAAGAGACCACCGACCACTCCATAGAGAAGGATGTGCTTTTTCACTGTACCGAAGAGTTAACGCAGTCTTTGCTGGAAAATGTGCGCAGAAAAGATCTACCAATTTATTTCAAAGGTAGGACAACCACCAATCGCGTCTACCCTGTTTCACGCCGGCGAACCATTTGCATAAAGGATAGAGCAAGATTACGCCTGTAATCCAACAGACGTACACCACGGCCAAATTGAAGCCCACTCCCGGTGGTGGGCCGTTGGTCCCTATCTGACTGCCAAACATCCAACCGATCGGCTTATGGGCTATTAGATGAACTAGCACGGAAATGAAATGCGCCGTGGGCCATTGCAACAGATAGAAGAAGAGCGGAACTCGACCGAACGTTATAAAGGCGTCTCGAAGCCTCGCAAGGATGTTCGACTTTTCGCGGGATCCCGACGAGTGAGAAGCTGCCCGTTCGAACAGAGCCAGCGCAATCATCGCTGGTCCAAGAGTCATAAGCAGAAACAAGAGAGACGGCGGGTACTTCGTAACGTTAAGGAACGACAGAATCGTGAACGCAATGCTGGGTTGCCGTGACCAGGGCGAAGGATCGCCGTAGACATTCAGGCTGCGGATCACAAAGAAAAGCAAAGTGGCCGCTCCGCCCATCCTTAACAATAAGCGTTGCCGGTGCTGAGCCTCGAGCTCATAAAGCTTACCGAGGGCAAATCCCGCCGCCATCACGCCAACCCATGGAATCAACGGGTAGAGAACAAATACAACCGGACTGGGCCAACCTAAAATGGGAAAAGGCTCAAAGCCCTGGTGCAAAATGATGAACAGCTTCGCCCACAAGCTCGGTACTGCGCTGTCGGGCCCTCGCCAACCTTGTACGTGAAAGCGATCCAACAGATTGTGTAGAAAGATCATCAACAAGCCAAACCCGGCAACTACTCGCAGTGGTAAATGAATCAGCCCGGCGAGAACGATCATCGACACCCCAATGACCCAAATGACCTGGGCGGCTCCGAGAAATCGATAATCGAAATTGAAGAAGGCGCCCACACGAACGACGGTGAACTCGAGAACAATGAGCCATAGCCCACGAGTGATCAAAAATCGGGAAAGGTCCCGCTTGCTTTTGCCCCGAGCCAACTGTAGGTAGGCTCCGGTTCCGGCAAGAAAGACGAATATCGGTGCACAGTAATGCGTGATCCAGCGAGTAAAGAAAAGCTTCACGCTGGTGTGCGTCAAATCGGTTGGATCGAATCCTTGAATTTGAACGTAGTGGATAAAATCGCGCGTGTGGTCCAGCATCATGATGACCATCACGATGCCACGCAACAGATCAATAGAATCTAAGCGTGCGCGAACAGGCGCGACCGGCTTTGGGTGTGCGTCTACCAATGCCTGTGGGAATCGCTCTTGGAGTGTGGTACGAGGGGAACCACTGATGGCCATGACGCCTCCTCAACGAATGCGAAGGATTTTGCCGATTAGTACGGCATAGCGCAAGGCAAAGTTCGGAGATAGCCCTTGTTGAGAGTTTGAGGTTTCAGGTTAGGTGTTGCACTTTCTATTTTCCATTTTCCATTCATCATTTCTCATTTTTCATTTGGATTAGAACACAACGACAGTGGTTGTCATAGGTGCCGATTGTCGCTCAACCGCGCTTAAAGTGTCAGATGAGGAATGTCAATTAATGAACGTCAAATAGTGCCGGTTGTAACGCTCATTCATAGTTCAAATGACAAATGATGAATGGGAAATGATGAATGAAAAATAGCTTTTTCTTCGCTCTTTCGTGGACCTATCTTCCCCTCTCACTAAGACGGTGGCTGCCCATCCACAATGCCAGCGACGCAAGCAGGCAGGCGCACGGACAGATGAGCATCGAGTACCGCATGCCCAAAGGATTTGTTGCGACGCCGAGCCAGTCGTTGAGTTGACCGATGATTAACGAACCTATTCCGAAGGCTGCTATCACAGCAAAAAAATAGATTCCGATCCCCAGACCTCTCAGCTCAGGGCCGGCGATGTCGTGCAC
>Ga0137374_10003146_pt1 | contig 19423 bp, 21 predicted proteins | sample SagtaG_20_FD_104811 | JGI IMG/M metagenome (GOLD analysis project Ga0137374, IMG submission 104811) | Vadose zone soil microbial communities from Sagehorn Ranch, Mendocino, California, USA - Sage1_R_100_16 metaG | ecosystem: Environmental > Terrestrial > Soil > Vadose zone | place: USA...
GGGATATGTTATGAGGTTCCATTGGAACCTTCCCATAACCTATTCTGCGGCCGAGCATCAAGGCTATGATTAGACCCGAGAATCCTGAGGTAATGTGAATCACAGTCCCCCCTGCAAAGTCAAGGGACCCAAAGCAGCCAGTCCAACCGAAGTTGCAATATCCTGGATTCAAGCCGTAATTGTCTTTGGCGGTAATTTCCCAAGTCCAGTGTGCAGCAAAGTCATAAACAAATGTGGCCCATAGAATAATAAAAATAATGAACGCACTGAATTTCATCCTCTCCGCGAGAGCAGCTACAATTAGAGCTGGTGTTATAATGGCGAACATCATCTGGAACATGGAGTAAGTAATGTGTGGAATTGTAAATCCATCTATACCTCCATATGCGTTAGATGGCACATCATGTAGTACATTATTCAAGCCTGCCCAATTTAGATTTCCTATAAAGCCATAGCCACCCGCATCAGGTCCAAATGCCAGACTATAACCCCACAGGACATATTGAATTGCAACAACTCCTGTAGTAATGAATACCATATGAAGAGTATTCACTGCATTTTTCTGTCGGGTTAAGCCCCCATAGAAGACAGCCAGCCCGGCTGGAGTCATCATAAGTACCAAAGCAGCTGACGTAAGCATCCAGGCATTATCGCCGTGATCTATGGTACACGGAACTAGATTTCCATCTTTATCAACATAAGCTGGCAGCGAAGCATTGTACCCACCATCTGCATCGGTAGCAAAGCAAGAATATCTTTCTGCAGGATCGCCTGGTTTGTATACGCCAGGTGCATATGCGCTATTCATTGACCCCGCCAATGTCAAAGTTGCCATCCCTGCAAACAACCCAACCATAATTATTAATCTAGTTCCGCCAGTACAGTACATCATTCAGGAATATTTTGGGGAAGTATAAAAGATATTAGAATTTAAAATAATCAGGTTATGTCATATTTGATATTTTTTGCACATAGCAATATAATTAAGATTTGTTATTGTATGTTATTAACTGAAAACTGGCAGATTATGATATAAAAATATGATATGGAATATCTTGATTGATTGGTGAATCAAAATGTCCATCAAAGCACACTAATAGCCCAGCCTAGGCCCAATATTATTACGTGGCGTGTTTAGACAGTATTTCCTTTATCTCCAAATCATCTAATAGAGTATCGATCAATTTGTTGCGTTCATTCATAGTAATATCGTCAGATAAGTCAATAGAGTCTATCGCTTTAAGTTTCCAATAACTTTCAACTGCCTTTTTAATTGTTGCTTGTGCATCGTAGACTACTTTTCCGAAGGCAGTAAGATAATGTTTCCCATTTTTACGCTTAACCATCCCAGTCTTCATAAGCCTAGACATCCTTGAGTAATACTCCTTACGGGAGAGTTTGAGTTGAACTGAAAGATCTCCACTATTTCCACCTTTTGTGGCGATAGCGTTAAACAATTTTAATGATTTATCATCACAAATTGCATCTAATATTTCCGCTACCGATACCAATTCTATCAGGCTTGATTTATAATAGAAAGTAGTTATAGATTCTCTCTGATTTGTTCCTTTGTTTTACCAGGATCGGACATAATCTCTAGATCTCACCCATTAGAATAATGGTGGTTTTCTCAAAATTCATGTTTTCCACAACGTGTCTAACCTGTTTTTGGTCAGCCAATTGAGCAATATGCCGAAGGGTAAGCATTCTTTCCACAACGTGACAACCATTTTACACACAACATTTTTTATGCGGTGTGGATAGTTGAATTGCTATGGAAGGATATTGTGTGAAATGCAAGGCAAAAAGATTAATGAACGATGAAAAAAAGGTCGTAATGAAAAATGGAAAACCAGCAACTCAGGGAATTTGTTCGGTCTGTGGAACAAAAATGTTCAAGATAGGTAAATAGAAAGAATTTCCCTTCATCACCGTTACCAATTTTTCATATTGATTAGTCATGGTGTACATTTAATCATCGGTAGTAAAGGTTCTAGATTTCAGATTAAATTATTAAGTGCGTCCTTTTTTGTCTTATCCTGGATGGACCTTATTTCCTCTTTTTTATTTTCCAAGATCTCAGTTCCTTTTGGATCAAGGTTATGAGTAGTAAAAATTTCTGATGGTTTATCTAGATCGGCTACTGCCTCCAATACTTCCTTATGCACGTTCTCAATTCTTGAATGTTCTAAGGCGGCCGTTCGTTTAATTTGCTCGCCAAATCCATGTGGTTTAGTTCTTAGATATTCAGGCGCCAATGCTTCTTTTGACGGTCGTACTGAAGAACTGGATGAGAATTTGTTCAACTTGTCATCTATTAACTTTATTTTATTCTCTATCAGCAAAAGTAAATCTTTCCTTAAATCGCGTAACTCGGCAAGGTCAAGTGTAGATTGAAGATTAGTCAGCCGTTCATTACAGGTTCGGATCTCTTCAGTATATCTAGCCTGAAGTCGATCGTATTCTAATTTAGATATCATGTTAGTACTGTACGCATGGTAAATTTTCGATATAGACTCTTCTAGAATGCTTTTTTCAATTTTTAGAGATTCTAGTTCTCCCATTTCCAATTCAGAAAGCGAATCTAGTGACTTGAATTTTTTCTGTGATCTTCGAAATCTGCTGCCTAATAATAGTCCATTTACTATGGCTGAGGTTACTCCACCTGCTACCGCTGACCCTGTAACTAGTATAAAATCCATAACTGTACAATCTTCGTAAAACGCTTTTAAATATCGTTCGCTGCCATAAACAATTCGAAATATCGACGCTGAGTGGAACAATAATAATTAAATTACTTGTCGCTTAACCCAGCTATATTTTCTAAGCCGCGGGTCCGGAAATCCGCACTTTGCACATTTCTTATTTCGCTTGTGTAATGAATTGTGTCCGCATCTTCTACACCTTATGTGAGTTTTTTTGCGAGTAAATTTTCCCATGGAAGTCGTTCCCTTAGTCATTTTTTTTCACCATTAAAATAAGCAGAGCTATTACACCGGAGGAGGCGAGATAATTACTACGTTATCTCCTCTCACAACTATGGTACCCAATTCGTTAGACTTAGTTTCCTCGAGAAGTTCTACTGAATGCTCCAATAACAAATTCATATGCTGATCAAATCCATGAAGATTTCCCCTAATTACTTTCCCACCTTTCAACTTAATCAAAACGATCTTTCCAAGACTTTCGTCAAGAACCTTTACAGCCATGTCGACGGACAATTACCACTCTACCACAGTTAATGCTTTATGAAGGTCTATATTAAAGTTAATTCATTGGGCTATGCATTATTGCCAGAGACTAGTTCCGCGTTACGATGATTTTCAATTTTGTCATGCAACTACCACAATCACAAGGCGCTAAAATATTCTCGCATTTTAGATGAAAGGTCGCGACTTCTTAAGAATAATTTATTTGTTGGAAAATTCATTAAATTGGTGTATCGCATTAACGACACCTTCCGTTACTTGTTTTAAAAGTTTCTTACCAGCCCTTGGTGAAGCCTCTAAAGGATTTCCCAGTACCCCATTCTCAGTAATTTTCACAAATGAATGAGGTCTATTCAGAATAGACGATGTTACTGCCCGAAATAACATATGATCTTCTGTTCCTCTTCTTGCCTTACCCATATTTACTATATCAGGGTTTATTGCGAGCATAAGTGAGGTCTCTACAAAGCCAGCATGATCAAATTCTCTGTCGAGTAGTTGCCAATAGTTGATTGTATGAATACTACATACGTCAGATGTTGTCCTCTCAACATTCTGTGAAATATATTGTAACAAACCCATATTGCCGTGGTGACCATTTATAATAACTATTCGGGTAAATCCATTTTCACATAAGGAGACACATATTTCGTTTAATACACTTGACAAAGTAGAATTGGTCAACGAAATGTTGAACAATGGTTTATGTTCAAATGATACCCCGTAAGTGATTGTTGGAAGAACTAGAGATGGGATCCTTTTTGACACAACATGTGCAAGGCGTTCTACGATAATGGAGTCCGTAGATACGGGTAAATGTTCGCCATGTTGTTCTAAGGAACCGACTGGGACGAGGACTTGTTGGACTTTATTTTTGAACGATCGTATTTCGTGATCACTCATCTCGTTGACTATCATGTTCAATTGAAATGGTTAAAGACGTTGAGTTATAAACTATCATTAATATTATGCTTCCCGGCATGTCGACGATAACCATAACTGTCCACTAGGGTTTTATGTAAACACGTCCCCAATCAACCTCGAGCTTGCCATCTAAATATAACTTTACTGCGTGCAGTAGTGTATTAGCCTCTAATTTTTGCCCCCTTCTTCTGATAGTTTCAACTGTATCACCGGCAAGTACGTGAAATGAGTCCTGACATATGATAGGGCCTTGATCTAGATCCTCAGTGACAAAGTGTGCAGTACAGCCTACTATCCTTGCACCCCGTTCATATGCTTGAACATAGGCGTAGGCGCCTGGAAATGCTGGTAAAAGAGAAGGATGAATATTAATAATCCTGTTTCGGTATCGCCACACAAAGTTTGGCGTGAGCACTTTCATATATCGAGCTAATACTATGAGATCAACGTTATACTGTTCAATTACTTTCAAAATCTCTAATTCTGCCATATTTTGGTCCGATTGGCTAACACAATAGAAAGGTACATCGAATTCTTTTGCAGTATATTCTAATGTCTTTTCGCTGCCAATCAAAACAACGATATTTGCCTTTATCTCTTCATTTTCTCTCGCCTTTAGTAATTTAACTACGCAATGATGTTCCTTAGTTACAAATATGGCTACATTCCTAGGACGATTTGGCTCTTCAAAATGAACCTTTACTTCCATACTCAATTTATCTGCCAAAGCCTTGAGACCCGAATAAAGATCTTCTTTCTTTACCTTTTTGAATGATGCCTCCAGTTGCATACCAAACAGTCCCTTCACAACATTTTGATTAATTTGCTCGATGTTACCATTGTTGCGGAAGATAAAATTAGTGATGTCAGCAACCACTCCTTTCCTATCTTTGCCGATGACTGTTACTTCAACAATTGTTCTTTGATCCTTATTCATAGTAAGATCCTGTCATAAATCTTAAAAATAAATCCTTCTGAATACTCGTTCGGCCAAGACTTATATAAGTTGACTACGGTATGGACTTCTAATGGTCAAGGCAACACCAGAAAGTGTATTAATTATTGCGGCATAGAACCTTTAGATCCTTTCAATGTCAGAATAGATGAAGCCTATATGAGGACAGTAGAAAGACCATTTAAGTCAGGCCGGCAGAGGAAGGATTTTGATTATAATAATCCCACACGGAGATGTATTATCTGCTACACATTATCAAGCTGGCATTGTTATGAATGTGAAACCGATTTTTGTGAAAAACACTTTCATGATGAAAACCACAAAAAAGGATGCCATCTATAAGTTATTAATTATTCAAGCGCTCTGGGGGAACGATCCACCTCTTGGGAAATATTACTTTTCTGGCAGGTCATCCTGTGTTGTGAAATAGATGATGCGGGGGGTGGGATTTGAACCCACGAATCCCTTAGGAACAGGGATGTATGAGCCCTAGCATGAGCCCATTCTAAGCATCGCACTCGATTATTCGATCACAAACAAAACGAGACCTGCGCCGTTGACCGGGCTTGGCAACCCCCGCGATTGTTTTTCCTTTTAGCTATACCAAATAGCCAAATTTATCTATTCTTAAATTTAATTAATGATCGTTTTATATGAAAAAATTAAGATTATTCGGAACAAATGGAGTTAGGGGAACTTTCGGTCATTCACTTACAATAAATCTTATACTCGATTTGGTCCATTCACTTGGAACTCATTATAAACAAGGTCACATTGCAGTAGGTTGCGATGGAAGGATATCGAGTCCTATATTGTCCCGAGTTGTCCAAGCCACTCTAAATTCTGACGGATGTGAAGTTTCGGATGCTGGCCTCATCCCTACGCCTTGTTTGCAATACTCAGTTAAGAAAGGCGACTACGCAGGCGGTATTATGATAACTGCATCTCACAACCCTCCAGAATATAATGGTTTAAAACCGATAGCATCTGATGGCGTAGAAATTTCGCGAAAAGATGAATTCAAGGTTGAAAGAATTTACTGGGAAAGGGATTTCATAAAATCACAGAAGTGTGGACTGACACATTCTCTAGAGGTCTCTTGGGCATATATTAACGACATTCTTGGGATAGTTGATATTGATAAGATCAGGGCACGCAAATTTAAAATTGTGATGGACTTCGGAAATGGTGTTCAAGCATTAGTTGCGCCGATATTGTGCGAGAAACTAGGATGTAAAGTAATACCTGTAAATGGGATGGTAGACGGTACTTTTCCTGGTAGAGGTTCGGAACCTACAGCGGAAAATCTTGTCCAAATGAGTTCAATTGTAAGGGAATCAGGTGCCGACTTCGGTGTTGCCTACGATGGAGATGGTGATAGAAGTATATTTTGTGACAATCTAGGTACGGTTCTTTGGGGGGATCGAACAGGGACCTTATTAGTTCAATACCTTCTTTCCAAAAGACACCCAAAAGCTGAGATAGTCTGTCCAGTTAATACTACAAGTATACTTGCAAGGATTGCAATGGACCTCGGTTCCAGGGTTAGGTACACAAAAGTAGGTAGTGTCGAGGTATCAAGGGAGATGGTCAGGAGGAGGGCTTTGATTGGTCTGGAAGAAAATGGGGGATTCATGTATGGACCGTTCAATGCAGTTAGAGATGGAGCAATGACTACAGCTTTGATGCTGGAGATGCTAGCCTCCAGTAAAAGCTCTCTTTCATCCATGTTTTCTACACTCCCTTTAGTTTATCAACACAAAATAAAATTTCGGTATTCTAATTCAGCACTAATAAAGGAGATTATTCAAAAATGTATGAATCATGGAAATCCGATTAAAATTGAAACTCTTGACGGAATTAAGATCTGGATTGACGACGAAACATGGATTATGATACGACCAAGCGGCACTGAACCAATGATTAGAATATATGCTGAATCGACCGACAAGGATTTGATTAAATCGAAGGTCAAAGAGTATAGTGGACTAATTAACCAAATGTTGAAGGAGAATTGAAAATATCACATTGACAACGTTTTTAATACTCCTATTTTCTACATCTTAAACGATAAGATGATCCCAATGGGTGATGAAATGTAGATGAGTAAAGAATATTATGTGAAATTTGAGACTCCAAAAGATCTGGTCAATGAGGTATACGAGGCGGTAAGGATCGCTAGACAAAGTGGTAAGGTAAGAAAGGGAACGAATGAAACTACTAAAGCTATCGAGAGAGGAGTGAGCAAGCTGGTTGTCATTGCTGAAGATGTGCAACCGCCTGAAGTCGTGGCACATCTTCCGATTCTTTGTGAAGAGAGGAACGCAGCCTATATTTTCGTACCTAGTAAACAGCAGTTGGGTGAATCTTTAGGAATAGACGTGGGTTCAGCAGCTGCTACTATTATTGATTCTGGAGAAGCTCAACATATCGTTGATCAGGTCATAAATTCTATTACCAATGTGAAGAACAAGAAGGAGTAATGGAATAACAATGAGTAAGGCTGTTGAAGACAAGGTTACACCTGCTGAAGTTATCCAGATAGTGGGCAGAACAGGTATTGCAGGAGAAGTGATTCAGGTAAGGGTCAAAGTTTTAGAAGGGAAGGACAAAGGTCGCATATTAACTAGAAATGTAAAAGGTTCGATTAGAATGAACGATGTCCTGATGCTCAGAGAGACAGAAAGAGAGGCACGTAAAATTAAATAATCCTACGAAAAGGTTAGACTGATGGGTAAAACTAGTGGTTCAGTTCGTAATTGTTTCTTTTGTGGGAATCACATACCTGCGGGTCGCGGGATAATGCTAGTTAAAAATGATGGCGCGATCCAATGGACTTGCTCAAACAAGTGTAAAAAGAATCTCCGGAATTTGAAACGTGATCCTAGAAAGTTAAAGTGGACAGGTAAATACGTGAAGGGCGGAGTCAGAGTAAAAAAATGAACGGATAGAAATCGGAAAACCGGAATATGGGAACCATTGAACAAACCCTTATTGTTATAAAGCCAGATGGAATCGGTAGGCGCTTGACTGGAAAAATTATCTCTAGATTAGAAGATAAGGGTTTTGAAATAAAAAAAATCAGATCACTTCGATTCACGAAGCAACAGGCTGAAGAATTTTATTGTACCCATGTAAGCAAGCCTTTTTTTAATGAGCTGGTGTCGTTTATATCATCCGGGACGATTGTCGCAATTATACTAGCAGGGGATAATGCGGTAGAAGTGGTAAGGCTTATGATAGGAAGCACAAATTCTTCAAAAGCGATTCCGGGTACTATACGTGGGGATTATGGTTTTGGAATAACAGAAAATATAATACATGCATCAGATTCAGTTGAAAGCTTCATAAAAGAGTCAAAAGTCATTTTTGGTTAGGTGGAGCTTAGACAACCAGTTGTTGTGGTATTGGGTCATGTAGACTCTGGAAAAACTTCTCTTCTTGATCAAATTCGAGGAACTGCGGTTCAATCTCGGGAAGTAGGTGGAATTACCCAGCATATTGGTGCAAGTTATTTTCCGTTAGAAATAATTAAGAACATGACAGGTCCGCTTTTCTTTCGACTTGAAAAATCACAGTTCCAAATTCCAGGTCTATTAGTTATTGATACTCCAGGTCATGAAGTCTTTGCGAATCTTCGAATGCGCGGAGGATCTGCGGCGGACATTGCAATAGTTGTTGTGGATGTAAATAAAGGATTTGAAGCTCAAACCGAAGAGAGTATTAGAATACTAGAAAGCCGAAAGGTCCCCTTTGTCCTGGCCTTAAACAAAATAGACCAAATTCCTGGTTGGAGTAATAATAATTCTATTTTTGTCAAAGACCAAATACAATTGCAAGCTTCAAGCATTCAAGCAACATTAGACGAAAAAATTTACGATGTAGTTGGTTCTCTATCTAGATTAGGTTACAATTCTGAAGCGTACTGGCGAGTAAAAGACTTCACTAAGGAAGTGGCAATAGTACCTGTCAGTGCGACAAAAAATATTGGCATACCTGAGTTGTTGGCAGTTCTTGTTGGACTGGCTCAACAATTCATGACTAAGAGGTTGGAACGACACGATGACGAAACAAGAGGTATTGTGTTGGAGGTTAAAGAAGAAATTGGTTTGGGGCCATCTGCAAATATAATACTACTTGACGGGGCTCTAAGGCAAGGGGATAGGGTAGTTCTTGCCAAGCGTGATAACGCGATAATTACCAGAATTAAAGCTCTTCTCTTGCCTAAGGCACTTGATGAGATGCGTGATCCAAGGGACAGGTTTAGACCAGTAGATCATGTCATTTCAGCGGCGGGACTTAAGATTACATCTTCAGATTTAGAGGGTGTACTTGCTGGAAGCCCTCTATATGTTGTAAGAAATCCAGAGAATGAAAGCTACCTCAAATCTTTAGTTGAATCTGAAATCAAGACAGCAATAATAATGACAGATTCCAATGGAATAATCCTCAGGTGTGATACCATTGGATCGCTAGAAGCAGTGGTAGAGCTTGTAAAAAAAGAGAAAATTCCGATTCAATCAGCTGACATAGGACATATTACACGAAGAGACGTTTTGGCCGCTTCTGCAGTGAAGGATAAGGACAGATACATTGGCGTAATTTTAGGTTTCAATGTCAAGGTATTGGAAGATGCCGAGAGAGAGAGCATTGAGAGAGATGTAAAAATATTTAATGAAAAAATCATTTACAACCTAGTACGTAGTTATAATGAATGGGCGACTTACCAAAGAGAGCACGCTGATTCAATATTATTCAATGAAATCTCTCCAATCTGCAAGTTCCAATTCTTGAAGGGATATGTTTTTCGAAGGAATGCCCCTGCTGTATTCGGTGCAGAGATTTTGACAGGAAGGCTTAGACAAAAAATTCCAGTAATGAATGAACATGGGAAGAGAATTGGAATAGTTCATCAGATTCAAGAAGCTGGAAAAAATATTTCAGATGCGTCGTTAGGTATGCAAGTTGCAGTTTCCATGAAAGAGCCAGTTATCGGCAGAAATATCGATGAGGGTGACATTTTTTATACGGATCTGTCAAGTAGAGAAGCAAAATTATTGGTTGAAACTTTTTTGAACCGTCTTAGTCCTGAAGAACAGGAAGTTGTTCAGTTTATTTTGTCTAAGAAACGTGAAGTTGACCCGTCATTCGGTTATATTTGAATAATAGTAAAATGGACCTAGGGAAATTATTGATACTTATCCAATAACCCTTCAAGTCCTTTTTCACCTACTGCACCCACAGCTTTATCAACAACCTTGCCATTCATGTAAACAATAAATGTAGGTATCGCATAAACATCGAATCTCATAGCAATACCCTGGTTATCATCCACATTTAGTCTGCCAAACGTAACTTTGCCGCCATATTTCTTAGATAATTTATCAAAAATAGGTAACATGAATTGACACGGTCCGCACCATGTTGCCCAAAAATCTACTAATACAGGCTTGTCAGAGCCAACAACTTCATCAAAATTTTTCTCAGACAACTCGATCAATTCAGGGTTACTACTAGTATGAGAAGCCATAATATTGATTAAGAATTGTATTTGATATTTAAATCTTGTAACGACTGTACGATGCTGGTGTAATAACTTTACTTAAATAAGAATGAAGTCCTGGGGGACACATGACCCACATATGTTAATCACTGGTTTCCTCAGTCAGCATAAAATCTATAAATCTACGATAAACCGGGTTTTTACCAAATCTCTGAATTGGGTGACTTCCATCTCATGATAGGTAATTCCCTTTACTTCTGTTCTGTATCCGTGTTTTATCGTATCAAGCGATTCAGTCATCGCTCTTGCCTCCAACACATATTTAGACTTAAAATAAATGCAGACTTTAAATTCTGACATAATATGTCCTTCAATTAAGATCGCCAAAAGTACCTTCTCTAACCAATTGTACAGAAGCTCAATTTCATCGATGCCCTCTGTGCGTATCGTGATGGGGGTTTGGCCGCTTACGCTGCCAATGTCGAACATTAAATTTACGAGGGCTCTCCCTGCATAATCGAACGCCTCACTGAGTGAATGACCATATGCTTCGACATAGGCATCAGTAATGTGTTCAAGGTATCGAAATCCCTCATCCACAAACGAAATCTGATTGCTGCTTATATTATAATTAATCGCAAAATCTAAATGACAATGCTATGTCCTCACACTTGTGAAAATTGAGATTCCTCGCGGCATGAGGGACATACTATGGGAGGAGTCGAAGTACATTGAGCAAATGAAACAGAAATTCATCGATGCCGCTCAAAGATTCAATTTCACTTATATGGAGCCCTCTCCTCTGGAGATGCTTTCTACATTGGAAGCAAAGAGCGGTACATCCATTAGCAATGAAACATATAGCTTCATCGATAAGGGAGGGCGCAAAGTAGGGCTCAGATTCGATCTTACGGTTGGGCTTACTCGGTTCGTATGTCAGAGAAGAGATTTGAAGATGCCATCAAAACTTTCTTCGTATGGAGGTGTATGGAGGTACGATGAACCACAAGCTGGGCGATACAGATATTTTCATCAATGGAATATAGAAATATTTGGATCCTTTAGTAACGAGGCAGATGCCGAAATAATTGAGTTTGTAGCTACTTTCCTTGAGAAGTTAGGTCTAAATGTAGTAATCGATATCAGCCATAGAAAAATCATAGAAAGCTACTTGATAAAAAATTTGTGTATTACTGAAGTTTCCGCAATATCCGAAATGCTACGCGCGGTGGATAAATTGTCCAGAAAGACTCCACAACAAGTATCTGAGGAGTACCGAGGAAAGTTGGATTTGCAGAAGTTACAGGAGTTGATTGATTTCTCAGGTTTCAAGGGTAAACCTGAAGATTGTCCTGTTAGCAATATTTTGGATAAGTTTGAAGGTTGGAAGCATACTCTTGATGTCTTAGACTCGCTGAAATCAAGGAATGTCAAGAACGTGCAACTTAATTTTGGAATCGTGAGAGGGTTGGATTACTATTCAGGCTTGGTGTTTGAAGCATCGGACACGTCCATAAAAAGTGCGGCTTTAGTTGGAGGAGGTAGATACGATACCTTGCCTGCAGGTTTCGGGAGGAGGGATATTGGCGCAACAGGCGCTGCTGGAGGGGTTGAAAGGATATTAGCTGCGATGGAAAACCACAAGCTTTTAAACTATGAATACAACCCACTAATTTACGTCGCTTACTCATCTGAAGAAGTAAAAAATGCGGCTATTCAAGTTGTTTCGAACCTGCGTAAAAATGGTTATATCGCAGACTATGGATTCGAAGTGAAACCTAGTAAAAAACAAATCAACGAAGGCATAGCAAGGAAGGCTGCTAGAATAATATTAATTGAACCAGAAGAGATTCGCAAACAGCTCGTAACGGTAAGGAATACTAAAGGTGAAGAAACGAAAGTAAATATTGCAAATCTTATGGAAAAAATGATCGAAATCTGTTAAAATTTGCTGATGCGTCACACTCTGATTAGAATACCTTTCTCCTTATTGAAAGTCATAGAGAAGCTATACACAGTAAGTAGCAACTGGAGTGAATTTAAAATTAATATCGATATTGTTGTTACAAATTCAATAATTTGAAAATGTCTTATTTTTACGAAAATGATTATGGCTAACAATGATTTCATGATTTGAGATTTGGTGTAAATTTATTACACGAGTCAAGAAAATACCTTGATACTGCGAGCCTCCTTACAAAGCTATTTATGGCCATAAAAAGTCGTCAACTTGTTAGATCAAGGTGCCATGAGGTTAGTTGACTGACAGACTTTACCATGATATAGTAATAATTGGGTCAGGACTTGCGGGATTACGTGCGGCCATATCATGTGCAATGACCAATGATAAATTAAGTATCGGAGTGATATCTAAAGTACAAGTCATGAGATCTCATTCGGTATCTGCCGAAGGTGGAACTGCTGCAGTCATATTTGAAGATGAAGGAGACAACCTTGAATCTCATCTATATGACACAATCCGTGGGAGTGACTTTCTAGCGGATCAAGATGTTGCCGAGCTTTTGGTACGTAGAATGCCATTTGAAATTTATCAGCTTGACGACTGGGGAATGCCCTGGTCTAGAAAGGTGGATGGTGGAATCGATCAACGTAAATTTGGCGGATATTCCTTCCCTAGAGCAACATATGCTCAAGATAAGGTGGGTTTCTATGAAATGCAGACTCTATACGATACCTGTCTAAAATATGACAATATCCATTTTTACAATGAATGGTTTTGCACCTCGATACTCAATGATGGGAACAATAACTTTGCTGGCCTGACCGTTATAGAATTGAGAACTGGCAATTTCATGTTTATCAAGTCTCTAGCAGGAATTATATGTACTGGAGGAGCAGGAAGAATCTACAGCTTCTCAACATATGCATATTCTTCCACCCCCGATGGTTTAGATATGGCCTATAGAGCGGGGCTTGCCCTGAAAGATATGGAATTTGTTCAATTTCACCCAACTGGTATAATACCGTCAGGAATTCTTATTACTGAAGGGGCTAGGGGTGAGGGAGGTTACTTGATAAACAATCGCGGTGAGAGATTTATGACCAAATATGCTCCCGAAAAACTTGAGCTGGCTCCGCGTGATGTAGTATCAAGATCTATGATGACGGAGATTCAAGAAGGTCGAGGATTTGTTCACGAAGCCGGAGTTCAGACTCTCAAGCTCGACCTTACACATATTGGAGCAGAGCGCATCAAGGAACGGCTATCAGGTATCAGAGAAATAGGCATAAAGTTTTCTGGAGTTGACATAATAAGTGAGCCAATAGAGATAAGACCCGTCTGTCACTACATGATGGGCGGAATTCATACCGACATTAATGGTGGCACAGAAATGAATGGTTTGTGGGCGGCGGGAGAGGCTGCATGTAATAGTACCCACGGAGCGAACAGACTAGGAGCCAATTCAACTTCCGAATGCTTGGTCTGGGGAGGCATAACTGGTAGGCTTGCCGCCGACTACGCTTCTACTCATTTGAGCAGGTCCACGAACATTCCAGATAATCAGGTGGTGGAGGAGGAAAAAAGAATTTTTGATGGAATATTGAGAGGCTCGGGAGATGTAAATCCATATGAAACTAGAAGTGAGTTAACGGATATGATGGATGAAAATGCCTATGTTTTTAGAAATGAAGAAGGCTTGAATAACGGGCTGAGAAAAGTGAGACAGTTGAATAAGTTATGTTGGAGGCACGTTGATGATAAGGCCCAAGAATATAATACAAATTTTGTACATGTAATGGAAATAGATTCAATATTACGGATTTCTGAAGTTATGCTTATGGGAGCAATCTATCGGAGAGAGTCTAGAGGAGCCCATTTCCGGACAGATTATCCGCAACGAGATGATATTAACTTCCTTAAACATACATTGGCATACTATAATAAGGCCGAACCTAACATCTCGTGGTATCCTGTGAAGTTCACACGCTATGCACCGGTAGAGAGAAGATATTGATGAAGTCATTAGAATTTAAGAATACCCGCGAAAACAGGGAAGGTTTGAGAGGATGGTTAGACCCCTTTAGATATGGATGGGAAAGGTTTTCATATTGGGCACAAAGGTTGACGGGAATCTTTCTTCTGATCTATTTTATAGGTCATGTTTACGAAACCAGCTCAATAGTAAGTGGTAAAGATGCTTGGAATACGATGCTAGAGTTGACTCAAACAACGTGGGGACATTTATTTCTCATATTGGTGATTGGTACTAGCACTTTTCATTCTGTCAATGGTATTAGGCTCATTTTAACCGAAGCTGGCAAGGGGTTAGGAAAACCGAGCAGACCGGATTATCCATATCATCCTTCTTCGTTGAACAGAAGACAAAGATCTGGCATATGGATCGCCTTGACATTGGCGGCAGTTGCCATGCTTTATGGAACAAATATACTATTGTCGGGGGATTGAATTGAAAGTCAGTCCACGCATAACAACTAAAGTAATTTTGAAGGAGAGTCAGATCATGAAGATCCATTATATTACTGGCGTGGGGGCTTTATTTGTCGTAGCACTCCATATACTCATGCGACTAGTAGTTCCGTACGCATCGAGTTTGGAGTATGGTTATGTAGTATCGAACTACCATAATTTCTTGTACGCCGTAGCTTTGGAATCGATTTTAGTACTCATTGCAGTTCATGGATTCAATGGACTCAGGATAATCTTGTTGGAGCTAAGGCAAAGCCCTTTGTGGGAAAACGGCGTTACTGTAGCTACGATAATTGCTATGATCGCGTTGATATTATATGGAACTAGAACTATTATTATTGCCAACGGTATTGGACTGTAAATTTGGAGAATTAAAGAAGTTTAAAATCATATGGCCGAAAAAATTCAAGACTCTGAACACAACAAGATAACGCTGAAAATATTCAGAGCCAATACTACAAAAGGTAACACCAGCTACTTTGATTCATACGAAATTCCAGTCCAACGATGGACAACTGTACTCGATGGATTATTGTACGCCAAAAGCCACCTAGATACTAGTATAGGGATAAGATATTCCTGCAGAATGGCCTCCTGTGGTTCTTGTGGAATGAAAATTAATGGTTTTCCCAGACTCGCGTGCTACACGAAAATTTCTGAATTGGAAAGTTCTGAGGTAGTTTGTGAGCCTCTTCCAAACTTCCCAATAATTAGAGACCTCGTAACCGATTTTAGTCAATTTTTTAATCATCATAAAAATGTTCATCCGTATATAATGAATAGAACCGACGAATCTGAAACATCAACTTCAACTCATACTCATTTTCAATCGCCTGAAGATGTTAACAAGTACTTACAGTTTTCCTATTGCATAAAATGTGGATTGTGTTATTCAGCATGTCCTACGGTGGCCACTGACGTTAAATTTCCTGGACCCCAAGCGCTTTCGCAGCTTTATAGATATTATTCTGATTCTAGAGACGCTGGTAGAAAAAGGTTGGACATAGTGGATAATAGGCATGGGGTATGGAGATGTCACTTTGCTGGATCCTGTAGCAAAGTTTGTCCAAAGGGTGTTGACCCTGCTCTAGGGATCCAACTATTACGGTCCTATATGCTTGGTATTTCAAAGGATTAGACTAATTGAAAAACTTGGTAGTAACAATTAAAGACATGATGTAATAATATCGAGAAGAGGCATAACCAGAATTTACAATTATTTTTCCGGGAGTTTGCTTTCATTTACTTGTTTTGTAATAGCATCTGCCATGAAGTGGTTACTAACTTTTATCTTCACGCTGTCTAATCCATGAATTTTGTAGACATTGTCTCTTACATCCTGGGCAATCTTAAAACCGAAAATCGCTGGGCAAAATGGGCTGGTAAGATGTAGATCAATATCTACACTTCCGTTGTTTATATCAACTTTGTCGATAAGCTCTAATTCTACAATCGAGACCCCAATCTCAGGATCGACAATTTTCGAGAGCTCATCAAATATCATCCTTCGAAGTTGCTGAATCTCTTGGCTCATATTTATTCGATTCTTTTTATTCCTATTTAACTATTGATTTGATATTATCCCATGTCTGCTTGATTGGCGGTTTTTCCAGCTCTCATATACGTCGACCACTCGAATAGTGTTAAATAAAGCATAGTCAGTTCATCTCGCATGTATCGGTCGAGGCCAAAAGGTGATCTTGAGCCAGAGAGTCTTAATTTTATGTCTTCTGTCAAAGTAGATAATAAAATAGCAGCTTATGATATCCTAGGTACTCAAGCTCACGCAATAATGTTATACGAGAAGGGTCTGATTGACCTTGAGGCTCTTAAACTAATTCTATATGAGCTAAGAATGTTACTGCAAAACCCAAAGGTAGTCGAAATTCTAGGATATGAAGACATACACGAGGCTTTAGAAGCACATCTAATAAAAAAACTTGGTATCGAAATTGGAGGAAGAATTCAGACAGGCCGTTCAAGGAATGATCAGGTCATTCTCGATATTAGAATGATGGCGAGAGATGAGTTGAACATTATTTGCTCAAAATTAATTACTCTGGTGGAAGGCATTTTAGTGAAGGCAGAGGAAAATTTGGATGCAGTTATGCCCTTGTATACACACCTTCAGCAAGCCCAAATTGGAAACCTCTCACATTATTTCCTGTCATATTCAGACCAATTATTTCGAGACCTGGAAAGACTCTCTATTGCATATAAAGGAATAAACAAATCACCCCTTGGTTCTGGCCCAGTAGGTGGGTCCGGCCTCCCCTTAGACAGGAACAGAACAGCCCAACTTTTAGGTTTCGAGGGATTGATTATAAATTCAATTGATGCTACTTCGTCCAGAGACTCGCTCCTCGAGGTAATGTCCGCCCTCTCCATTACGATGATTACATTGAGCAGAATGGCACAGGATTTCATTCTTTGGTCTACACAGGAATTTGGTTACCTAGAGATAGCAGATAACTTGGCATCCACATCTAGCGCTATGCCACAAAAGAAAAATCCTGATCCTCTAGAATTAATACGATCAAAGACAGCAATTATTATGGGGAATCTTTTAACTTCGCTCACAATACTTGGAAGTTTACCATCGGGATACCACAGAGATTTACAGGATTTGAAGCTAGTTTTTTTTAGTACTTTATCAATTATCTCTTCTACCCTTAGCATTAGTGATGCTATTGTAAGGACCTTGGTAATTAACAAATGTCATATGAAACAGGTTGTACATGACAGCTATGCCAATTCTATTGATATAGCTGAGCAGTTGGTCGTGAGAAAAGGCCTAGCGTTCAGAACAGCACATCGGTTTGTCGGCTCTCTAGTAAAAATAGCAGTTGACAAGAAATTGTCGGAGCTTTCTCGCGTAAGTGAAATAGATATAGAACGGATGACGGCTGCGATATCGGATGACCTTAAAGTCAAAGACGTAGTGAAAATCCTTGCGGAGATGACCCCTGATAAATTACTATTGTTACGTTCATCCACAGGATCTCCCAATCCTCTACAGCAAAAGGCAATGATCAAATCTTCAAGAATTCAACTACAAAGAAATATGAAAAAATTATTAGAAAGAAGAGAGCATTTGAAAAATGCTGATGATAATTTAAGAAATGTTACGTCATCGTACCTTAAGAAAATGCAGAAAAAATAATGTTCTAATTACATTTTCGAGTTATTTTTACTCTTCTCCGCGCCAAGTTTTGGACAAGGTTAATTTTCTTGCCGGTTTTTGTCAAAGAATTAGCATGTATACAGATCGATTCTCTAATCTTCATTCATTTAAATAGCCCGGCCCAGATTCGAACTGGGGTCAAAGGCTCCAAAGGCCTCTATGCTTGGCCACTACATTCGGCGAATTGAATATTCTCCACCGGGCTCCCGGGCCTAAAATTTCGTAAGCTTTACCATATTTATAATGTTACGTAACTATCCAAAATTTGATTTAGTTTTAGCATTGGGTCTTCCATGCTTTTTAAAATTCTGTTGGCTAGTCTTTCTTGTCTTTTCGAAATTGTTTCATGTTTCAGTATACGGTTTACGAGCTGTACAAGGTTCTCCGGGCCCCGTGCTTTTTCAACTAAACCGCTCCGAATTAGATAGTCATCGACATAGAAATGAATAGGGGATATGGAAATCGTCGGTTTTCCCAAAAGAGCGGCCTCAGCCGTCATAGTTCCGCCAGCCCCGACAAAAATATCGACAGCAGAAAGTAGCTCTAACCCATCAACAGTTCTACCTAAGACAATTACTTTCGAACCAAATTTATCCAAAAATTCCTCTGCTTGGTCTTCATATCTTCCTAGTATTACAATATTTGTCGAATCATGAAATTTTTCAATTAACGATTCGATCCCTGAATTAGTATAATTATCTCTTTTATTTATCATGTATGCAGCTTTGCTTTCCTTTGGTCTTATCAAAATGGTTTTCTGCTTTGAAAGATGATACTTAGCTCGAAGACCCTCTAAATTAGGTAATTCTTCCAAATTACGCCTTTTTATCCAAACTACCGGATCTAGCGCTCTGTAACGAATAATTTGTCTCTTCTGTATACCAAAGCCCTTCCACGCATGGTAAGGAATTATCCACGGGCACAACAAGTTCTGGGCGTATGGTATGGTGAGTTTCCCGACAGCATAGGCGTGCGGAGAATCATTAAAGACTGCTTGGGGAATACCTAAACCAAAAGACACCCTGGCAGCTTCTGGGGAACAAAAATTGACTGCTACAGTGGGTTCAAATTGTTCTACAACCTCGGCTAATTCAAAAGTTCGCTTAGCGCTTTGTCTAAGTTTATCGTACTTGTGATGTCCTCCATAACTTCCTACAATTTTAATTTTAAGTGACTTCTTTTTTGCTAATTCAGTACA
>Ga0137374_10003148_pt1 | contig 19415 bp, 12 predicted proteins | sample SagtaG_20_FD_104811 | JGI IMG/M metagenome (GOLD analysis project Ga0137374, IMG submission 104811) | Vadose zone soil microbial communities from Sagehorn Ranch, Mendocino, California, USA - Sage1_R_100_16 metaG | ecosystem: Environmental > Terrestrial > Soil > Vadose zone | place: USA...
CGTGCTTGCAGCGGTGCTCGTGCTGACGTTCAGGCACCACGGCGCCGAACTGACCGCGCCTGCCGATCCGTCCGAAAACTACGCGGCGGCGCGGCCGGAGTGGTACTTCCTCTTCCTCTTCCAATTCCTCAAATACCAGGAAATGCTCTTCGGGTCGCTGCCGGGCAACCCCGAGGTGTGGGCGGCGTTCATCCTGCCGGGAGTCATCGTGCTGCTGGTTTGCTCGATGCCCTATTTCGGACGCTGGCGGCTGGGCCACCGCTTCAACATCGGATTCGGCTTCGCGCTCATCCTCGCGCTTGGGCTGCTCACCTGGCGGGCCATCGTCGAGGACGGGCAAAAACCCGGCTACGCCATCGCCGTGAAGCAGGCCGAGCGCGACGCCCGGCGCGTTGTGCAACTGGCCCGCGGTTCCGGCGGCATCCCCAGCGCCGGCGCCTTGACGCTGCTGCGCAACGATCCTTTCACACAGGGGCCGAAACTTTTCGCCCGGCACTGCGCCGCCTGCCATCGCTATGGGGGCCACAACGGACTCGGCGAGCCTCCCACGACGGCCGTGAAGGTTCAGACCAATGACACCGTGGCTTCTCTCGCCAAGGCCCACGGCATGACTGAAGCCCAACTGCGCGCGATCAACCCTCTCCACTCCGATGCACTGGAACCCGGACAAACGCTCGAGTTGTTCGCCGTGCCCGCCGGGTCCGACCTGAAAGGCTTTGCCAGCCGGGAGTGGCTGGCCGGCTTGCTCGATCCCGCCAGGGCCGACAGCCTGCAATATTTCGGCGGCACCAAATTCGCCGACGGCAAGATGGTGAGACTCGTCAAGAAGGACCTTGCCGGTTTCTCCCCTGTGCAGAAAGAGCAACTCACGAAAGTCATCGCCGCCCTTTCCGCCGAGGCGCAACTCAAGTCGCAGCGTGCCGACGACCAGCGAGACGCCTCGCTCATCGCCGAAGGCCGGACGCTCCTGGCCAGCGAGGCGATGCGCTGCACCGAGTGCCATCGGTTCCGCGACAAGGGCGAGGATCCCACCGGGCCGGACCTGACCGGCTACGGCTCGCGCGACTGGCTTATGGGCATGGTTACGAATCCGAAGCACGAGCGCTTTTACGGCCGGCGCAACGACCGCATGTACGCGTTCGGCGCCGATGGCATTCTGGACGTGCCATCGATCGGCCTCATCGTGGACTGGCTCCGCGGCGAGTGGCCCGAGCCTGAACCCAAACACGAAGTTGCCGTGAAGCCGTAAGCGCTCAATCGTAACGATGCGTGTATTCATCGCCACCGTCAGCGCGGGCGCGGGCCACTCGCAAGCCGCGGCGGCGCTCGAGGAGGCCTGGCGCGCCGAGCGGCCTCGCGACACCCTCGCACGGCTCGATGCGCTCGACTTCGTGCCGAAGTTGTACCGGCGGCTTTACCTCAAGTCCTACGTGCGCCTCGTCGAACGCGCGCCCGACCTCTGGAGTTACGTCTTCAAAAAGACCGACAACCCCGCTCTGGTCCGCAAGCTCACCCGCGCCCGCCGCACGCTGGCGAAGTGGAAGGCGGCGCGGTTCATCCGGCAGATGCGCGGATTCAAGCCGGACGTGGTGCTTTGCACCCATTACATGCCGCTGGAAATCGCCGGCCGCCTCAAGGCCAAGGGCCGCGGCCGGTTCGCGCCGTTGACGGTGAGCGTCGTCACGGACTTCGAGGCGCACGCGCTCTGGATGGAACCGGGCGTGGACCTCTATTGCGTGGCCGCGGAGGAGACCAAGGCGCGTCTGGTCGCGCGGGGCGCGGCCTCGGAAAACGTCGTCGTCACTGGAATTCCGATCGCCCGGAAATTCTCCGCGGCCATCGACTCCGCGGCGGTGCGGCGGCGCATGGGACTGCGGGATGACTTGCCCGTATTGCTCGTGCTGGGGGGCGGTTTGGGGCTTGGGCCGGTGGCGGAAATCCTCGGCGAGTTGAACAAACTGGCCACGGCGGTGCAGGTCGTTGTCGTGTGTGGTCGGAACGAGGAATTGCGCCGCGAACTGGCCGCGCAAGAGCGCCGGCACCCGACGCACGTTCTGGGTTTCGTGACCTGCATGCACGAAATCATGGCGGTGTCGGATCTCGTCCTGACCAAACCCGGCGGCCTCACCACCTCCGAGGCGCTCGCGATAGGCAAGCCGCTCTTCGTGCTCAATCCAATCCCCGGCCAAGAGGCGGCCAACAGCGATTTCCTCCTCGAACATGGCGCCGCCGCAAAAGCCAACCGGATTGAAGACCTCCCGTTCCGTCTGGAAAAGCTGCTGAACTCCTCCAAGCTGGGCGAGATGGGCCGAGCAGCGAAAGCCCTCGGGCAACGCGGGGCGGCGGAGGCGGTTTGCCGGGCGGTGCTCGATCGAGTGCCAACGCGCCAGCGCGGCGAATGAAGCGACTGCCAGGAACAGGGTTTGCGCTCGGCCTCCTTCTGACCACTACCGCTGCATTCGGCGCCTCAGGACTCAAGCCAGATGAGCAGGTGATCCTTTACCCCGCGCTGGGCCGTCAGGTCGCGGGCGGCTGGGAACTGCAGCTCCACGGGCTGGTCTACGAACCCGGGCGGCACACCCTGATGACGGCGGTGCTTCGCAAGGCCCTGGGCATCGACAAGGATAAACTGACCGCCGCCGAGCGCGAAATCTTCCGTCAACGCGCCGAGTACTTCCTGGTCGACAACGAACGGGAAAAGTCGCTGACGCTGGAGTTGGGCGCGCAGTCGGTTGCGTTGGGGACATCGGAGGCAAACGGACACTTCCAGGCGCTGGCTGTCATCCTCTCAGGCGCGTTGCCGGCGAATCCAGCCGGACAGTCGCCTCACAGCATGGTGCTTCCGGGGCGCATCGCCGAGCGCAAAGGCAGGCGCCGCGACATCGGACTCCCGCTCGTGCTGCTCGCCGACTCCGGCGTGTCGGTCATCTCCGACATCGACGATACAATCAAGATCAGCCAGGTGCGCGACAAGCGGGCGCTGGTGCAAAACACTTTTTGCCGGCCGTTCCAGCCGGCGCCAGGCATGGCCGCCGCTTATCAAAAGTGGGCGGCCGAGGGCGCGCAGTTCCATTACGTGACCGCCAGCCCGTGGCAGCTGTACGTGCCGCTGGCGGAATTTGTCCGCAGCAACGGCTTCCCGGCGGGCACGTTTCACATGAAATCGTTCCGCGTAAAGGACTCGAGCTTCCTGAGCCTGATGAAATCGCCCGAGCGCTACAAGCCACCCGTCATCGAAGAGTTGTTCCGGCAGTTCCCGAACCGCCGCTTCGCGCTCGTGGGGGACTCGGGCGAGAAGGACCCTGAGATTTACGGCGCGCTCGCTCGCAAGCATCCCAGGCAGGTGGCTCGTATCTTCATCCGTGACGTGACCGGCGAGCCGCCAACGGATGCGCGATACCGAAAGGCGTTTCGTGATCTGCCAGAGGGCCTGTGGCAGGTCTTCCAGAACCCGGAGGAACTAAAATGGAACGCGGCGCGGCCCGAGTAGCCGTGTCTGTGCCGAAAAGCTTCCCCGGTCGCGTGCCAGATTCTGGCTTGGCCGGTCAGATCATTGAGATGCGCCCTGCGTTATCGCGAGCCAAAGCCGGTCGTTGACACGTCCGGAGTCAACGTTTAGTTTCACCGGGATTTCAACCGGAACCAATCGGAAAACATGCTGCTTTTGAGACTCTGTTTATTCCTGGCCATCCTGGCGGGTATCGGCGTCATCGTGGTGAGCCAGGCGGTGCTCAAGCCGCAGATCCAGGGCATAATCGACAATCGCACCACCTACTCGAATAACTGGACCCGGGCCGAGACGGAAAAGAAGAAGCTGAACAAGGACCTCGGCGAAACCCAGACGAAGCTCAAGAAGACCGAGGCCGACCTGGACACCACCAAGACCGCTCTGGCCAACACCACCGAGCAGCTCCAGAAGGAAACGAAGCGCGCGAACGACCTGGCGATGGCCATCGAGAAGTTGAAGTCTGAACTCAAAGGGATGTCGGACAAGCTGGCGGCGTGGGAGGCGTTGGGTCTTACGGTGGATCAGATTACAGGGCTCATCAAGCAGTTGAGGGATTTCAAGGTGGCGAACGAAGGGCTAATCGAGGAGAACAAGCTTCTCGCGACTCGCGCGAAGGATCTCCAGAAGCGGCTTGATGAGATCCTCCTTGGCCAGGAGATCGACCCTCCCGTCCCCCCAACCGCTCGCGGCCGAGTGCTTGTCGTTGATCCGAAATGGGATTTCCTTGTCCTGGACATCGGCTCCAAACTGAACTTGCCCCCCAAAGGAGTTCTGCTGGTCAGCCGCAACGGCGTCTTGATTGCAAAAATCCGCGTCATGAACGTCCAGCCGGATCGCAGCATCGCCAACATCATGCCGGGTTGGAAACTCAAGGATGTGATGGAAGGCGACCAGGTCTTTCCGTACGCCCCCGCCAACACTCTATAAGGATTCTTATGCGACTCGTTTTCAGTCTTCTCCTCGTCGCTGCCAGCCTTTTCTGCGCCGGCTGTGCAAGCACTGTCGACTCCGAGAACGCCTCCGTGCGCCCTTGGAACCAGCCCCGCGGCTGGGAGCACGGCCTGCCCACGACCATCAACGAAGGGCGGTAAGCCCCTACGTTTCAAACCATCTCAGCCCATGCGGCAAAGGGTCCGCCGCGTACTCCAGGTGAATGACGCGTCGATGGCGGGGCGCCTCCGCGGGCGCAGAGGCGTGCAAGAGCAGCGGGCGCATGAGCAACGCGCCGCCTTTGGGGACAAGGCACGCCACGACTTCACCAGTCTGCTCCCAACGTCCGGTTTGCTCGTCCGTCAGCCGACCGTGCGCATGTGAGCCGCGCAGGACGCGCAGCGGGCCGTTGTCCGCGCCGCAATCGTCCAGGTGCAGACGCACGGTGAGCATCCGTTCCAGCACCGCCACGGGCGGCTGCACGTGCGGCACGCCTCGCTTGATCGACCAGCCGCTGTATCCGGGCGCGTCGATTCGTTCCGCGATCGCTCGGTCAACTGCCGGCCGCCAATTCCCGAAATCGCGTGCGCAATCGGCTTTGCGCCCATGCCGCGAGCTTTAAGTAGTATGCGGCGCTCAATAGGGTTGGAATAAAATCCACACTCCAAGGCCCCCAGCGTCCCATTCCTCCGAAAGCCGGTGAGTACAGGAACGACAGTACGTACCAGAGCAGATAGGTGCCGACCGCTGGCACACCCACGGTCCACAGCAGGCAATAGCCGATCGCCTGAGTGGCGGAACCCATCCTCAAGCCCAGGTATAAGCCCAACCAGCACACTGCAAACGTCCGCAGCAACCGGTCTGCAAGCACCGACAACACCCAATACTCCTGCATCATCGTCGAGAACCCCATTTGCGCGGACAACGATAGCCATGCCATCCCGGCGAAATAGGCGACGATGCCCGCCGCCAGCCAGAACGGAACCGACACCTGCCGCCAGAGCGCCCGCCAGTGCGCGTCCACAATGGCCCGCGGCGACAGCGGCGTTGAGAGCAGCAGTTCCATGGCGCCGTCGCGACGCGCTTCAGCGAAGGATCGTGTGGCGACGAACGAGAGCAACAGCAGCGGAATCACTATCGTGGCCCAATGGAACGCCCTGCCCAACCCGATGCCCGGCCGCAGCAATCCGATGCTCAACGTCAGAACCAGAATTGAAATCCAGATCAGCCCGCGATGGGTCGGCAGCCGATCCGCCAGCCAAGCGGCAGGGTTTTGCGCCAACGCCAGTCGCCACGCGCGCGGGGGTCTGACCGGCAGGCCGCTTGCAAGTACGGCGCGTGCAGAAGCCGCGGCGCCGGGCTCTGATTCCTCCCGCCAGCCGGATTGCACTCGGCGTCCCGCCGCCACCAGCAGCCACCAGCCCAGCGCGTGCGTCGCCGCCAGCGTGAGCCAGAAATGTTTCGCGTGCGCGCGATAGCTCGAGTCATCCGCTAGGGACAGCGCGACCCACGGGCTGATGTTGGGAAGCCCCAGCCGCCGGAAAGGCCACTCGACCATCCACGGCAGTACGGCCAGCGCACACACCAGGGCCAGTCCCGCCGTCAACGCGCGGTGCTCCTGGCGATGCCGGGCGCTGGCCCACATGCCGGCAGTAACGCCGAAGAACAGAGTGTTCAAGAGCACCAGTTGCGTGCGCCAGAATTCGCCGGCCGTCAGCCCGCCCGCCAGCAACGCCAGGGCCATCGCCGGGAACGCTGCCAGCAGCATGTAGAAGGAACCGAGTGAAGCGGCGACGAGTTTGCCCAGCACCACGTCGAAGCCACTGAGGTCCGTCAGGAACAGGAAACCGAGCGTGCCATCGCGTTTTTCCTTGCTGAGGGAGTCGGCGGTTTGCCTGACGCCTTCAACCAGGCAGAGAAGGAAGAGCAGCCCGCTGAGGGTGTCGAACAGCGCCTTGCCCGCCCGCCAGGTCCCCACGCCCCAGCCGCGGGGCGGGGACCAACTCAACGTCTCAATCGCCAACAGGCTCACGAGCAAACCCACAATGACGCGCATCCAGATCGTCCACGGCTTGCGTGCGCGGACGCGCAACTCGCGTTCGATGATGGGCAGGGCGGACATGCGGTCGCCTCGCGCGGAGTCTGCTGCCCAATCCTGTGCCGTCGCAATGCCGATTAAGTGAAGCATCGGCTAGAAAAGCTGGGCTCGCACAAGTGGATAACTCGAGTTGGCCATTCCTGATCTTTTCACTGCGCCTTATTCGCACCTGTGGATAAAGTGTGAATTCTCCAAGCACACCGAGCTACTTGGAAGGCTCAAGCATGGGAACAACTGCCGAGTAACTTCCTGCAAGAAAGGGAACAACTTTCTAGTAATATGTTCTTGTCACCACGAATGTTAGGACAATCTGGCCGTTTATGTCCGTAATAGTGCGGATAGACACCACAATCTGTAGTGCTAGCTTTTTGATTGCTCCGCTACGGATTGGGGTGCTCACTTGGGCGACCACCTCCGCCGAATGGGAGTATTATTCGTTTTCTGTCAACCAGATGGATCGGAATAAGTGGCCTGTTTTTGACCTGAACAATTGAAAATCCGTTCGCCCACGGCACCTGAAAGGATAGCTTTATGATTGACGCCCCTGAGGAAGTTTCGTCGGTTACAGCCCCCATTCGTCGGCCCGCTCAAGCCCTTGCGCGCAGGCTTGCCCGGCGACAGATTGATCCCGGCAGGAAGGACAAGTATATGCGCATGGAACGAATTTTTAGCGACCCCGAAACGAGTCCCTTCGACCAGATCGAGTGGGACAAGCGCACCGCCGAAATCACCGATGATGCCGGCAAGGTGATCTTCAAACAGGAGGGAGTCGAAGTGCCCAAGAGCTGGTCGCTCCTGGCCACGAAGGTCGTCGTCTCGAAATACTTTTACGGTGAGCAGAACACTTCCGAACGCGAGACCTCCGTGCGCCAGCTCATCCATCGCGTCACGCGCACCATCGCCGACTGGGGCGTGAAGGACGGTTATTTCAGCCCGGAGGACGGCGAGATTTTCTACAACGAGTTGACCTGGCTTTGCCTGAATCAGCACGGCGCCTTCAACTCGCCGGTCTGGTTCAACGTCGGCCTTTTTCACCAGTACGGCGTCGGCAAGCAGAGCGCGAAGGGCAACTGGTTCTTCAACCGCCAGGCGAAGGCCGCCGAGCGCGCCGCGACGCAATACGAATACCCGCAGGGCAGCGCCTGCTTCATCCAGTCCGTCGAGGACAACATGGAGAGCATCATGCGCCTGGCCCACTCCGAGGCCATGCTCTTCAAATACGGCAGCGGCACGGGCACCGACCTTTCCCCAATCCGGTCCTCCAAAGAAAAGCTGAGCGGCGGTGGCCGGCCGAGCGGTCCGCTCAGCTTCCTTAAAGTCTACGACCAGGTGGCCAATGTCGTGAAAAGCGGCGGCAAGACTCGCCGCGCCGCCAAGATGAACACGCTGCGCGACTGGCACGGCGACATCGAGGAGTTCATCGACTGCAAGCAAAAGGAGGAGAAGAAAGCCTGGGCCCTCATCGAGCAGGGCTACGATGGCTCCTACAACGGCGACGCCTACGGCTCGGTGATGTACCAGAATGAGAATCTCTCCGTGCGCGTCAGCGACCAGTTCATGCAGGCCGCGCTCGACGGAAAAGAGTGGTGGACGCGCTCGACGACCACCGGCAAGCCGCTCCAGCGCAAGGACGCCTCGGCGCTCCTCGACAAAATCGCCCAGGGCACCCACATCTGTGGTGACCCCGGCCTCCAGTACGACGGGGCGATCCAGAAGTGGCACACGTGCAAAGGCACCGAGCCGATTCACTCGACCAACCCGTGCAGTGAATATGTTTTCCTGAACAACACCGCCTGCAATCTTGCTTCGCTGAACCTGATGAAGTTCAAACGCGAGGACGGAACGTTCGACGTCGAACGCTTCAAGGCCGCTGTGCGCATCTTCATCATCGCGCAGGAAATCCTTGTCGATAACGCCAGCTATCCGACGAAAGAAATCGCGGAGAACTCCCACATCTTCCGCACCCTCGGCCTGGGCTTCGCCAACCTCGGCTCGCTCATCATGAGCTACGGGCTGGCCTATGACAGCGACGAGGGCCGCGCCCTGGCTGGCGCGCTGACTTCGATCATGACTGGCCAGGCCTACGAAACCTCCGCCGACCTCGCCGAACGCATCGGCCCCTTTCCCGGCTATCGCGACGCCCGTTGCGCCGGCGTGGACGAGCCGCTCGAAGAGAACAACGTCGAATCCACCCTCGGCGTCATCCAACTCCACCGCGACGCCGTGGAGAGCATCCAGCCCAGTCGCGACTTCAATTACCTGAAAGACGAGGCCCGCCGCTCGTGGGACCGCGCCCTCGACAAGGGCCGACGCTTTGGCTACCGCAACGCCCAGGTCACCGTCCTCGCCCCCACCGGCACCATCGCTTTCCTCATGGACTGCGACACCACCGGCGTCGAACCCGACATCGCGCTGGTGAAGTACAAGCTCCTGGCCGGCGGCGGCATGTTGAAGATTGTCAACCGCACCGTTCCCGAGGCCTTGCGCCGCCTCGGCTACAGCGACGAGCAAATCAAATGCATCATCGCTCACATCGAGAAGCACGACACCATCGAAGACGTCGAAGAGGAAGTTCCGAGTTCCGAGTTCCGGGTTCCGGCGTCGGAAGGCGGATCCCTTGCCAAGTCGGCTCACTCGGAACCCGAGAACCGGACCCCGAAACTCATTCGCTCCGGCCTGCGGCCCGAGCACCTGCCCGTCTTCGACTGCGCCTTCAAAGCCTTCAAAGGCAAGCGCAGCATCCACTACATGGCGCACTTGAAAATGATGGCCGCCGCCCAACCCTTCATCAGCGGCGCCATCAGCAAAACCGTCAACCTGCCCAACGACGCCACCGTTGCGGACATCCGCAACGCCTACGTCGAAGCCTGGAAGATGGGCCTCAAATGCGTCGCGATCTACAGAGACGGCTCGAAGCGCTCCCAGCCGCTCAACACCAAAAAAACCAACGAGGGAGGTGGAACCCAACCAACGGCGGCGGGAGACCCCAGGCTTCAGGAGCTCGAAGCGGAGGTCGTCCGATTGCGCGAGCAAGCGGGCATGCCGCTCCGCCGCCGCCTGCCTGAGACCCGCAACGCCAAGACGCATAAGTTCGAAATCGCCGGCCACGAAGGCTACATCACCGTCGGCCTGTTCGAGGACGGCCAGCCCGGCGAACTGTTCGTCACGATGGCCAAGGAAGGCTCGACCATCGGCGGGCTCATGGACACCATCGGCGCCCTCACCTCGATGGCCCTCCAGTATGGCGTTCCCCTCGAATCGCTCGTGCGCAAGTTCGCCCACCAGCGCTTCGAGCCTTCGGGCTTCACCAGGAACCCCGACATCCGCAACGCCTCCAGCATCACCGATTACGTCTTCCGCTGGATGGCGCTGGAATTCATCCCCGGCTACCGCGAAGCCACAGCGCCCGGCACCCAGCAGCCGGACCTCGCGATGCCCGGCCTTGCGGAAGAGATTAAAAAAAATGTCAATCGGCCCGTGCGTGAACTCCCCCTCTCGGAGGATACGGAGATGATCGCGCGCAAGCCGGCTACCGATTCGGGCAATGGCGTCCGTAATGGAAGCGGTTCAGTCCACGGACGGGCGATCACAACCCTCAGTGATGCCATTGCCCACTTTCAATTGGACGCGCCAACCTGCCCCAACTGCGGTCACGTGACCGTGCGCAACGGCGCCTGTTACAAGTGCATGAATTGCGGCGAGAGCCTCGGTTGCTCCTAGCCGATTTCCCGACACGTTGGACTAAGTCGGGAGGAACACGGGGCCGTGGAATCCTGGGGTTCCACGGCCCCACTCTATCATCGGGCAGAAGGTCGTTTGATTCAGTTTGATTCAGTTTGATTCAGTTTGACTCGGTTCGACCCGATTTGACCGGGCTTTGACCGTTTAGCGTCCGCGAGGACGCCCGAAAATAGCCCAGCGATTCATCGCTGGGCATTCGAGCCGCCTGCCCCTAAAGTCCCGTAGGGACGGAAGAACTGCTCGCTCTGCCGTCCCTACGGGACTCGGAACGCCGACTCCCCACAACCCAGCGATGAATCGCTGGGCTATTTTCAATACGTCCCTCACGGGACGCTAAACCCAAACGCGCCTTTCGGCGCGGCATGGCCCGCGGGACGCCTGCCCTGCGTTCCCGGCGCGACCTCGGGCGTGGTAGGATTTTCAAGATGCGCCCGGCTGACTAATCGACGCAACTCTCTGCTCGACAACTACACGCGCCTGAGATACAGGATCCTCGTGAATAATAAAACCGCAATATTGCGGCTCACTTAGATGTTAGTTGCGGCATTCGCACATGGATGATCAAAAGCAACAGAGCACTCCATCCAAGAAGGAGCGTCTCGTCCACTTGGGCGGCTTTGTGCTGTTGGTAGTGCCAGCTCTTGGAGTTGGGCTCGAACTGGCCAAATTCATCATCATGAGCTGCATCTACGGACTCGGTCCGGTTTGGAGCGGTTCAGTGCGGATGGTCTCAGCTAAGCCATTTATTCGGATCTCCAACGGCGACGAGATCCACGGCATGGCCGCGCTGTTATGGAATACGGCGACATTTGTCATTCTCATCATCGTCGCGTTGCTGTGGTGGAGAATGCTGATTGCGATCACCAAATGGTTCTGGCCATCTTTACATGCTGTGCTGCTACAGATGTGGCGCAGACTCAAACACTCATAACCATGCCGCCTAACCATGCGCTGCATCGAACGGCGGCGGGCCGTCGTGGTTGCAATCGCCGCGCCTCGTGGTCGCCGTCGCTGAGCTCAATCGCGGCGGCGAAGTTATTCACAGGCGGTGGCGGGAGGCCTGCAGGACGATCCCTTGCCGCCCATGAATAACTTCGGATAACCTATATTTTGTCGTTAGTCCGCTATTCCGCGTGCAATAAAATGCATGAAAGCACTTACTTCATTCCTTCTCTTGGTTGTGGGTGCCACGCTGCTCGTTATCGTGTCGTCTTCGACTCACGCTGCCGAATCCCGACGCCCCTCACCATCCGAGACATGGCAGACCGCCACGCCCGAAGAAATCGGCATCGACTCCGTGCCGCTTGTCGAGATGTTCGACTTCGTGCGCGACCGGCAGATCTCTGTCCATAGCATCCAGCTCGTTCGCTGCGGACGCCTCGTGCTCGACGCCTACTTCTACCCCTACGATGGACGGACCCGGCACGATGTGGCCTCGGTCACCAAGAGCTTCACCTCCACGCTCGTCGGGCTGGCTATTGAACGCGGGCACATCCGCGACGTGCAACAGCCCGTGCTCGGCTTCTTCCCGGAGCGCACCATCGCCGGACTCGATGCGCGCAAGCGCAAGCAAACGCTCGAACATCTCCTTACCATGCTGTCGGGCTGGGACTGCGGCGTGCCCCTCGGCACTCCCACCATCAACGCCGACCGGCAACTCGCGGAGATGCGCCGCCGCGATGACTGGGCGCAATTCGCACTCGACCTCCCGATGACCTCCGAGCCGGGCACGCGTTTTCTCTATTGCAACGCCAACTGCCATCTCCTGTCCGCCCTTCTCACGCGCGTCACCGGCACCAACGCCCTTGCCTTTGCGCGGCGCGAACTCTTCGAGCCGCTCGGCATCCGCGACATCGCCTGGCCCGCCGACCCGCAAGGGAACAACTACGGCTGGGGCGACCTTCAATTGCATCCTCGCGACATGGCCCGGCTAGGCCAGCTTTTCCTCCAGCGCGGCCGCTGGGCCGGCCGCCAGATTATTCCCGAAGACTGGCTTCGCGCCGCCACCCGCGCACACGTCGAGCGCACCGGCGGCAAGGACCGATACGGTTACTACTGGTGGGTGAGCGACAAACTTCCGGGCCTGTTCGAGGCCGTGGGCCGCGGCGGCCAGCGCATTACCGTCTGGCCCGACAAAGAACTCGTGCTCGTTTACACCGGCGGTGGCTTCGAGCCGGGCGACCTCGCCCCGTTCATCCTGAAATCCCTGAACGCCGTTAAATCCGACAAGTCCGTCCAATCGCTGCCCGCGAATCCCGAAAGCAAAGCCCGACTGCGCGACAAGCTCGCCGCCGCCACCCTGCCACCCGCGCCGCAACCAGTCCCGGAACTTCCCGCGATGGCCGCGCGCATCTCCGGCAAGACCTACATGCTCACCACCAACGAACTCGACCTCGCCACCCTCACCCTCCAGTTCGACAAACCCTCCGAGGCCACCGTCCGCTTCCAGCGGCTCGGACAGGAACTGCGCTGCCCCGTGGGACTCGACGGCGTGGAGCGATTCTCCATCGATACGCTGGTGGAACTCCCCTTCGCCTGCAAGGGACGCTGGCTGAACGACAACACTTTCCTGCTGGAACTCGACCGCGTCGCCGGCATCAGCCTCTACCGCTTCAAGCTCTCCTTTGCTGACGAAGGAAACTCGGTGACCATCGCCCTCGGCGAGCGGACTGGGTTGGGTGAGGAAATTTTCGACGGCAGAACAAAGCCTTAAGTTATGAGCAACAACGCGAGAATTGCAGTCAAGTAATTCAGCACGTATGGATTAATTTGGCCGGAGCTTCAGGCAGTGGCGGCAGTATCTCCAGAGTTTGATGGAGTATATGATTTTGCAGTTTGTACCTTGGCGGCCCAAGGCGCTGCAGCGCCTATGAGGGTTGTCAAGAAAGGGTGTGATGTCCGGCCGGTTTTCTTTTGGAGGTTTTAGGCGTAGATCCGGCGAAGCGTAGCGACAGCGTAGCGGAGTCCGGCGCGAAGCGGTTTGGCACGCGTCAATGTTCGCACTGTTCCTTCGCTATTGAGCGGAAGCAGACAATTTTACGCACATATAACCAAACGTCCGAGAACAAAGCACTCGCGCAAACGATGCAAGTTATGAAACCCAGGTATATGACATTACGTTTGCAGAGCACTCGTGCGAGCGTCGCGCTTGAAGTTCATCCGGCGCGAGGCACGCACGCCCTCATTCCTGGCCCGATTGTTTGATCAACCAGACTTCCGCAACTTCGCAGCCGCGGCCATTTCCGCCGGCTCCCGGCTCCTGCGTCCAATTCAGCGTGAGACCGCCCGAACGCGTGCTCGCGGGCGGAAGCGCGAATTCCAGACGCTCGAATGGTTTGCTGAGGAACGGGTGAATTTCCGTCATCTGGTTCGCCGAGAGATGAATTTTCGCCGCACGCCCTTCGCGTCCGTACACGACGCGGACTTTGTAGCGCGCTCCGGGATCGAGCCCGGTGTAGCGCAACTGCAATGGCCGATCGTAAAGCGGCTCGGCCCAGTGCCACCATGACCTCGGCCACTCGGGGCGCGGATTTCGAATGAAGCTGACTAGGCTCGATTCGAAAAATGCGGGATCGCTTTCGACGCCGACGCCGCGCACGAGATGGGGCTGTTGCTCAGGATCGCCCAGGTCGTCGTAGAACCCGCCGGGGCCGGGATTCTTCCAGTCCACGATTTCCTTGATGCGCGCGAGCCGCCCGGCTTCGGTGTTGAGCGCGGCCATCGCGGCGAACTTTTTCTTCAACCACTCGCGGCTGTTCAGGGGCACGTCGATGGCATCGAGGTTGGCGCCGCGCTCCAGCGCGATGGCCTGATACTTCGGCACGCTCAGTTGCATGCGGATGCTTTGAAAAAGAGCTTCGGCAAGTTCGAATACACGCGCGTGGAATTCGCCGGCCACGGGTTCCGTCGCCGCACGATCAAGAATTTTATCCGCGTCCGACACGGCGGCCAATGAGCCTGTAGTCGCTGCATCGCGCAATTTCGCCAGCGCCTGCACTTCCAGTTCGCCTTCGTAAATCAACCGGCGCCGCAGACAGGCGTCGTAGTAAGCGCGGTAAAGCGCCTGCTGGAATCGCCAGTTCAACCTTTCCTGCGGAGTGGCTTCGCGCTCCAGCGTTTGGAAGTGACGCAACGTTTGCTCGACCTGCTTGTTCCGCCGCAGAGGACCCTTCCAGTTTTTCTCCAACATCAACACCCCCTCGGCAAAGCGATCCGCGTGCGCCGCACCGATGAAGTAGCGGCTGTAGTCGAGCAGAATTTCCGTCACGTTCGCGTCGCGGTCCCAGCCCAACGCGCTCCAGATCATTTTGTTCACGTCGTCGTTGCAGCCTTCCGAATAGGTGATGAAGCCCGCGGTGTTCGTGTGCAGCCGGCGGTAAATCGCGGCCATCGCTTCCGGACGCGGATTGATCGGTTCGCGCCCTTCCGTCATCGCAAACGCCACATCCCAATCGGGCACGGGATACTGACAGTGGCGGCTGTGCGTAATGTCGGGATAATCGCGAATCGGGTAGCGCGCGGGAATTCCGGCGCGCAACTGCGGCAGGCTGAGCCGAACTTGCGGGCCGTAAACGACGCCGGTGAGCCAGGCCGGTTGGCGTCGCATCAACTCGAAAAATTCCTGTATCCATGCGGCATTGAAACTCTGCGGCGAGACCCACATCTGCGCCTTCGGATGAAAGCGATGGAGGTTGGCCGTTTGCTTCTCCAGCAAATCAAACAACACTTTGGGTTGCGTGTGTCCCGGATCGCCTCCCGGCACGAACACGGCATCGACCCGCGGCAGTTTGCGGAACACTTCGCCCCATTCGTGCAACGCAAACTCGACCGTCGTCGGTTCGGCGTAGTTCGGATCCATCGCTGGATACCAAATCCACACGTCGAGGCCGTAGTCATTGGCCAATCGAGACATCTCGATCATCATCTCCATTTGTGGCAGCGGGAAATGCGGACTGTCGCTGTCGTCGTCCGAGCGCGGCGGGATCAATTCGATGGCGTTGCAGCCGAACACGGCGAGATCGCGGATGTATTGCTCCCACATCGCAACCGTCCAGCCGTCGTAGGAATTGCATTTTGGCCGATAACCCAGTTGATGCCCACGCAATGCCGTTTGCGGCGCCGTGTCGGCGCGAAAGGCGGTCGGCAGCGAAATTTTCTGTGGCTCCATTCGCAATGTGCGGAGCAGACGCCCCACGCCGAACAACACGCCGCGCGAATCATCGCCGGCAACCCACACGACGGGACGCGTCGCACGATCGATCCAAATCCGATAGCCTTCGCGCGTTTCTCGCGTGGCGATTTGAATTCCGCGTGGCTTCGCAAACGACTTGAGCGACGTGGTGTTGCCGGCCACGATCACAGGAGCGTCATTCGTCGGCCACGAAGTCTCCCGTGCCCAGCGCAGTCGTGTTCGCTTCGCCACCTCCTCCACGAGCATTTGCATGGCTTTACGTTCAGGGCTGGGCGCGTCGCTGGCGCTGACGAGGATCGCGTTGTTGAGATCTAAGACTGTTTCCGCAGCGGCAGCGGTACTTAAGGGCAGCCACAATATCGAGAACGCGAACGCCGCCGGCCCAGCGAGCCATTTGCAGATGCGCGCGGAAAAGGTCACTTGCGTTCCGGGCCAGCGCTGTTGCTCGAACGAACCCGGGCACGTCTTTTGGGCCGATGCACAGAAGCAGTCGCCTGTGTGAGTTCTCATAACTCAACGTGGAGGAACGCCTGCCAATCGGCTATAGACCGCGCGCGCCGTGTCGAGTTGGGTCTTTACCTGATCGAGGCCGACTGGAATGCGGTCGCGCTTCTTGAGGTCGGCGTCGAGGCGATCGATCCATGCGAGAAAGTATTCGGCGTCGGCTCGGGCGTCGAACGGGTGGCCGGGCATCTCGACATAGATGGGGTTGCTGTGGGCGCCGAGCGCCACGCCGCCCGAAGAGGAATTGTTCCCGCTCGTGCAGCGGACCGCGAGCCATCCGCCGCGGTCAAGCTTCACTTCCTGTTCCAGCACCCATTCGCCCGCGTTGTTTGTGGCGGCGCTCGTCGGGAGGATCGCTCCATTGACGATGAGTTCGAGGTTCTTAATCGGAAACTGCGATGACGCACGCGCGCGGACTTGCACGTTGCGCGGCCCATCCAGGCGCAGCGTGTCACCGGCTTCGTGGCTGTCGGCGCTCCATTCCAACATGGGCCCGGTCGTGATGAACGAGTGTCCGGCTTTCTGGCCGCGCATCCATTCGGCATAACTGAGCCCGTTGGTCAGCTTCACGTAGCAACGGCCCCAGCCGGGCGGATAACTCACGATGCGATTCAGAAACACGTCCGTGCCGGCTGCGGCAGGAATGCGGAAGCCGCAGTTCAAGAGGCGATACCACAGGCGCAACGAGGCTTCGTAGCCAGGGCCCATCACGTCCATCGCATCAATACGGCCCAGCGCGGCATCGACAGGCAATCCCTTCGCCGCGTAGGCGCCGTCGTAAAGTGAATCTGGATTCGACGCCGGATGCGTGTAATTAACGGTGCCTCTTTGCGCGCGCGTGCGGTCGGCGATGTCAGCATTCGTCGGCACGTCCCATGGATTCGTCGTGTCTTTGAATCCGGTAAAGATCGGCTCGACCAACTGACTCAAATTGCCGAGCGTCAGGTGGCCCCAAATCGTGCTGCGAAACTCCTCGTTCCAATAAATGATCGTGCGCGGCGACGACAGCGGGTCAGCTCGGCCCAGGAAGTATTCGCGGTCGAACACGCCGTCGCCGTCGGAGTTGGCGACGACGACGTTGGCGACGTGCAAGTCCTCGCCTTCACACTGATCGCGAATCGTGACCGGATCGTTGTGCCAGGCGCCGTAGCCGTAGTTGGCGTGAATGTGATTCTCGCCGGAGAACGAGCCGCTCATTGGCATGTTGATCCAACGGTCCATCGCCAGCGTTACTTCGCGGGTCTCACCGGCGGCAATTTCGAGTTCCTGTTTGTGAACGAAGTATTCCGGTCCATGCCAGGCCTGAAGTGTGAATTGGCCTGCGGGAACCGTGAGTTCCGCATTGTGCCTCGCGTAGAAATGGCCGACGCCGCTCGTCAGGCGATACAATGCGCCAGGCGAGAAATGAAATTTGCCACCGGACTGCTTCACACTGATTCGCGCGACGATTGGCTCGCCTGTGTGCGCGTCCGTGAGAACGAGGCGGAGTTTGCCGGTAGGTTCGCGAAAATCGACGCGGTCGAGGCTGAGCGTCTGACGCTGGCCGGATTTGAGGTCCACACGCACCAACGCCGTGGCGCGCTCCTGATTCTCCGTGTGCAGGAGCCAGCGACCGTCGGCGCTCACGCTCGGCCAATCTTCATCAGTCTGGCCAAACGTGATCTTCCGCGCGCCTTCCAGCGGACCCGCGAGGCGGACGTTCCGGTCGAGCGGGATGTGCCAGAGATCATTGCAGGCGACGCCGCGGTCAGTGACGACGAACGCATCGCGTCCTTCGGCATCCCAAGCGAGGCCATAGATACGGCTCGGCCAACGCGCGACCTTTTGCGGCTCGGCGACAGCCGACGAAACTCGCCACAAGTCTGCGGCCGGGCCGTTGTTCCCTCCCTGTTCGCCGGAGCGATCCTGAAACGTTGCAAAGAGGATGCTGGCACCATCCGGCGAGAGCGCCCATTTCATCGAGGCGCGTTGGTTTGCATCGAGCGGCGCGATGTTCAACGCCGTCAATACGCCCGAGTTCAAGTCAAGCCACTGCAAACGATCCGGCTGGCCGGTGAGCGCGAACATTCCGAGCAGCCGTTTGCCGTCCGGATGAAACTGCAATCGTCCTCGCGCGAGAACGTCCTTCGGCAGTTTCACGGGCGAACCATCTTCCGCGGCGATCTGCCGCACGAGGCCGGTGTTGAATCCCGGCGCATTGATGAACGCGATTCGCTTTCCGTCCGGCGACCAGGCAGGCTCGACATCCCAACCCTCGCCCCGCGTCAGCCGAGTCAACGTGCCGCCGCCACTCGCCATTCGGGAAATGGCGCCTTGGAACGACAGTGCGATGACTCGCCCGTCAGGCGAAAGGGCAGGCTGAATGCCCCCGAACGCGCGCTGTCCGGGCGATTCATCAGTTTGAGCCTGCGCGAGCGACGCGGCGAAGCCTGGAAGCCACGCGATGAACAGCAGTTGAAGCATCATCCGCGCAGTCATGGGCCTGAAGGCTGCTCCAACGAAGTCGCTTCGGCAATGTGGGAGTTTGTTGTGGGAGTTTGTTGAATTGCAGCAGATGGAGCCTGAGCTCGAAAACGGTGAATCGGTCCGACGTGAGTAAGAATCTGAAACTGGACGCGTGCATGGTTTTCAAGGATAACGAACACCACGCACGTTAAGCCGTTATGAATTCCCAATTGCCCGCCAATATTTTCAAGCAAGCGATCCGCGAAGGGCGAACACAAACCGGTCTGTGGTGCAGTCTGTGCAGCAATGTGGCCGCAGAGGTGATCGCGGACGCCGGGTTCGACTGGATTTTGATCGATACCGAACACGCGCCGAACGAATTGTCGATGGTTTTTGGCCAGTTGCAAGCGCTGGTGGGCGGCACGGCAGCGCCCGTCGTGCGGCCGGCGTGGAATGACATGGTGTTGATGAAGCGGCTGCTTGACATCGGTGTGCAGAATTTTTTGGTCCCGTACGTGCAGACCCCCGAGGAAGCGCGCGCCGCCATCGCGGCGACGCGCTATCCGCCGCAAGGAATCCGCGGTGTGGCCGTAACCCACCGCGGCAATCGCTACGGCCGTGTGAAGGATTATTTCAAGCGGGCCAACGACGAGGTTTGCGTGCTGCTGCAAATCGAAACGCGCCTGGGGCTGCAGAATCTTGAAGCCATCGCCGCTGTGGAAGGCGTCGATGGGCTGTTCATCGGTCCCAGCGACCTCGCGGCGGCGCTCGGGCATTTGGGAAACAACGGCCATCCGGAAGTCCGCGCGGCCATTGAGGATGCGTTCAAGCGCATCCGCAATGCAGGCAAGGCACCGGGAATTCTTGCACCCATCGAAACGGACGCGCGCCATTGGCTGTCGCTGGGCTGCGTCGTCCTCGCGGTAGGGAGCGATGCGGGCTTGCTCGCTCGGCACAGCGAGGAACTGGCGGCAAAGTTCAAGAAGTGAGCGGCTCAC
>Ga0137374_10003165_pt1 | contig 19393 bp, 18 predicted proteins | sample SagtaG_20_FD_104811 | JGI IMG/M metagenome (GOLD analysis project Ga0137374, IMG submission 104811) | Vadose zone soil microbial communities from Sagehorn Ranch, Mendocino, California, USA - Sage1_R_100_16 metaG | ecosystem: Environmental > Terrestrial > Soil > Vadose zone | place: USA...
AATTAGGTAATGAGTAGAACCAATAATAACATAGGCTGGATGAATTATTTAGTTTGGTTACTTATCTCTCTAGGAGCAGTTGTCATTTTATCCTTTGTTTTACCATTTCCAATATCATTCGTCGTCTCTTTACTTGTTATCTTTTGCCTTAATATCATTAGAGCCGAAATGACGTTAAGAAAGGCTGGTATGGGAGGAATAAAGGTTTTGTTCAAGTCTTTCTCTTCCTCAGGAATTGGTCGGGGCTTGGGCACCGGTATTAATAGTTCCTTATATCAACCCCTAAGGTTCTCTTGCATGAACTGTGGGAATGAACATAATAAGATTGCATGTCCTAAGTGTGGTTCAAAGGCAGTAAGGGCCGTGTGATCTTAAAGATCTGAACACCGAATATTTATTAATATTTCGTTGACCTTGCGGGCTGCCGCTTTGCAGCTGAAAGACCGAGCGGTGCGATAAAGAATTCTGACGTCATTATTTGTGATGAAATTGGTCCTATGGAACTCAAATCAAGAGTTCATAGACTCGGTAAAGAATTTACTTGTTGTCGACAAGAAACTAATAGTTGTTATACTAAGTTACAACATCCCCTAATCGAGCAGTTCAAAAAGAAATCTAGTCTTATAATCAATCTCGATTTGGAAAACAGAGCAAAAGTTAATCAAATATTGCTTAATAGACTATTGGTTGAATAATTCATGCTGTAAGGAATCGGTAGATACTTGATTTTTTCAAAATAATGAGTAGAAATCAATGATTATTTCTACTGGACGTATCAACTATTAAAAATGTGAAAGCTAGCTTGGATTATCAATTCCAAATAATATGGAATAGAGTATCGTTACTACGATAAAGGCTTATCCAGCAATCCTATCCATAAAAAATATTATAGCAATAAAACTAAGCAAAACTATCACAAGAAGAAAAATTCTTACTCTAAAGTCCTTGAATTTACTTTTGTTTTTTAGACTATTATCGGACTTATCTTTCGCTTTGCTATAAATGATTCTCTTAAATAATGGTGGTTTGGTTTTAGTTTTTTTAGAATTTAGCAATGGAGTTTTTTTTACAGTTGATCCATCAGATGGATTCTTTTTTATCTCGTATAAAATAACCTGTGTTCCTTCCTTCGATATCTTATTAAAGATGGAGAGAGCAGAACCATACTCTTCAAATTCTTCGCTAGAAAATTTAGATTGTACCATCCAGCTTGTTACTAAGTCAATTGATTCGTCATCGCTTTTCAAATGTTATCATAACAATATAGCACGTACATAATATAAAATTCTTGTCTTCTACGTTTTAAATCAAATTCCTAACTATTAGATGAGATCATGAAGAAAACGATCTTTCATAATACGATGTTATCGAGTTCAACAACGTATAGGTTTTAATTCTTTTTGCATTTGTATACCGCTTTCATAGAAATATGATATAAAAATCAAATTTTATAACGGGTTCGATAGGAACAGTCTGGAATTCTACACTAGTCCGATAGGTCTGGTCGTATACATATTGTTTCGTGTTAATCCATGTTTATTAACACAAATTGAAGAATTTTTGTCCTAAAGGTTGTTTAAAAATCTTTAACCTACTCCAAACCCGCGGAAGATTGGAGGCATTTTTCGTCACAAGTGGAAAGAACTCCCAATACAACATACGGAATGAAAAGCGTTAGCCTGTAAAGAAAAGAAATCATAATCTCTTATTTTCCTTAATTCAACTGAACCATGTTAAGCCAAATTTATATGTGGAATAATAGTGTTATCACAGAGCATAACTGTCCCAGCCAGAATTAATTCCAGAAGAAAAGAAAGATGTTGTAAGGAACTTATATTTGTCTGGAATTGGCGAAGAATTCATTGCAATGCAACTAGATTTAGAAATTCCTGTAGTAATAACCATCCTGAAAGACCTACGTGTTTACAGATCAGAGAAAAATGAGGAAATTGGATCTAATGCAAGTAACCCAATTGATAAATAAAAGAACAGATTATTCATTATAGTAACGATCATCACATATTATAATTTAATAATATTTGCAAGAAATATATCGAAAATATGTAAGTTCTATATCGGGTTCGGTGGTTCTAGTAACTCTAGTAGTTCAATAAATGAACTCGTATTAGTTGTAACATTACATAGCTTTAAAGTTTTCTATAATAGATGTTAAATGATTAGGCTTCGGTGGGAGTCGGACAGTGCATGTATTCGGGTTCTGTTCATTGGCTATTTAGCCGTTTCTACTTAAAGAGAAGTTGTAACAGTTGAGTGGGTTGGAAGCAACCTGAGACAAATCTATTAAAGAAAATTGGTTCGGATACCTCAGGGAAACCAAAGACAATAAGAAGGGCGTATTAGTTTCGAAAATGCGGTATAACATATTTTGCAAAGAGCCGCAAGGATCCAAGATCTGGTAGATCTGAAAAGTATACAGTAAAGTAGTTCACACCTTTGTCCGTATATCTACCTAATTCTTTGATTATTTCATCAGCTGTCCCAGCAATAATAAACTCTAACATCCTCCTATTCGATATATTTGTTTTCTCGACAATCGCTCTTTTTTTATCCCTAAGTTCATTCCAATCTTTACCAATAATGATCATTCCTTGCCATCCCTTTGTCAGCTTGTCATAGTTTCTGCCAATTGTCCTACAGCATTTACTAAGAAACAATAACTTATCTAAATATTCGTTATAGCTGCAAAGCCCATAATTCCAACCATCTGCATATGTTGCAGCTAGCTTAAGAGTGTGTTTACCTCCACCTCCAATCCATATGGGGAGACTTGGTCTCTGAGTTGGTTTTGGATTGCATACTGCTTTTGATATAACATAGTATTTTCCTTTGAATGAAGGATCACAAGAACCTTCAGAAGATTCACATAGCATTTTCTTAATTATCTTAATACTTTCCTCCAACATCCCGATTCTAACCATCCCATTTGGAAAACTAATGCCGTATGCTTGACATTCACTTTCATACCAGCCAGCACTTAATCCCATCTCAGTTCTGCCATTGCTTATTACGTCTAAAGTAGAAAACATTTTTGCCACTATGGCTGGATTTCTATATAGGTTGACCAGTATTGCTCCAAGCCTAATCTGTTTAGTCATGGTAGCTAGGGCAGAGAGCGTAGTCCAACATTCAAGCATTGATGCACTTTTTCTTTCTTTCTTTATTTTTTGTCCTTCTTTCTCATTTGAAAAATAAGTTGGCATCCACGGGATAAAATTATCCTTTAGCCATACGGAATCAAACCCCAGTCTTTCACATACAAGGACAGTGTGTTGAATGTCTTTATATTCTAATCCATCCTGGTAAATGTAGCATCCAAAACTTATTCTTCCTTTTTTCACCAATTTTGCAAAACAGTTATTAGAAATAATGCCAGTATTTAATTGTGACACAACAGATTAATGGTAATATAGATGATCCTAATATTCGAAAACTTTTTGAAAGTAAGAATTTTGTTTTTTTATCTTCATTAATGAAAGACGGTTCTCCTCAGGTTACACCAATGTGGGTAGATATTGAAAATGGCTATATTCTTGTTAATACTTCAATAGGCAGGTTAAAACAAAAGAATATTTCTCGGGATCCTAGGGTCGGCTTAGCAATAGCCGACCAAAATAATCCATATGATACGGTTACTATTAGGGGCGAGGTTATAGAGCAAATTACTGGAGTTCCGGCTGAAGAACACATTGACAAGTTGGCAAAAAAGTATATTGACAAAGATAAATATCCTTATAGATCTCCAGGAGAAGAAAGGATCATATTAAAGATAAAACCCGAAAGGATATCACATATAAAGTAGTAACGAAATTAAAGAATAATTTATTTGAAGTAAGCCGAAGGAGTATGAATTGTTTTTGACACAAATTTTTGCACCGCTATTAACTAAGATTAAGAACTAGAAGAGTATCCTATAAAGCAAGTCCGGATGGGGTGGGATGCAATACACTAGTGTATGTAATCCTTTTCTAGATTGCGATTAACTATCGGTTTTTCTTTTGATCAATTAATTTAATCAATGTATTGTAGAGGTTTCAGCTACAGTAAGTCTTACACAAAATCCTATAACACCAAATACTATATGTCATGCTAGTGAACCCCAAGAGATGGTACTTGAAAGCTCGATAAGTCATGAAATATTCAAAATGGTTTCTGTAATCTTATTCATACTATACCACGATGGCAGATATTTTGCTACTCAATTAAATATTGGAAATACCAAATAGTTTGTAAGAGTAACAATGACATCTTTCTTTTCGACTCCCAATAAAGAGTTTAGAAAGTTTGAATCATTAGACACATGGAAACAATTGAAAGAAGAAGGTAATAGTCTGCCATGGTATTTTGCGGTATCGATAAATCGTATGCCTGCGAAGTACCTAATTTGTAAATCTATATCTTGTAGCCTTACAGACCTAAAACTTGCAAGTGAGCAGGAGCTTTGGGAAGAATACCTAAAGCTCATAGGAATATTCTTGGATAAATGGAAAGCAGTCAGATCAGAAGAGGTCGACATAATATCCGAGATGGCTGGACAGAAAACGTCACTTATGGATTTGAATGTTGAGCTTGTCAATCGGATGCTGACACATTGTAACTTTTGTCGCTGGAATTGTCAGATTGACCGGTCTGTTCAGATTCCAGCTAGAGCTGGAAAAACCAAGAAAAACGGAACCTGTCAGCTAGAATCTACTTCTAAAGTAAGCAGCTACTTTCACCATCGTGGTGAGGAGATTGTTTTCAGGGGAATTATGGGATCAGGAACCATATTTTTCACAAGTTGTAATATGAGATGCTCTTTCTGTCAGAATGGAGATATAAGCACAGACAAGGATAACGGCATAATTATAACACCGAATATGTTGGCGCTTATGATTTGGCAGCTTAGGATGGAAGGCTGCCATAACACAAACTGGGTTGGCGGTGATCCAACGATACACCTACATACTATTGTCCAAGCAATAAGCATGCTTGATTCGTTTAAGGTATCAAACCCAAACAATGAAGACATTAATTATATTGAAGCTGTGAAGGCTGATAATTATGGTAGATACTCTACTTGGCATAGGAATTCGGAATATGCGTTCTACCAGAAACAAGTATTCAACAGTCCTCAACTTTGGAATTCAAATTTCTTTATGAGCAAGGAGACTATGTATATTCTCCGTTCGCTCATGGATGCATGGCTTCCTGACTTTAAGTTTGGCCCTGGCAAATGTGCTCTAGATCTGTCTAGAACCCCTTGGTATTGGGATACCGTTACTAATAACCTTAAACTTATTCATGAATGGGATGAAGATTTTGTCATACGTCATCTAATAATGCCAAATCATGTGGATTGTTGTACCAAACCAGTCCTAGATTGGATTGCCAAGAATATGCCAGAAGTTCCAATCAATATTATGGATCAGTATTATCCGGATAATCTATGCGATCCAATGTCTACAAAATATCGAGAACGCTATAGCGAAATTGCACGATCTCCTACTAAAGACGAAATAGTAAGGTCGTATCAATACGCAAAGGACTTGAACCTCAACTTTGAAACATTGTCCCTGGAAAAATCAGTTTTAGGATTGAAACCATAATGGAATGAAGGACATACGTTGTCCTACGAAGGGTTACACTAGTGAACCGAATTCGTTGAGAACTGGATGACCAATAGGGTTCTCGAATGGCACGCCTACGGCCAGTGTCTGCTTGTGCCTCGCATCAATCGGATGAAGCAGTAAGGGAATTTTAAATTCGGCCTTTATGTCACTTAAAGGATCGCCTAATCCTACAACATGTCGATGTGAAATCACCAAGGCAGCTGGTGAAAACCCGTCATCTGACAACTGCCGCACAAAAGGGAGTAGAGGCAAAACATTCATGTCCACCAATATCTTGCGTCCGGTACTCAGCAGAGCATATGTATTGGTTGAAATGTGGGCCGCCTGTGCACCAGGATCACTGTGTTCAATCAAAATAATGTCAGGGCGTAGGTGCGTCATCTGTGGCTGTGACATGCCTCGAAATGGCTTGGACATTGCAAAATAATAAGAGCTTGAGAATTATTTAAGCAAGCAGCTGAAGATTAAGTTCTCTACATAGCGATATAGGACCATATGAAAGGTAAGAAAAGACAAAAAGTGAGGCATCACACAGTTTTCCGCTCGTATGAAATGATAGTGGTAAAGTTCACTGAAACCTATTAAAATGAATATGCGTATGGTATACACTGGATATAATGACCGCCCTTAATGTTATTGAGTTGACAATAATAGGACTAGCCGCTACTGCTCTAGTAGGAGTTGCTTCATTTTTAGTTCAGTCAGCAAGTTCCACTGCTGATGTAATGACTGAAACATTAAGAGGAGAACAAGAAGGTTCAAACAGCACAAGCACGAACAGCGCTACGAACAATAATAATTCAAATGCTGTTCTGGGGAGTTTGTTCCTAACTGGAGAAGATAGATTAACAAGTTACAACCGAATCAATGAAACCTACACCGAGATATCGTATGTAGGTAATAGAACAATAATTCCTACAGAGGGTGTTACTACTGCAATTATAAATGCAACAGAGACAGGAAAACTAAAACTAAAATCCCAATCGAATGGCATTACTTTTGTTGAAGGCCAAAGCATTCTTGTGACTAAAGGACGAGTTGGTGGGAATGATAGTAGTGGCGAAGAACAACAAGAAAATGCATCAGTGATGCTTGTTGACCTAAACGGCATAAGACCTGATGACCCAAGAATTTCAACAGGTGTTGCATTTTTTAGCACAAACTCTACTGGCCAACTGGCATTCCTTGATAAAATGATAGCAATATATCAAGTTAAAGCCTCTCCAGAGGGAACCGCTATTAGAATGTGGGAATGGAAAGGTGCCGACCTTCCATTTGGAAAAGAAGCTGATGGCGTCGCCAATACTATCGGAAACCAGACAGGGATAAAAAAGGGTCGATAGTTATCCCTTTCCATTTTTCATCTACATCACAGCTTAAACCGTCAGGCTTAACCTAACAAAATCCGCCTCCAAGGAATTTTATTCAAAAGCTCGTGCTGTTGTGAGTGACTCAATTGAGTTCTTCCTAGTTTTCAGCCATTGCCAAATATTGCTTGTTTATAATTAAATACAAATCGGATAGCATTTGCTGACATTCAGTTGCAAAGTTTACTGGTTGCTTCCGATGCCAAGACTGGATATGATGATTAACGAGAGAAGAGCCAACCCTCCCACCATCCAATTAGGCAATTAATATCGACAGTTAGTAATATTATAAGCGCTTTGTTTACAGTGTGTTTCAGTGCACGTTGTCAAACTATTAACGACAGTTGGCAGGATTAGATTCACATATGATGCAAATAACTTTTTTATTTTTTATTCAATATTACAACCCTTTTAGACTTACCTAAGCGCATCTAGAATATCCTCGTAAGAATTTTGTTCTTTATCAAGTAATTAATTTTTCCTGCGTAGTTCTTAATGAGTTTCTGACGATTGGAATAATTGCTTTCCTCGTTTAACAGTAATAATTGATTTATCTTTAATTAACATACCTGAAATGGATTTATTTTTATAGAGGTAATTCTTTTAAAAAAACTCTAGACATGAGTGAAGTAGAAGATGTAGTAAACAAATTCAAAATACTTGATGGCGCTTTAAAAAAGGTATGTTCCAAGGTGGACCCATTATTGGTTGTCTCTCTCATATTTGACACGAATGCCAATGAGAATCATATCTACACTCTAGAGGTTATACTAAAACCTGGGCAGGATACGAAAGCGATTCGTCAGGAAGTCATTGATAAGACTGGAATGACCCCGTCCTTTTATCTATCTGGCACAAAATTGGTAGTAAGCCATACACTTAATTTGGAATTCTTGAAGTGGATAAATGACCGAGACGACGTCATCGGTATCAAGGGTAGTAAGTTTAGTGCAGGAGGTTCTAGCAACTTCTAGTCAGTGAAAAAAAATAGAATCAATATTAAATCATTCCATATTATCCTTTCAAATTTAGTCTCAACGCATCTAACAAATCATCAATGAATATTACCATTCTTGCATATAACTGGATTCTATTATTTGTGTCACTTTTTTATCAAAATATATTGTCTCTTGATCTATTTCCGAGATCATAGGTCCTAGCTTAGGTAACGGTTGATCAGTAAATCCTTTGACAAATTTTCTTGTAACTTTCACAGTGGTTCGGTTTAGCTGGAGCTCCTACAACCTGAGAAACTATTTAGTCTGATTTTTTTAGCAATGTAAAACTTGCTTACATTCAGGAGTGCTTTCTTTTATTTATGGTATTTTCCTCATACCCCAAATGTATATTTATTTATATAATCATTCTGGCTCCTTGTCATTACTCTCATCATAATCCAATTTCTCATCAATTTTTCTCTGTAATTCTCTATAACGTTCATACTTTTTGGTCCATCTTGACAGAACAAACCATTGCCTTATTCCGATTCCTAGCCATACAAGAGCAATTAGAAATGGGATAAAACGGGCTATGCCAAAATAGTGACCAAAGAGTGGATGGGGTTCAAATATCTCATGTGGCATTCTGCCGCCTTCAAATGGAAATGGCGGTCCAAATAATGCAAATGTAATGGCAAAGGATAATGGTGGAATAATCATTATGGTAACTATCATTATAATGAACATCTTCTTTGTCGAGTTAAGCTGTTGTATAATTCCATCCATTATTTGAAACAAATTTTCTCTCGATTCCTTGCTTTTGTTATTGTCATCGGATTTCTTAGGTTCAGTCATGACAGATTACCACTTTATCATTGGTCTCCAATTAATTATAAACAATGCTGTAACTTTGTTACTTGTTAGCAAAACTATCATTATTATCATGACCTTTCTCCATCTTGCCCCTAGGAAACAGTGATTCATATGGTTCCAGAATTTCTCTTAGAATCTCGTTGCCCTTCTCTGAGACTCTGTATTTGATTATAATTTTATTCCCCCAAGGCTCTTCTGTTCTGATTATCATTTCCTTTTTGACCATGTCATCCAGAATAACTTTATGTTTTACATTGTTTAATCCACAATAACTCATAAGCTTGCTCTGGTTAAGCTCACCGTATTCGTAGAGCTTTAGGAGAATATCTTTCCTTATGTAAATTCTGTCTCGATATTCATGGACCAATTTGGTTCAATAGTCATATAGATAGATAATTAGCCGCCGAGACGTAATAAACCCAAAACCAGTAGAATGACCTGAGATTATGACAATCGTAATCATGTATATAAATGACACATGGAACCGGTAACAGCATTTGATAATCATCTATTCTAATATTTTGTAAATATTAATACCTAGTGTGTTTTAATAACAAGAGCACAAAAAGGTAAAGGCTTCAGGTAACTAAGTTACATATCATAGATAAATAATGGATAAAATAGTCATTTAAACTCTTTATCTTATGACAACACTAGAAAAGATTGTCAATAAGAAAGTAATGCTGGTTTCAGCCATTGTAGTGGTTGGAATTTTATTATCAGCAGTTGTCTTCACAGCTTCGCCATTAGGGCATTTGAGTGCACAACCGATAGTAACGAACAACAACTACTCCATGCATGATAACATACCTAAAATCAATGGTTCAATAAATGTAGGAGAGCAGATAAAGAACTTGTTTAAAGAGAATATCAAGGTCCCCTTTATCACTGCAGCTGAAACTGCACTAAAGCAGATTCCAAATGGAACAGTATTAGGAGGTCATTTGGGTGTAGCACAAGGATATTTAACCTACACATACTTTGTAGTGGATTCTACCAATGAGACTGGACACAAAGTAATTGTTGATGCTGGAAATGGTAAAGTTCTCTACACTTCAGAAGGCATCCCAATAGGTTCATTTGGTCATTTAGGACATCCAGGAAAGCTAATGTTTGGACCATTTGGTCACGGAGGATTTGGACCATGGAGAGCACAAGGAGGGCTTATGAGTGGAGATGAAATTTGGCACTAGGAGTAGCCATCCGCAACTACTCCCTACAATACTTGTCAGGTGAGACAATAATAATTGAATGATCAGCAATGGAGACGTGCAAGAGGATTCATAGCTTGGGGTCTATTTGGATTGATAATCCTAATGGCTGCTTCAATTATTGCCTCCCTGGTATTCCTTGTGCCTAGAGCATCAGGGACCTACCATACATTCTTTCCAGCCTTCTTCTTTCCATTCCATTTTGGATGGCTAGGAGGTATATTCATAGTCTTGGTGTTCTTCTTAATAGCAAAATGGATTCTCTTGCCGTGGAGAAACGGAAATACATCGAGTTTCCATTCGCGGAGTAATGGCGATGATAGCGCACGCAACATTCTAAAAGAAAGATATGCCAAGGGAGAAATAACTAGAGAACAGTTTGAACAGATGATGCTCGATATAAAGAGGAGTGAATGAGTAAATTTCAAACCTAGTCTTATTTTTTACTGAATTGTTTAATTAAATCGGGTTACCCATTAATTCATGTGTCTATATATTCGTGAATAAATATCTTGCATCGATATTATATAGGGTAAAACTGAATCACCAATTTCGTTCTCATTTATATCATACTCATGATTTTCGTCTTCCTCATACATTCTGTCAAACATTCTGTATTTTACTTCCAAGCATCTTGAAGCGATTCTATTTGATTCGCCATAATTTGTGGTGTGTACAATTCCTTCTTTTATGTAAGGGTTCAAATCTTTGTAATCACTGATGATTCCATCAATTAAAACGTCCATAAAGCGAACATTTTGGGTCTCTGTTTCGTCTAGCGTTCCAATTATTGATACATTGAAATGATATTTTTCTAATTGTACTTCAGCTGTGGAGACATTTATTTCAATAAACGGAATTACATTACCCGGTTTGGTAAAAAACAGATTGGTTACGCTAGTTTCCGAGCCAATTTCCTCTGGTGATAATCTACCATCTATATTATCAATTTTTTGAATAACTCTGGAATAGATTTTCAAACAGATATCTAGATTTATATTTAGGCAGTAGTTCGGCCACATTTAAGAAAACTCCATTTTTAGCCGTGGTAACATATCGCGCGCGACACTTATCATGGCGACAATTTCGCATCTTGTTTTGAACCATTTTCTAAATCCATGGTCGGTTTGAAACTCATACCTGTTTTTCTTAGTTTCAGATTTTTTTCTAATACCTTGAGTCCACAAACTGCGTTCAATTAATCGTTTTATCCCGGATGACTTGAGTTTAGTTGGTTCCGTTGCAATGCCATGGTAATACCCTTCCTTTGTGTTCCATAACTGTCTCATTACCCAAGTGTTTTTGTATATGACTTCGCCTGCTTCCTTTCGATAACTGATCCACCTTTCTAATTCATAGAACGACTCTGGTGTGATAAAACTGAAATATTGGTCTTCCTCTCCTGCATAAACAGTTACTTTTGCTGCGACTATTCGGTCCTCTTTCATAATGGGTTCAATATCTTTCCATCGTAAGTAATCCCATGCTCCAAGTCTGATACCGGATGAAACCATAGTAAATATAATGGCCTTCATTCTTCTATCAGGATACTCAATCATCTTGCGTATCTCCTCTATCGTTGGCGCCCTATCATTCGCAAAGCTCCTAACTTTAGGTAATCCTCGCGTAATTTTTTTCCACGAAACGGGAACATCAGACATTTCGCAAAATAACTTGAGTGCCTTTACAAAGTTATACAATGTTGCTGCTGTAATTTCTTTTCTTTGAACCCTTTCTTTTTGAAACTGCAAGAAACCAATTATTTTATTGAAAGTCCATTCGTTATCTTTGTTCGCAAGCGCCGCAAAATTATTGCATCTGCGGTCTATGTTTGCTTTGGCTAGTAATTTAATATAGTCAAAGAATGTTCGTAATCGTCTAAGATAGTAGTCCCTTGTTATTTGAGTCCTTATAGCGTATACAAATAATGAATATGCATTGGTAAGAGATCCTTCTTGATTTCGTTTTGTTTTTTTAACCATTTTTCTTCATATTTCCTGAACATGAATCCAATTAGAGAACTACTAGCGGCATGGGGCTGGTCGGACTCGAACCGACGACCTCCAGCGCCCGAGGCTGGCATCATACCAAGCTAGACGACAACCCCTCTATTTTATTTCAAATTTCCCTTAATATAATATAAGATGCTGATTCTGATTGGTGTAACAGGCTTTTACGAGGTAATAATCTACTCTTCAAATTGATCCATAAATGGAAAATTTATTCTTCTAGAAGTGAGATTTACTATATTTCTATGAACCAATTTTCTTACTATATCTGCTGCAACTGGTAATGCTCCAGTAGCACCCGGTGAATTATAATTCAAAATGTGTAATGAAGACTCATTTTCTACAAGTAAACTCTCAGATGCAAAGTTTCCGTTCTTATCAATTAGCAATGATCTAATACCAGCTCTACCTCTTTGTTTAAAATCAGAGGGATTCAAAGAGGGCAAAAATCTCCTTACTCTATTTATCATATTTGTTTTAGATAAGGAACTTGAGAACTCATTTGATACCAAGCGTAGGAACTGTTTATTTAATAACAATTTTAACATTCCTACTTTAGATGATTTAAAAATTTTCGGAACAGCGTTTTTCAGGTTATCATATAAATTATATGAATATGGACCAAATACCGGAACCGCATTTGGTCCTACTTCGCATCTTCCATCATTTCTAATAATCCAATGGGGGTCCAAAAAAGGGTATTCTGTATATCTTGGCACTGAATAAATACTTCTTTTAGTAAGATTATTGTATTTTTCAGGCGCTATCCAATATTCTCCTCGAAAATGAAGATCAGTATATTCTATTGCAATGCCAACACTATGAGCAATATCAAGTGAATTGCCTCCTGCTGCATTTATTATGTAATCAGTAGTTATATCTTTAACAGTCCCAATGATTGTCAATTTTCTATTTGCAGCTGTTTTTGTGTTGGGGTAAATCGCTCTGAATTTATTTTCAAACGAGGTCTTACAGCCAAACATGATTGCGTCTTCCATAAGTTTTTCATTTATTAGGCCATAATCAGTTGAAGCATCTCGGAAACATACAATCCCAGATTCACATTTTAGATTAGGCTCGATTCGTAACATTTCGTCTTTACTTAAAAATTTTACATCCTCATCTTTCAATCCATTTTTGCAAGCCCATTGAACATGTTTATGCAAAACGTCAATTTCACTGTCATTTATTGCAATCTCAATTACTCCATCTTCTTTAAATGGTAATTCGTGTAAAGAGCAATACCGTTTTATCATGTCAAATCCCTTTAACGCATAGGCTGCAGTGGATGACTTTTTATCTGGATTATAGTAAAATGGGGCATGAACTTTTCCAGTATTCCTGCTACTGGTATGCAGTCCAACCTTTTTTTCTTGTTCAATGACGATAATTGATGAATCTGTCACGATGGAAAGAAAATAAGCAATAGCACAACCTAATATGCCTCCACCAATAACTGTAACATCATAGCTGTCTTGCAATTTATTACCAGCTACTATAATCGATCAAAATACTGATACAACTATTATCCTCATTATTATACATAGCATTACTCAATTAGAATATCATTTCATTTTTTTATTTTTATAATTTAGATGATAATCAAACGATTTGTAAAAAGCAACAATCGAAGATGCATTTAATATTTTTCCATCAAATAGTAGCTGTTTAATTTCATCAATTGTTAGAATCGTAGGCTCTATTATCTCCATCATCCCTAATTCTTGCTTCCTTTCGTTAACTAGATCATAACCGACAAATAAATTGCCTGTTTGTTCAAACATAGTATAATCTAATGTATATGAACCCAAGCTGATAATATTATTTGCCTTGTAGCCAGTTTCTTCTTTCAATTCTCTTCTCGCAGCTTCAAATGCCGTTTCACCAGTATCAATATATCCAGAAGGAGCTTCAATTTGATATGAATTAACCAAATGTCTATAGCTTTTAATCACTAGAATTTCGTTATTCGACACAAAGGGTACTATGGTGGAATAATCTTTTCTTTTCGCTCTAGTATAGATCTTTTTTTTGCTATTAATGTCCAGTATGTCCTCATATAGTTCGATATACTTATTGGAGTATATTTTCCGTGAAGATTCAAACCTCCAACCAGACGGCAGATTCATGATTTTATTCCTATTATTACAGTTATTTGCTTTTTTGTAAACTACACTAAATTATTTCTGGAGAAGGTCCTCGTATTTTTAGTAATTCCTCCTTAAATCGAATTAAACAATGTCCGTCCCAACTCAAATATTACACTCCTGCAAGCTTTACTTTCCCGTATAGGCAGGCGTTTTGCAAATCTTTAATCTCATGAGGCTTGTGTTTCCTGATTTCAACTATGTATCCACTTGTGGAATGATAAAAAATGACCATGTCCGTTGGATAATGGGATAGCATTGCGTGATTTTCAGGATCTGATGACATGTGTCTTAAATGAATCCGTTCCCATGAAAATAACTTATCAATGTCTCCACTAAAGTGAAAATTACTGCCGCATGGACAAGTAGAGTCCCTCCAATTTCCCTCGATATTTTTAAGCCATATGTTTCCTTTATCAGTAGATCGCAATATCTAAAGTTGTACTATATCTTCAACATATATACCATTTCTCTAATTATAATGAAATTTCGAAAACATACCGCTGGCGTCGCCTTAATTCAAGTCAATCGATCAACCTTTAATCAACTGTCGTTGAATTATAGCATTATTAGAATCAATACCATTCCAGACAATCTCAAAACCCATTTTTGGAATAAGCAAGGTAATACATTCTTCAGGAATATTGTTTTCAGCTAGGAACCTAATTGCATCCCCTAACTTCTTAATCTTATCAAGTTCTGGTAACAATTCCTTAATTTTATCATTAGATATGATATAATTATCAACTAGTAGGAATTCCTTTAGTATATTAGTTCTCACTTTAGTTGAATTATCATTGATTAATTGAAGATTTCTAATAATCTTCAAGACCGAATCAACCGGAATGTTATGCTTATCTGATATTTCTTTAAGAAAAATAACTTTATTTTCATTTTCATTTTCTCGAATTTTGGTTTCTATTTCTTTGGTAATCATATCATGTGAATTGATTGAAATATCATTAATGAATTTAGTATCAATATCCCTAAGATATTTAATAATTGGACCAAATGGAATTTGATCTTTCTTATAAAAAATTAAATGTTTTCTAGCTATAAGTTTAGAAAAAATCGAATCAACCATTATCTTATTTCCATTTTCAGAAATATAATTATCCATATTTGCAGCGATTAGTAAATCAGTACCTAGCGAACTCCCAGAATTCATAGTCAACAAGTCTTTTATTTTTTCTAATTTTCTTTTTAGGTACTCATTTGTCCAGAATCCTACTATCTCTAAATAGACTTTAATTCCGTATTTTTCAAATACAAAATCAGCTATGAAGGCTTTACCATCGAAAAGAATTAGAGGATCCGGCTCCCGAGTAAGTTTCCATCCTGTAGAGAACTTGAGAAATTTATCCATAAATTTTTTTTCAACATTGCTATCAAAGTTATCTTCACTATATTTGTTAAATGATACGCTAGATTCTGAGTTTGGCTCTGACTCAAGATGAATACTTGATGCGTCAAATAGTGGGAGTTCCTTATCTTTGGATGATAGCTGAAATCTATAGCTTTTTTTGATACCGGAAATTGATTTTCTTAATATTACTGCATCAATGGACCAGATTTCAGTAAATATTATTAACGGAATTAATTTGGCCATTGCCAGACCGTATCTGTCTGTCAGTCTTAGTATGCTAAGCGGACCGTCTACAGTACATACAACTCTCTTGTCCTTTTTGCCATTCAATACCATATCTTCATTTTTTGTTTGATTATTTGATTCTGAATCCAAATTGGATTCTTGATGGAGAAAATACATCAATCCAAGTTGCTTTATTTTACGTAATATTTTCTTCCAGTTGAAACCCCCGTAAACACTGAATTCTAGTTTGACACAATTTAGTAGTAGAGTTTGAAGAATGGAAATATTGTACCATACAACCAGTTGTAATGGAGACAATGAATCAAAATTTTTCAAGTGCTTGTTTTTGTCAAGATCATTCCACATTGCAAGTTCAAGTTCATCAATAGTCAAGTTGTTTTTTAAAGCAACTTTCTCAAGTATTCGCTTTCTTTCATTTTCCGTTACTGGATAACCAATTCTGGAAGATTCTTCAAATATTTTCCTTCTAAGATATATGGCATTAATTGTATTGTTGTTCCTACTGTCGGAAAACGTCTTACTTGGCGACTCATATACACACCTTTGTTCTAATAGCTGACAGATACCTCTGACAAGTTTATAATCTGTATATTTGGCTTCTATTTCTGAGAGATTCTCGTCTACGTTTGCCTTGGATAGTTTCTTCTTAGCCATTTCTTCAAACATTTTAATTATTTTTGATGGTAAGGAAAGTTCATTATTTTTCTCATAGTCATAAAATATGGGCCTTATCTGATTCATTTTACCTGATACGCGTACTCTTAATAATTCAGTTGGCAACATTTACGATTATTACCTCATATAGTTGTAATATACAGATAAGTTATATCCATCTAATTAATTTTTATTCTATTGAATGCTTGAAGTTCAATTAATAATATTAGAGTGAATAAAATCGAATTTGCAGTCTCTGGTATTATCTGCAACCACCCACCACCCACCCTCCTATCAGTGTCTTAAGCCTTAAATGTATTAGGTCTACATGATGTACAGAATGAGAACTAAAAAATCAACTTATTCAAATTCTGATATACACGAAGACGAGACAGACAACTCTGAAAGTATTTCTGATGATTATGCGGAAGATATCGTAGACAAACGTGAGCAATTAGAAAAGGAACAAAAAGAAAATACTGTCATGAATAATACCGAAGAGTCATTAACTACAATATCAGAACAATCTCAGATTAATGATCTTACTAATCTTGAAATTCAAGACATTGAAGGGATAGGCCCTACAACTGCTAAGAAGCTTAGAGAAGCAGGAATTTTTTCGGTTATGGATCTGGCCGTGGCTGGAGTTGAAGATCTAGCAGTAGACATTAATGCATCCAAAGATAGTGCAGCCTCATTCATAATGGCAGCTCAAAAACTTTTAAGAGAATCAGATGTTCTTGATAAAGAATTCATCAGTGCTGAAACTGCACTTAAGAAAAGAAGATCGTTGTTACGATGTTCTACTGGTTCAAGTATGCTTGACGATCTATTCTTGGGCGGTATGGAAACACAGGCAGTTACTGAACTTTATGGCGAATTTGGTTCGGGCAAGTCACAGATATGCCATACTATGTGTATTACTGCCGGACAACCAATAGAATCAGGTGGATTAAACAGTGGTGTTATTTACATTGACACTGAAGGAACATTTCGACCTGAAAGACTGGAGCAAATATCTAGCACTAGAAGCATAGATCCGGTACGTGCACTGCAAAATGTAGCTGTATGTAAAGTCTATAATAGCGCACATCTAGAATTAATAGTTAAAAATCTCGGTAAATATATAGACGATTACAAAGCGAAACTAGTAATTATCGATAGTATAATTTCATTACATAGGGCAGAATTCTCTGGCAGAGGAACGCTTGCTGATAGACAACAAAGACTTAATTCTATTATGCATAAACTTCTTAGAATTTCAGAAATTTACAATGTTGCAATAATAGTTACAAACCAAGTGCAATCTGCTCCAGATACATTCTTTGGTGACCCGACAAAACCGACTGGTGGAAATGTAATTGGCCATGCTTCAACTTACAGAGTATATTTGAGAAAATCTGGTGAAAACAGAATAGCAAAAATGATCGATTCTCCATATCATCCATATAGTGAAGTAAGATTTACCATCAATGAAAAAGGAACAGATAACCTAGACGAAGGTAAAAAATCCAAAAAGTAATAATTTTTTACTATTACAATTATTTAGAGTGAATACAAAATCAAAATATCAAGAAAGTTTCTAGGCAAGGTATAGCTATTAGTGTAGGGTGAGTATACCATAACAACCCCTTTCAACTATTTTCCGGTTTGTGCTTTTCATTATAATGCTGTAAATATTCAGATTCATTTTTAAATATTTTATTACATTTACTGCACATGACAGGTTCATCATTGTCATTTTCAATTTCCATTTCTATACAATTGAAAGAAAAGGTAGTTTAAGAATTTACGGATATTGTCAAGTTGATTATGCCATCTTTCTAGCTGAATATCTTTTTCTAAGTATGTTCTTGGGATAAGTTACAGGATCGAGAGCTAGTCTACGGCAAAAGATATTTTTACGCAAGTTCGATATTTTGTTATTTTTCCTGAGGCAGGATCTATATTGGCAGTCATATCGACAACTTCTATACCGTGTATCCCATGCAAGGTCTTTTTTGCTTCATCGACTGCAACTTGAGCAGCATCCTCCCATCCTTTGTCTGAGCTACCTATTATTTCAATTATCTTTGCAATATGATGAGTCATAATGAAACATAATACACTTCATTTGTTATAAAGACTTTGATAGTATAATTAAACTAGAATAACAATATATAAAAATGCAACAAAAATCAATAAGGTAAGCAACGATTAAAAATGATGCTTACTATATTTTATCATGGTTCAACATAGAAATAGAAATAGCAGAGGGCTAGTAGAAGTTCTTCCTTTTCTTTCCGTTTTTATCATGTTGTTAATTGTTCTACCCACTCAACTAATCCATAACTTCATGATATTTGCATATGATCCTAAAGAGGCTGACAACGTATTATCTGAAGGGGGAAAGGTATGTCCACTAGAATCTAAATGTAATAAACAGAATGAAAATCAGACAGATAGTCATAACATGACTCTGAACGTTCCAAGTCCAGGAAAATTGGATGATGGACAAGGTTTAGCAGCCAGTTCAACAATAAATAATTCAACTGGTTCTCAAAATGAAACCAATTTAGGTAATACTACCACTCTAAATGGAGAAATCAAAAATTCAATTCAAGACATGATAAACATAACAACTGATAAACAAATTTATAATCCGGGAGAAAAAGTTAATATCTCAGTAAAAAATACTAGTCCCGAACAACTAACATTTCCAAATTCAGCGTTAGGGCTTACCATAAGAAATTTGGCATCAAAAGAATTATATCCAATTTTATCATCACAGGTGATAACAATTCTGAGTCCAGGAGATTCAAAATCACTTGAATGGGATCAAATGGGTAATGATGGAAATCAGGCACCCTCGGGAAATTATACGGCCTCTGTAAATTCAGGCATTAATTCGGCTGATACAACATTTTCCATTAAATAAACCATGCTTGTCTTATCCTGTAAATTTGTTGTTGA
>Ga0137374_10003173_pt1 | contig 19373 bp, 10 predicted proteins | sample SagtaG_20_FD_104811 | JGI IMG/M metagenome (GOLD analysis project Ga0137374, IMG submission 104811) | Vadose zone soil microbial communities from Sagehorn Ranch, Mendocino, California, USA - Sage1_R_100_16 metaG | ecosystem: Environmental > Terrestrial > Soil > Vadose zone | place: USA...
GCATTGGAACAGTCAGCGGCGACGTGGCGTGGGGTGGGAACTGGTTTTATTTGGTCGAACGGCACGGGCAGTCGCTTGAACTGGCGAACCTCGAGACACTCACGGACTTCACCTGGCGCATCCGGCAGGCCGCGAACGCACAGGGCTTCCCTGAGATTGATCACATCGAACTCTTCGGCCCGCCGCGCACGCCGGGGGCGCACTCGCGCAACTTCGTGCTCTGTCCTGGCAAGGCCTACGACCGCTCGCCCTGCGGCACCGGCACGTGCGCCAAGCTGGCGTGTCTTGCCGCCGATGGGAAGCTGCGCGAAGGCGAGCCGTGGGTGCAGGAGAGCATCCTCGGTAGCACGTTCACCGGCCGATATCGGCGTGAAGGAGACAAAATCATCCCGACGATCACCGGCGCCGCGCACGTCACGGCGGAAGCAGTTCTTCTCCTCGATGAGCGCGACCCGTTCTGCTGGGGAGTTCGTATGTGAAGTTCAAAGTTCAAAGTTCAATGTTCAATGCTCACAGTTCACACTTCAAAGCTCCAGAGACGTTGGTGCTCACTCGATTGGGATTTGGAACCCGGTCCGTCGATTGAACTTCGAACTTTGAACTTTGAACTCTGAACTTTGAACTTGAAGCTCGGAGCGTTCCACGCACATGTCGAAGCACGTCCTCATCATCGGCGCCGGTGTCATCGGTCTTTCCACGGCTTATTACGCCGCGCGCCGGGGGCATCGCGTGACGGTCCTCGACCGGGAGGCCGCGGGGCACGAAGGCTGCTCGTTTGGGAACGCCGGCATGGTCGTGCCGAGCCATTTCGTGCCGCTGGCGGCGCCGGGCATGGTGGCGCTCGGCCTCAAATGGATGTGGAACCCGGAGTCGCCGTTCTACGTGAAACCGCGGCTGAGCTGGGACTTGCTGGATTGGGGTTGGAAGTTCTGGCGGGCGGCAAATGCCGCGCACGTCGCCCGCTCGGCGCCACTGCTGCGGGATCTGCACTCCGCCAGCCGCGCGTGTTTCGAGGAACTGGCTGAACTGCCGGGCAACGATTTCGGCCTCGTGACGAAAGGGCTCTTGATGCTGTGCAAAACGCGGCACAAGCTCGACGAGGAGGCCGGGATGGCGGAGCGAGCACGTGCGCTCGGCGTGGAAGCGCAGGTCTTCGATGCCCGGCAAACTGCCGCGCTCGACCCCGGCGTGCGGATGGACATTGCCGGTTCGGTCTATTTTCCCAAGGACTGCCATCTGTCGCCCAACAGGTTCATGGCCGGGCTGCGCCAACAGTTGGAAAAACTGGGCGCGAATTTCTTGTGGAAGACTGAGGTCGCTGGCTTCACGCAACACGCATCACGCATCACGGCGGCGCGAACGACACGTGGCGAACTTGCAGCAGACGAATTCGTACTATGCGGCGGATCCTGGTCACCCGAGCTCTCGCGCCAACTGGGCCTCAAGTTGCCGATGCAGGCCGGCAAAGGTTACAGCCTGACGCTGCCGAAGCCGCGTCAGCTCCCGCAAATCTGTGCCATCTTCACTGAGGCGCGCATCGCAGTGACCCCGATGAGCGGGGCGTTGCGTTTCGGCGGGACGATGGAGATCGCGGGTTTGAATGAGGCAATCAATCCGGCGCGCGTGCGAGGCATCCTCAAGTCGATCCCGAAATACTATCCGGAGTTCACGACACAGGACTTCGATGGCATCGAGCCGTGGCGGGGGCTGCGGCCGTGTTCGCCGGACGGCATGCCCTATCTGGGCCGGACGGCGAAGTGCGCGAACCTGATTCTGGCCACCGGCCACGCGATGATGGGCCTGAGCCTGGGGCCGATCACGGGCCGGCTCGTGGCGGAGATGGTCAGCGGCGAAAAGCCGGGGTTCGATCTGACGCTGCTGGACCCGGATCGTTACTGATTGTGAACCTCCGTCTTCGGCCACTCGGCCGCCCAGGCGTACCAGCGGCATTGAACGCTGTTGACCCAGGTCAGTTCCTTGCCGCGCAGCGGGCCGTCCACACCGCGACCGGCCAGCGTCCAGCGGGTGCCGGTCTCCTTGTCTTTGAACGGGGCGGTTTCGGGTGAGATTTTGTCGGCGTAGAAAATCAGAAGCCGGTTGTCGACTTTGGCGCTGAAGGTGACGGCGCTTTTGGTCGGGCCGTACCAGAAGACGGCCACCGGGTCCCCTCCGACGGTGTCCATGTAACAGCGGCGTTCCTTTGCGGTTTCGATTGGGAACGCCTTGGTTGCTCCGTTGGCTTCCACGCCCATGACGAGCGCGAGCGGTTCTAGGCGCGAGTCGACCTTGCCCATGTTTTGCTTCGCTTCGGCCGAGAGCGTTTCCGACAGCTCACCCGGTGGGTATTTCTTCCCATCGAACAGGTCGTAGGCGGTGGATTCGGGATGGAGCATGAGCCAATGCGCCCACTCCGTGACCATGAAGGGCGTCCGCTCCAGACGGTGGCCCTTCTGCGGTCCGTCAAAAGCGATGCCGGTCAGCGCGCTCCAGAGCGTGCCGTCGCGGCCTTTGACGACCATCACGCCTCCACGCCAGCCGTGGAACTCGTAACCGTAGTCCTTCTTGAACACGCTGACGTAGCCGCCGTCGGGGTCGTAGAAGAAGAGGCCGTAAGTGTCGTTGATCACCCGCGGCGCGGCCAGAAAATGGCGCAGGGGAATCGCCCCGCCGTTGTGTGGCCCGCGAATCCACGCCACGACACGGTCGTCCGGGCGGATAAAGTTCTTGCGATGCTCCGTCGAACAGTAGGAGCAGGGCGGCTCGGTGAGTGACTTGAAGTGGCCTGGCTTGGCGAGGAGTTCCCGGGGCGTCTCGGAACCGCAAACGGAAACGCGCACCAGAAACAGCCCGAGGAGGGCGGGGAGGGCAGGGTGGTTCATACTGAATGGCTGGCGGAGCGTCGGCGATCCCGGGCGGGGACGCAAATCCGATTTGCGATCAAAAACCCGCTCCGATGGCCTGATTCAACGCCAGTTGGGCCAGGCTCATGCCCTGCGTTTCCTGACTACTCGGGCCATTGTTGTTGCGAGGCGAGCTGATCCACGCCGTTGTTGAAAGTATGCACCGGCAGCAGCACGCCGGAAATGTCGCGGTTATTAAACCAGGCCCGCCGGTAGCCCGGCTGCAGTGTGTCCAGGCACGGCAAGGGCGTTGAGGGGCCCGGCGGTCCGGGATTAGGATGGTCGCAGTCCTCCAAAGGGGTGGCGCCCGGCATCACGCCGATGGGGCAGTGTCGCACTCGGAGTGCGCCGGCGTTGCCCAGCGCGACCAGGTTGTTCCCATACACGGCGTGATGGATGTCCGTGTAAGCCAATCCCAAATCCAGGCTGAACGGGCGCGGCGTCCAACCGGTATAGCGGATGATGTTGTTCAGCGCGGTGATGTTGGTGACGGTGCCGCTGGGCGGCCCAGCGCACAGGTCGCAAACGAGCAGGCCCGCGCCGCCCCCGGTCAGCACCATCTCGTTGTTCAAACAGGTAATGGAGTCGAGGCTGGCCGCCGGAAGGGTCGCGGTATACACGCCGCTGACGACGTTCAGGAAGAGATTGCTGCGGAGGAGCACTGGGCCAATGTTCTCGCCCTCGACCGGTTCGAAGTACACTGCCTCGCCGCAATCGACCACCAGACAGTTCTCGACACGCACGGCAGATACCGCGTGCGAGTAGCCGAACCAGGGGCGCAATCCTGACATGGTGCAACGGCGGACGAGCGCGTTGGTCAGGGTGACTTGCGGATTGCCGCCCATGTTCAATACGGTCAGCCCGTCGGTGTTGTGAGTCGCCGGCTCGGAAAAGGTGCAGTCCTCGACCACCACATTGCCCACTCGAGGGGTGCTGGGGTCTGGAGGCGGGGACAGGAAGACGGGGAAACATTCCCGTCCTGCTTTGGTACCGAAGCCGACAATCCTCAAGTGTGTGAATCGCAGATTGTTTCCGTAAAGGCCGACAGCGCCCACCATGCCCTGCGTGCCGCTGGCCCAGCGGGTGACGGGATCCCGGTCCACGGCCTGCAGCACCTGGTCGCCGGCGCCCAATGGAAGCGAGCTGCTCGCGGCAGGCAGCCGCAGCCCTACGGGCGTGGCGCCGTTTTGAGGCGTCACTTCGCAGAGACTGTAAAAGTCCACTCCGGCCTCCCGACTCGTAAGCAAGAGCACCAGTCGGTCCGTGACAAGTCCGGCAGGGTTTTCCTCGGTGCCAAATACCGCCGTCTCGCGGCCGGCCGCAGTTCGCGGCTGTCGCACGAAGGGAATGTCGTAATACTGTCCGGTGCCTGCATCGCGGGCTCGGATCGTGTAGAGCGCCGCTGGCCCGAGCCGGCCGAAGTTCGTGAGCGTCTTGCAATTCCAATGCAGGTTGAGCCGGTTGATCACGCTGCCGGGCGGCAGGGGCAAGAGGATCTGCGCCTGGCTTTCCGGGCCGCTGGCCCAGGAGGTCTTGGGGCTCCCGTCGGCCAGGAAAAGGGCGGTATGTTGTGTGTCGAGCCGGCTTTCGCCGCCGCCCGGCACAGTCGCCACTGGCAGGCTCACTGACGCACCAGCTACTTCAATTTCCGTCAGCCCGTAATAGTCCACGCCAGTCATACGGCGATCGAGTTGGAGATAAAGTTCGTCCGCCACTGCGCCCACGGCCACGACGTCCACCTGTCCCGTGCTGGTCAGCGTGGCGCCGTTGGTGCCGAGCGAGTTGGTGCCAAACCTCCGCGCGCTCAGACTGAATTCAGACGGGCGCCCAAACTGCACGCCCGTCGACCCCGGCACCGGCCCGGCGGCCCAATGCAACGTCACCGAGTTCACCAGGCCGGCCTCCGCCAGCGGAATCCGGATCCAGACCGGCTCGCCGCGCGTGTATTTTGGGAGATTCGCCGCGTTGCAATTCAGTTCCATCTGTTGCACTTCGAACCCATCGCACGGGGCGCCGGCCTGGGGACTGAAAATGACTTCTTCGCCCCGGGCCTGCAGGATATCCACCAGCCGAATTGTCGTTCGGGCGGGGCCCTCGGCGCCCGCTCCGACGTGCTTGCAGCCCAAGTTGGCGGTGAAGCGCTCCGTGTATTGCCAACCATGAGTCTGGTATTCCCCCGGCCCATAGAAAAAGCAGTCGTAATAGTTGTTCGTTTTCCAGATCGCATCCAACGATTGAGCCGGTCCGGCAGGCCAGGCCTGAGCTGAAGTGCTGCCGTCCCGCGGCTCGACGGACCCACCGCCCGGCGAGAGCCAGTGCGGCTCCACCACACTCACCGTGACGATGGTGGGTGGGCTGGTGAACTCTCCGTCGCTCACAGTGTAGGTGAACGCATCTGGACCCTTCCGACCGCCGGCTGTGTAAGTGACGACAGGCGAGTTGGCCGCCAGGCTCACGGTCCCGTTGGTGGGAGTCATCACGGGAGAGATCGCGAAAATCAGAGGTCGCCCCGCGGGGCCCGAGCCTGCCAGGTTGAAATTGGTGGCAGTATTTCTGAGCACCGTTTCCCACATCACGTCAGCCACCGGGCCGATTTCCGTTTCACCCCGTTCGTTGCCGTAAATCTTCAGTTCATCAATCACCCCATTGAAGGTCGATGCCCCCGGCGCGGAACCCACCGCCAGCGGCGCCTGGCTGCCCCGGATGGCCCCGCTGGCGGCCTGGACTTTTCGCCCATCGGCATACACCGTGGCGATGCCACCGTTGTAAGACAGTTCCAATTTCGTCCAGACGCCTTCAAGGATCGGGACCGGCGCCTGTAAGAGGAGCGTTCCTCCCCAATTCGTGGATTCGAGTTCCAAGCGGGCCAGACCGGGTTCCTCCACGGTAATCGCCATTTGCCAGCCGTTGCTGGCTCGGGTTCCGCAACTCATCAAGCCGCCCCGGCCAGCGGGCAGCCCCTCCGGCCGAAGCCAGAACGAGAGCCCGAATGACCCGCCGCTGAGTGGGAGCACCGCGTACTGATCATTGCCGATAACCACCGGGCCGTAGCTCAAATCGATCCCCGAGCCCTCGCGCCCCGGCGCCCACGCCCTGGGATCTGTCACACTTCCATGCCGGCCATTCACGCTGCTGTCCGCAGCCAGGTCCCCGCAACCCTCGTCGAAACGCCAGTGCCCGGTCAGCGCCACCTGTTCGGGCGACAAGCAGTTGGTGTACGTCCGAATGTCGTCCAGCCGGCCCAGGAAACTGTTCAGTCCGCCCACCCCACCCCCGAAGTAGATCGGCCCGGCCTGCGCCGGCAAGGCGCCCGCGCCACGCGCAAGCCGTGCGCCATCCAGGTAGAGACTTCCTTCCGCGCCATCGTGCGTCACCGCAACCCGGCGCCACTGCCCGGGCAACAGCAGCGACCGCCCCGTCACACTCAACCCGCCACCTGCAAACACCAGGTCATTTGTGCCCACTCCCGACGTGTTCAGCGCGACGCGCCAGCCGTTGGCCCCGGTCGAGTCCGTGCCCGCCAGGCCGCGCCAGCCAGTCGTCAGTGCCTCTGGATTGAACCAGAACGAAACGCTGAACGGCTGGCCCGCCCCCGGCAACACACGATAATTCTCATTGCTCACCCAAGCCCGGCTCCCACCCGCCTGCGCTGCCGCTCCATTGAAGCGAAGCGCTCCCGGCCCGAAGCGACCGCTTCCCCAGTCCGTGCCGGCGGTGAACAGCACCGCGCCCGAGCCACCCTCGTTTCCGGACATCTGGCCTGTTCCCTCATCCAACTGCCAATGGCCCGTCAGCCCCGGCACCGACGGCGTGAGCCGCCGCAGCCGATAAAACCGCTGCCCCATCGTCGCCGCCACTTCCACAACGCGCGATTCGCCGTTGGTTTGAAAGTTATCGGGCATCACGCACGCCCACGGCACGGCAGGCGGCAGCACCGCCGAGACCTCCAATACCCAGTTCGTGGCTGACGCGGGCCAGGACAGACGGATTTGCCCCGCCTCCTGGCGGATTGACAAGCGGGGATCACTCGATGGAAAACTCGTGCAGGGTACAAGGATGCAGCACACGCCTCCTGCGAAAAGCAGCCGGGATATCATGCCAACAATTTGTGCACATTCTGCGCGATTGGCAAGTTTCTGTCAGACCAGCCCCTTGATCGGCTCGCCCCGAGTCACTGCCTCAAGCACGTTCTGTGGCAGCCCGTCGGTCACGCGCACCTCGCCAATGTCCAGCAGCGTGTGCATCACGGTCGCCATGAGGTCGCGAATGGACACGGGTTCCGAGGCGGGCTCGCCGCCGTCGCGGGAAGAGCGGCCAATCACGCGCCCCATCTTCAGGCCGCCGCCGTAGAGCATCAGCGGGGCGAGGTTGCCCCAGTGGTCGCGGCCGCCGTTCTTGTTGAGGGCGGGCGTGCGGCCCATTTCGCCGCAGCAGACGAGCAGAATCTTGTCCGTCAACCCGCGCGCCTCGACGTCTTCGATGAATGCGGAGACGGCGTGGTCGAATGGCGTGCCGACGTACTCCATGCCAACGGTCATCGGAGCGTTGTTTTCGTCCGCGTGCATATCCCAGACGAAACTCGTCGTGACGGTGACGAACCCGGCGCCCCGTTCGCACAGGCGCCGGGCCAGGAGAAGCTGCTTGCCGAGTGTCGAGGCGTTGGTCGCGTAGTGATCGATGTTTTTCCATTGCTTGCTGATGCGCTCCTTCGGCAGGAGCGGCGCGGTGTCGTAGCGTTCCACCAGGCGCGGGTCTTCCTTCGAGACGTCGAACGCTTCGTGGACGCCGCGCGCCAGGGCGTCAAATGCCTGTTGCTGGAAGGCGCTCGAGCCCTCGAGCACTCCGCTGGCATCGGCCCAGCGTTTCCAGCCGTCGAGCGAGGAGAGAAGCGCGCGCCGGTCGTTCAAGCGGTCCGGCGGCAGGTTGAGCTTCAGGTCCGGTTGCAGACCAGCGCCCCCGCCCGGCACGAACGGCCCGTAGGTGCGGCCCAATTCTCCCGTGCCTTCGAAATTTCCGAATTCGGTCACCGCCGCCATCGCGTCGGCCTTCACGGAGCGCGGAAACAGGACGACGTTGGTGGGCATGGCGGACCGGGCGCGCGCCGGCCCGGCGACGCGCGAGTAGAGCGAACCCATGTTGGCCCGCAGCGTGTCGGCGCCGAGCACCGGCTTGATGTCGTGGTTGCCATCGCCAGTGACGAATGAGCGGACGATGGAAAACTTGTGCGCGAGGCGGGCCAGGCGCTGGAAGGTGGCCCCGAAGGTGACGCCGGGAATGGTTGTCTTCACTTCGCCCGTGGCGCTGCGGACCGTGGACGGGGCGTCCATCTTCGGATCGAACGTTTCGTGCTGCGATGGCCCGCCGTGCATGAACAGGAAAATCACGGAGCGATCCTTCAACGGCAGCTTCTTCGCGGCCGCATGGGCCCGAACGGTGAACAAGTCCCCCAGCGTCAATCCCCCGAGCGCCAGGCCGCCGACGCGCAGAAACTCGCGCCGCCGCCAACGGGCTTCTGAGAAAATCCTGTCCTGGAAGATTAGCATGGGCGGCGCGGCTGGAATCTCCGGCTAGAACCGGCGCACGAACGACTTCGCCTTCAGCCGCGCAATCCACTTGCCGCGCAGGCGGGCGCGTTCGCGGATGAGAAGATCCTTTTCGATCTCGTCGCGCAGTTCGTCCAGAGGACGGGTGTGGGCGACTTTTTTCTCGTCGACCCGCAGCAGGTAGAATTTCTCCGGTTGCGCCGGAAGCCCGTCGTGGCCGATCTGGTTGGCGAATTGTTTTTCTTCGAGGAACACTTCCTTGTTCGAGTATTTGCGGCCGCGCGTGATCTTCCCGGAAGGGTCGTAGAAATAGATCCAATAGGCGTCCTGCCCCTCGGGCGCGCGGCTGAAAACGCCGCTGTGCTTGCCGCCGTCGAGGCTTTGGGAGATTTCTGAAAAGCCTTTGCTCAATTTCCCCTCCTCGAACCAGCCCCAGTCGCCGCCCTCCTTGCGCGAGGTGAAGGAGTAAATAGACGCCATCTGGGCGAAGTCAGCGCCTTCATTGAGCTTGGCGAGGATTTCCTGGGCCAGCTTGCACGTCGCGTCCGGGGAATCGAGGGCGTCGCGGCCCAGGTCGATGACGCGCAACTTGACCTGGTCGTTCAGCTTGTATTTCGCGAGGTTGGTCTGGTAGTAGGCCTCGATTTTCGCCGGCGAAATGAGCAGTTGATCCTTCACGTTGCGGCGTTCCATCTCGTGCAGGATGAGGTCTTCCTTGCGCCGCTGGCGGTAGGACTCGGAGGTCATCCCCATGACCTGCAGCTCCCGGATGAGCGCGGCGCGGTTGCCGTAGTGATTGCGAATGATGTCATTGATTTGTTCGGCGATAATGCTCTCGGGAAAAACCAGGCCCGAATTCTTGAAGTCATCGAGGATGAGCCGCCGCTCGATGAGTTGTTCGAGCGCGTCGTTCTGGGCTCTAAACAACTCGATTTGGAGCTGCTCGGGATTCTGACTCAAGGCGCGGACCAACGCTTCGCGGGGCGAGGCCGACAACATTTCCACTTCTTGAATCGTGACGATCGACTCGTTGGCAATGGCGGCGATGCCGGTGCGGCGGATGAGTTCGGCATGCGCGGCGAAGGCGGCGGCGAAAATCCACAAGAGGATGGAGACGCGTGTTTTCATTGCGACAGCGCCGGCATCGTAGGGAGCGCCCGCCCCAGGGTCAAGGGTCGGGGCGCGCCAGCCCACGCCAGACCCGAATGAACTTGCGCGGCGGCCCGTCGGCCCGTAGCGTCCGCGCCGCGATGGATGAACAGTTGCGGCAGTACATCCCCGTGCTGATGCTCGGCCTGGTGGCGCTGGCGTTCGCGTTCGGCACGCTGGCCCTTTCCGTCTGGGTGGGCTGGCGCCGCAAACGCAATCCGTCAAAGGACATCGCCTACGAGTGCGGCATGTTGCCCGTGGGCGAAGGCAGCACCCGCATGTCCGTGAAGTTTTATCTCGTGGCCATGCTCTTCATCCTGTTCGACATCGAGGTTGTCTTCCTCTACCCGTGGGCGGTGGTCTTCAAGGAGATGCTGGGGGATCCAGCCACGCGCAATCTCATCTTCGCATCAATGGTTTCTTTTCTGGGCGTGCTGTTCGTGGGCTACCTTTACGCGCTGAAGAAACGCGCCTTCGACTGGAAAAGCTGACTGTGGTCGTGGAGCTATTCTGTCCGGTCAATGCATTGCCTTGACTGCCCGGCCCACAGAAGCCCGCCCGTCCCGCAAGTGATCCAGGAACTTCCTCGTAGACCTTGGCGACCCTACCGGGACTCGAACCCGGGCTGCCGCCGTGAAAGGGCGGTGTCCTAACCGCTAGACGATAGGGTCGTCAGTGGGCCGCGAATATAGGCGCAGACCCCGACTTGTCACGAAAAAATCTTCCCGCACAATGGCTTCGACTAAATTCCTGTCGCGTTTTCGTCGTCTGCATTGAAAGTCATGCGTCTGTCCATCCTGCCCGTCAGAAGACTCCCGCCTGCTGCCGTAGCCGCCGACGTGGGGAGGCGGAGGAGTTCGATGGGTGGGGAGTCCGCCTCCTTACGTCGGCGGCTACGGTGCACGGTCCGTGTGGCCCTGCTTGCCTTCCTTGCCGTGCTGCTCGCGTGCCCCAACCCGCTCCCGGCCGGCAGCGCGCCAGCCACAGCTCGCACGCAACACTGGGCGTTCGTCCCTCCACAGCGCTGCGCGCCGCCCGCTGTGAAAAACACGCGCTGGGTTCGCAATCCCATCGACGCCTTCGTCCTGGCCCGGCTCGAGAAGGAAAAAATCCTACCTTCTCCCGAGGCGAACCGCGCGACGCTCATTCGTCGACTCTCCCTCGATCTCATCGGGCTGCCACCGACCGCCGAGGAAGTGCGCGCGTTCGTGCAGGACCGCGATCCCGAAGCGTACAGCCGGCTCGTCGATCGCCTTCTCGACTCCCCGCACTTCGGAGAACATTGGGCACGCCATTGGCTCGACCTGGCCCGTTATGCCGACAGCGACGGCTACGAAAAGGATGGCATCCGCCCTTACGCCTATCTCTACCGCGACTGGGTTATCGCCGCCTTCAATCGCGACCTCTCATTCAATCAGTTTACCCTGGAGCAGCTCGCCGGCGATCTCCTGCCCGGCTCGACCTATGAACAAAAGACCGCGACCGGATTCCACCGTCAGACACTCACCAACAAGGAAGGTGGAGTGGACCAGGAGGAATTCCGCACCAAAGCCGTCGTCGACCGCGTGAACACGACCGCGGCGGTCTGGCTGGGCCTGACTGCCGGATGCGCCGAGTGCCACGATCACAAGTACGATCCCATCTCCCAGCGCGAATATTACCAGCTCTACGCTCTTTTCAATAACTCCTCGGAGAAGGATTTGCCGCTGGAGCAGGCTGGTTCCAACGCGCCAACTGGCGAATCAGTGAAGGACAAAAAGGACTCAAAGGACTCAAAGGCCAAAGCGCCCGCCGCCGCCATTCTGGTAGAGGAAGAAAATCCGCGCGACACGCGCATCCACGTGCGTGGGGATTTCCTCCGGCGCGGCGACGCCGTGCAGCCCGGCACGCCCGGTGTGCTCCATCCCTTTGCCGCCCGCGGCGCGCGCCCTGACCGGCTGGACCTCGCTCGATGGCTTGTGGACCCCGCGAATCCCCTCACTGCCCGCGTCACCGTCAATCGTTTCTGGCACCATCTTTTCGGCCGCGGCCTTGTGCCCACGCTCGACGACTTCGGAACGCGCGGCGACCCGCCGTCCCATCCAGAACTTCTCGACTGGCTCGCCAATGAGTTCGTCGATCCGGGAGTTGCAAAGGCACAAAGCGATAAAGTTACAAAGACTGCCGCCGGCGCTGTCGACTCCTCTTGTAAGGAGGCAACACGTGTAAGGAATCCGCGTCCCTGGTCGCAAAAAGCGCTCATCAGGCTCATCGTCCACTCCGCCACGTATCGTCAGGCGTCGATCCACTGCCCCGAATTGGCCAATCGCGACCCGCTCAACGTTCTTCTGGCCCGGCAGGGGCGTTTCCGGCTGAACGCGGAAAACGTCCGCGACACCTGGCTGGCCGCCAGTGGATTGCTCGCGCGCGAACTCGGCGGGCCGAGCGTCCGCCCGCCCCTGCCGGCGGACATCGCCGCCATCGGTTACGCCGGAAGCATCAAATGGCAGAACAGCGACGGCCCGGACCGCTATCGACGCGGTCTCTATGTGTTCTTCCAGCGCACCGTGCCTTATCCGATGCTCACGACGTTCGACGCGCCCGACTCGACCGCGGCCTGCACGCGCCGCGAGCGTTCCAACACCCCGTTGCAAGCCCTCACGCTGCTCAACGACCCGGTCTTCTTCGAGTGTGCCCAGGCGCTTGGCCGCCGGATGACAACGCTCCACGGCGACACCGCATCCAGGCTCCGCGTTGCCTTCGGGCACTGTCTCGGGAGGGAACCAAGCCGGGAGGAACTGGCCCGCCTCCAACAACTTCACGCCGCCCACTCGCGCCTGGCCTCACCCGACGATGCGTTCATCGCCGCCGCGCGCGTCGTGATGAATCTCGATGAGTTTGTGACGAGGGAGTGAGGTGCTTGCGCGCGGTCCGCGGCCTGCAGCGTTGAATCGTTGAATCGTTGAATCGTTAAATCGCGCCTTTCGGGTAACCTGCTCGCGATTAACCTGCTTCAAACTTTTTTAACGATTCAACGCATTTAACGATTCAACGTTTCAACGATTTAACGTCCTTAAGCCATCCACTGCATTGACTTTCCCGTACTGCCGCGTGACACTCAAAGAACCGGAATCCAGAGATTATGAGCACGACGCATTCGATCTGCCCCCGAGCGAAAATCTTCGCCCCCTTCGCGGCAGGACTCATGCTAGGCGCCGTGGCTTGCGGACACATTCGCGCCCAAGGCGTCCTCCAGTTCGAGAACATGTCGGGCGCGATCCATCGCGCCCCGATCTACAATACGGACAACTGCCTGTGCGCGAAAACCGGCAACACGGTGAACGGCATTCCGACGGGCAGCCAGACGTACTCCGGCGCGCAGCTGTCCGGCACCGGGTTCACGATTGAACTGTGGGCGGCCCCTTCTGACGCCCCAGACTCGGCCTTGGCGCCTGTGGCGCAGACAACATTCAAAACCGGCGCCTCGGCTGGCTTTATTTTCCCAGTGAACGTGACCGCTCCGCTTGTTTCGCCCGGTGGCATGCTCAAGTGCCAGGCTCGTGCCTGGAACAATGTCTCCGGGACTATCACGTCCTGGAACCAGGCTCAGTGCGCGGGCGCGCAGGGCGGCAGTTCCGCCATCTTCAGCGCCGGCCCGATTCCCGTTTCCGGCACCGCTCTGACCACGAACTTGCGCAGCTTCTGCCTGGTGCAGCTCGAGGCTCCCTTGCAAGCACTCTTTCTGACCATCACCCGAAATGGCGCCACGACTGTCCTGGATCGGTTCGGGGTCAATCACCTCCTGTCGGGCGATGACGTGCAGATCAACGCCACAGGGCCCGCGTTGCAATCCGCCAGCGTTCGCCTCCAATGGCGGCAAAACGGCCTCGACCTCCTCGGCGCCACCAATGCGACACTTGACCTCACGTTCGTGGAGGTCAGCCAGACGGGCACCTACAGCCTCCGCACCACCGACGGCGCCTGCTCGCGTGAAATCCCGTTCCAGCTCGAAGTCCATCCGCCGCCGTCGCTGCGCCAGCCTCGCCTGGATGCCCAGGGCATGGTCTCCGTCACCGTCATTGCCGCTCCCTTCCGAAGCGTGACCGTCGTGACTTCGACGAATCTGTCTTCATGGACGGACGTCTCCACGGGAACCGCCGACGCTGCCGGCAGCTTCGAGTTCAGCCACACTTTCCCGGCGTCGCCCACCAGCCGGTTCCTTCGCGCGCGGGTCGGTCCGTGAACGACGCGCGGTCGCGGGCAGAGATCGTGGAAGCAGTTGAAGCGTTAAAAGCGGTGAAGCGGTGCCGCCAAGCGTCCGACTCCCGATTTAGCCGGTGGCACCGATTTGACGATTCAACGGTTCAACGGATCCACGCTTCAACGCCCTCACTCCTGCACGAACTTCATCACGCGCGTTTTCTCCGCGCGCTTGCGCTGGGTTTCGTCGAGAATCTTTTTGCGCAGGCGCAGGTTCTTTGGGGTGGCTTCGACGTATTCGTCCACGTCGATGTATTCCAAGGCGCGCTCCAGGCTGAGCTTAAGTGGGGCATTGAGCTGGATGCCTTTGCCATCGCCCTGGCTGCGCATGTTGGTGAGTTTCTTTTCCTTCACCGGGTTCACCGGGATGTCGTTCTCGCGGGCATTCTCGCCGACGATCATGCCGGCGTAAACCGCGTCGCCCGGCACGACCATCAGGCGCCCTCGTTCCTGGATCATGTTCAGGGCGTAGGAGGTGGCTTCGCCGGAGTCCATCGACACCAGTGAGCCGTTTTTGCGCGCGGCAATTTCGCCGCGGTCCTCGCCGTACTCGTGGAAAAGATGGCTCATGACGCCGAGCCCGCGGGTCATGTTCACGAGATCGGTCTCGAATCCGATGAGACCGCGCATGGGAACGAGGGCTTCGACGGAAACGAGGTTGCCGGCGTGGTTCATGCTGGTGATTTGCGCCTTGCGGAAGGAGAGATTCTCCATGACCACACCGAGGTTTTCATTGGGGATTTCGACGAACAGCTTCTCGATGGGTTCGAGAAGGTTGCCAGTGGCGTCCTTTTTCCAAAGGACCTCGGGGCGGCTGACGAGGACTTCGTGGCCTTCGCGGCGCATTTGTTCGACGAGGATGGCGATCTGCATTTCGCCGCGGCCGGAGACCGCGAAAATCTTGGGGTCGGAGGTCTGGGCAATGCGCAGCGCGACATTCGTGCGGATTTCCCGCGTGAGCCGTTCCCAGATGTGGCGGGCCGTGACGAGCTTGCCGTCCAGGCCGCCCAGGGGACCGTCGTTCACGGCGAATTCCATCTGGATCGTCGGCGGATCGATGGGGATATAGGGCAGCGCGCCGCGTTCCGGCTTGTCGGCGAGGGTTTCACCGATGAACACGTCCTCGAAGCCGGTGATGCCGATGATGTCGCCGGCGTGGGCTTCCTGGATCTCGATGCGCTTGAGGCCCTCGAAATGGTAAATCATCGTGATCTTGCCCGGGGTCACCTTGCCGTGGCCGTGAAGGCAGACGGCGGGCTCGCCCACTTTGACTTTGCCTTCCACGACTTTGCCAAATGCAATGCGGCCCAGGTAGTCGGAGTAGTCGAGGTTGGCCACGAGCACCTGGAAACCGTCGCCGGCTCTGGCGCGCGGCGGGGGAATATGCTTGGTGATGGTGTCGAAGAGCGGCTCCATCGTGCCGCTGGCGTGGTTGAGATCGGTCTTGGCATAGCCGGCTTTGGCGCTGCAGTAAACGAACGGAAAGTCGAGCTGCTCGTCGGTGGCGTTGAGCGATAGAAAAAGTTCGAAGACCTCGTCGAGCACCTTCTTTGGCGCGGCGTTTTCGCGGTCGATCTTATTGATGACGACGATGGGCTTGGCGCCGGCTTCGAGGGCTTTGCGGAGGACGAACCGCGTTTGGGCCTGGGGACCCTCGGCGGCGTCGACGACCAGGAGGACGCCGTCGATCATGTTCATGATGCGCTCGACTTCGCCGCCGAAGTCGGCGTGGCCGGGGGTGTCCACGATGTTGACGTGGTAGTTCTTGTACTTGAAGGCGGCGTTCTTGGCCCGGATGGTGATGCCCTTTTCGCGCTCGAGATCCATCGAGTCCATGATGCGCTCCTGGCTGGCCTTGGCTTCGTTGGCGCGGAAGGTGCCGGACTGCTTGAGGAGGCAATCCACCAGGGTGGTCTTGCCGTGGTCGACGTGGGCGATGATGGCGATGTTGCGAATGTGCTGCATGGATGCGTAAAGCGTATTGAGTAAAACGTAATCAGGCGCCGGGCGATTCCGCCCCAGCGAGCGGCGTAGGGTGGGCTTTTCGGACGAAACGTCAAGCCGCTTTGAAGGGTTGCAAGGAGCGAAGTAGGACACAACGTGGAAAGCCGCGGAAAGCCGCTCTGCGCCTCGGGCGCGGCTGCGATGTCGAAGGAGCGTCTCGTGGAAGCAGGGGCAGTTAGTTCATAGCTCACAGGACCGCTCACAGCGCCGTAGCCGCCGACGTGAGGAGGCGGACTCGTAGTCCCGATAGCTCCATCCGCCTCCTCACGTCGGCGGCTACGGTGCGTATGAAATCCCCAGGCTAGAAGGAGTAACCGAGGCCGAAGGAGAGGTAGACGGACTTGCTGAGGTCGAGTTCGGCATTGTGTCCGGATACGCTGTGGCTGCGGGCGCCCAGGCTCTCGAATTGCGCCCCGATGGACGCCTTCCACCGGTCCTCGAACTTATAGTTGAGGTTCGCTCCGGCAAATCCGCCGTAGAGGGCATCCCCGTCCGTGCGCGACCCGCTGCGCACGACGGAAGCAGTGCCGAAGTCGATGCGCTCACGGAAGGCGAACTCGCTGTAGAGCACCCCGACGGCGAGGCCGCCGCTCAAAGTGAGCTGAACTTTGCTGGAGAGCGGGAACTCGAAGTAGGGCCCGATGCGGCCCGCGAAGAGGTCGGCCCGGAGGTCGCGGACGCCGGTAATCGCCGCGCCACCCGGGATCGTCGCGATGCTCCGGTTCGGGGTGTCGCTGATCGTGAAGCTCGGCCCGGAAAACGGGCCGTCGAATGGGGCGGCTGGCGGCGTGGTTCCGGGCGTGAAGGCGTATGCGTCCGTTACGCGGGTGACGTCGCCGCGCAACGGCCGGCTGTCGCGCAGTTCGATGCCGTTCCAGCCAAAGGCCATTTCGAGGCCCCAGCGACACTTGCTGCCGATGGCGCCGATATCGCGGTTGTAGACCATCTCGACGCCGTACTGCGGATCATCGCTGACTTCGTGTGAGGCGCCGACGCTTGCGCTGCTGCTGTGGAAGAGGAGGTTGTTCCCGCTGATCTGGCTGGCGCTGTCGTAACCCCAGTACCAGGTCTGGCCGCCGTAATTGCCGCTTTCATCCACGCGCACGTAACCGTCGTCGTAGAAGTGATCGAGCGCGCTGCCGGTGCCGCCGATGTCCGTGGCAGCCGGGAAGGTCCCGATCCGGCTGAATTTGGCTTGTATGTTGAGGCCGAGGCGCCCCCGCACCGTGAGCCGGTTTTTGTTGGTGCTCGAACCCATGTCATCGTCGGCGGCGAGGCCCGAGGCGATGGGCGCGAGGAGGATTGAGGCGAGGATGAGTTTCCAGTTGGACGGGCGATTCCACATAATCATGCGCGGTCAGTTTGCTTCGACACAGCGGTAGAATCGGTTGGTTTTCACCCCGGGTTTACTATCTGTTTTCGGAGCGCCGTCGTCGTACCATTGCGTGCGGTTGGCCGTGGCGGTGACGGATGGCGTGGCGGCTTTCCAGGTCTTCAGGTCGTCGCTGTAAATGATGGTGTAAACGCGGCCTGGCGTGGACGTAAACTCGATGACGCAGCGAGGCTCGCCAGGAAGGCGCGTGTCCATGAAAACGCGGTCGATCACCGCGCCGCTGCCCTGGACAGGCGGTTGAACGGTGGGCATTGTGGCCTTCAAGGAAATCACTGGAGCAAACGGTCGGCGGTCGGGCACGTAGTACTCGATGCGAAGAGTCACCGGTCGGCCGGGGTCGAGGGGCCGGTTGTATTGAACGTAGTTGGTCCCGTTGTCGATGCCGGAGGCGTTCCAGACGACGATGTTTGTCCGGAGATTGCTGATATAGAGTCGGAAGGCGGCGAGCGTGTACTGGGTTCCGTTCGAGACGGTGATGCGCTGCTCGAACAGCCCGGTCTGCGCGTTGTAGACCGGCGCATCCTCGATTAAGTCCATCGCGGTGGGGAGGACCGTGACGATCACCGTGCCGGTGGCTGTAAGACTGCCATCACTCACGACGTAATTGAATCTGTCTTCGCCAACAAAATTGACGGGCGGAAAGTAGATCGCGTTGGTTTCAATCAGCACAACCACGCCTCCCGCGGTGGTGGTGGGGCTGACGCCGGTGAGTGAAATCGGATCGTCATCTGGATCGGAAGCGAGCGCCAGCAGGCTCGCCGTCGGTATGGTGAGCGGGGTGTTCATCGGCGTCTCCAAGGAAAGATTGCCGGCAACGGGCGAGTTGTTCGCGGGCCGGACGGTAATACTGGCTGTCGCCGTCGCCGATGCGCTGCCGTCGCTGGCGCGATAGGTGAACGAATCGGGGCCGCGGTAGTTGGCGGCCGGCGTGTAGGTGAAGCTGCCGTCGCTGTTCAGCGTGAGCGAGCCGTGGCTCGGGCCGCTGACGACCGCGGCTGTGAGCGCATCACCGTCGAGGTCGCTGTCGTTGGCCAGAACGCCGGGGGCGGCGATGGTCAGCGCGACGTCTTCGTCGGTCGCGTAAGCGTCGTCTGCCGAAACCGGCGGGTCGTTCACGGGCCGAACGGTGATGCTGGCCGTCGCCGTGGCATCGGCGCTGCCGTCGCTAGCACGGTAGGTGAACGAATCGGGGCCGTTGTAGTTGGCGGCCGGAGTGTAGGTGAAGCTACCGTCGCCGCTGAGCGTGAGCGCGCCGTGGCTCGGACCGCTGACGACCGTGGCTGTAAGCGCATCGCCGTCGAGGTCACTGTCGTTGGCCAACACGCCGGGGGCGGCAATGGTCAGGCTAACGTCTTCGTCGGTCGCGTAAGTGTCGTCTGCGGAAACCGGCGGATCGTTCACGGGTCGAACAGTGATGCTGGCCGTCGCGGTAGCGTCGGCGCTGCCGTCGCTGGCGCGGTAAGTGAATGAATCGGGGCCGTTGTAGTTGGTGGAGGGTGTATAGCTGAAGCTGCCATCACTGTTAAGGGTCAGCGAGCCGTGGCTCGGGCCGGTGACCACTGCGGCTGTGAGCGTGTCGCCGTCGAGGTCGCTGTCATTGGCCAACACGCCGGGAGCAGCGATGGTCAGCGCAACGTCTTCATCGGTCGCGTAAGCGTCGTCTGCTGAAACCGGCGGGTCGTTTACGGGGCGAACGGTGATACTGGCCGTCGCCGTGGCCGAAGCGCTGCCGTCGCTGGCGCGGTAAGTGAACGAATCGGGACCGTTGTAATTGGCAGCCGGAGTGTAGGTAAAGGAGCCGTCGCTGTTGAGCGTCAGCGAGCCGTGGCTCGGGCTGGTGACCACTGCGGCTGTGAGCGTGTCGTCGTCGAGGTCGCTGTCGTTGGCCAACACGCCGGGGGCGGCAATGGTCAGGCTAACGTCTTCGTCGGTCGCGTAGGTATCGTCTGCCGAAACCGGCGGGTCATTCACGGGCCTGACGGTGATGCTGGCTGTCGCGGTGGCCGAAGCGCTGCCGTCGCTGGCGCGGTAAGAGAACGAATCGGGGCCGTTGTAATTGGCAGCCGGAGTGTAGGTGAAGGAGCCGTCGCTGTTGAGCGACAGCGAGCCGTGGCTCGGGCCGCTGACGACCGCGGCTGTGAGCGC
>Ga0137374_10003176_pt1 | contig 19367 bp, 21 predicted proteins | sample SagtaG_20_FD_104811 | JGI IMG/M metagenome (GOLD analysis project Ga0137374, IMG submission 104811) | Vadose zone soil microbial communities from Sagehorn Ranch, Mendocino, California, USA - Sage1_R_100_16 metaG | ecosystem: Environmental > Terrestrial > Soil > Vadose zone | place: USA...
CGCCGCGACCATCGCCGACGCGGTCAGGGCCCATCTGGACACCTGACTGATCGACGACGCCGATCGAGACTCGTCGGCAAGCCATATCGTCGCTAACCAGCCAGCAGGAGCGAAACGACGTCTTCGGGGCGGACGCGGGGGGTGCCTCACGCCACCGCCACGACCACCTTCCCCCTGGCGTGGCCAAGGACGACGCAGCTGGCCGAACCGGACGTGTCTGCGGTGCGTTCGATACCCGCTCGATACGCGCAACGGCACATACTGTCCTGAACACGCCCAGAAGTCAGCCCTCGGGAGCTCTCTTGATGCCTGGTAGCCGAAGGCTCGCCGCCGTGAACCTGTTGGCCGTCGCCCTGGCCGCCGGACTCACCGCGTGCGGCTCGGACGACTCCCCGTCCGACGGCGCCACCGCCCATGCCACCGCCAGTACCGCCGCACCGGCCCAGCCGACCACCACCCAGGCACCCTCGACCAGCCAGGCGGGCGAGGCGGCCCAGCTGGGGAACGGACGCCACCCGGTCCTGCTCGAGCGGGTGGGCACGGCTGGGCGCACGGTCACGGTCGACCTGGTCCAGTGGTTCACCGGTGCGGCCGCGACCAAGGCGGCCGCCGAGGACGGCAATGAGTCCCCGCCACCCAACGACTACTACATCCGCAACGTCAACCCGCGGCTGCGCACCCTGCCGGTCGCCACCGACGCCCGCCTCACGCTCACCCGTCAGACCCTCGGCCAAGGCGGCGACGCTACCGCAGGTGTCGAGGTCGACCTGGCCAGGCTCGCCGCGAGCGGCCGCAAGCACCTGTTCTGGGCCACCGTGCAGGGCGGCCGGATCTCGCGGCTGGAGGAGCAGTACCTCCCCTGACGGCACCGAGCTGCTGGCCGAGCTAACCGCCCTGGTCAGCTGGTTGAAGGTCCGTGGCGGTTAGCTCGACCACTCATGTTCCGCCGGCCAGAGCCGGGATACCTCTCAGACGTCCCTGAGCAGGACGTAGAGCCGCTTTCCGGTTCCGGCGCTGTTCCGTCATTCGACTCGGATTCGGTGGTCAGCAAGGCAAGTGTGAAAGTCGAAGTCGCAGGTCAGCGGGTCGGAAATAGGCGCAAATCATCCGTTGCCGGTTTCCAGATCCAGGTGGCAGGGTTCGGGCACGACCGCTTGCAACCATTCGCGAGTCCCACGCGGCCACGGCCACCACTACCAGCGTCGCCGCCGATGCGAGCAGCAACGGTGGCGCGACCAGCCCCACCTGCGCTCACCCCGCCCCGGTGATGAGCTGGCCGAGCTGGTTCGAGGTGGCGAAGTCGTTGCTGACCCGGTTCTTGGTCACCGCCCAGGCGACCCCGCTGGCGGTGTCGCCGCAGGCGAAGCTCCCGCCGACGCCGCCGAGGCCGAACACCGTCGGGCTGGTCTGGGCGTCGCCGGCGGGGCCGCCGATGCCGTACCCCAGGCCCCAGGTGGTCGGCATCCCGAACACCTCGTCGAGGCCGCTGGAGGAGATGGCGGTCGCCTCGGCTAGCCGCTCGGGCGGGAGCAACCGGACGCCGTCCACCTCGCCGAGCAGGGCGGCGTACATACGGGCGATGGCCCGGGCGGAGGTCTTGCCGCCGGCGGGGATGTCGGCGGCCAGGGTGTCGGCCCGGTTGCCGAAGGCGGCGGTGGGGAACAGCTCCGGCGGCGCGGACTTGAACATCGGCAGGTCGGGCGGCATCGACGCCAGCATCTGGGCGGCCATCTCGGCGGCCCCTGGTTCGTCTTCCAAGGGGGCCAGCCGATGGTGCTGGGACGCCGGCATGCCGAACCACAGCTCGTCGGCCACGCTCAGGGGGCCGGCGACCTCCTCCCGCAGGACCTGGGAGATCGGCTTGCCGGTGGCGCGGCGGACGACCTCCCCGACGATGTAGCCGAAGGTGTAGGCGTGGTAGCCGACCTTGGTCCCTGGCTCCCACCACAGCTCGGCGTCGGCGATGGCGGCGCACATCTTGTCCCAGTCGCACAGGTCCTCGACGGTGGTGTCCAGCGGGATGCCCGGCACCCCGGCCGTGTGGTCGAGGACCTGGCGCACGGTCACGGCCTGCTTGCCGTGGGCGGCGAACTCCGGCCACAGCTCCGCGACCGGCGTGTCGTAGCCGAATAGGCCACGCTCGGCCAGCACGTGGGCCACGGTCGTGGCCGCGCCCTTGACGATCGAGAAGTTGTAGAACACGGTGCCGGCGTCGACCGGGCGGCCGCTGGCCGGGTCGGCGACCCCGGCCACGGCATCGACCACCTGCTCGCCGTCCCGGTAGACGGCGACTTGGACGCCCCGCTCGGTCCCGGACTCGACCAGCTGGTCGATCGCCTGCTGCACTTGCTGCTGGAGCTTGTCCATGCGGGTCTCCTTGTGGTGAGGGAGCCGGGCGCTCATCGCCGGGACGGCAGCCGCCGCACGCCGATACACCCGGCCGGGCCGGCGAGCTGGCCGACCACGGCCGACTCCACGCCGCGGCCGCACAGGTCAGCGACCAGGCCGCCGAGGATACCGGGGGCCACCGACAGCAGCAGGCCGCCCGAGGTCTGGCTGCCCGTGTTCCTCGTACCGGAGGACCCCCTGCTGGCCGTGCCCATGCGACGAGAAGGCCAGTGCCTCCGGGATCACTGTTCGGAGAAGGCTGCCTTATGCACGTCACTCTCCTTCGAGAAAAGCATCCCACAGACGGCTACCAGCGGTCTGGAGTCCGCCCGGCCGTGCCACTAGCGTGCCGTTCACACCGGACACGACCGATCGCAGCGATCGTGCTGCTGTGGCTGGAATGACCTGCAACCATGCCCTCGCGTGCCATCGACGGCGCGGCTGGTGCGCCGCGCCGTCGACGGTCTGTGAGTGGTGCGCCCTGGGCCTACCGCGCGCCCGCGGGACGGGTCCGGTACAGGTCGCGGAGCAGGGCGATCTCCGCCATGTGGTGGATGAACTCGAGGTTGGACGCCCAGATAACGGAGATGAACGGCTCCTCAGGGGCGGAGCTGCGGGGGTACTGGTCGAAGCCGACGGTGTCGAGTTGCTCGGGGGTCACGGCCGCGACGCTGTCACGCCAGCGGTCCATCGTCGCCCAGAACCGCTCCAGCGCCACCGCGGCCGAGGGGCTGAAGTCGACCAGCTCCGCGGGCGGCCGGCGCTCGCCGAAGGTCCACTCCCAGTCCCCGGCAAAGCACGAGTGCAGGTGCCCCAGCCGCCAGGCGATCGTGGTGATCGGCGTCGGATCAGGGTCGCCCGCGGCGTCGTCGAGCTGCCACTCGCCCGACCCGAACGGCCGCGGCGAGGCGGCCTCGCCGCGGCGGCGGATCGACCAGGCGCCGGGCGCCGGCTCCCACAGGTACTCCTCGTCGGTGAGCGGCCCGTCGCCCTTCCTCGGGGGCGGCGGCGCCCCCTCCGGGAGGCTCGCCGGCGAAGCCAGCCCGTCCAGGCGTGCCTGGGCGATCTCGCGGGCACGGTCGAGCTGGTCGAGCAGCACGCTGAGACGGTCGGTCCGATCGTCGGTCCGATAGTCTTCCATGTCGGCTCCCTTACGGTCGCAGAGCCCGCCCACACCAGGAATCACGCGGCTGCGGCGACGCCCGGAGGCGAGCGCCACGCGGGCGCGTGCTGGTTGTGCGGGCTTGGTCGGTGGGTCGTCAGACGACGATGACGACCACGCCGACGGGCGTGCTCCCGTCGGGCACGGACACCTCCTGCGCGGCGCGACACGGAAAAGGCCGAAGCCATCCAACCACGGCGCCGCCCCCTACGGCCATCCCGATCCGGACGATGCCGTCCCGTCAACATTGCAACCACGCCCTAGCGGCCGGCCATGACGGCGGCGGCCATACGACACTCCTCCGGCGGCTCACGCTCATCGTGGGCGATCGCACCGTGAGAGAGTGGTCTACCCGGTGTTCCCGCCCGGCCGGCACGCTGCGGGCGTCCTCGCCTGGGGTCCGCGACCACGGTCGCGTTCGTCACCGTCAAACGAGCTGGGAGCAGCCTTCAGTGGTCGGCGGTGGTGGGTGGGGGTAGCGGCAGGATGTCGCGTGCAGTGGCCACGAGCTGGGCGGTGGTGGCTTGGACCGCCGGTCGGCGGCGGGAGCCTGACGCAGGAGTGCGTGGACGCGTCGGACGACGGTGGGTGACCGTAGCCGGGTGTAGTGCGCGTCGGTGACGTTGCTGCGGGCGAGCGCGGGGAACAGGACGACTCCGAGGCCGGCGGCGACGAGGGCCTCCTGGACGGCGAACTCGCGGGCCCGGTGGGCGATGGAGGGTTCGAAGCCGGTGGCGCGGCAGGCGCGGTGGACCAGTGCGCCGAAGGTGGTGCTGGGCAGGCCCGTGACCCAGCGCTCGTCGGCGAGTTCGGACAGGTCCAGGCCGCGACGGTAGCGAGCCGGTGGTTGGGCGAGACGGCGGCGAGGACGGGGTCGTCGAGGAGGTGGATCGACTCCAGGTCGCCGGAGGGGATCGGGGTCAGCAAGTCGTAGTCGTAGGCGACCAGGACGTCCAGCTTCGAGGCGTTCATGGCCTCCGCCGCCCTCAACGCCCTGGCCGAGCAGCGCCACCGCCGCCACCTCCAAGCCTGGTCCCAGCGCGTTCCGTGGTACCCGTGGACCCTGACCGGGCTGACCGCCGGCGCGTCGATCCTGCTCAACTGGCTGCACCCCGCGATCCCGCTGGACCCGCCGCCGGGCTGGCTGGTCTCGCTGGTGTACGGGCTGCCGCCTTTGGCGGCGGTGTTCGCCTGGCACCTGTTCCTGCAACGTCTCGCCCACCCACCACCACGACGGCGAGCCCGCCGGCCAGGACGGCGCCGTCCCGCTCGACGTCGAGCGGGACCTGGCGCAGGACCCGGAGTCGGGCGGGCCGCGCGAGGTCGTCCGCGCCCTGCCCGCCCGCGAGACCCCCGAAGCTCCGGTGACCGGCCCGCAGGTCCAGGCCGTGACCGGGCTGTCCCGCTCCCGCGCCTACGCCGTCCTGCGCGACTGCGCGCCGAGGTGCCCAGCCGCAACGGCCACGCGCCCACCCCTGGGCGCCATGAGGTCCCCAGCAGCACCGACGCTGCGGCCCCGTGAAGCCCGCGACCCGCCAGGCCCCCGGCAGCCCGCCGGGGGCCTTTGTGTTCCCGGGGCCAGTGTGCGCCTGGATGCCCCGCTGCCGGTCGAGGAGGTGGGTGCCGGGGGGAGGAGCATCCTCCCCCCGGCATGCTGGCCATCGGCTTGCCCGCGGGCCGGCGGTGCAGGTGGGGCGCGATGCCGCCCGGTCAAGCGCGAATGTCCAGTACTCCGTATGGCTCCATCTTTGGGTAACCCATTCGTGCTTGACGGGGTGCCGAAGGTCAGCGAGCCGGCCCGCTCCGAGGGCGGTGCCGGCCCCGGATCGACCTGGCCACGGGAATACTTCCGCGCAATCGTGGTGATCGCTGGCAGCCGGCTTAGGGCTATTTCTTGGTGCCCTGCGAGGTACCCGGATCGGTACCCCAAACCACTACCTCAACCCCTACCGTGATGGGTACCGTGATCCCTACCGTGATGGGTACGCAGGCGACCGCGTACCTGTGGGCGCCGCCCTCTCGCCGTTTCCGCAGGTCAGCACGCTCGCGGGGCCGGGTCACGCGCAAAGAGCGCGCGTGACCCGGCCCCGCTTCGCTACGTAGGAGTGCCGCCCACCTGCCGAGAAGACCGGACTCGGACGCTGCACGGCCGAGTAAGGCCCGCAAATGCGGGCGTCCGGTCTTCTCGGCAGGTAGATCGTGGCGGCACGATTTATGCCGCTTCGCGGCCATTCCCACAATTGGCCGAAAGGAATTACCACACTTGCCCATATCCGCCGCCGATGATTACCGAGGACGGTTCGCATCCCCGCCAGGGCCGCCGCGAGGGCAGCCCGCGCCGAGGGCGGCGGCCGCCTGCGGCGGCCCTGTGGCCGCCCGGGCCAAGCCCGCTTCCCCGGCGCGCTGAACGGCGCCCACGCGAGTTCGGACACCCATCGGGTAGGGTCCGTCGCCTCGTCTGGGGATCGCCTGGGAGCGGGGGTGAGGACCATGGTTGGTACCCAGCACCACATTTCGAGGACGGCTATTCTCTCACTCACCCGGAGGCGGAGGGGAGCCAATGAAGCTAGAGGCATCCATTACTACTGCTGTAATTGGTCTTCTCGGCGTCCTATTAGGCAGCTTTATTCAGTGGGTGATTGCACGGCTGAGTAGAGTGCATGAGAGGAATCTCGCCCTCGAATTGCGGCGGATGGATAAGCGCATAGAAGTATACACTGAGCTCATCCGATATGTGGCCCAGTGTGAGAAGCAGGCTGGGCGCACTCTAGGAGGCACTAGCCATAGGGCGAAGCAGCGGATGAAGAGCGAGACCAGAAGAACGACATCGAGCAGGTACCTGAGGCTGACTTGGATATCGGGCTACTGATGTTCGGTTCGCTCTGGCTAAGGTTAATCCTATCCGACTGGCACGTACTCTACCTCGAGGATATGCAAGCGAAAGTCCTTCAAATCGCCATCGATGCACTTGTGGAGCTAGGTAAGGTTGATGGTGGCGAAGGCGAGAATGCAAAGAAATTAACAGAATTGACGAATACCCGTGCCGATGGCGCTGCGGATCGTGTCGCCCGCCAGATTCAGGCAGAATTAGAGGAGCGATCGTCTTGGTATATTAGGCAGCGGCGATGGAAAAAGTATATCGGCAGGCGTGCCCGTGACAAGCGGCTTCAATGGGAAGAAGCAACGGTGGATGAAGGATTAGCGAAGTACGCCCGCATGGTCCAAGAGCATCAAACTGATATGCAACTTGCAGCGGAGGGCCCGTCCTCCAGCTAGCCGCAGGCCAGCGGCCCGGCCGTCAGCCCTCCAAGCGGTCGGGTCGCCGGTGGCTGATGAGGTGGCTGATGATCTAGGCTCCCAGGTCGCCTCTGGTTTAACGGTCGAGCTTCCTGACCTGCGCAGCCTTTACCATCGTGCCCTAGGTTCCGGCTGCCTCCCGGCTACGGATCTGGCGGCCGACAGCACCCGGCGATCAACAAGGAGCCGGACCGCATCAGGTCAAGCCGATGCCCGATTGACCGCGATTTCCAGCACAGCCCAGGATGGCCATGAAGCGGATGGCGACGGAGCAAGGGAGGGTCCATGGGCAAGCGGTTGGGGTGCTGGGTGCGGCGGTCGCACTGGTCGCGCTCGCGGTTGGGTTGGTTGGCCCGGCGTGGGGCTCATCCGGTGACGACGGCAAGCAGCGGACGTTCCGCCTGGAGGCCCTCACCACTGAGCAGGAGTTCGAGGGAACCGCCCTTGGTGACCAGATCGTGTTCACCACCCAACTGCTCAAGGGCGATACCGAGGTCGGCCACCAGGGTGGGGTTTGCACCGTCACCTCGGTGCAGCGCAACGAGGCCCAGTGCGTCGCCACCTACTCGTTGCCTGGCGGGCAGATCACCGGACAGGCGCTGATCATCCTTGGTGACCCTGCACCGTACTCGGTGGCTATCACCGTAGGCTCGGGCAAGTACAAGGGCGTGGAAGGCGAGGTTCGGGTCGACCCCGCCTCAGCAACGCAACCGAGGGGGATCTTGACCTTCCACCTGGAGGGCTGATCGGTCCCTCAGCCCGCAGACAAGGGGGCCGGGCGTCTCCCCGGCCCCTTCCACCTCTCCGCCGCAACCTTCGGCCCCGCCATCCCAGCGGTGATGGGACGGCTTGCAGCCCTTGACGACCAGCCAGACGCCAAGCGACAGCTCCCACAGGAATATCGGGACGGTCGCGATCGCCGCCTACACCGTGATCCGTGACACGACCTCAGGAGCCGACATGAGTTCGAGCAGGAGGACCGCGCTGGTCGCCGGGCTGTGGTTCGCCGGTACGTTCGTCTTCTCGATCCCGCCGTTTCTGCTCTACGACCCGGTGCTGAACGATGCCGGCTACATCCTCGGCGCTGGCGCCGACGCGCGCACCGAACTCGGCGCGTTCTTGGAGGTCCTCACGGCGATTGCCAACATCGCGACCGCCGTCGTGCTGTTCCCGATCCTCAGGCGGGTCAGCGAAGCGGTCGCGCTCGGCTACGTCGCGCTTCGCATCGTGGAAGGCACGGTCATCGTCATCGGCCTGATCAGCCTGCTGGCGGTCGTGACCCTGCGGCAGGACTTCGCGGGAGCGGGCGGCGACTCGGGCGCGCTGGGCATGGCCGGGCAGACGCTGGTCGCGTTTCACGAGTGGACGCGGATCCTCGGGCCGCAGTTCTGTGCGGGCTTCGGGAACGGGATCTTGCTGGGCTACCTGATGTACAAGTCGGGACTCGTGCCACGGTGGATGGCCTGGTTGGGGTTGGTTGGCGGGCCACTGGCGTTTGCCGGGGGGGTGGCCGTGCTGTTCGGGGCGCTCGAGCCGGGGGGTCCAGGGTTGTCCCTCCTCACGATCCTGGAGATCTTCTGGGAGGCCTCGCTGACGATCTTCCTGATCGTCAAGGGGTTCAGGCCGTCCCCGATCCTCCCGGACGATCCGCGCTTCGTTCCGCAACCGTCCTGACCGGCGGTCGGTTGCCCTACGTGGGCGACTGGAGCGCCTGACGGAGATCGGCATTCGACGCAGAATCGAGTGCGCCATGGTCATCCCCATGGTCATCCAGTCGATCCGAGTGGTTCCGTCAGGACCCGACCAGACCGATGCGGCATCCAAGGTGAGCAGGGAGAACCCTACTGGCGCCGTCCGGTTCGACTGGAAGCATCTGCCTCGTAATCGAAAGGTCGAGGGTTCGACTCCTCCTCGGGCTCCACATCCCGCAGCTCAGCCGCCCTGCTAGGTGGCTGAGGCGTTTAGACGGCGGGGGCGTCGCCCGGGAGCAGCTCGCTGACCGGGGTGTTGGCGGGGTCGCCCCCGCCCATGCCGATGGTCCACACCGACCACCCGATCCGGGTCGCGGTCACCGAGGTCCAGTACTTGAAGGGCTCGTCGTAGCGCTCGAAGTGGCACTCGCGGGCGAACCCCCTCGCCCTGGGGTCCCACTCCCGGCCGCTGGCGACGAAGATCCGGTAGGTGCCGTCGCGGATTCCCGAGACCTGATGGTTGCTGCGCTTGCGCACGTACACGGAGTACACCGGGCGCGTGCCGAGCGCCAGCGTGACCACCACGTCCCGGTCGCCGCTGTTGCGGATCTTCAGCACGCCCCTGCCCGTGCGGGTGCCGGGCCGGATGAACTGGCCGGTGAGCGGGCGCCGGGCCGGCCCGGCCCTGGCGGGCAGCCGCAGGTCGACCGGGTAGCCCTTTGCCGCCAGGGCCCTGCCGGCGGCGTGCGCCGCCGTCATTCCCCCCAGTTTGGCAATCCGGGGCAGGACCACCGACGCGGTGCACAGGTCCTGGGCGCTCACGTCCACGCTCAGGAAGTCCAGGTCGCCCTTGAGCTGCCGGAAGGCCCCCACCAGGTCGCTGTGCGCGGCGCGCACCTCCGCCGGTGCCGCCAGCTTGTCCAGCCGCACGGCCGCCACGCGGCTGGCCTCCTGCGCCCGGTCGAGCCGCGTGTTCAGCGACGCGTAGCTGGTGGCGGTGGCGACGTTGCCCAGCGCCACCCGCACCGGCCTGGTGTGGGTCGCCAGGGCCGTGCGGTAGGCCGCCGCCACGGCCGGGTCGGTGCCCGGATCCGGGCGCTGGCGCTTGGGGCCATCCCCGCCGCCGCCCGGGACGCACGCCCCCAGCAGCACCGCGGCGGCCAGCACCAGACCGACTCTCCGACCGCCTGGTGATCGCCGAGCGCGGCTCCGTGGTGCTCCTGCCACCGGCGTTTCCCCCCAAGTAGGCACCACCGACGAGCCTGCCCAGCTACGCCAAATGTCATCCTTGGCGCGGCAATCCGCAAGACTCTGAGACCACTTCGTCACCTACGTGAGGTCCCCGGTAACGGCCCCACTCGCCGGGACCCGGCAACATCACACGGATCAGCGGTGCCAGCCGCCCCCAGTTGCCGCGGTTGTCCGAGGCGTTGTACACCGGCACCAGTCGTCGCTGTCGGTGCCGAGCCGGCTGGGAGCGGTGGTCCATCGGCACTACTTGGTCAGGTTGATGAGGTTGAACATCGGCATGTACAGGGCGACCATCGTTGTCCGCCCTGTGGATGAAGCACCAGACGAAGGGTCTTGTGCCCGACCCGCTCACTGGGTCGCTCGACCCCAAGGCGTGGTGGGTCACCGCGCGGTCCTTGGTCACCCCGGTGGTCATCCAGACGATCCGGCGGGACCCTTCTGGATCCGTCTGGATCGACAGGGCACCCAACCTGAGCAGCACGGAGACGCCGAGAGCCGACCAGGTCGATGCTGAGCACCAGGCTACGGATCTGGTGATTGGAACTGCGCAGTGAGCTTGTGAAGCTCCTCGCTCAGCGCTCCCCAGGGGAACAGGTCGCGGCTGGCCGGGCCGAGGTTCGGCGTCGGCAGCGGATGGACGTCCGGATCGAACAGCAGGCGAACGCCGTAGCCGCGCAGGTCAGCTAGGCTACGTCGGAAGGCGGGATGCTGGGCGAGGGCGATGTTGGGGAACGGGACCGCGACCACGGGCAGCCGAAGGCCAATCGCTTCGTTCAGCAGCCCGAGGGCCAGGGTGTCGCTGATGCCGGTAGCCCATTTGTTGATGGTGTTGAAGGTGGCCGGCGCCACGACCATCGCATCCGGCGGCGGCAGCACATCGGGTTCGTCGGGCTGCTTGTAGTCGTAGCGGACCGCGTGCCCCGTCAACTCGGCAAGGCGCGGCAGGTCCATGAACTTCAGCGCCGAGGGCGTGGCGATCACGCAGACTTCCCAGCCGGCCTCCTGGGCTTCTTCCACGAAGGCGGGGAGGTCACCTGCCGGCCGGCCGCCGCACGCCACGACGTAGAGAACCCGCCGGGCCTTCTGGTCGGTCACGCGTGCCCTCCGCCTACGCGACCACGCCGAGCCGAGCCGACAGTCCGCGCAGCTCGGGCGTGGCAGCACGGCGCTCCCGCTTGAGCAGCGTCGTGACCAGCTCGCCCGCAAGGGGGTTGTAGCGCACCTCCTCCGGCGCCATGCGCTCGACCTTCAACAAGGTGGCGACCGCCGTGGCGTCGTCGGCCCGGTAGGCGTGCCCACGAGCGACGTCGATCAGGAAGTGCGAGCGGCGCTCGACCAGGTGCGCCGGCAGCCGCATTGGGTCAACCCGCTCGGCCCGCCGGAGCACGTCGTGTCCGTCCCAAGCTCTGCCGCCATCTGCACGCCCGAGATCGCCAGGCTGATCGGCCCGAAGATTGTGTGGAGATCCGCATGCTCGGCCCCCAGGCGGCGGGCGGCGGTCTTGCCCTCGCCCAGCAGCTCCCACGCCTCACTGGCCTCGCCCTGCCTGGCTGCCGCCAGCGCCGCGGTCAGCAGCAGGCTGCCCCAGATGGCCAGATGCGAGCCCGAGGCATCCTGGCGACCGTCTAGCCCGGCCGCCGCGGACAGCGCGACCTCCTTGGCCTCGACCAGCCGGCCAGTCGGGAGGAAGACGTTGGCGAGCCGGTAGGCGCTGGCCGCGAGTAAGAGCGGATCGTCGACCGAGCGTGCCGTCTGTACCGCACGGTCGGCGGCGATCAGCGCGAGCTCGTTGTCCCCGAGCCTTCGCAGTACCGACGACGTGGTGTTGTAGGCGTGCGCCGTAACAGTCAGTGCGTGGGCCTGATCGTCGCCAGCCAGCTCCCTGCTGGCGAGCTGCGTATCGGTGAGCAGCCCTGGCAGCAGGCCGCCAAGCTCGACGTAGCGAGAGCGCTGGCGGAGCCGCCAGGCACCAGACACCCGGCGACGCAGAGCATCGATGCCCAGCTCGCGACCAGCGGTCCCACTGAGCATGAGCGGCGCGGAGCCCTAGAGCGCCCGTCGAATCGCCGCGATGATCTCCCGTTCGGTCCCACCCGTCGCCGGCTTCCCTCCGATCTGCGCCGCTGGCGACGGCGGCGTGAGCCGTTTGACCGGCGCAGCGGTCCCGAGAGCAGCAGCATGTGCGAGCAGTTGCCGACGGTTCACGTCCTCATCAGACGTCACGGATGCTTCGCTGGCAACCCCGGAGCTTGCCTCGGCTACCCGGAGGATCAACGCGGCTTCGTCGCCGAACAGCTCCCAGCGCGGTCGGTCGATCGCCCTGCTCAGCAGGACCCGGTAGAACTCGTTGGGCTGTCGGTGGTTGTTGACCCACCGGCTGATGGTGGCAGCGAGGCTTGGCGTGTCCGGCAGCGCCACGCCCTCCTAGCGAGCTTTCCGCCGCAGCTCGGCCATGAGCCGCGAGTGCGACCATCCCAGGTCCCTGAGGGCCGAGGCGATCGCGTTGGGCTGGCTGTCTGGCATGCCTACATCTCCCGAGGGCGTCAGCGCCCCTCGATTCCAGCATCGCCTGGAATGAGCAGGCGCTCCATCAGCTCGGCCGCCTGGCGGTCCTGGGCCTGCTGGAAGTGCGCGTAGGTGCCAAGGGTCATGTGCCCGTCCACGTGCCCGGCGCGCCCGGAGACGGTGCGCCAGTCCACGCCGCCGGCGACGAGCTGCGTCACCATGAAATGCCGCAGGTCATGCAGGCGGCAGCGGACCCCGAGGCGGCGGGCGAGCTTGACGAACCGGTGGGTCACGTAGTCGGGCCGCACCGGCACCGAGGCGTTCGCCGCGTGGCTGAACACGTACGCGCCCGGTGCCAGCGCGGCGCCGCATGCCAGCGCCGTCTTGGCCTGCTCCACCCGGTGGGCGCGCAGCAGCTCGACGGTGCCGGCGCCGACCGCCACGCGGCGCTTGGCGTGGGTCTTGGTGTCCTTGGCGGTCGGGCCCTGGCCGCGGACAGCGATCACGCTGCCGGCGACGAGGATCGCGCCCTGGTCCAGGTCGACGTCGGCCCAGCGCAGCGCGCACAGCTCGCCACGCCGAGCGCCCAGGACGACCGCCAGGCGTAGGAACAGGCCCAGCTCCGGCTCCTCGGCCATCGCGGTTCGTAGCAGCCGGGCGGCGTCCTCAACGCTGGGCGGCTGGATGTCGGCCCGCTCGACTGACGGTGGCATGGTCAGCCGGGCGGGGTTGTGGCTGATCCAGCCCCACGCGGCCGCGCGCTTGAGCGCGCCTGACAGGATGGCGTGCACCTGGCGGACGCTTGAGGCCGCCATCGGCTGGCCGCTCTTGCCGCCCGACTGGCGCAGGCGCGCGTAGAAGGCGTCCAGAGTGGCGGCGTCGAGCTGGCGAAGGCGAACCTTGCCGAGCGCCGGCAGGATGGTCCGGTCGATGTAGCCGCGGTAACCGGCCAGCGTGGTCGGGGAGATCGGCTTGACGCTCTGCCGCCACTCAAGCCAGCGCTCGACCAGCTCGCCTACCGTCTTGGAGCCGCTGGCTCGGTGCTGGCCGGTGCCGGCTTCGGTGATAAGCCGAGCCTCGGCCTGTCGAGCCTCAGCGCGGGTGGCGACCGTTACGCTCTTCTGGCGCTTTCTGCCGGTAAGCGGATCACGCCCGACGTAGACGATGACCCGCCACCTGTTGCCCCGCTTGTAGATCACCGGCATCTCCTGGCAACCCCACTGAGAGCATGAGATTGCCAAGAGGTTGCCAGAGAAGCAAGCAAACCAAGCGGTACAAGACTTTGAGCTGCTGTTTCGGGTGCGCCCGGAGGGATTCGAACCCCCGACCCGCGGATTAGAAGTCCGCCGCTCTGTCCGGCTGAGCTACGGGCGCCAGCTGCGGTATTGCTCTCGGTGCCTCCTCGTTGACTGCCAAGTTGACTGCCTAACAGGCCCTGGAAGGCGCGCACGGCCTCCTGCTGCATGGTAGCCGTGACGTGGGAGTATAGGTCCAGGGTGATGCCGACCTGGCCGTGGCCGAGCAGCTCGCTCACGATCTTGGGTGGATGCCCGCCGCAAGGCCCGGGCGGAGCGCCGAGTTCGAGCACGACCCCATCCCGGACCGAGTGCGTTACGCCTCCACGCGTGGCGCGTCGGCCGCCAGCTGCTTGGCCAGGCGGCGCAGCCCCCGGTGGACGAGCACCCGCACCGTCCCGGGAGGCTTGCCGGCGATGCGGGCGACCTGGGCGACGTCCAAGCCGACGACCACGCGGAGCAGAACCACCTCGGCCTGCGCCTGCGGCAGGCCGGCGAGCAGCGTCAGCGCCGCCTCGGTCGACAGGGTCTCCATGGCCGCGGCCGCCGGGTCGTCCGGCGCTGTGTGGGGACGAGCAGCTCGGTGCCGAGCAGCAGCGCCTGCTGCCGGATCGCGCGGCGCTGCCAGTCCAGAGCGCGGTGCCGGGCGATGGTGAACACCCAGGCCCTGAAGCCCTGCTCGTCGCCCCGGAAGCGGCCCAGCGTCTGGACCACGTCCAGCCAGGTCTCCGAGGCGACGTCGTCGGCCGCGCCACGCGCCACCACCATCCGCAGATAGCGCAGCAGGGCTGGCTGCAGGTCGCGCCAGATCAGCGCGAAACACCGCTCGTCGCCGGCCACGGCGCCGGCCAGTACCCGCTGGAAGGATGCCCCGATCATCGGCCATCCCGACGGCGAGCGACGGCCCAACGCGAAGCCTGCTGCGCCTGCCGCTGGCGGGCCATGCGCACTCCTCCGGGCCGACCGGTTGCACCCGGAATGTGTGCCACGGCTGTACCCGGACGAAGCTGCGTGGTCGCGCCGTACGTATCAAACCGGCAGGAAGCGGCTCGTGCGCCGACCCAGGCTGGACCGTTAAGCCGTCGCGAGGCGGCCAGCCTGCCAGGGGTCGAGGGTGAGTGTCCCTTCCACCCGTGCTACCACTCCCCTTCGTCCAGGGGGCTAGGGCAGGCTGGTAGTGGTCTCCCCGCTGCCCCCTTGGTCGCTGTCGTTGTTGCCGACCTGGTCCGAGGAGCCGCTCGCGTCGGGGGGCACAGTGGTGGCCGGTGCCATGGTGGTGGTCGGTGCCTGGGTGGTGGTCGGTGCCTGGGTGGTCTGCGATCCCGTAGGCGTCGTGACAATTGGCGCGCCGGTCGTGGGGGTCGGCTGCAGTGTGCCCTCGACGAGGCCCGGGGTGACCGGGGCCTGCTGGATGGCGTCGGTGATTGCCTGGCGTGCACTCGCCGAGAGCACCCCCTGGTCCAGCTTCTCCCGGAGGCGACGTAGCGCGACAGCGGACCCGGTCGTGACTGCAGCCAGCTTCACCTCCAGGGCTGGTGCCTGGCCGGAGTCGCCGGTGTCGCGCACCGCGTCCGCCACGGCCTGCTGGGCGTCCACGTAGGCCTGCGTGAGGCGCACGATGGCGGGCGGGATGCGGTCGGCCGCGTTGAGCTGGATCAGCCAGTTGAGCTCGTCCAGGCGGTTGTCGGTGATCTGGAGCCGCTCGCTTGCCTCCCGGGTGCTCGACCAGGTGACGGCGGTGACCCGGAGCTGTTCGACGGCCAGCTTGATCGGGTATAGGGCCTGGCCGGGTAGGGCCGAGGCCGAGGCCGAGGCGATGGTGGCGGGCAGGACGGTGAGCGCGGCGGCCAGGGCGACGGCGGCCATCCGGCGGCGCCACCGGCCGGCCTGGAGCCGTGGCGGGGCCGGCCGGGGCACCACCTTGGCGCCGCCTTCCAGGAGAATCCCCAGGTGCCGCTCGGCGGTCTCGGGATCCAGCTCGGTGGCCTCCAGGGCAGCACGCAGCTTGGCCGCCGCCTCGATCAGCGGGGCCAGGTCCTCGTCGGCCTCGACCGGACGCCCGTCGAGCCAGGCGTCCAGCTCGTCGGACGGCTCGTCTGGACGGCGCATGCTCACCCCTGTTCCACCTGCCCCGTCAGGCGTGCCGGCTCGGGGGATCGGGACGGGGGTTCCGAAGAGCTCGTGCCATTGGTGATCGCGAGCACCCTGGCGAGGGCGGCCAGGCCGCGGTGGCGCAGCGCCCTCACGGCCCCGGTGGTCTTGCCGACGACGACGGCCACCTCGGGCGCGGTGAGCCCGGCGGCCATCCACAGCAGCAGCACCTCGCGCTGCTCGGTCGAAAGCTGCCGCAGGGCGGCCAGCACCCGGTCGCCCTCGACGCGCTCGATGGCCAGCGCTTCCGGGTCGTCCGCGTCCTCGGCCAGGGCCGCCTCGTCGAGCACGTCGTCCAGGCTCTCGGTGCGCGCCCGTGCCACCCACCGCCGGTAGTCGTACAGGTCGTTGCGGGCGATGCGGAATAGCCAGCCGCCGAGCGCCTCCACCGAACCGCAGAAGCGGGGCAGGCCCTCGATGGCGCTCATGAAGACGTCGCCGGTGAGGTCCTCGGCGGTGGGGCGGTCGCCGACCGCGGTCAGGAAGAAGCGGAAGACGAAGGGGGCGTAGGCGGTGTAGACGCGGGTGACGGCGGCCGGCTCGCGGCGTCGCGCGCCAGCCAGATCGGCGGCCGTCAGGCCGACTCGGCTGGCCCTCTCCTGCTTCTCGCCGGTCCCAAGCACGTGCCACCAGCTTCCGGCCAAACGTGGCAATGAGGCTATCGGATCGGCCGGACCTCGGCTACAGAGGCTCGTGACACGACTTCAAGCTTCAGTTCGGACCGCATCGGATGGCTGCGAGTCGTTGACCAGCTGATCTGGACAGCGATGGAACAGCCTTGGACAAGTGGGAAGAGTCAGAAGTCCCGGGCTTTTCCGGCTGAGCTACGGGTGCTCGCGGCGATGCTGACCCTCTGGACCTCCTCGGTGACCGCCGAGTTGACTGCCTAACAGGCCCTGGAAGGCGCGCACGGCCTCCTGCTGCATGGTAGCCGTGACGTGGGAGTATAGGTCCAGGGTGATGCTGACCTGGCTGTGGCCGAGCAGCTCGCTCACGATCTTGGGGTGGATGCCGAGGCCGAGCAGCAGCGTCGCGGCGCTGTGGCGCAGGTCGTGGAAGCGGATGCGGGGCAGCCCGGCCCGCTCCAACGGGTCGCGGTGGTGATCACCCAGCTCACCGGGGTGCGCCACCACCCCGGCCACGTCTGGTCGATCCTGCGCGACCGGCTGGGCTGGACGGTGCAGCGGCCCGAGCGGCGCGCCGCCGAACGCGACGAGCAGGCGATCGCCCGCTGGGTGGCCCACGAGTGGCCCCGGATCAAAAAGGGGCGCTCGCAGAATCGGCCTGGATCGTCTTCTTTGACGAATCGGCCGTCTCGCTAGTCCCACCGGTCCGCCGGACCTGGTCACCGCGCGGGACCACGCCGGTCTTGCGGCACCGGTTCGGCTGGAAGAAGGCCTCGATGGCGGCCGCGCTGGGCTACCGGCCCGATGCCACCGCCGCCCGGCTCTGCTTCCACCTGCAGCAGCCCAGCTACGACACCGACAGCCTGATCGGCGTGCTGGACCAGCTCGCCGGCTTCTATGCCGGCCACAAGGTCGTCCTGCTGTGGGACGGATTGGCAGCGCACCGGAGCCTGCGCATGCGCGCCTTCCTCGACAGCCAGCGCGACTGGCTGTGTGCCGAGCGGCTGCCCGCCTACGCGCCCGAGCTCAACCCCGTCGAGTACCTGTGGGCCAACCTCAAAGACGTCGAGCTGGCCAACCTCCCGACCACCACCCTGGTCGGGTCGCCGACGCCGCCCAGCAAGGCATCCAACGGGTCTGCACGCACGAGGACCTGGTCGCCGGGTTCCTGGCCCACACCGGCCTCACCCTCGACCCATGAGCCGTCAACCCAACCCACGAAACTCAAATAACGGTAGTTTGTTGCCTATGGCGGCAGGTAGAGGTGCAGTGGCCGACCAGCGGCAAGCCCGTCAAGCAGCCGCTGGAGCTGCCGGGGCGGCGGCGTTGGCGACCACGACCGCCAGCAGCGTCGTAGCACGCTCCACGGGACCAGCCAGGCCCGCACCGCTCGCAACGCCGCCGGCCACGAGCTCCTGGCGGCTGGTTCGGCGCCGATGCCCGCTCGCCGTGACCCCCCGCGCGGCCGACGGCGCGGCCTGCGGGTCAGGCGAGTCGCATGGTGCTGGCTGCTCGGGCTGGGTGGGATGCTCGGCGAGGAAGGCCTGCCAGCAAAACGAGAAGGCGCAGCAGACCAGCGCCCAGTGCCGGCGGATCGCCCGGTCAGAGCGGACCTGGAAGTCGGCCCAGCCGAGCTCGCCTTTGACCTGCTTGTAGCCCTGCTCGACCCAGTTGCGCAACCCATACAGGCGCACCACCTCGGCAAGGTTGGCCTGCTGGGCGCGCCGGGTCGCGGGACGGGGCAGGTTGGTCAGCAGGTACCAGGTGCGGTGCCCCGGCAGGCTGGCAGGGTCGGTGGTGGCCACCACCAGCCGCAGCGCCCGGTCTGGACCCCAGCCGCCGAGCTTGGCATCGGCCGCCCACCAGGTCTCGGCGTGGCCGGCACGGAAGCGCCGCTGGATGCGCCGCCATTGGCCGGGCTTGCGGGGGCTGTGCCAGCCAAGCTCGCCGGCCGCCTCGGTCGGGGTGTGGGCCGCATCCGCCGGCGCCCAGGTGCCCCGGCGCGGCTTGAGCGCCAACACGAACGGCACCCCGACAGCGGTCAGCGCCTGGGTGAAGCCGGGGTTGTCGCCGTAGGCGCAGTCGGCCACCACCGCCCGGAACCCGATACCGGCCTGCCGGGCCGCCTGCACCAGCTCCACGGCCAGCTGCGGCTTGGTCCGGAACCCCGGATCCCGCTCGCCGCCCGGCAGCCGCGCGGCCGGCGTGTAGGGCACGGCGTGGACCGGCCAGTAGCAGCGTTCGTCGGCCCACAGGCTGGTGACCGCGACGATCCCGTTGTCGATCTTGCCGACCGACCCCAGGTACTGGCGGGCGACATGGGCGGTGGCGCTGCCGTCCTTGCGGTCGCCCGTGTCATCGATGACCAGCGCGCCCCCATCGTGCGGGGCGGTGGCCGCCTCCTCGCACAGCAGCCGTACCCGCTGGTCGTTGACCTGCTGGTGGTCCCAGGCCAACTCCGAGAGGAACCATTGCAGCCGCTGGACCTCACGGTGCTGGGCACCGCTGATCGGCTCGGCGCCGACTTCGCCCTCCTGGGCATGACCCTGTGGGCCGCCCTGGAGGCAGCCAATCCTCGTGCTGCCACCTGGAACAAGGCTCTGTCTGCTCTCAACGAGGCGCGCAACGCGATCGCTCACGCGGAGGAGGGGAGGCTCATTGCGCTCAGAGCCGACGGATACCCCATGACGCTCGGAACCATACGCCGATGGGAGAGGACTCTGGACGCGCTCGCCGCGATCAGCCGGCTCGGCGAGCAGGCGTTTTCCCCCTCCCCACCGGAGCGTTGACCGCGGCCACGGGCGCGTCGAGCACCGCACCACCCAGACCGCGCCGGTCTCACCCGACCCGAACTTCCCGCATACCCGGCAGGTCGTCGTCGTGCAGCGGCACACCACCGACCTGACCGGCAGCAACGCGCGCACCGAACTCGTCTACGCGCTCAGCAGCCAGCCCGCTCACCACGCCAGCCCGCAACAGCTCGGTGCCCTGGCCCGCGCCC
>Ga0137374_10003177_pt1 | contig 19366 bp, 18 predicted proteins | sample SagtaG_20_FD_104811 | JGI IMG/M metagenome (GOLD analysis project Ga0137374, IMG submission 104811) | Vadose zone soil microbial communities from Sagehorn Ranch, Mendocino, California, USA - Sage1_R_100_16 metaG | ecosystem: Environmental > Terrestrial > Soil > Vadose zone | place: USA...
CGCCTGGCGTGCGATGCGAGCCGGGTGGTGATGCGCCACGACGAGAATGGCCGCGTGGTGGAGATCGGGGCCCGAACCCGGACGATTCCCCCGGCCTTGCGACGAGCGCTCCAGCATCGGGACCGGGGCTGCCGCTTCCCGGGCTGCGGGGTGCGCGTCGGCCAGGGGCATCACCTCCAGCACTGGGCCCAGGGAGGCCCCACCACGCTCTCGAACCTGGCCCTCCTCTGTCACCGGCATCACCGCGCCGTCCACGAGGAAGGCTATCAGGTCGCGCGCGGGCCCGACGGCGCCCTCCGCTTCCGACGCCCGGACGGCCGGCCGCTGCCCGAGGCGCCGTCGCCTCCTGTGGTGCGCGGGGATGCCGTCACGGTTTTGCGGGCGTGTCACGATGCGCTGGGCCTTCGCCTCGATGCGCGCACCGCATGTCCCGGCTGGCTCGGGGAGCGCCTGGATCTCGGGTGGGCGATCGACGTCTTGCATCCTCGGGTCGCAAGATCGGGACTTTGTTCCAAGCCCAGCGCGGAGCTCTGAGGGTTGCCCACGCGGCCCTCGGCGTTTCGATCCGGTGAGCGCGCTCTCGACTCTCACTACATGTGCTAGACTCCCGCCCGTGCCGGTAACGGCACCATGACCTCGCGAGTAGCCGGGTAGTGCAGCCAACCCCGGATCAAGAGGTTCTCCCCGGGTCACGCCGGTTGCTTGCTGCGCCTACCCACTATTGACTCCGGGCCCGAGAGCGTGGTGCTTGGTGCGGATGCGACCGAGGACAAGGTGCGCTCGACCGATCTCAGCCAGTACTGCGTCATCGCCTTCGCCACGCACGGACTCCTGCCAGGCGACCTCCAGTGCAAGACGGAGCCGGCGCTCGCCCTTACACCTCCGGCCAGTCCCAGCGATGCCGGAGACGGATTGCTCGACGCGAGCGAGGTCGCCCAGCTCCGCCTGGACGCAGACTTCGTCGTGCTCTCCGCGTGCAATACTGCGGCGCCGGATGGGCGTCTGCTCGGTGAGGCTCTGTCCGGGCTGACCCGCGCCTTCTTCTATGCCGGCACGCGTGGATTGCTGGTTTCGCATTGGGGTGTCGCTTCCGAGCCGACCGTGGCGCTGACCACGGGAACTCTTCGCCGAGTACACGAAGAACGGCTCTCTCGGCCGGGCCGAGGCTCTTCGCCTCGCGCAGCAGTGATGCTCTGGGCCCCATTTGTGCTCGTCGGAGACGGGGGCCCTGAAGCGCGCCAACCCTGATGGAGAGGTCGCGTTCGGTCAGACCGCCGCCTCAGACGACGCGGGCGAGCCATGCCAGCACTTCGCCGAACGGCCGCTCCCAGCCTTCCTCGATCATCAGCATGTGGGCGTGTCCGGCCGCCTCGAGGTACTCCGACCCGTAGCGCGCGGCAATCTGCCGCTCGACGGACGCCGGCGTGATGCGGTCGTGCTCGGCGCCCAGCACGAGCGTGGGGCACCGGATCGCGGCCGGGTCCACCGCGACGCCGCCCAGCGCCATCTCACGCGCGGCGCGCGCCGACTCGGCCACCAGCTGCGGGTAGGCCCACGCCTGCTGCGCGGGCGTCAGCCGGTTGCCGAGAAGCGCCGCGGCGTCGTCCGGGCCGATCGTGAACGGCCGGCTCCTGAGGATCGGCACCGCGTAGCGCGGCATGCGCCACAGCACGGGCCAGGTCAGCACGCGGATGCCTTTGGGCGCCGCGCTCGTCGCGAAGACCGCGGCGCGCACCCGGCCCCCTTCGGCGGCCTTCTGCGCCACGAGGCCGCCCATGGAATGCCCGATGACGACGGCTTCGCCGAGCGTCCGCAGGCAGTCGTGGACGTCCTCCACGTAGTCGAATATGGAGACACGGCCGAGATCCGGGACCGGCCGGCTGCCGTGATGGCCGCGGAGGTTCACCGCCCAGGCGTCCCAGCCTGCGTGCGCGGCCGCGTAGAGCCACGAGCGCAGGTACCAGCTGCCCCCGTGCATGCCGTGGACGAGCAACAAGGGACACGGGCGCGGCGGCCCGGCGGGCGGCGCGTGCTCGAGGAGGAGGTCGGCGATCCGCTCTATGGCGCGACGGCGTTCAGGCGCACCGTCTCCAGCACGATGGAGGCGGTGGTGTGGAGGTCCCTGAGATCCACCCACTCGTTCACCGTGTGGATGTCCCGCATGCCGCAGCCGAGGTTGGCGATCTCGATGCCGCCGGCGGCGTAGACATTGGCGTCCGAGCCGCCGCCCGTCGCGCGTGTCTTGAACGGCCGCCCCAGGCTACGGGCGGCATTCGCGACGAGAGCGACCACGGGCGCGCTGTCCGCGATGTGGAGGCGCTCGTACTGGCGGTCGACCTTGACTTCCACGCGCGCCTTCCGCTCCCCGTCCTCCAGGCGGACCGAGTGGCGCGAGACCGCCTCCTCGAAGCGCCCCCGCATGTGCCGCGTCTGGGCCTCGAGCTTCTCGATGTCGAGACTCCTCGCCTCGCCGTTCACGACGACCCGGGTCGGCACGATATTGGTCGAGAGCCCGCCCTGGATCACGCCCAGATTGGCCGTCGTCTCCTCGTCCACCCGCCCGAGCTTCATGCCCGCGATGGCCTCGCTGGCGATCTGAATGGCCGACATGCCGCGCTCGGGGCAGATGCCGGCATGCGCCTCGAGCCCCGTCACCGTGAACGACAGCCGGTTGGCGGCCGGCGCCCGCGTGATCAGCTCGCACACGCCGTCCACGTCGAGCACGAGCCCGCGCTTCGCGCGGATCCGGCCCGTGTCGAAATGTTTCGCGCCCAGCAACCCCGTCTCCTCGCAGATGCTCAGCACCACCTCGATGTCACCGTACGGAAGGTTGCGCTCCCGCAGGGCGCGGATGGCCTCGAAGATGGCGACGATGCCGGCCTTGTCATCTCCTCCCAGCACCGTGCTGTGGTCGGTGCGCACGATGTCGCCCTCGACCACCAGATGGATCTTCTCCGCCGGCCCCACGGTGTCCATGTGGGCCGAGAGGAGAAAGGGCGGCGCTCCGGCCTTGGTCCCGGCGAAGCGCGCGAGGAGATTGCCCGTCTCGCCGCCCACCTTCTCGCCCGCATCGTCCACTTCCACCGAGGCGCCCATGCCCTTGAGAATGCCCTCGAGCCGGCGCGCGATGGCGCCCTCGCGGCGCGACAGGCTGGAGATTCCGGCCAGCTCCAGGAACTCCTCCTTGATGCGAGCCGGATCGATCATGCGGGTTCCGTCTGGAGATGGCGGGTGAACCAGTCGCGGCTCCGTTTGACGGCCTCGATCCGGTGGAGCGGGTCCGACAGGCGATGATCCGCGCCGGGCAGTACGCACAGCGCGCGCGGCTCCGCGGCGTGCTCGGCGAGTCTCCGCCCGTGTTCGGGCGGCACGACGTCGTCGGCGCCGCCTTGGATGACCAGGAGATGGCTCCCGCCGGCGGGCGCATCGACGTGGCGGCCCGCGCGGACCTCGGCGACCAGCGCGGCACCCGGCGAGGTCACGTCGTCGCATGCAGAGTTCGCCAGGGTTGCGAGGCTCGCCGGCGCGTTCCACGTCACGACGGGCATGACGCGGCGGCGGCGCGAAGCAACCCAAAGCGCGACGAAGCCTCCCAGGCTCGAGCCCAGGAGCCCGAAGCGCCCGTCGAGAGAGGGGTGCCCGGCCAGATGGTCGAGCACGGCGTCCAGGTCGGCGATGCGCGAGGCGATGGTCGCGTTCCGGTAGAGCCCGCCGGACTCGCCGCTGCCGCGGAAGTCGAAGCGCGCGAGGGCCAGGCCGGCCTCGGGGAATTCACGGCCGAGCAGCAGATACTTGTCGCTCTCCTTCGAGGCGCCCATGCCATGACACGCCACGACACAGGGGGCCGGGCCCGACGGGGGCAGATGCAGGACGCCCACCACGGTGATGCCGTCGACGACCATGCTGAAGCGCTCGACGGCCAGGATCATGGCGTCATGCTCACGCGAGGTTGAAGAGCTGGCAGGTGTTGGCCGAGATCTGGTACGTGACCTCGTCGACCGGCAGGCCTTTGATCTTGGCGACCTCTTCGGCCACCCGCGAGACGAGCCACGGCCCCGACGGCATCCCGGCGAACTCACCCTGGTAGGGCCACGGCCCGTCGCTTTCGACGAGGAGGGATTCGACCGGGACGGCCTCGACCAGCTCGCGGTCCCGCTCGCGGTAGACCACTTCGGGCGTCACGGAGACGAGATACCCGGCATCGACGATGGCGCGGGTCACCTCGGCCGGCGCCTTGTGCCAGTGGAAGACGGCGCGCTCGATGCCGTGCGCCTTGAGCGCTTCGAGCGCGCCCACGGCGGCGCCGTGGGGGGCGTGGAGGACGACCGGCAAATCGTAGCGCGCCGCGAGCCCGAGGAGACGCTTGAAGCGCTGGCGGCCCCGCGTCATGAGCCCGGCCGCATCCGTCGCGCCCTCGAGGCAGTACCACGGCAGGCCGATCTCGCCGAGGGCGACCAGGCGCGCGTGGTGCGCCGCCACCTGCGCCTCGACGCGCTCGAGATCCAGGTCCGTCAGCTGTACCCAGTCCGGATGGAAGCCCACGGCGGGCCAGACGGTTCTGCCATTGGCTGTCGCGGCCTCGAGGGTGCGCGCGTTCGACTGCTGTTCGCAGCCGACGGCGACAATACCCCAGACGTCGTGCTCCGCCGCGCAGGCGAGTGCGCCGCGCAGGTCATCGAAGGCCGCGTCGTGCAGGTGGCAGTGGCTGTCGATGATCATTGATCCTCAACATGCCTTTCGGCATGTTGACCGTGGTCGAGAAGGTTCGTGCAACCCGTGAGGGCGAATGCCCGCACGCTCATGTCCCTGCCACCGTCATGCGCCCGACCAGCACGGTGGGCGCGGCCGTGCGGTCGCGGAAGACGAGGTCGTTGCCCACGCCTTCGATGGCGCGGAACATGTCGAGCAGATTGCCCGCGATCGTGATCTCCTCGACCGGGAAGGCCAGCTCGCCATTGTCGATCCACATGCCGACGGCCCCGCGCGAGTAATCGCCCGTGACGCCGTTGACCCCGAAACCGATCAGCTCCGTGACGTAGAGGCCCTGCTTGACGCTGCCGATGAGCGCCTTCGGATCGGCCGGGCCCTTGGCCACGTAGAGATTGGTCGTGCCGACGGTGACGCCGCTGCCGTCCCGCGCAGCGTGGTGCGTCGAGGCCCTGCCGAGCTTGCGACCGCTGTAGGTGTCCAGGAGATACGAGGTGAGAACGCCTTTGTCGACGATCACCGTACGCAGCACCGGCAGCCCTTCGCCGTCGAAGGGCCGCGAGCCCAGGCCGCCCGGCATGGTCCCGTCATCCACGATCGTGACGCCGGGGGCGGCGATCTGCTGGCCGAGCTTGTCGAGAAGGAAGGAGGCCCCGCGGTAGAGCGACGGGCCCGCGACGGCCCCGGCGATGTGCCGCACGAGGCTCGCGGCCATCTCGGGGTCGAAGATCACCGGCACCTCGCAGGTCTTGACCTGCCGGGCGCCCAGGCGCCGGACGGCGCGCCTGGCGGCGATGAGGCCGATCTCCTCGGGCGTGTCGAGGTTGGCGCGCTTGCGTGTGACGTGATACCAGCCGTCGCGCTGCATCCGGCCGTTCTCGGAGGCTACGGGAGAGGCCGACAGGCTGAAGGACGACGTCGCGTACTCGCCGGCGAAGCCGTGGGACGCCGCATAGGCGTAGCGGGCGCGGCGGTCGGCGAAGTCGCCGCCCTCGGAGTTGGTGATGCGCGGATCGGCACCGAGCGCCGCGGCCTCGCAGCGCCGCGCGAGCTCGATCTTGTCTTCCGGCGAGAGATCGTGACCCGTCGGGTCGTCGAGCTCGAGGGCCGGGATCTCCCGGGCGAGCGCCGCGGCCTCCGGCAGCCCGCCCAATTCGTCAGGCGCCGTGATCCGGGCCAGCGACACGGCTTCGTCCACCAGGCGCTCGACGGACGTTCGGGAAAAGTCGGACGTCGAAGCGGCGGCGGCGGATTTGCCGGCAAAGACACGCAACGACAGGTGCTGCTCGCGCGCGTGCTTGACCGTGTCTACGCGCCCGAGCCTGACCTGGGCCGAGAAGGCCCGGTCTTCGACGAGAAAGGCGTCGGCCGCGGTCGCTCCCCGCTCGCGCGCCCGCTTCAACACGTCTTCGAGCAGATCGAGCATCCCTAGACCTGCGTCCCGCCCACCGTGATGCCGTCGATCCTGATCGTCGGCAGCCCCACGCCCACCGGCACGGACTGGCCGTCCTTGCCGCAGGTGCCGACGCCCTCGTCCATCTTGAGATCGTGACCCACCCGGCTCACCCGCGTGAGCGCGTCGGGCCCGTTCCCGATGAGGGTCGCGCCCTTGACCGGCCGCGTGACCAGGCCGTCTTCGATCAGATAGGCCTCGCTGGCCGAGAAGACGAACTTGCCGTTGGTGATGTCCACCTGTCCCCCGCCGAAGTTGACGGCGTAGAGCCCTCTCCGGACCGACCTGATGATGTCCGCGGGATCGTCGTTCCCCGCCAGCATGAAGGTGTTGGTCATGCGCGGCATGGGCGGGTGCGCGTAGGATTCGCGCCTGCCGTTGCCGGTCGGCTCCGCGCCCATGAGGCGCGCGTTCAGCCGGTCCTGCATGTAGCCCACGAGCACGCCGTTTTCGATGAGGACATTGCGCCGCGTCGGGATGCCCTCGTCGTCGACGTTGAGCGAGCCGCGCCGGTTGGCGATGGTGCCGTCGTCGACCACGGTGACGAGCTCGGAGGCGACCTTCTGGCCCATGCGACCCGAGAAGGCCGAGGTCTGCTTGCGGTTGAAGTCTCCCTCGAGGCCGTGCCCCACGGCTTCGTGGAGCAGGATCCCGGGCCAGCCCGGGCCGAGCACCACGGTCATCTCCCCCGCCGGCGCGTCGACGGCGTGGAGCTTGATCGTCGCCTGCCTGACCGCCTCGGACGTGAAGCGCCGCCAGCGGTCCTCTTCGAGGAAGAAGTCGAAGGGCACCCGCCCGCCTCCGCCGTGGGACCCGATCTCGCGCCTGCCGCCGTCCTCGACGATCACGGTCACGTTCAGCCGGGTCAGCGGGCGGACGTCGCCCACGGCGAAGCCCGACGGCGTCGCGATGAGGACGATCACGTCCTCGCTGCCGAGGCTCGCGATGACCTGCTTGACGCGCGGGTCGAGGGCGCGCGCCGCCGCGTCCATCCGGAGCAGCAGCGCGACCTTCCGGTCCAGCGCGGCGGTGACGGGCGGCTCGGCGAGCGTGTAGAGATCGTGAGGGCGGCCGGGCCCGACGGCAATGGCGGTCGACGTCCCGGCCTGGTCCGCGATGGCGCGCGCCTGCCGGGCGGCTTCCATGAGGTTCGGCAGGGCCAGATCGTCCGTGTGGGCGTAGCCGGTGCGCTCGCCTGACTGGGCGCGGATGCCGGCGCCCTGACTGACATGGCGGGAGGCTTTCTTGACCGAGCCCTCTTCGAGGGTCAGCTCCTCGCTGACGCGGTATTCGAGAAAGAGGTCGGCGTGGTCTACGCGGCCTGCCAGGTGGGAACCCAGCAGCCGCCCCATGGCGGATGAGGTCAGTCCGAATCGATCTTCGAAAAAGCGGTCGGGGCGCGCCAGCATTCAAGTCTCCGTACAGCGTTCGCTAGAGTCGGGCGAAGGATTGCCATCGTAGCATCGGGCCTTCTGGGGGCCTCAATTTTAGTGACGAGGAGCGCTTCGCCTGGGCCTCGTCTGAAGAAAGATGGCCTGTCTCGTCCTTTCATTCACTTAGGATACTAGAGCGGAGAAGCCGGTTGAAGCTTTGCGCCTAACGCCCCAGCCCCTGCTGGACGATCTCGTGGATATGCCGGAGCCCTGCCAGCACAGATGGCCCTGGGGATAGGATATCAGCCCCGTCCACCTCATGGATACGGCCTGTTTTGACGGCGCTGACCCCCTCCCAGCCGGGGCGCTTCCGGATGGCCTCCACGTCCACGGGCTTCCCGCACCAGGAAGCGAGGATGATCTGGGGGTCCCGCCTGGCAACCTCGCCGGCATCCACCACTCTCTCCCTGGCCGAGGGCTTGTCCCGCAGCTCGGAGAAGATGTCGCGCCCGCCGGCGATCTCGATGATCTCGGACACCCACCGGATGCCCGCGATGAGCGGGTCGTGCCACTCCTCGAAGTAGACTCGCGGCCTGTCGGGCCAGACGGCCGAGAACTCCCGCACCTGCCGGATCTCGTCGCGCATGTCCTGGACGAGGTCGCGGGCGGCCTTCTCGAGCCCCAGGATCCCACCGACCATGACGATGGTGGCGAGGATCTCGTCCACCGAGCGCGGGTTGGAGCAGAAGACGGGCAGCCCGGCGCGAATCAGCTCCGCGCTGATGTCGGCCTGGAGATCGGAGAACGACAGGACCAGGTCGGGCTCGAGCGCCAGTATCTTGTCGAGGCGGAAGCTCGTGAAGCCGCCGACCTTCGGCTTGTCGCCGGCCTCGGGAGGCCGATGCGCCGTGCCCGGCACGCCGACCACGCGCTCTCCTGCCCCCAGCGCATAGCAGATCTCCACGTGCTCGGAGGACAGGCACACGAGGCGCTGCGGGAATGCGGTATCCCCCTTGCCATACATCGCGCTTTACGATACCGAGAACGGATTCATCACTTGGCGCCGTCGAAGAGCTCCGTCCTGGCTATGCCGCGCTGGAAGGACAGGTAGGCCTCCTTCGTCATGCGCGGCGTGAACCCCGCGATGATTTCCCTGGCCGCCGTGGCGTCGTCCCACAGCATGTCCACGGCCATGAGCGCCAGCTGCTTGGCCGGCTCGAGGTAGGCGAGCTTGGGATCCGTGATGGTGAAGTCGGCGCCGTGGCCGCTGCCCGAGGCGCCGCCCATGTAGGGATGCAGCGTCGGCATCACGTGGGAGATGTCTCCCATGTCGGTGGAGCCGCTGCGGTGCCCGGTCTCCGTTACCTGGTCGGCGCCCAGGAGCGCCGCGGCGTTGGCCTTGAAGTATTTCGTCATCCCCGCGTGATTGAACAGCGGCAGGTAGCCGGGCAGCGTCTCGATCTCGACCTGGGCGCCCAGCGCGAGCGCTCCCGCCTTCAACGCGCGGTCCACGCGCAGGTTGGCGTCGAGGATGGCCTCGACGGTCTTGCCGCGCACGTAGGTCTCGATGCGCACGTCGGCGGGGATCACGTTCACCTGGCTGCCGCCGTGGGTGATGATCGGGTGCACGCGGATCGAGTCGTCGTCGCGAAACGTCTCGCGTATCGCGTTGATCGCGGCCAGGCCGATCTGGGCGGCGTAGAGCGCGTTGACGCCCAGGTGCGGCGCCCCGCCTGCGTGTGAGGCGCGGCCGATGTAGCGCACGGTCTTGACGATGCAGCCGTTGTTCGACGCGGCGACGCCCGCCTTCTTGAACTCCGGCTGGGGTGTCGTGTGGATCATCATCGCCATGTCCACGTCGTCGAAGTGGCCGAGACGCAAGAGCTCCGGCTTGCCTCCGAGGAATTCGAGCTTGCCTGCCCTTGCCTGTTCCACCCTCCACGCGACGTCGCCGTACTCCTCGGCCGGCACGGCGAAGAAGACCACGCGCCCCGAGAGATGCTCGAAGGCCTTGGCGCCCACGAGCCCCATGGCCGCTCCGAGCAAGCCGGCGATCTGGGCGTTGTGGCCACAGGCATGCGCGGCGCCCGTCGCCGGATCGGCGACCGGATGTCCGGCTACCACGAGCCCGTCCAGCTCGCCCAGGAGCGCGAAGGTCGGGCCGTCCTTGGCGCCCTTGGCCAGGGCGCGCACGCCGGTCAAGGCGAGGCCGCCCTTGGGCTCGAGCCCGATCTCTCGCATGGTCTCCTCGACCAGCCGCGCGGTCTTGAATTCCTTGAAGCCCAGCTCGGGGTTGCGGCGGATGGTGTCGCCGACTTTGGTGATTCGGTCGGCGTGCTGGTCGATGGATTCGCAGACAGCGCGCTTGACGTCGTCACGTGTGGGCATTGGGCGTGTGGGCATGGGGGCTCCTGTCGAGTAGCCGGTCTGGGAGAAAGGGCTTGATGAGGTCAGAAATGCCGCCGTCCACGATGGCGCTCGACATGTGCGCGGCCGTCGCGGGCGCCAGCAGGATGCCGTTTCGGTAGTGGCCCGTCGCGACGTAGAGCCCTTCGAGCCCGGGCCAGGGGCCGAGGATGGGCATGTCGTCGGGCGTCCCCGGCCTGAAGCCGCACCAGGTGCGCGTGATGGGCCTGCCTCTGAGTGCGGGCAGCACGGCGATGGCGCCGTTGACCAGGTGCGCGAGACCCTCGGGCGTCATCGCGCGCTCGAAGCCGACGTGCTCGACGGTGGCGCCCACCAGGAGCTCGCCCGACGGGCGCGGCGTCAGGTATCCCTGGTGGCCGTGGAAGGCGTGGCGCAGGAGCGCGGGCACGTTGCTGACGGCCATCATCTGGCCCCGCACGGGCACGACGGGAAGCTCGAGGCCGATGGAGCCGGCGAGCGGCCCCGACCAGGCGCCCGCGGCCAGCAGCACCCGCTCGGCATCGATCCGCTCGCCGGCCGCGACGACGCCACTCACCCGGCTGCCCTCGGCACTGAGCTGCGTCACCTCGATGCCGGTGCGGATAATGACACCCCGCTCCGTGGCTGCTGCGGCATAAGCGGTGACCAGGCGCTGGTTGTTGATCCAGTGATCGCCACGGACGAAGAACGCCGCCGTGATGTCGGGGGCGAGGCCCGGCTCCATCTCACGGAGCTCCCGGCCCTCGACGATTCGCATGCCCATCTCCTTGGCGAGCGGCCAGCGGAGCTGCTCCTGCGCCAGGCCCTGCTCGCCCCTGCCCGAGATGGGGTAGAGCGTGCCCGCCGTCATGTGCTCGACGTCTACTCCCGTGATGTCCCGGAGCTCGCGCGCGACGTCCGGGTAGCGTCGCCAGCTGTCCAGCGCCAGCATCTGGAACGGGTCGGAGCGGCGGGTCTCGCCGACGGGAGCGAGGATGCCGGCGGCGGCGCTCGAGGCTTCGGCCCCGGGCGTTGCGCGCTCGAGGAGCGTCACCCGGCACCCGGCTTTCGCCAACTCATAGGCCGTCGCACACCCGATGATGCCGCCGCCGATGACGATGACCGAGCGCGGCATCGGGGTTTTCCCCATCAAGCTTTTCCAAAGGCGTCGAGGAATGCCTTGACCGCGTCGCCACGGCGCTCGGTCTCGAGCAGCGCGCCGATCACCGCCACGCCCGAGGCGCCCGCCCGTCCGAGCTCGGCCACCCGCGCCGGCGTCACGCCGCCAATCGCGAAGACGGGCAGCCGCACGGTTGAAGCCACGCGCTCCAGAGCGGCCAGGCCTTGGGGCGGCCCGTACCTGCGCTTGGACGGCGTGTCGTAGACGGGACCGAAGAAGAGGAAGTCGGCACCTTCAGGCTCGGCAGCGCGCGCGTCGGCGACCGAGTGGACGGAGGCGCCGATCAAGAAGCCCGGCGGGCTGATGGAGCGGAGCGATGAGACGGGCAGCGAGCTGCCGGTCCGCTGGACCCCGTCGGCGCCCACGGCGAGGGCCACATCGGCGCGGTCATTGACGAAGAGCCAGGCCCCGTGGCGGCTCGTCGATTCGCGGAGCTTCCGTGCCAGCGAGAGGAGATCGCGCGGGGCCAAGTCCTTTTCCCGGAGCTGGACCGCCCTGAGCCCGGCCGCGAGGCACTCTTCGACGGCTTCTTGCAGCGAGCCTGTCACCACCGAGCGATCGGTGACGAGGCAGAGCGAAAAGCCTAGCTGGTGGACCAATCCGGCACGCCCTCGATGGGAGAAGATGCCGTGGCGTAGAGCTTCTTCTGGATGCGGCCCGCCTTGAAGGCGAGGCGCCCGGCCTCGATGCCGAGCTTCATGGCCGTGGCCATGGCGATCGGATCCTTGGCGCCCGCGATGGCCGTGTTCATCAGCACGCCGTCGCAGCCGAGCTCCATGGCGATCGCCGCGTCCGAGGCGGTGCCGACTCCCGCGTCGACGATCACGGGCACCGTGACTGTCTCCAGGATGATCTTGATGTTGTACGGATTCCGGATGCCCAGGCCGGAGCCGATGGGTGCCCCGAGCGGCATCACCGCCGCGGCCCCCGCGTCCTCCAGCTTCTTGGCGAGGACGGGGTCGTCGTTTGTGTAGGGCAGCACGCTGAAGCCCTCGCGGGCCAGCGTGCGGGTCGCCTCGAGCAGGCCCTCGACGTCTGGGAAGAGCGTTCGCGAGTCGCCGATGACCTCGACCTTGACGAGCGTCCCCAGGCCGGCCTCGCGCGCGAGATAGCACGTACGCACCGCTTCGTCGGCCGTGTAGCAGCCGGCCGTGTTCGGCAGCAGGGTGTACTTCTTCGTGTCGATGAAGTCGAGCAGCGACTCCCCCTGCCCCGGCAGGTTGACGCGCCTGACGGCGACGGTCACGATCTCGGCGCCAGAGGCCTCAATGGCCTCGCGCATGTTCTCGAAAGACGAGTACTTGCCCGTCCCGACGATGAGCCGCGACTTGAACTCTTTGCCTCCGAGCCACAGCGACGTGTCGTACATGGCCCTGCCTCCTTGACTAGCCGCCGCCCATCGGCCGGACGACTTCCACCTTGTCTCCGTCCTTGAGGCGCGTATCGGCGTACTGAGCCTTGGGCGTGATCTCGCGGTTGATCGCGACGGCCGTGTACTCGCGCGTCACCTTGAGATGGACGAGCAAGCCGTCGACGCTGATCCCGTCGGGCAGCTCCACCGGCTTTCCGTTGACGCTCACGACCATAAAAAAAACCGCACCTCATCGGGTGCGGGAGAAAGACGCTCTTGGTTCCGCGGATCGCTTTCCCTTCGCTGGAATTACCCAGTGCAGGTTCGAGGGGTCCCGGGCCGCACCCGGTTCTCAGGAGACCTCCCCCAGCGCCGCGCTTCGAATTATACCCCAGCGTCGAGCTGGGTGATGAGGCCGGCTGCATCGGTCACGGGCAGCTGGCAGACGTAGCGCCGGCACACATAGGCCGTGGGCTTGCCGCCCATGGCCGGGCGGTCGCCGAGGAGCGGCAGCCCCGTCCCCCCGGGCGAGCCTGCCGGAGCGCCCACGACGACGCGATTCGGCATGTACCGGCTGAACGTCGCCTCCACGAGAGGCCCCGGACCGGACCCCTCAGGCCAGACGAGAGCGACCTCGGCCACCGGCCCCAGGTGAAAGTCCAGGGCCGAGAGATAGCGCCCGAAGCCGGACGGGTAGCGGGTCATGAGATCGGCCATGGGCCGGAGCGCCTTGAGCGCCAGCGCCTCATAGCGGTCCTCGCCGAAGAAGACCGTCAGCTTCAGCAGCCACTCGATGGCCACCGAGGTGCCCGAGGGCACGGCATTGTCGAAGAGATTGCGCGGCCTCACGACCAGGGCTTCCTGATCGGCGCCGGTGTCGAAGAACTTCTCCTCCCCCGCGTCCCAGAAGAGAGCCAGCGCCTGCTCGGCAAGTCGCCGCGACTCGTCGAGCCAGCGCCGGTCGAAGGTGGCCTCGTACAGCGCGAGGAGCCCCGCGCCGACCATGGCGTAATCCTCGAGATAGCCCTTGATCTTGGCGCGTGAGCCGTCCTTCCAGGAGCGCAGCAGCCTCCCGCCGTCCTTCATCTGCGTGGTGACGAACTCCGCGTTCTTCACGGCCGCGGCGATGTAGTCAGAGCGACCGAACGCGCGGCCGGCCTCGGCGAGGGCGGCCAGCGCGAGACCGTTCCAGGAGGCCAGCACCTTGTCGTCGAGGCCGGGATGGACGCGCGTGCTTCTCGCGTCGTAGAGGCGCCGCCGGGCGTCGGCGATCAGTCCGGCCAGCCGCTCGACCGGCATGCCCAGCTCCTCGGCCACCCGCGACCGCTCGCGAGGCACGAAGAGAATGCTGCGGCCTTCGAAGTTGGGCTCATCGTCGGCGGCCCAATACGCGAGCGCGGCCCGGGCCATCTCGGCATCAGGCAGCGCGGCGGCGATCGCCTCCGGCGACCAGACGAAGAACTTGCCCTCGACACCTTCCGAGTCGGCGTCCTGCGCCGAAAAGAAGCCGCCCGAGGCATGCGTCATCTCGCGCACGATGTAGTCGAGGGTCTCCTCGCAGACGCGCCGGTACTCGGTGTCCCCCGTGGCGAGCCAGCCGTGCAGGTACAAGGATGCGAGCTGGCCATTGTCGTAGAGCATCTTCTCGAAGTGGGGCACGAGCCACTGCCCGTCCACCGAGTAGCGGTGAAAGCCCCCGCCGAGCTGGTCGTACATCCCGCCCCGCGCCATCTTGGTCAGCGTGAGCCGTACCATCTCGAGCGCGCGCGCATTGCCGGTCCGCTTCCAGAATCGGAGGAGAAACTCCCAGTTCATGGGCTGGGGGAACTTGGGCGCGCGACCCATGCCGCCTTCACGGGCGTCGAACTCGCCCGAGAGCGCCTGGTAGGCCGAGAACAGGATCTCGTCGGTGAGGAGCGTCGCCGAGCTCCGCAGCCGCTCGCCTTGCTTCATCTGCTCGAGCAGCTGCTTGCCGGCCTCGACCACCTCGCCCCGCCTCGCGCGATAGGCCTCGGCCACGCCTTGAATCAGGCGCGGGAAACCGGGCATGCCGTGGCGGTCCTCGGGCGGAAAGTAGGTCCCGCCGTAGAACGGCACGCCCTCGGAAGTGAGGAACACCGTCATGGGCCAGCCGCCGTGACCCGTCATCGACTGCACGGCCTGCATGTAGATCTGGTCCACGTCGGGCCGCTCTTCGCGGTCCACCTTGACGTTCACGAAGAGCCGGTTCATGAGCGCGGCGATCTCTTCGTTCTCGAAGGACTCGCGCTCCATGACGTGACACCAGTGGCAGGCCGAGTAGCCGACGGAGAGGAGCACGGGCTTGTCGTCGGCGCGCGCACGCTCGAAGGCCTCCGGACTCCACGGGTACCAATCGACGGGGTTGTGCCGGTGCTGGAGGAGATACGGGCTCGTCTCGCCGGCGAGGCGGTTGGTGTGCTTGTGCTCGGCCTGCTCGGTCACGGGAGGCAGGAGAGCGTCAGGCCAGCTTGACGAAGGGCAGCTCGGCCACGCGGGCGGGGACCGGCCTCTCGCCCACCGTGACCGTCACCGCGCTGCCGGGCTCGAAGTGCTCGCGGCGGACGTACCCAAGCGCGATGGGCTTGCCCAACGCGATCGAACGGACGCCGGAGGTGACGCGGCCGATTTCCTTGTCCTCGGCGGTGATCGCGTCCCCGTAGGATGGCACGCGGTCACCCTCGATCACCATGCCCGACAACCCGCGGTTGACGTGGCCGCGGTACTTCACGCGCGCCACGGTCTCCTGGCCGATATAGCAGCCCTTGGTGTAGCTGACGAGCGCGTCGAGCCGCGTCTCGGGCAGGATGACGGTCTCGTCCACGTCCTGGCCATACAAAGGAATGCCTGCCTCGATCCGCAGCACCTCGAGCGCCTGGGCACCCACCGGCACGGCGCCAGCCCCGCGCAGCGCCGTCCACAGCGCCTCGCCATGCGCGGCGGAGGTCCAGCAGTGAAAGCCCGGCGTCACCGCCTCGGTCCGGCGCGCAACCCGCACGGGTCCGCCGGCGATCGAGATTTCCTTGTGGGAGTACGGCGCGGAATCGAGCGTCTCGCCGGACAGACCCGACAGGATCCTCTCCGCCTCGGGCCCCTGCAGCGCCAAAATCGCGTACGCCTCGTCCGCGGCCTCGAGGTACGCCTTCTCCGAGATCAGGAACTTGTCTATGACCTGGAGGAACCTCTCCGTCGTACCGGCCGGCAGCTCGAGCAGGATGCGGTCCTCGAGCGCATAGACCGCGAGGAGCGAGACGACCTTGCCGTGGGCGTCGAGAAAGGCGGCCGGGCACCCCTGCCCCGGCTGGAGCGCCTGGACGTCATTGGAGAGCATGCCCTGAAGAAATGCCGCGCGGTCGCGCCCGGTCACCGTCGCCTTACCGAGCATCGAGCGATCGATCACGCCGGCACCGGTCATCACGGTCCGATGCTCCTCTTCCAGCGTGAGTTCGTCCATCACAAGCTCATTGTGACACAATGGCCGGCGTGAAGCTCCCCCATCAAGCAGCGAGACGGCTCTTCCAGCGGCGTCTCCTCGCCTGGTACGCGCGCCACGGCCGCGACCTGCCCTGGCGCCGCACGCGCGAGCCTTACCGCGTCCTGGTCTCCGAGATCATGCTCCAGCAGACCCAGGTCGACCGCGTCATCCCCAAGTACCACGAGTTCCTGATGCGCTACCCGACCTTCGAGGACCTGGCTCGCGCCCGGGCGCCCGAGGTGACGAAGGCGTGGCGCCCGCTCGGCTATTACCGCCGCGCGGCCAACCTCCACGGCATCGCGCGCGAGACCGTCGCCCTCTACGATGGACGTCTCCCCGATGATGGCGCCGCGCTCCGGCGCATGCGAGGCATCGGCCGCTACACGGCCGGAGCCATCCTGGCGTTCGCCCACAGCCAGGACGCCGCGATGGTAGACACGAACGTGCGCCGCGTGCTGGGCCGGGTCTTCCTCGGCCCGCGCCGCGTCAAGGGGCTGCGCGTCACGAAGTCGATCTGGGACCTCGCGGAATCTCTCGTACCCGTCGGGCGCGCCTATGACTACAATCAGGCCCTCATGGACTTCGGCGCCACCTGGTGCACGGCGCGAAAGCCCAAATGCTCGCGCTGTCCCATGAAGGCCTTTTGTAGGAGCTTCGACAATGGCAACGCTTGACGGCAAGGTCGCGATCGTCACGGGCGGCGGCACGGGCATCGGCCGCGCCACGGCCATTCTCTTCGCGAGCGAGGGCGCGCGGGTCATCGTCTTCGGCCGGAGGCCCGAGCCTCTGGCGGACGTGGTGGATGCCATCGCCAAGGCGGGCGGCCAGGGGACTTCCGTCAGCGGCGACATCGCCAGCGAGGCGGACGTCGAGCGCTTGGTGGCCGCGGCGGCTCGGGAGCACGGGGGCGTGGACGTCCTGGTCAACTCGGCGGCGGTGCGGCTGCGCTCCGCGCTCGTCGAGATCGCCGCGGCCGACTTCGCCGAGGTCCTCCGCATCAACCTCGTGGGCGCTTTCGTCGTGACCAAGATCGTCGCGGGTGCCATGCGGGCCCGCGGGGGCGGCAGCATTATCCATATCGGCTCGGCGCTCGGCACGGTGGCGGCGCCCGACTTCTCCCCCTATGTCGCCTCCAAGGGCGGCCTTCACCAGTTCGCGCGCGCCGCCGCCGTCGAGCTCTGCCAGGACGAGATCCGGGTCAACGTGGTCGCGCCCGGCACCATCGACACGGCCATCGGGTTGGGCGTGCCCGAATTCCGCCGCCATCTCCTCAAGCACAGGATCCCCATCGGCCGCGCGGGACACGTGGACGACATCGCCCAGGCCTGCCTCTACCTCGCCTCCGACGCCTCGCGCTATGTCACCGGCTCCATCCTCGCCGTCGACGGCGGCTGGACGGCGTCGTAGCAGGCGCGTTTGTCGCGTTTGACGCTTCGTGGTACCTTCTTCAAATCCCGATCCCGTTGCGCTCGCTGAGGAGGATGGAGGGATGGCATTCTTTGATCTTCCCAAAGATCAGGATCTCACGCCCGAGTCACTGAAGATGCTCGAGGAGTACCAGCGAGTGACGGGGCAAAAGTCCCTGGCTAGCACTTGGAAGCTCTTCGGGCGTCTCCCCAAGATCATCGAAGGCAGGTTTCTGGCCTGGAAGAACCTGAACCAGGAGGTCTCCTTTTCCTTCGATGCGCGTACGGTCGCGGTCATGCTCATCGCCCATGCCAAGCGCTGCCAGGCCTGCTTTGCCGGCGCCCGCTTCCAGCTCGACAAGCTCGGCTTCGACGAGGACGCCATGGACGCGATGTGCGCCAATCCGGACACCCTTCCGCTCAAGGAGCGCGACCGCCGTTTCGTCCACTATGCGCTCAGGATCGCCACGGACTCGGCCAACCTCCCGCCCAAGGATTTCCGGGAAATGGAGCAGGCTGGCTTCTCGAAGGACGAGATTCTGGAGATGGTCGCCTTCGCCGCCTACTGGACCATGAATATGGTTTTCAACCAGGCTGCGCTGGCCGGCCTCGCGGAAGAATGACCGGGCAGCAATAGCGCCATGGCATTCTTCGAGCCCGTTCCCGAAGAGCAGCTCTCGCCCGAGTCGAAGCGGCTCATCGAGATGGCGCGGAAGCGCACACCCACCCACACGGTCGGCCCGAATGTCCTGTCCATGGCCGCGCACCCGCGAGTGCTGAAAGGATTCGTCGAGGTGCGCGAGGAGCTGAACCCGATTCCGAGCCGCTTCGGGTCGGGACACTACATCGCCGGCATGCTCATCGCCCACAGCGTCGGATGCCGCGCTTGTTTCAACCTTAGCCGCGGATGGCTCGCCAAGGTTGGATTCGACGAGGCGACGCTGGACAGCTACTGCGCCGCCCCCGCGACTCTGCCGCTGGCGGACCGGGATCGGCGCATGGTCGAGTTCACCGTGAAGGTCGCCTGCGACCGCGGCAGCATGAAGCCGGCCGACTTCCGTGACATGGAGCAGGCAGGCTTCTCCAAGGAAGACGTGCTCGAGATGATCGGAGTCGCCGCCTTCTGGAACCTGGCGACGACATTCGGGGCTGCCGTGGACGCCGGCCTACGGGAGGAGTAGACCAGCCGTGACCTGCCCGGCCTGCGGCCACGACAACCGCGAGGCCGCCCGCTTCTGTGACTCCTGCGGCCGTCCCCTCGAGGCGCGCTGCCCCGCGTGCGGCCAGGGCACGCGTCCCGGCGCCCGGTTCTGCGACGGCTGCGGCACCCCTCTCGCTCCGTCCTCGGCTCAACCTGGTGCCGCTCCCCGCGCTCCTGCCTCCTACACGCCTCACCATCTCGCCGAGCGCATCCTCAAGGAAGGGCGCGCCCTCCGCGGCGAGCGCAAAGAGGTGACGGTCCTGTTCGTAGACGTCCAGGGCTCGACCGAGCTGGCAGGAGCCCTCGACCCCGAGGAGTTCCACAGCGTCATGGACGGTGCCTTCCAGCTCATGCTCGACGCCGTGCACCGCTGGGAGGGCACCGTCAACCAGTTCACCGGCGACGGCATCATGGCGCTCTTCGGCGCGCCCATCGCCCACGAGGACCATGCCCGGCGCGCCCTGCACGCCGCGCTGGAGATCCAGCGGGCACTCGCAGCCTACGCGGTCGCCCTGAGGCGCGACAAGGGCCTGACGTTCCAGGTCCGGCTGGGGCTCAACAGCGGCCCTGTGGTCGTGGGCGCGATCGGTGACGACTTGAGGATGGACTACACCGCGCAGGGCCTGACGACCAACCTCGCCGCCAGAATGCAGCAGGCCGCCGATCCCGGAGCCATTCTCGTGGCGGCACCGACCTACCGACTGGGCGAAGGCTACTTCCGCTTTCGGGCGCTGGGCCCCATACGGGTGCGCGGCGTCAACGAGACAGTCGAGGGCTACGTGCTCGAGGGCGAGGGCACCGTGGTCTCGCGCCTCGA
>Ga0137374_10003185_pt1 | contig 19350 bp, 18 predicted proteins | sample SagtaG_20_FD_104811 | JGI IMG/M metagenome (GOLD analysis project Ga0137374, IMG submission 104811) | Vadose zone soil microbial communities from Sagehorn Ranch, Mendocino, California, USA - Sage1_R_100_16 metaG | ecosystem: Environmental > Terrestrial > Soil > Vadose zone | place: USA...
GACGTGACGACCAAGACTCGCCCACGGCCTCTCGCGACCAGAGGGAAATCGGTCTGCCATGTCCGGGTTGGATTCAGCATTATCCCTTCATGTCCGATGTCAGGGGTCAAGATACAAGGGGAAGAGAGTGCTAGACGCTGGCCTGCTCGGCGGCCTCCCGGATGAGGTGGGCGACCTCTCGGTGTGTTTTGGTGCCGACGCGCTCGGCTGCGTGCCTCGGGTCCACCGGCGTGTACGGTAGCAGGTAGCGCTCCTTTACCTCGAGCACCTGCAGCACGGCGTGGTCGAACCGCAACGCTGGGATGTCGCCGTCTTTCGCGGCGCGGTAGACGGCATCCATGGCGGCCGCTTGGCGCTCGGGGTCTTTGCAGATCAGCAGGATGTCCGCGCCGGCGTTGAGGGCGCGGACGGCCGACTCGTCGATGCTGTGATGGTCCAGGATCGCGTGCATCTCCAGATCGTCCGTCAGCACCAGCCCCTTGAACTGGAGCTGGCCGCGGAGCAGGTCGGTCAGGATGGCCTGGGACAGCGTGGCAGGGTGCTCCGGGTCCAAGGCCGGATAGCGGACGTGCGCCGTCATGACGGCTGCGAGCCCGTTCTGGAAGCAGTGTGCGAAGGGCCGCAGCTCGATCTCGTGCAGCCGGTCGAGCCCGTGGGACACCGTCGGCAGCTCCTTGTGCGAGTCCGCCGCCGTGTCGCCGTGACCGGGGAAGTGCTTGCCGCAGGCCAGCACGCCGTTGTCCTGAAGCCCGGCGATCACGGCGAGACCGAGCGTCTCCACCAGTTCCGGATCGCGCCCGAAGGCGCGGTCGCCGATGACGGGATTCTCCGGATTGGTGTTCACGTCCAGGACCGGGGTCAGGTTCATGTTCACGCCGATCGCGCGCAGCTCCCTGGCTGTCACCTCGGCGAAGCCGTACGCCAGGGAGACGGTCCCGGCCCTGCCCAGGGTGCCCTGCCCCGGGAACACCGTGAAGCCCTTGGGCAGCCGCGCCACCCGGCCGCCTTCCTGATCAATGGCCACCAGCAGAGGCATCTTGGGGGTCAGTTTCTGCAGGGCGTTGGTGAGCCGCGCGGCCTGCTCCGGATCAGTGAGGTTGCGACTGAAGAGGAGCACCCCGCCGGGGTGATAGGTCTTGACGAGTGCGCGCAGATCCTCCGTGAGCTCGGTCCCCTGAAAGCCGAGCATGAAGAGTTGGCCGACCTTCTCTCGGAAGTTCACGGCATCGCCGTCGTCAGTGGCCGCGCGCCGCGGAGGGCCGCGGGCCGTTGGCCCGGTTGCAAAGGAACTGGATCAACAGGCGGACGCCCACGCCCGTCGCTCCCTTCGGGATGTATGCGCGCTCGCGCTCGCTCCAGTCGGTGCTGGCGATGTCGAGGTGGGCCCAGACGCCATCGCCCGCGAACTTGCTGAGGAAGGCCGCGGCCGTAATCGTCCCGCCGGGGCGCCCGCCTGTATTCTTCACGTCGGCCACGTCGCTCTTGATCTGCTCGTAGTATTCTTCCCAGAGCGGCAGCTGCCACACGCGCTCGCCGCACCGCTCACCGGCATCTCTGAGCTCCCCGATCAACTGCTCGTTGTTCCCCAGCACGCCGATGGCGTGGTTGCCCAAGGCCACGACGCAGGCGCCGGTCAGCGTCGCGATGTCTACGAGGGCGGCAGGCTTGAAGCGCTGGGCGTACGTCAGGCCGTCGGCGAGGATCAGGCGCCCCTCGGCGTCCGTGTTGATGACTTCGATGGTCTTGCCGGAGAGGCTCCGGAGAACGTCCCCGGGCTTGATCGCGCGCCCACCCGGCATGTTCTCCGTGGCCGGGATCACGGCGACGAGGTTGAGGGGCAGGCGGAGCCGCGCGGCCGCCCGGACTGCCGCCAGGACGGCGGCGCCACCGGTCATGTCGGCCTTCATCTGTTCCATATTGTCGGCCGGCTTGAGCGAGATCCCGCCCGAATCGAACGTGATCGTCTTGCCGACGAGCGCCACCGGCCGCACGCCGCGGGGGCCGCCCCGGTATTCCAAGATGATGAACTTGGGCGGCTCGTGGCTGCCCCGGGCGACGCCCAGGATGGCACCCATCCCGAGGCGCTCCATCTGCGGCCGGTCGAGGACCGTGCAGCGCACGCCCCGCTCCCGCGCCACTTTTTTCGCCTCGTTGGCGATGTAGGTCGGCGTGACGACGTTCGCCGGGTGGTTGCAGAGGTCACGCACGTACGTGGCGGCCTCCCCGACGATCTGCCCCTGCCGGGCCCCTTGCTGCGCCTGGGCCAGCGCAGGTGGATCGCTCACCAGCACGGTCATGCGCCGGACGTCCTTGGCCTTGTCTTTCTGTTCCGTGTGATAGACCGTGAACTGGTAGAGGCCCAGGATCGCGCTTTCGACGAGGGCCTGGGCGACTTCGCGCCCGCGGCTGGCGGCGGGCAGCCCGGTCAGAAGTTGGGCGGGGTCCTGCACGGACACGGCAAACGACTCAGCGCCCACAGTGCGGATCGCCTTGGCGGCCGTGGCCGTGGCCTGGCGGAGTTTCTCCAGCGAGACCTCCTTGGGCTTGCCGAGCCCTACCAGCACCACCCGCTTGGCGTGCACATGCTCGCCGGGCGCGACGTGCACGATGGAGACCTGATTGGGCTTACCGGTGAACTCGCCGCTCTTGAGGAGGGTGGCCAGCCGCCCCTTGAGCTGCGTATCGAGCGCAGAAGCCCCTCCGGTCAGGCGCGGCTCGCCCTCGCAGTGCATGACGACGACGGCATCAGCTGCTTCCTCCTCCACATGACCTGTGCGAACCCTGATGTCCATCATGCTCTTGGCTGGGCTCCTTCAGACTCCGCGCATCTCGGGGTCCCAGATAAGCTTGTGCAATTGCAATTGGAGGCGGACGGGCAGCCGGTCGGCCAGCACCCACTCGGCGAGCGTCCGCGGGTCCAGTTCACCGAAGACGGGACTGAGCAGGACCGCGTGCGTGTCCGTCAGCGCGTGCTCGTGGATCTTTGCGACGGCCCACTCGTAGTCCCCGCGGTCCTTGATCACGAATTTGACCTCGTCCGTCGACTTGAGCTTCGGGAGGTTGGCCCAGAGGTTCCGGTCTTCCATGCCGCTGCCGGGGCACTTGAGATCCATGATGAGAATGGCCCGCGGGTCCACCGGCGCAATGTCGAGCGCGCCGCTCGTCTCGATCAGCACCGTGTGCCCGCGATCGGCCAGTGCGGTGATGAGCCCATGGACCTCACTTTGCGCCAGCGGCTCGCCCCCGGTGATCTCGACCAGCCGGCACTCGTGGCGCTCGACTTCGGCGAGGATGCTCTCAAGGCTGCGTTCGGTGCCTCCGTGGAAGGCGTAGGCGGTGTCACACCACGTGCACCGCAACGGGCAGCCCGTGAGTCGAACGAAAACGCAGGGACGCCCCGCATAGGAGGATTCGCCTTGAATGCTGAAGAAGATTTCGGTGATGCGCATGGAGGGAGGTGTTTAATGCCAATGGAGGATGGGCCAGTCACGCCGGCGCGCGATCCGGACCATGCCACGGATCGGATTGACGACCCGGGGATGCCCGACCGTTTCCAACACCGGCAGGTCGCCGGGACTGTCGCCGTACATGAAGCTGGTGCCCAGGTCGAACCCTTCTTCGACGGCGAGCCGCTCTGCCACAAGCCGCTTGCCCTCGCGGTAGGGATACGGCTCTACCATGCGGCCGGTGAAGACCGTGTCTGCGCGCTCCAATTGTCCCGCGAGGACATGATCCATCTTTAGATATGTGGCCAACGGGGCGACGAGAAAATCAGGGCAGCCCGTGAGCAACACCAGGCGGTGCCCCTGCGCGCGGTGATCCTTGATCACGCGACGCGCCTGTTCCGAGATCCGCGGGCAGACCTGTTCCCAGAAAAAGCCCAGGGCCGAGGCTTCGATGGCCTCGATGGGTTTGCCCGCCAGATAGGCCTTGTAGCGTCGTAGCGGGTCGAAGGTGAACGGAGGGGTCTCCCGAAGCAACACTCCAACGCTGCGCAGGAGGTCCTTGGGTCCCACCAGCCCCCGGCGCCAGAGCAGCCGGAAATAAGGGTGCTCGATGGCGGGGCCGGGCACGATCGTATTATCAAGGTCGAAAAATGCCGCGATGCGTGGATTCATGATCGAAGTGGATTCTACGAGCGATGCCGATGGGTGTCAACCAGGGGCCGATTGACAGCGTAGTCCACGGCCACTATATAATCGCATGCGGCGCCGAAGTGGTGGAATGGCAGACACGCACGTTTGAGGGGCGTGTGGGGAAACCCGTGCGGGTTCAAATCCCGCCTTCGGCACCAACCCCTTCCACTGGGACGTTCATCGTTATACGTTATTCGTTAAACGGAAGACCTTGCTCTCACGAGTAACGATTCACGTTTAACGCGCATTCTCATGCCTGACTGGACACTCAAACTCAATGCCGTCGCGGCGGGCGTCGTGGTCACGTTCGGGTTCACGATGGCGTGGAACCCGATCCCGGTGTCCTGGGCCGTGCTAGCTGGACTCGGCTTCACCGCGCTGCTGGTGTGGCTGGGGACCACGCCCAAGCACATCTGGGCGTGGGCGTGCCTGTTTCTGGGACTGGAGAGTCTGAGCTGGCCTGCAGTGCAGATGATCAAGCTGAAGTTGGGTGGCGTGGCAGAACCGAGCGAGGATCAGACGATAGAACTGCTTCGTGCGGGAGTCTTCGGCGTCATCTTCGCCACGTTTTGGCTCACCTTCGCCTACGGCGTCTTTCGCTGGATCAAGCGGGGCGAGCCACCCGAGGAGCCCCCGCCCAAGGCCTGACCGTCGCTATCATTCCTACAGGAGAGATTGCGGGTCGACGTCAATGTCGTAACGGAGGCCACCGGCGCGTCCCGCTTTTTCCAACTCTGCGAGAGTCGCCTGTACGGCCTGCCGCAACGCCGTCCCGTCCGTCCCCTTCACCACGAGCTGCCAGCACACGCGACCGCGCACGCGGAACGGGGCGGCGGGGATCGGGCCCAGTATCTCGAGGTGTGCGGGACGCGCGCGCGCGCTTTCGGCTCGTAAGAGGGTCGCCCACTTGGTCGCAGCGGTTTCGACTCGTTCCTCCTTGGTGCCGCTGACCCGCAACCCGATCAGCTGGCCGAACGGGGGATAGCCCAGCGCCTTTCTGGCCGCCAATTCGTTGTCGTAGAAGAGCCGGGGATCCCGCTCGGCCAGGGCGCGGATCACGTGATGTTGCGGGACATAGGTCTGCATCACGATGCGTGCAGTTGAATCCTTGTGGTCGGCCAGGGCCATCACCTCACGTAGCGTGTGGTAGGCCCGTTCGGCCGCCCGGAAGTCCGGCAGGTTCAACGCGGCATCGGGATGGACCAGGCCTACCAGGGAGACGACCGGTCGGGGAGATCGCGTGACGACCAGTTGGGTGCCGATCAGGATGTTGAGCTCTCCCGCCTGCAACAGAGTGAGGATGGCCAAGTTGGCGCGATCCCCGCCGGGCCGATCGCGTTCCAAGCGGGCGACACGGGCCTCGGGGAATTGGACTCTCACCGCTTCTTCGACGGCCTCGGTCCCGAATCCGGAGGGGAGCAGACGGGCTCCCAGGCAGGACGGGCAGTTCTCCGGCACCTGTCCGGTTTTGCCGCAATGGCCGCATCGGAGCAGGCCGTCGTGTTTGTGGTACACCCATCCCACCGCGCAGGCGGGGCACTTCACGGCTTGGCCACAGTCACAGCACTGGAGGACCGGGGAATACCCCTTGCGGTTGAGAAACAGGAGCGCCTTCTTGCCAGCAGCCAGACAGGCTGCGATCGCCTCAGTGAGCGGCGGGCTTAGTATGGTGCCAAAGGGCGCGTCACGCAGGTCCACCACCGTCACCGGCGGCGCCCCGTCCGGGGTCGCGCGGAGCGGCAGGACCTCCGTACCGACTGCGTGCACGGTGGCCAGGGAAGGATGTGCGGAGGCCAGCACGAGCACAGCCCCGGCTCGTCCGGCGCGTTCGTCGGCCACGGCTCGCGCATCGTATCGGGGCACGTTTTCCGCCTTGTAGGCGGGATGGTCCTCCTGGTCGATGACGATGAGTCCCAGACGGGCGAGGGGGGCAAAGACGGCTGAGCGGGTGCCCACCACGACGGACGCTTCGCCCTGCTGGATGCGGGCCCACGCCTTCCGACGCGCTCCGGGAGGAAGGCCGCCATGATACACTTGGCAGCGATGTCCCCAACGAGACAGGAACCCCCCTTGGCTCGCCTCCACGCGTGCGACTTCAGGGAGCAGCACGAGCGCGGTCCGTCCCTGCTCCAGCGTCGCCTCGACGGCGTTGCTGTAGAGTCCCACCAACTCATGGGTAGCTGCGGGCAGGAAGATGCGTTCCTGGCGGTGGTGGGCAAGGGCGTCCAGGACCTTTGTGTGGAGCGGAGCCAGCATGTCGTTAAACGTTAAACGTTGAACGTTATACGTGGACTGATCGGAGACAGGAGGGGCAGGGCCCGAAGGGATTGCGTCCGGTTGTTTCGTGTGTGTAGTGGAGCGCGGCTTCTCGGGGGCGCCGTGGAACGCGAGGCGCAGGCACTGTCCCAGCGGGGCCAGGTACCACTCCGAAACCCATTGGGCCAGTGCAAGGAGGTCTGGCGGGATGCTGGGCTTCTCGTCCACCCGTGCGAGGACTTCTCGGATTCGTGTAGGCTTCCCGCCAACGTCGGCGTGGGGCGTGACTGCCACGATGTAGCCGGTCAGCGTGCTCCGGCCGAACGGGACGCGGACGCGCATGCCTGGTATCCAGGGACCTGGATCGCCGGGCGGGACGGCGTACGTGAAGACGTGAGAGAGACGGCGGGGGACGGCTACCTGAAGATACAGCGGGGCTTCGGCGGCCAAGGCATGCGCGTTACTGAGAGGTCACCTTTAAAGCAGTGTACTGGCCGCCGCCGGTCTGGAACTCGACGGTCACCTGGTCTCCCTTGGCCAGGTCGCTCAGGGACGTGCGGCTTCCCGTGAAGGCCGTCTGGGCGTTCACGGCGAAGGTGAACCGGTTCCCGTCCCGCTTCTTGACGGTCAGCTTGTTCGCCGCCGTGTCCACTTTCAGGACCTCGCCGACGAATTGTTCTCCGGCCAGCGCTGCTGTCACGGCCAGGGAGAGGGCACAGATGATGGTGATTGCCGTTCGCCGGAACATGCGCTGCCTTTTCCTAAAAATAGGGGGAAGCAAAACGTAAATCAGTTGCCGGCGACCACGAGATGGACGCGGCGGTTCTTCGCGAAGCAGGCTTCATCCAGGTCGGTGCAGACCGGCTTGTCCTTTCCAAAGCTGATGACCGTGATGGGATTGCTGACTCCCAATTGCGTGAGGAAGCGGCGGACTTCCAGGGCCCGTTTCTCCCCTAAGATCCGGTTGTATTCCGTGCTTCCCCGCTCGTCGGCGTATCCCTCGATGGTAATCGTGGCGGCCGCGTTCTGCTTGAGGAATTCGGCTTGTGCCGTGATGGTGTTCTTGGCCTGATCCGTCAGCGCCCACTTGTCGAAGTCGAAGTAGACGTCCTCGAGGCCCTTCGGGAGAGGCAGCCCTGGCACCGGCGCTTCAGGCGGCGTCACCTTGGCAACAGCTGGAGGCGCGCCCTCGGCTTTCGGCACCTCCTTGACTGGCGACGGCGGGGACGGCTGGGACGGCGGGGGCGGCATGCGACTCACGATGTCTCCCCGATGGATGGCGTCCGTGCTCTTCACCACGTAGGCGGTGGCGGTCCGAGGCTGCATCCCGATGACTTTGATCTCGGCGAGCACCTCGTCCGGGTTCTTGGTCATGAGGGAGAGCCGGCGGCCCGGACGAATCACGCTGAAGCGGTCTCCCAGCGCGACGCCGTCCGTCTCACCCCGATCGATGTAGATGATTTCAGACTGCGCGGTGACCTGGCGTGACTGCTTGAAGTCCACGATCATTCCGGTGAGAGGCCCGCTGGTCGTCTGCTTGGCCGGCACCTCTGGGGGGAGCTGGAACGGCATCACAAGATCGCCAGGCGAGATCGAGTCGAAGGCGCGTTCGATGCGAGTCGAGACTACGTTCTCCTTGCTTTCGGTCGCGACCTGGAGAATGCCCAGAACGACCATGAGCTGTCCCAATGAGGCCCGCGTGACCGGATGGTAGACCTGCTTGGTGGGGCGGTAGAGGGTGAGCCGGTCGCCGACCTTCACGTTCGCGTCCGGCAGCACCCGGATGTAGAGGACATCGCCCATCCCGAAGAGCTGTTTGGATTCGCGCGAGCCAACTACGAGGCCGGAGACTTGCTCGGAGAACTTGATGTACCCGCCCTGAAAGGCGATGGCTGGGTCGCCTGCCAAGGTCAGAGTTGGTGGTGCAGGAGCGTCTGCAGCAAAGCTCGGAGTGGCGGCTCCTGCCGGAAGACTCAGCCCCCATGCGACGATCAGGACCTTGACCCATGCCCGCTGCTGTCGTGGTATTTCCATGCCAGCCTCCAAGTTCACACTAGGGGGAGCATAGCAGATATCAAACAGAAGTCAAGATAAAACTCTTGATTGACGAGGGGTTATGGTGATGGTACCGTATACTCGTGCGACGTACGTTCGGCACGATCGGCGTGGTGGCAGCCCTTCTCTGTGTCATCCCTGTGCTGCTCGAGTCCGCGGAGCAGAGACGGGACGGTCTACCGCTGCCGGGGTTCGCATTGCCCGCGGAGCCCGACGAATTCGACCGCCGTGAAGTGGACGCCTACTACGACTGGCGGAACAACATGTTCTTCCGCGTCTTCAAGCTGGCGAGCCAGGAGAGCAAGCCGGATTTCATGACGGCTCGTCGTACGTATAAGGTCTCGGTCAACCAGTACGGTTATGAGGTCGCCGTCACGTTTGCCCATCCGCTCTTTTACTGGGCGGACCTTGACGGCAACGGGGAGTTCGAACCGGGCAAGGGCGAGATGTGGATTGACGTGGAAGAAGACGGCGTCAACGGGAACGAACGACTCTACGACCCGATGATGCCGGGTGAGGGACCCCGCGGACCGGTGCCCATGCCTCCGGCTCCAGCAGGCAGATCGGGACAGCCGTTGTAGGGGGTAGTGGAAGAAAGAGCGGCATGGCCAAGCCTGATCAAAGGACGTTGACCAACCAACCGGACCCGCCTGACTACGGCAAGACCACCCCCAAACGGGTCCGTACGCAGATCCATCGAAGGACAAAGACGGATGAACCAGTGACGGAGCAATGGGATGCGGGTTCAGGCCAGCCGCCAAGGGATCTTCGTACCCCGCCGGAGAAACTAGCCCGCCGGGCACCGTCTGAGAAGCCGTAAGGCCCATCCAAAGCGCGGTTTCTAGGTCTTTTGGTTGCTTGCTTTGTTTGAAAACGCGATGTTAGACTGTTTTTTCCATTGATAAGTCTTTGTGTTAGGGGGGACGAAAAAGTGTACAGCACATCGCATCTGCTGTCCTATCTCTCGAATTATTTCCCGATCTTGGTGTTCATCGGGGTGGCGTTTGCGTTCGGGGCAGGCACGCTGGTCCTGAGTCACTTTCTCCAGCCGAAACTGCCTGACCCGGAAAAGCTCAGCCCGTACGAGTGCGGGAGTGAACCCTTCTCCGATGCGCGTATGCCGTTTCCGGTCCGCTACTACATCATCGCGATGCTGTTCGTGATCTTCGACATCGAAATCGTGTTTCTGTACCCGTGGGCCGTCGCGTTCGACCGAATCGGCGTGATCGGCATGGTGGAGATGTTGATCTTCATCGCGCTGTTCGTCGTCGGCTATGTCTATGCCTGGAAGAAAGGGGCGCTGGAATGGGACTGACCGGGAAGAACGAACCGGCGCCGAATCTCATCCAGGTCGCGCGCGGCCATCAGAAGGACGGGGATTCAGGGATCATCCTGACCACGCTGGAGAAGGCCGTCAACTGGGCCCGCAAAGGGTCGCTCTGGCCGATGACCTTCGGCCTCGCCTGCTGCGCCATCGAAATGATCGCCGCGGTCTCCTCGCGCTACGACATCGACCGGTACGGCGCCGGCGTCTTTCGCGCGTCGCCGCGGCAGTCCGACCTCATGATCGTAGCCGGCACGGTGTGTGTGCGGATGGCGCCGGTGATCCGCAAGATCTACGATCAGATGCCGGAGCCGCGCTACGTGATCGCGATGGGGTCGTGCGCGACCTCCGGCAACATCTACGACAGCTACAGTGTCGTGCAGGGGGTCGATCGGTTCATCCCTGTGGACATGTATGTGCCGGGCTGTCCGCCCACGCCCGAGGCCCTGTTCGACGGCATCCTCAAGCTCCAGGAGCAGATCATGCAGCGGAGCGTGTTCTACAAGAAGCCGCCTGAGGCGGTGAAGGCCTGACCGGTGCACCCCGACGCCCAGAAGATCCAGCAGGCCTTCCCGGAAGCGGTCCAGAACGCCGTCGAGTGGCGGGGCGACCTGACCATCCATGTGAAGCGGGAACGCCTGCATGCGGTCTGTCGGTATCTGCACGGCGATCCTGGGCTGGACTACGACTACATCGTCCACGTGAGCTCCGTGGACTGGCCGGACCACCCCGAGCGGTTCGAGGTCGTCTACGAGTTCTACTCGATCCGGCGCAAGCGGCGGATCCGCGTGAAGACCCGGGCGTCTGAAGACGATTGCGTGGTGGACTCTATGACGGACATCTGGAAGGGGGCCGATTTCATGGAGCGCGAGGTGTTCGACATGATGGGGATCCGGTTCCGCAACCACCCGAACCTCGTGCGGGTCCTGCTCCCGGATGATTTCCCGGAAGGCTATCCCTTGCGCAAGGACTTCCCCGTGCGCGGCAAGGGGTGGCGCGACACGTTCACCTTCATCGGCGAGAAGGCCGGATAAGGACCCATGCCACAGCCATTAGAAGATCAGCGCACCACCGTCTATAAGGTGGACCCGGAGCATCCGGCGAATCCGACGCTACCGACGCTGCGCACCGAGGAGATGATGCTCAACATGGGGCCCCAACACCCCAGCACGCACGGTGTGCTGAAGGTGGTGCTGGCCTTGGAGGGCGAGCGGATTGTCAAGGCGACGCCGGTCATGGGGTTCCTGCACCGGGGCGTGGAGAAGCTGGCGGAGGACGGCACCTACCATCAGTTCATCCCCCACACGGACCGCCTGGACTATGTCTGCGCGATGTACAACAACTTCGCTTACTGCCGGGCCGTCGAAAAGCTGCTGGATTTGAAAGTCCCTCCGCGGGCGGAGTACCTGCGGACGATCGTGGCCGAGGTGCAGCGGATCATCGGGCACCTGTTCTGGCTCGGCACGCAGGCGCTGGACATCGGCGCGATGACGGTGTTCTTCTACACCTTCCGCGACCGGGAGATCCTCCTGGACTTCTTCGACGAGCTCTGTGGGGCACGGCTGACCACGAGCTGGTACCGGATCGGAGGCGTCGAGCGGGACTTCACGCCGGACCTGGTCGAAAAGCTGCGCCGGTTCTGCGACTACTTCCCGCCGAAGCTGGAGGAGTACGTCACCTTCTTGAACACCAACCGGATCTGGCTCTCCCGCACCAAGGGCGTGGCGGTGATCTCGGCCGAGGACGCCTGCAACTTCGGCTTGAGCGGGCCGACGCTGCGTGGGTCCGGCGTGGACTACGACCTGCGCAAGTTCGAGCCCTACGCCGCGTACGGCGAGTGCGAGTGGAGCGTGCCGGTCGGCAAGAACGGCGACACGTACGACCGGTACTGGGTCCGCGTCGAGGAGATGCGGCAGAGCCGGAACATGGTCAAGCAGCTCCTGGAGAAGATTCCCGACGGGCCGGTCATGGCCGACGTGCCGAGCGTGACGCTACCCCCCAAGGACAAGGTCTTCAATGACCTGGCCAGCATGATCCAGCAGTTCAAGCTGTTCTCCGATGGGTTCCAGGCCCCGAAGGGGGAGATCTATTGCGGGACCGAGGCCGCCAAGGGCGAGCTGGGGTTCTACATCGTGAGCGACGGCGGAGGGAAGCCCTATCGCCTGAAGATTCGCGCCCCTTCCTTCATTCATATGGGTGCGTTCGATTTCATGGCCCGAGGCTACATGATCGCCGACATCGTGACGATCTTCGGCACGTACGATATTGTCATGGGCGAATGCGACCGCTGATACACCCCCACCTATCCCTCCCCCCTCGAGGGGGAGGGTGAGGGTGGGGGCGATTAACGAAGCGAGGAAGCGATGGCGTTGAAACCAGTGACATCGCCGGACATCGAAGCCCCGACCATCGAGCTGACCATCGATGGGCAGCCGGTGCAGACCAAGGCGGGCGTGTCGCTCTACGACGTCATCTCCGAGACCGGCAAAATCATCCCAGCCATGTGCTACCACTACACCTTCGATCCGTTCGGTTCCTGCGGGATGTGCCTCGTGATGGTGGAGGGCAAGAAGGCGCCGGTCCGGTCCTGCACGGCCAAGGCCGAGGGCGGCATGGTGGTGCGGTGTGAGGGAGAGGATCTCTTTCTGGCCCGCAAGAAGGCGGTGGAGAAGCACCTCACGATCCACCCCCTGGACTGCCCGGTCTGCGACGCCGATGGCCACTGCGAGTTGCAAGACATGGCCTTCCAGCACGGCGTCACGAACCTCGTCAACGCCAAGCCCAAGGGCCTGCCTGAGGACCGGCGCAGCCTTGTGCTCGACTTCAACATGAACCGCTGCATCCTGTGCGGGGAATGCATCAACATCTGCAAGGACGTGCAGATGGTGGACGCCCTGCAGTTCTTCAAGAAAGAGGGCACCACACACGTGGTGGCGAAGGGGGACGAGGGCCTCGTCTGCGAGTTCTGCGGGGACTGCCTGGCGGTCTGCCCTGTGGGCGCCATCACGAACAAGTATTCCAAGTACATCTACAAACCGTGGCAGTTGAAGAAGACGACGAGCACGTGTGCCTACTGCGCCGACGGCTGCCAGATGTCCATCGAGACCAGCGGGAAGGCCGTCCAGCGGGTGACGTCGCCGCTCTCCTGGAAGAACAAATGGGGTGATCGCGCGGAGACCGCCAAGGGGCACGGGGGGCTGTGCGTGCGCGGCCGCTTCGGGTTCCAGTACATCGACAGCAAAGAGCGGCTGGGTATGCCCCTGGTCCGCGCGGAAGAGGGATTCGCGCCGCGCTCCTGGTTTGAAGTCATGGACACGGTGGTCGGGCGGCTGAAGGCCATCAAGACCCAGCACGGCCCTAACGCGATCGCGGGACTCATCACTGCCCGCTGCACGAACGAGGAACTCTACCTGTTCCAGAAGCTGATGCGCGCGGCGATCGGCACCAGTCAGGTGGACAGCAGCGCGCGCTACGGCCATCTGAATTTCACGCGGGCGCTCCAGCACGCCGCCGGCGTCGGCCGGATGATGAACGGCTACGAAGAGATCACGAAGGCCAACGTGCTGCTGCTCATCGGGACCGACATCACCGAGACCAACCCGGTCGCCAGCCTGCGGGTGAAAGAGGCGATCCGCGTGTATGGCGCACAGGTGATCGTCGCCACGTCGCGGCTGACCAACATTGCCAAGCTTGCCTCTCACCCGTTGCCGATCGCGGCAGGGAGCGAGCGGTGGTTCATCCAGGCCCTGGTCAAGGCCGCGGTCGAGGAGGACCTGGTGGACGAGGCCGCTACGACCGCCGCGCCGGAGGCCTTTGCCGCGCTGAAAGCCGCGGTGGCTGGACTGTCGTGGGAGGCCCTCACGGCGAGGACCGGCGTGTCACGGGAGGCGGCGGTCGAGGCGGTCCGGCTCTACGCCGAGGCGCCGAAGGCCGTGATCCTGTGCGCCGAGGGCGTGACGCGGCAGATTGAAGGCTATGCGAGCGTCCTGAACCTCGTGGACCTCGCCTGGGTGACAGGCAAGCTCACGCGGCCCGGTTGCGGTGTGAACGCGCTGCCGGAAGAGGCCAACGAGCAGGGGGCAGTGGACATGGGGGTAGCGTCGGAGCTCTTGCCGGGTCAGGCGCTCTACGCCGACGAGGACGCCCGTATCACGTTCGCGACCGCGTGGCGCTGCTCGCTGCCGCCGCCCGATCCGAGCGCGACGCTGATGGAGATTTTGAAGCGCTGCCGCGAGGGGCGCATCAAGGCGCTGTATCTGGTGGGAGAGAACCCGCTCGCGACCTTGCCGGCCTCGACCGGCGTCCGGGAAGCGCTGGAGAAGGTCCAGCTGCTGATCTGTCAGGATCCCTTCCTGACCGAAACCGGGCGCCTCGCGCACGTGGTGCTCCCGGCGACTACCTTCGCCGAGAAGGACGGCACCTTCACCAACCTGGAAGGAAAGGTGAACCGGGTCCGTCCCGCGCTGGAGCCGTACGAAGAGGCCCGCCCGGACTGGGAGATCTTCGCGGCGTTGGGCACGGCGTTGGGGTATCCGATGGAGTACGAAGCGGCGCAGGATGTCCAGCGGGAGATCATGAAGCTCCTACCGGGGTACTACAACCTCGGCGAGCCTCGGCCCGTCACTGCCAGGCCGGAAGGCTACCTGCGCGACGGCTACGTCCGCGAGGTCGCATCACGCTACGCCGCCAATACGGATCGTACCGAGGCCGACCAAGCGGGGCGGCCTTTCGCCCTGACCATCGGGCAGGTGCTCTACCACTCGGGCAAGCTCTCGGCGCGCGCGTCGGGTCTGCTCCAGCTCTATCCCAGCAAGGGCTGCCTGCAGATGAACCCGGAGGACCTCGCGCAGCTGCAGCTCGGCCTCCAGGACGTGGTACGTGTGACGTCGACGCGGGGTTCCGTCGAGCTGCGGACCGAGCCGAATCACGATCTCGCGCGGGGGACGTGCTTCTTCCCCGAACATTTCAACGAGCCGCCTGTGAAAGACTTGGCCGAGTGCGTCGTCGATCCCACGACGGGTGTGCCGGCGTTCAAGTTCACCCATGTCGCGATCGAGAAGCTTTAAAGTCGAAGAGGACGTCAGCATGACTGAGAAGACCGAAGAAAAAAGCCTGCTGCGCGAGGTATGGGACGCTCTCTCGTTCTCCGAGATCCGGACGGCGATGCGGGTCGCGCTGAAGCACATGTTCGTCAAGCCCGTCACCTTCCAGTATCCGCGGGAGAAGCGGACGATCCCGGATGCTCATCGCGGGGCGCTGGGGCTCCTGCGCTACGACGACGGCACGGAGCGCTGCGTGGGCTGCGACCTCTGCGAGGTGGCCTGTCCGTCCCGCTGCATCAAGGTGGTGAGCGCCGAAAACCCGGAGCGCCCCCTGTCCCGGTACGCGACCGAGTTCTACATCGACATCACCAAGTGCGTCTTCTGCGGGTACTGCGTCGAGGCCTGCCCGGTCAACGCGCTAGCGATGACCAAGATGTATGAGTACTCCACCGCCGACAAGCGCCAGCTCATCTTCGACAAGGAGCGGCTCTACGAGATCGGGGAGAAGCACATCGAGGACGCCAAGCGCTACCTTTACGCCCACAACCAAGAGAAGAACGACACGGAGAGCCTTCAGTACCGGTATAAGTTTCCGCATCAAGTCGAAGGTCTTACGCCCCCGCAAGACTCCTAAGCATGACACCGATCTTCTTCGCCTACTTTGCCCTGGTCAGCATCGTGGCGGGGGTGCTGACGGTGGCGCTCCGGAACCCTGTGCACTGCGGCATCGCCCTGCTCGCGCTCCTCGGGCACATAGCGGGGCTCTTCGTGCTGCTGCACGCCGAGTTCCTGGCGGTCGTGCAGATCATCATCTACGCCGGCGCCATCCTGATCCTGTATCTGTTCGTCCTGATGCTGCTCAACCTCAAGACCGAGGAGCGGTACTTCCATCACCGGCACGCCTGGTACATCGTGGGCGTCGGCGCGTTGACCGTCGAGCTCCTGCTGGTGCTGCTGGCCTCCCGCTACAGTGGGATGAAGGGCCCGGCGACGACCAAGGCCGTCGAAGCGGTGGGCAACAGCACGGCGATCGGAATTTTAATGTTCAGCGACTACCTGTTGCCGTTCGAGATCGTAGGCGTGTTCCTGCTGGGGGCCATCGTCGGGGCCATCGTCCTGGCGAAGACGCCCACTGCGGCAGGCGCAGAAGAGCGTAAGGCGTAAGGGGTGAGGCGCCTCACGCCTCACGAGTGATTATGGTTCCGATTTCGGCATATGTGGCGGTCAGCGCGATCCTCTTCGTGACGGGGCTCGTCGGGGTGCTCGTCCGGCGGAACTTCATCATCGTGCTCATGTGCGTCGAGATCATGCTGAACGGGGCCAACCTCAACCTCGTGGCGTTTGCCCACCACCTGGACTCGCTCGCGGGCCAGATCATGTCCCTGTTCGTGATCGCCATCGCGGCCGGGGAAGCCGCCGTTGGGCTGGCGATCATCATCGTCGTGTTCCGCGGCAAGATCGCCACCAACGTGGACCAGATCAATCTACTGAAGTGGTAAGAACCGATTCCCCATGTTTGATCTGATCGTCATCCTCATCCCGCTCTTTCCGCTCCTCGCGATGCTGGCCAACGGGCTCAACGTCATGCTGGGGCACCGCTACTCGGACGAGATCGCCCACCGGCTGGGCTGGGGCTCGGTCCTCCTGTCGTTCCTCTGCGCGCTCTGGGTCTTCGGGCAGACGCTCGGCCATCCCGAGCCGCGAACCGTGATCGCGTACCGCTGGTTCTTCGGCGGCGACCTGGCGGTTAACTTGGGCTTCCTGATCGATCCGTTGACCTGCGTCATGATGCTGGTGGTCACCGGCGTGGGCTTCCTGATCCACGTCTATTCGGTCGGCTACATGCACGGTGAGGAAGGGTTCACACGCTTCTTTGCCTACATGAACCTCTTCATGGTTTCGATGCTCCTCCTGGTGATGGGCAACAACTACGCGGTGCTCTTCATCGGGTGGGAGGGCGTGGGGCTCTGCTCGTATCTGCTCATCGGCTACTACTACGACCGGGCGTCGGCGGCCAAGGCGGCCACCAAGGCCTTCGTGGTGAACCGCATCGGCGACGCGGGCTTCCTGATCGCGATCTTCCTCGTGTTCGCCCGCTTCGGGACGCTGGACTACACCGAGGTCTTTGCCAAGGCGGACGCGCTCGATTCCACAACCGCCTTTGCGATCGCCGTGTGCCTGCTGATCGGGGCCGTGGGCAAGTCGGCCCAGCTCCCGCTCTACACCTGGCTGCCGGACGCGATGGAAGGCCCGACGCCCGTCAGCGCGCTGATCCACGCCGCCACGATGGTGACCGCCGGCGTCTACATGGTCGTTCGCAACCATGCGATCTACGACCTCGCGCCGAACGCGTTAGTGTTGGTCGGGGTGATCGGCGGGGCGACGGCGCTCTTTGCGGCGACCATCGGCCTTGTGCAGACCGACATCAAGCGGGTGCTGGCCTATTCCACCGTCTCGCAGCTCGGCTTCATGTTCCTGGCGTGCGGGGTCGGGGCCTACGCAGCGGCCATCTTCCACCTCGTCACCCACGCCTTCTTCAAGGCCCTGCTGTTCCTCGCAGCGGGGTCGGTGATCCACGCGCTGTCGGGCGAGCAGGACATCCGCAAGATGGGCGGGCTGTGGAACAAGGTCCCGGCCACGCACTGGGTGTTCCTCATCGGCACGGCCGCCATCGCGGGATTCCCGTTCCTGTCCGGGTGGTGGAGCAAGGACGAAATCCTCGGCCATGCGTTCACGCACCGCCGCTACGTCCTGTGGGCGCTGGGCGCGGCGGCGGCGTTTTGCACGGCCTTCTACATGTCGCGGCTGCTCTACGTGACGTTCTACGGACAGTCGCGGGTGGATCACGAGGTCGCCCATCATATCCATGAGCCATCCTGGTGGATGCGCGGTCCGCTCCTTATCCTGGCGGCCCTGTCTGCGCTTGGCGGCCTGATCGGCGTGATCCCCGGCGGGCTGGAGCACGGCGCGTTCCATCAGTTCCTGGGCCCGGTGGTTTCCGCCACCGCGGCGGGGGCCAGCGGCCACAAAGGAGCCCACCTGCTGCCGTTTATCCTGATGGTGGTGACCACGGCCATCGGGCTCGCGGGCTGGTTCACCGCCCACTATTTCTATTACGTGAAGCCGGAGCAGCCCAACCTCCTCATGAACAGGATGAAGGGGGCCTACACCATGCTGTGGAACAAGTACTGGGTGGACGAGCTCTATGACCGGATCGCCGTGGAGCCGAGCAAGGCTGTCGGGCGGAGCTTCGACAAGGTCGATACGGTCGGCATCGATCGCGTGGTGGTCGCCGTGGAACAGGTCACCGACCTGAGCGCCGCCGGCTCGACGTGGTTCGAGAAGTACGTGATCTACGGCCTCATCAACATCATGGGATACGTGAACCACATCGGCGCGCGCATCCTGCGCCAGTTGCAGACCGGACTGGTGCACCACTACGCGGCGATCCTCGTCACCGGGCTTGTGGTCCTGGTCAACCTGATCGTGCTGATCCTCTGGTGGGGAGGCGCTTCTTGATTTTGAACGAGATCGCGGCCGACCAGCAGATCGGCTTCCCCATCCTGACCGTTCTGACGTTCCTGCCGCTCGTCGGCGGGGTCGTGATCTGGCTGTTCCAGAAGGACGAGGACCTCATCCGCAAATCCGCGATGGCGGTCGCCGGCCTGGAGCTCTTCATCTCCGTCCTGCTCATGGGGACCTTCACCCCGAACAGCGCCCAGATCCAGTTCGCGGAGCGGGCCGCTTGGATCCCGGCCATCGGCGTCGGCTACCACCTGGGCGTGGACGGCATCAGCGTGCTCTTCATCCCGCTCACTGCCTTCCTCACCGTACTCATCATGGTCTATTCCTGGGACACCGAGCGGCACTTGCTCAAGCCCTACCTGATGTCGCTGCTCGGGCTGGAGGGCACCATGGTGGGCGTCTTCGCGTCCCTGGACCTCATCCTGTTCTTCGTCTTCTGGGAGCTGATGCTGCTGCCGAGCTACTTCCTGATCAAGCTCTGGGGGCCCGGGCCGCAGCGCCAGTACGCCGCGCTGAAGTACATACTGTACACGCTCTCGGGGTCGGTGCTCATGCTGGTTGGGTTCGTGCTCCTCAACCTGAACTTCCACGAGGCGGCGGTGGCGTCCCGCACGGAGCCACTCTACTCCTTCGACTTTCTCGATCTCCTGACCGTGCCGGTGCCGCCCAAGAAACAGGCGCTGATCTTCTTCCTGATGTTCTGTGGGTTCGCCTTCAAGGCGCCGATCTTCCCCTTCCACACCTGGCTACCCACGGCCCTCGTCGAGGGCCCGATCGAGATGAGCGTGGTCCTGGCCGGCGTCAAGCTCGGGACCTACGGGTTCATCCGATTCGTCATCCCGCTGCTGCCAGAGGCGTCCGTCCGGTGGCTCTGGCTCATGGCCGCACTGGGACTGGTGGGGATCCTCTACGGGGCGTTCATCGCACTGGTCCAGTCCGACTTACGCCGGCTGCTCGCGTACGCCAGCATCAGCCACTTGGGCTTCGTCATGCTGGGGCTCTTCGCGCTGAA